>Ga0315288_10007398_pt1 | contig 13908 bp, 9 predicted proteins | sample YL17G11_20_MG_FD_203454 | JGI IMG/M metagenome (GOLD analysis project Ga0315288, IMG submission 203454) | Sediment microbial communities from Yellowstone Lake, YNP, Wyoming, USA - YL17G11_20 | ecosystem: Environmental > Aquatic > Freshwater > Lake > Sediment | place: USA: Wyoming | collected...
CATGCTCGGTGACGAGAAAGTTGGCCGCTGGTCCCGCAGAATAGACCGCAAGTTTATCAAAGACGAAGCCAAAAAGGTCATCGAACGCCTGCGTTTCGACCTCGATCCGGATGAGCCGGTGCAGGGACTCAGCAGGGCCAGGCAGTGCTTGGTGGAGATCGCTGGCGCGGTGCGCCGCAACGCGAGGTTGTTTGTGTTCGACGAGCCTACCGCCTCTCTCGGAGGTGACGACGTCGATAAGTTGTTCACGGTCATAAAGGAGCTCAAGGGCAGGGGCCTCGGAATCGTCTATATCTCGCACCGGCTGGCCGAGCTGCCCCTAATCGCCAACCGCGTCACCGTATTGCGTGACGGCCGCAAGGTCGGCACAAAAGACATCGACGATTGCCCCGTGCCTGCTATGTCACAGATGATGCTGGGCCATTCTCTATCCGAGATGTTTCCAAAAAAGACCAACCGGCCGGGCAGGTGCATTCTCAAGGTCGATGGTCTCACCCGGCCGGGCAGGTTCCAAGACATCTCCTTTGAGCTGCGGCAGGGCGAGGTCCTGGGCATTGCAGGTCTGGTCGGCTCCGGCCGCACCGAGATTGCCCGGGCCATCTTCGGAGCCGACAAGGCCGCCGGAGTTGTGGAGCTGGACGCTAATGCGATTTCGATTCGCTCCCCGAATCTGTGCTGCACCAGAGGAATCGGGATGGTTCAGGAGAACCGCAAAACCGATAGTAACATCACCGGCAGGACCGTCGCCGAAAATCTCAACATCAGTATCCTGAAACGGCTTTCCGGCGCATTTGGATTTCAGCGGCCTCGACGTCTGGCTATGCAGGCCCGCGGGATGATTGAGCGAATGAAAATTGAGCCGCCCAGGCCGGAGCTGGAAATCCAGAACCTCAGCGGCGGCAACCAGCAGAAAGTGATTGTGGGACGCTGGCTGGCCGCGGAGCCGAAGGTGATCATTTTCGACGAGCCGACCCAGGGAATCGACATCGGAACAAAATCGCAGATTTACAGGCTGATCATAGACCTGGCCAGCGGCGGAACGGGCGTAATTCTAATCTCTTCGGAGTTGATTGAAGTGGCGAAGCTCTCCGACCGCATCCTGGTCATTCGAGATGGCAGGCTGGTGAATGAGATACCCGGACCCATCGACAATCCGGACGTGCTCTTTGAACAGTGCGCCGGCAAAAAGGAAACTGCATGAGCGATAAACCCCGCAGAGTGCTTTTGGCAGCCGCAAAAGGCTCTTCTTTTCGCAAGCTCCAGCGAATCACTATCCTGGTTCTCTTGGGGCTGCTGTGCGCCTATGCCTCGGTCAGAAGCCCCACGTTCTTCAGTTGGGGCAATCTGGTGGATAACCTGATGACCAACGCCGCGGCTCTCGGAGTTATTGCGCTGGGGATGACCTTCGTGATGATTGCAGGCGGCTTTGACCTGTCGGTGGGTTCGACGACCGTTGTCTGCATGATAGTCCTGGTAATGACGATGGATGCGTTGTCCGGGCACGGCGCTCTGTTTGCGATTTTCGCAGCGCTCCTTCTGACGCTGCTGGTCGGGGCCGTTCTCGGCGCCGTTAACGGGACGCTTATCGCCTACGTTGGGGTGAACCCTTTCGTGGTGACGCTGAGTACGATGCTTGTGTTTCGCGGCATCGCGCTTATTGTGACCGGCGGCGGGCAAACGCAGCAGGTGGGGGACCTGCAACTGAGCGCGCGTTTTAGCCGGCTCTATGAGGCGCAGCTCCCGCTTCTCGGTAGGGACTATCAGATTTCAATGCCTATACTGATTTTCGCAGTGGCTTTCATAATCGGGCTTTATCTCCTCCGTTTCACGCGATTCGGGCATTACATTTATGCGATCGGAGGCAACGAGGAGGCTGCATGGCTGGCAGGAGTGAACACCCGGCGGATAAAAGCCGCTACGTACATACTGTGCGGCCTGACGTGCGCCGTCGCAGCGGCGATTCTGGTGGCGATGACAGGGACCGCCGGCGCCGAGGGCCAGCAGGGCAGAGAGTTGGAGGTGATCGCCGGCGTAATCGTTGGCGGAACGCCGCTCGGCGGGGGCAGCGGCGGTCTGGGCTCCACACTCATCGGCCTGATGTTGCTGCGGATAATCGTCAATCTGCTGACGCAGTTCAACGTCGGCCCGGAGTACCGCCCGGTTGTGACCGGCTTGATTATTCTTGTCGTGGTGGCGATAGACGTGCTGGCAAAACGCCGAAGTCAAAGGTGACAGCGTTGATGCTTCAAGGTTATTTCGAAAAGGGAAAGGGAGCCATGAAACTCGTCAAGACTTTGAGCAGGACTCTGCTTGTGCTGTTGTTGGCCGCGTTGGTGCTGACTGCGGGGTGCAAAAAGGCCGGCGAAAAAAAACGCCGCATCGGGTTCTTGATGACGCTGGACGATCCTTACTGGCAGAATATGCGCCTTGGCGCGGAGGATGAAGCCCAAAAGCTGGGCGTCGAAGTCACAATCCTCAACGCCAAGGAGGACCCCCTTCTCCAGATCGAGCAGATTACCGAGATGATCGCCGGGCGCGTTGACCTGGTCTGCCTGGTGCCGATGAAGAAGGAGCCGCTGGTGCGCGGCGTCCAGATGCTCAACAGGAATAGAATCCCCGTCATAATCGTCAACCGCGAGATCGGCGAGGGTTGCGAATACGTCTGCTATACCGGCACGGATTCCTATGCCGGGGCGGTCGTTTCAGCCAGGATACTTGCCGAGGCTATGGGCGGCAAAGGTCAAATCGTCGAGTTTCATCAGCACCTCGGCACCGGCCCGGAAGTTGCCCGCAGTCAGGCCCTGCGGGATGTGCTCAAGGACTATCCCGAAATCAAGCCGGTCGCGCGTATTCCCCACAACGGCGAGCGCGACGTCGTAATGACCGAGATGCAGACGCTGCTGCAAAAATACCCGGATTTGGCCGGCGTCTATGCCCACGGCGACAACTTTGCGATTGCCGCCGCCCAGGTCTGCCGCAAAGCCGGACGAGCGGACATTAAAATCGTTGGTATGGGCGGCAGCGAGGAAATGATCGAGGCTGTAAAGGATGGTCTCGTCACGGGGACCAGCTACCAGCAGCCTGAAGAAGAGGGCCGTAGCGCCATTCGACTGGCGGTCAGGCATCTCAACGGCGAAAAGCTCAAAAAGTCCTACCCGGTCGAGTGTCCGCCTATCACCAAGGAGAACGCGCACCAATTCAAGGGGCAATTCTGAATCTAATATAAATCGCTCTCGACCTGCCACACACGGGTGAAGCCCGGCGTCAGCGTTTTTTTGGCTTGACGCGAACCTCAGTTACGGGTATTTTGTAATTTGTTGTCGGGCAGAGATTTCAGGCGTGCTGTGATTTGCGTATGTAGTTGACCTATGAAGAAGCGGAGCAGTAAGTCGAATAAGTCCTCGCGTACGCGCAAGCGCGTTGAGGATGATCTCAAGCTATGTGAGGCCAAATTCAGAGTGCTTTTTGACAACGTCAGCAGCGGGGTGGCGGTTTACCAGGCGAGAGATGACGGCAAGGATTTTGTCTTTACGGATTTCAACCGGGCGGCTGAGGAGATTGAACAGGTCAAAAAGGAAGACCTGATAGGTAGGAGTGTGCTTGAAGTATTTCCGGGGGTGAAGGATTTCGGCCTTTTTGAGGTTTTCCAGCGCGTCTGGAGGACGGGCGTGCCGGAGCATCATCCTGTTTCAATCTATCGCGACCGCAGGATTGCCGGCTGGCGGGAGAATTACGTCTATAAGCTGCCGTCCGGCGAAGTGGTGGCTGTTTATGATGATGTAACCAAGAGCAAGCGCAGCGAGCTGGCGCAGCGCATGAGCGAGCAGTGCTTCCGCGCGATTGCGGACTACAGCTACTTCTGGGAGGTATGGGTCGGGCCGGAAGGCCGGCCTCTTTGGACGAATCCCGCTGTGCACCGCGTCACCGGCTACACGATAAAAGAGTTGATGGCCCTGCCGGATTATCCGATGCCGATTATCGACGAAGCGGACCGAGGCAGGATGGGCAGGGCCTTCAGTTCGGCCTTGAAGGGAAGCAGGGGCAACGAGGTGCCGTTCCGCCTGCGGCGCAAAAACGGAGAAATCATCCGGGTGGAAATGTTCTGGCAGCCTATATACGATACCGAGCACGGATCTTTGGGACATCGTGAAAGCATTCGTGAAGTCAGCGCCAGAGAGAGGCCAAGTCAGCGTTTAGCGGATAGCGGTTAGCATCCAGCTCTTCTACTCTACTCGCTCCACGCTGCACGCTCCACGCTACTATGGCCCCCGTGGGGATCAGAACAGCTCGACGTCGATGGGTTTCTCCGGCGGGTTGGGCTGACTGCGGGCCAGCTCGCCGCCGAGCCGAAAGGCCTCGGACATTGCTGAGGGATGCTTCTCGATATCGCCGGGGCTGTCGATCCGGTTGACAAACAGGTTGGCCGCATACCTGATATTGAGCGAATCAAAATAGACCTTCATTGTCAGCCGGATGCCCTCGAACTGTTTCTTGCCTTTCGAGCCGCCGACGGCGATAACCATTCCCCGGCGGTCGTCTCTATCGGCAATGGGGGATTTCTTGAGCACGTACTTGCCGGCCCAGAGGCACTGGCCGCGGTCGATAAGCATCTTTGCCTGGGCGCATACGTGCATAAAGAACACCGGCGTAGCGAAGATGAGCCGATCCGCCTCGATCATTTTTTGCAGGAGCTGCTGGTAGTCGTCTTTCACTTGACATATCCCGGTCGCGTAGCACGCGTTGCACTCGATGCACGGCCCGATCTTCAGGTCGCACAGGCGAACGTACTCCACGTGCGCGCCTGCCGACTCGGCGCCCCCGAGCGCCCGGCGCAGCAGAAGGTCGCTATTGCCGTTAAGCCTCGGACTCATCGAAATTCCAAGCACAGTCACTTTTACAGCACCTCAATCTGAATTATTGCTTTGCACCTGATGCTCTTAACGCCGACATAGCCATACTGCTAAAATTGATGTTCCAATTATGCCTTTGCTCTTTCTGTTCCATAGCTCTGGACTCCGTCAGTTGTGTTGGCAGTGTCTTCTTTGGAGTATGATGGTACAATCCACACGGCTTTATTTCAACCTGTTTTTCGCCGGCGAACGACTTGACGGATGCGGGACATGCGGATTTCGCTCAAAACACAAGGGCAAGAAACAGCAGCAGGGTGGCGATAATGGCGCCTGTGAAAGTGATTTTCGACCATTTCAGGTATCTTGCGTAAACGGGGTGCTGCTCCTCGAATTCATAATAATAGTCATCTATGTCGCAGTCGTCCCCCGGACGCAGACGGAGCTTAACGAAGATATACCCGGCGACGGATATCGCAAACAGCGGGCACGCTACGATGTAGAGCATAATATCCATACGTCTTCGCCGGTATGATAGCCGGGACAATGCCCGACGGGAAATCAAAAATCGGCCGGCTGTAATGCAACGGCGCACCTCGTGATGGTGGTGGGGGCCGTGTGATTTTCTGTGCTTGCTTAACCTGCGTTTTGGTGTTGACGTGCTATGCGATTCCGGTTATCGTGCAGCGTGAAAGTGAGCTGGCTTTCCACGAGTATTACTTCCAAAAAGGAGATTGTTGATGCGGATAATTGACCTGCGCAGTGACACCGTTACCTTACCCACACCGGCAATGCGAGAGGCTATTTCCGGTGCTGAGCTTGGTGATGACGTGTTCGGCGAGGACCCGACGGTCAACCGCCTTGAGAGAATGGCCGCTCAGCAGATGGGAAAGGAGGCGGCTCTGCTGGTTGTCAGCGGGACGATGGGCAACCTCGTTTGCATCCTTACTCACTGTCGGCGGGGCGAGGAGGTGATTTTGGGCGACCGGTCGCATACGTTTCTCTATGAGGCCGGCGGTATGTCCGCGCTCGGTGGCATACACCCGCATACGATTGCCAATCATCCTGACGGCACATTGCTATTAGAGCAAATCGAAGCGGCGGTTCGAGGCGATGACGTGCACTTTCCCCGCACTCGCCTGGTCTGCCTTGAGAATACGCATAATCGTTGCGGCGGCGCCGCTCTTACGCCTGATTATACCGATGCGGTGGCCGCACTGGCCAAAAAACGCGGCCTTTCGCTGCACCTCGACGGCGCTCGCATATTCAATGCCGCAGTGGCGCTCGGCGTGGACGTCAAGGACCTGACGCGGAACGTGGACTCGGTTAGCTTCTGCCTCTCCAAGGGTCTGTCGGCGCCGGTCGGCTCGGTCATCTGCGGCTCGGAGAAATTCATCGCTGAGGCGCGGCGAATTCGTAAGGTGCTGGGCGGCGGCATGCGGCAGGCGGGGATAATTGCCGCGGCGGGTATCGTCGCCCTCGAGCAAATGGTTGATAGGCTCGCAGAGGACCACGCAAATGCAAAACGGCTGGCCGAGGGGATTGCCGGCATTGACGGGCTTGCGATTGATGTTGCGACTGTTCAGACGGACATCGTCTATTTCGATGTGACTGGAAAGCAGATTACCGCGGTGAAGCTCGCCGGTGAATTGGATAAGAGGGGGGCCAGAATCCTGCGCGTCGGACCGACTCGGCTCAGGGCCGTGACGCATTATGGAATCACCGCCGACGATATCGACTCGGTGCTCCAGATCCTGCGGGACATCATGGCCGGAGTATGATTGTCGGCAATCTGTTCTCGAGCGTTCGCCCCAAGGCCCTGCTCGTGCAGGGCCGGCCGGGTGAGTCCGTTCTCTTCTGCGATAATCTCCTGGTCGATGCGGAAGCTGATGCCGCCAAGCTCGATAAGTCCTTAGTTGATAACCACTTAGGGCTTTCAAAGTAATATGGGTAATCTGAAAAATGCGCGCGAGAATCATGCAAGAGTGGTGACATGAAAATTTTTTTGGGCCGTAAGTAACCGCCAATAGAGGAGTTGCGAGGACCTCAGAAAAAAGGTTCAAGATTCGTCGCAAGCTCAGCCGACTTATATGTTGTATTCGGAAACGGGTGGCTCTGGAAAATGACCAAACCGGCCATATTAGCCTGAACCTGTCGTGTCCTACTTTCGAGCTTTGCGTAGAAGTTTGATCGTTACAAGGGCACGATAATGTAGGGTTAAACGAAAAAGGAAAGAGCCACATAAGTATTAGGGAGAGCCTCCCCTTCAGGCTCTCCCATTTTTGTTTTTCGACTCAGTTTGCCCAACCTCCCGCGACGCTGCACGCCCGGTTTGCCTCGCCCGCTCAGATTGTCCAATCGCCGAAATCGGTATTCAGGTATAACCGAAAGTTGTGGATGTATGGGAAATCGCGGTGTATCACAGCCTTACGGAAATCTACAACTTAAGGTGTGCTGCTTTCAAGCCAATAATCGGCAATCATGGCAAGGTCCCAGAAGTCAACGATACCGTCTCCATTGTCTGGTGTAACATCGGCGGAGGGAAAGCCGGGTGCCTCCTCCCACTGATTAGCAAGAATGGCATAATCAGATAGGTCGATGTCGCCATCTGCATCGATGTCTGCAAGTATTTTTGTCCAACCCCAATTCTTGGCGAAAATAGCAAAGTCGTTAAAATCAACGGCCCCCTTATTGTCAAGGTCAGTCCCGCCGCACCAGTCTGGCTGGTTGCAATCCTGCTCAAGCCAATAATAACAAAATACAGATAAGTCAGGTAGGTTAATATCTTTACTTGCGTCAAAATCGGCTGGCATTTCTTCCCAAACTCGCAGGCGTGTGTTTCCACTCTCGAATCTTGCTTCTATGTCGGTTAAAGAGTCGTAAATGCTCATTGTTGCAGGTGGAACAGCTATAAAACCGCTCTGTGGAACTTTGGCTCCGACTACAGCAAAATCGTATGTCAATGTCTTAGTCTGATGTGGATGAAGCTCCACTTGCCAGACGATTTCGTTAACATCTACAACGCCTGCGTCACCAATTGATTGGATTACTATTCTGGCGTTTATCGGTTGTGTTACAGTTACTGCGAGAGCCAGTGGCCACGGGTTACTGATCGTTATCCAGTCCCTGTATGCATACGGTTTTGCTATAGACCGTTTGGTAAGAATGTTCCATATAGGATACGGAGCCATACGGTAAGAATTTGGTTCAGCCTCTTGTCCGGGAAATAAAGCGGTTTCCCCGACCATTTGCCACGCTGAGGCTGAAGTATATCCGGATGTCTGATGAAATTCTATGGGGTCATAGACGTTAGTCACATTGTGGACAAGATACAATTCGTTCCCTGTCACAGTGGCGACCAAATCATAGTTGATTGGCACCTTCGTATTCGTGTAAAAGGCCTTTCGAATTTCGGGGAATGGGCCCAAAAACTGTTTATAATCTACTGGTGAATTTTGAATATAGTTGAAGAAAGGGACAGGATCGGAAGCCACGAAATAGAGGTTGACGAGACGTTCTTCCCCAGGAGCGAGAAATACAGCAGAACACGGGGTACCTTTCGTGAGGTCTTTCATCAGCCAGACGAGGTGCATAACACCATGCGCGTCAGAAAAAGTACCGTTGACTGAAAACATAGCCGCCACCAAACCTGTATTCTTGATAAGAAGTCTAGTCCACGAGGTTTCTATGCAATAAATACCGCTATCCAGTCTACCCTCCATGAATTCCTGTAAGTCAGGTAGATCCGAGTAGGGGTAGGCATCCACGAGGGTGATCTTCCCTTCTGGAATTATGTGTGTAGTATAGTCTTTCACTTCTGATACAAAATCGAGTAGGTTGTTTTTCACTGCTTGCGCTTCTGTATGTAACGCACATACAGCCTCAAAACCCATTGTGAAACCCTGTTCCGCCTTTTGCATCTCTAAGAGGTCTTGGTTTGCTGATATACCTGTTTCGATAAGACCAGCAGCTATGCCACCAGGTGGAAAAGCAACAGTCAACAAGGCAATGCCACCATTGAGCGCGATGTCAAAAAAAGGGTTTTCTTGATAGTCCAATTCTTTTCTTAAGTGGTGGACTACATCGTACTTACACAGGGCCCTGCCATACAAAAATGAATTGGCAGCGTTTCGGAGTCGAAGGTCATTTACATAGAACTCCTCCGTGCTGGGTAGCATTGGGTATAGGTTACGATCAAGGGTCTCCAGAGCGTCCATTATACCGAGACTCGTCGAGCGGAATTTTTGTTCTTCATATTCGTTGTATATTCTTTGAAGGGGCTTTCCATCTACAGTCTTCTTAGTATATTCCGCGAGCGCGTTAACCAAACGGTCTTGTTCCCAACCGAATGTTCCGCTCTTTATAAATTCTACAAACCAAGAGGCAAGCTCTAGCTTCTCAGGGCTCCGAAAAACAGCATCCAGAACGCCGAAACACACACCGTAATATAAATCGTTATGCTTCTCCGGAATCTTGCCATAAAGGAAGTCCCCATCAGAAGCCAATTTTGACCCCTCATCGCGCATTGGTAGAAATAAGAAGTTCCAAATCCACTCTTCCTCATATATTCTTTTAAGCTCATCACTTAGTTTGGCTGGCAATCCCTCTGCGACCTCGAAAGGTAAAGCTGGACCACCAACATCTCTAGCGTAATAGGGTGCAGTAGCCTCTGCCCAGAGCAAATAATCACCGGTCATTCTGGGAATATAACTAAACTGCCATATTCCTGCGAATCCACCACAGAAAGTGAGTTCACCAGTAGTCGTCCCGTCAGGAAGCCTAACGTGGCCTCCTACGTACACCCTTTCTGGCAACGGTGATCCTCTTTCGGTCGAAACTCTTGCAACGAAAGTCATCACAGTATTGCTTAGATATATTCCAGACGGGCTCCCTGGCTCAATATGAAGTGAGACCTTCAGCGTGTCAATATGTACATATACACCTTTCGAATCCGCGCTTTGGGCATATCCACTTCCCGGAGGCGCTTCAGCAATTGCATCTACTTGATATGGCCCGGGCTGGGTGAAGATGTAAGTTTTTGTATAGACATCGCCAGATCTCGGCAGTTCAAACCTGTCGATTTCTTTGCCACCCGAGTAGATTTTTGCGTACACTTTTTCAGGCAAAATGCTAGGTTCTGGATAACTAACTTGGGCTGTGATTGTCACGGGGTCATTCTTATAAATCAGGACATCATTCTGAGGAGTAACATCAACTGTGACTGTTGGAGCTCCAACAGGCCGGCCTGTAACCATGAACGTTACCGAATCGCTGACGCTCTTGGTTTCGCTCGGTGTTGTCAGATATGCTGTCACTTTCAGGGCATGAGTGCCAGTAGTTAGTTTTGGCAGACCAATTTCGCTCGTGTATATACCATCTCCAGCCGTAGTATCTCCCAGCGTTTTCCCATCATCTGAAAATTTCTGGAATGGCAAAGCTGGAGGATTTTGCTCTGGGTCTATTTTGCCCTCAAATCGAATAGAGCTTGCGCCAGCGTTGCCTGACAGTTTCACTTCGATCTTCATACTTCCCCCGCTGTAAAATTCACCATTATCGTGGGGAAGCAAAATCTCAATGTCCGCTCCTTCGGCCTTTAGGGCAAGACTGTGCCGGCCGCCTGCGGCAATGGCTACAAAGCCGGTATTAGGCGGAGGGATATTGCATTGGCGGTCATCGTTCCATCCCCACGCCACGATTGACCCATCATTTTTTAGGCCAAGACTGTGGTAGCCGCCTGCGGCGACGGCCACAAACCCACTATTAGGTTGAGGAATGTTGCACTGTCCGACATGCGGCCAACCTGATTGACCGGGTCGGCCAGCTCCCCAGGCGACAATTGAGCCATCGGCCTTCAGGCCAAGACTGTGAAACACACCTGCAGCGATGGCGATAAAGCCTGTGTTTGGCGAAGGGATATTGCACTGGCCGTAGTCGTTCCTCTCCCAGGCGATGATCGAGCCGTCATTTTTCAAGCCAAGACTGTGATAGCCACCTCCGGCAACGGCCACAAAACCAGTGTTAGGCGAGGGTATGTTGGACTGGCCGTATAGGTTGTATCCCCAGGCGACGATGGAGCCGTCCTGCTTCAGGGCAAGAGTATGGGCCCAGCCTGCGGAGACGTCTATAAAGCCGGTATTTGGCGGCGGTATGTTGAGCCGGCCGAAGGAGTTATCTCCCCAGAGGACGACGGACCCATTCTGATTTAGGCCAAGACTGTGGGCAACGCCTGCGGAGATGGCCTTAAAGTCGGTATTAGGCGAAGGCACATTGCATTGGCCGTGGTCGGCGTTCCATCCCCACGCAACAACAGAGCCATCTTGCTTCAGGGCAAGACTGTGATAGCCACCTCCGGCAACGGCCACAAAACCAGTGTTAGGCGAGGGTATGTTGGACTGCCCGTATAGGTTGTACCCCCAGGCGACAATCGAGCCGGCAAAGGCGGATTGGGCGGGGAAAAGCAAGAACAGGATAATTGCTGATATAATCTCCTGGCGAATTATCGAAATCGCGAAGCGGGTCTTTATGTTTTTTATGGGCATCTTTTTGCCTCCTCGGAAATATCGCTCAATTTCCCCGTATTATACCAAATCGCTTAATGGGAAACAATATAAATATCGGACTTTTTATGATTCCCGGCAACCCGGATTTTCCAAAGCCACAGAGGTCACAGAGGACACAGAGAGTTAAGTGTTTGTTATTAAAGAAGTTATGACATTCGGTGTGACTTTACCGGTTTTGCTGCAAATTACAGTGTGTGAATTTCAGCTATGCACGTAATCTCTTAAACAGCAAGAAATTAGGTCGCATTTCTGTAAAACGCATGAAATATGCGGGCCAAGCATCTCCGTTATTCGCCCGAAACAAATCCCATCGAGAACATTCCCCCAAAGAGGTCATTTTTTGAATACGATGTTGCCGGCGACAATGGTTGCATAGACTGAGCGGTCGTGGTCGAGCAGGACTAAGTCTGCATCCTTGCCGACCGCGATGGCGCCTTTTTTGTCTTCGAGGCCCAACAGCCTGGCGGGATTCTCAGCAGCCATTTTGATTGCGGTCTCGAACGGGCAATTCGTATAAGTTATGAGCCTGTCGAGCAATTGGCTCAGGCCCAAAGCCGTGCCTATGAGAGTGCCGTCTTTGTATCGTGCAGTCCCGTTTCTTGATTCGTATTCGATGCCGTTGTAAACGTATCTGCCGTCCGCAAGGCCGATTGCCTGCATGCCGTCGGTGATCGGCACAATGCGGTCCGGGCCGAGTATATCGAAGGCGAATTTGAGAACGGCCGGGTGTATGTGAACACCATCGGCAATGAGCTGGGCGGTTATGTGCTTGGTCGCAAAGATGGCGATTAGCGGGCCGGGCGAGCGGTGGTGAATTGAAGGCATTGTGTTGAACAGATGCGTCGCGTGCGAGATGCCGGCGTCAAAGCCTTTGAGAGCCTCTTCGTAAGTGGCGTTGGAATGGCCGAACGAAGCTACGATGCCGGAATCAACGAGGCGGCGAATCAGCTTTAGGCCGCCGGGCAGCTCCGGTGCGATTGTCATCATTCTGAGACGGCCTTTTGTTATATCGAGGATTTCGTCGAGAACCTGCTCGGATGCAGGGCATACACATTCGGGCAGAATCATCCCTTTTCTTTCCAGCGAGATAAACGGGCCTTCGAGATGGATGCCGAGCAGGGCGGCGCCGCCGAGGTCGCGGCCAACGTATTCGGCGGCAAGAGACAGGTGTTTGTTTTCCCGGCCGGGCTTGAATACCGTTGTGGCGAGAAAGCCCGTTGCGCCAAAACGCGCACAGGTCTGCGATATTGCCTGCAGGGCCTGGGGCGTGGCGTCAAGCACGTCGGCGCCTCCTGCACCCTGAATGTGAACGTCAATAAGGCCCGGGGCCGCTATGCGTCCCTGTGCATCGAGGACGCTGTCGCGGGCGGCGGAGGCGTTGGTTTGGCCGATCTTCGTGATTAGGCCGTTTCGTATGAGAATAGAAGTGGTTCGCTCATCTTCACGGGCGTCGAACAGCCTGCAATTGGTTATTAGAAGCTCTTTTTTCATACAGATTTCTCCGGTCAGGTTGCAGCAGGATAATTGATTGACGGCATAAGTGCAACTGTGAGATTCACCGAGCTTCGAGTAAGGAGGCGGCCTGCACTTAGGCTGTTGGGGATATTCTGGACTGGCGATGGGCGGGATTTCCGGCAGAAGGGATATGCGCGATGCCCGGATTTTGTCGGGCGGGCCGATTGATTCCGGGCGGGCGGCACAAGCAGGCACAGCCATTTTTGGGCGAATTATGGGGTTGAGGGCAGGAAATTTGCCCTTCGACTGCGCTCAGGGTCGAGCAAAGCTCGATTTTTGGGCTGAAAATGAGGATTTGGGGGTTGAGAGCGGACACGTGGTGAAATAGGACTTTCGCTAAAAAATGGGGTTAAGTGCTTGTGAGATAAGGGGTTAAGGTGGTGACATAGGGATTTGCTAATATTGACGATTCTGTGCGCTTTTTGAAGCGTTTTGGTGACTTTTTGACAAAAAGTGATCGGAAATTGGCGGAAATTGGTGGTTTTTGGGTGGTTTTTGAGCACCCTCATTTCCAGGCCAAAAAAGGGGTCGAAAAGTCAAGGGGAAAAATCTGAAGATTTTCAAAAAAAATTGCCACGAAGACACCAAGACATGAAGAGAACCACAGACGCCGTCCTGAGCGCAGTCGAAGGATTTCCCAGATTAACACGGATTAAGAAGGCCACAAAGACGCAAAGGCACGAAGGAAGACGGAGGACGGAGAGACCTGAAATCCTAAATCCGAAGCTCGAAACAAACTCAAAACCGAAATGCTCAAACGACCAAAATGAAAAGGGATCAGGGATGACGCGGATTAGGGGGATTGGTTGGCCACGAAGAGAAGAAGGGGATCAGACGCAGACCCACGGTCCCATAGGGATTAACCCAACTTTCGCAGTTCGGCATCAAAATCGGTGTTATTGACAGCGCCAAGGCGGTTAGTTTCCACCACAAAACTGGTCATTTAGCTGTCGGCTGTATATCTTCGGCGGTGGTTGTTTGGGCAA
>Ga0315288_10007399_pt1 | contig 13907 bp, 30 predicted proteins | sample YL17G11_20_MG_FD_203454 | JGI IMG/M metagenome (GOLD analysis project Ga0315288, IMG submission 203454) | Sediment microbial communities from Yellowstone Lake, YNP, Wyoming, USA - YL17G11_20 | ecosystem: Environmental > Aquatic > Freshwater > Lake > Sediment | place: USA: Wyoming | collected...
GCGGCTACACGGCAAGAGCTTTGCCGAGCAAGCCGCCGGGCGCCGGGCCGGGCGGCCGGCGAAGCTCGCCCGCCTGACCTGGAAAGCCCACGGAAGCCTGGCGAAAGCCGAGGCCATGCTGGAGAAGGCGACCGCTGAGCACGCGGCCACCGAATCCCTGGCGCTGGAGCTGTACCCCCAGCACGAAGCCCAGCCCGGGCGGCCCCGGGGGCGCACCGCCCCCCCCAGCCGGGAGTACGTCAACGCTCGGGCGAAGCTGCGCCGGCTGCGCGAGCGGGTGGATCTGCTCGAGTCCGTGGTGCGCTCCCTGGGCGGCAGGCAGGAGTACGGCCAGGCCACCGGGACGGACCCGTGGGCGGCCAACCGGCGCCGGCGCTATTCCAACCCAACCCGACACATACACGGCCCGCTCAAGAACGCCCGCACCGTTCGCGGAGCGAAGCGAAAGCGCAACCCCCGCGGGAGTGAACGCGAGCGGGCCGTGAAGACCTTTCGGATGTGGCACGAGTTCGCCCCGCACAAAATCACGCGCATGAAGGGGCCAGACCGGCTCATCCCGCGCACCCTGGTCAAGCTCGGGGATATTCGTTCCATTGATTACATCTCCGACAAGTACGAAGGGAGGCCCGTGACGTACACCCACAAGACTGACCGCCCGCGTCCGGTTCTCGCCACAGACCCGGACGGTCAGAACCTCCACATCATCGGCGGGAGAGTCAGAATCACCGGCGATGGGCTCATTCACTGAAAGGAGCACAGCTATGGCAGGCGAGTTTGCTGTTATCAACCCGCGTCGGCGTCGTCGCAAGAAGGCCACGGCCAAGCGGCGCAAGAGTTCCCGGCGTCGGCGCCGGGTCGCCGTCAACCCGATTCATCGGCTGCACCGGAAGCGGCGTCACGTCGCCCGCCGCCGGCACAACCCGCGCCGGCGCCGTTACGCTCGCCGGCACAACCCGGCCGTCTTCGGCATCAACATCGTCAAGATCGGCTCGATCGCCGGCGGATTCGTCGGCACCGAGATCCTGGCCGGCTACCTGTCGGGGATGCTCCCGGCGGCGTGGAAGACCAACCCGGCGATGGTGCGGATCGGCTGCAAGGCGGCCGTGGGCATCGGCGCTCCGTTGCTGCTCAAGCGGTTCCTGCCCCGTGGCATCGGCGCCGCCCTGGCAGTCGGCGGCGGCGTGGCAGTCCTGGTGGACGTGTTCAACACGTTCATCAAGCCCAACATCCCCGGCCTGCCGCTGGGTGAAATGGGTGAGTACAATCAGGGCTACATCACTGGATACGAAGACCCCGGCTATTCCGCGGCGCTGTCGGGCGGGGATTCGGTCTACGGCGAGAGCGTTTACTAGGCCGATGGCCTGGTGTAGTCCAATGAAGCGGGGGGCCGGAAAGACCGAGCCCCCTACTGCAACACCTCACACGGGAAAGGATACCTACCGTGGCAGCTCAGATGATGATTTCAGACTATTTGGACGTAGTAGTTGAACCCAGGTACGACAGCGCAATCTACCTTGCCGCCGGATCGGCTCTGTTGACGTTTTTTGCCAACCCCATCGGTCAGGGCGTTGGCATCTTCCAGGCAAACGCCGTGGGGGCACCGAAGACCCTGGCGGATACCAACATGGACTTGTCCGGCCAGCTCCCGGGCGGCTATAATTTCAAGCTCCTGGGGTTCCGGGTGATGTTCGGCTGGAACATGAGCACCCAGGATATGCAGATCATCCTCAATGCCGGCGTGTTCACCTTCACGATCGGAAGCAAGCCGTTCCTGCGCACCTGCCTGCGCAACATCCCGGCCGGAAATGGCCCGGTGGGAACGGCAGCGACCATCAACACGAACGGATGGCCGTTGCTCAGCAATAGCTACAGCATCGCCAAGAAGCCGCTCGATCTGCTCCAGACGCAGAATTTCCAGGCGACCATCACCTTCCCGGGCGTGGCGCCGGTTTCCACTACGGTCGGCGCACTCAGCCAGAACGCTGCGGGTCTTCCGATCACCGTGATGCTCGACGGGTTCCTCTATCGGCCGGTGCAGTAGTTCAATCCGGGGTGCGGGCTTCGGCTCGCACCCCACCAGCCGGACAACCCGGAGAGGAGCACGATCATGGCAAATGTCGGAACAAGAACCCCGGTCAGCGGTGGAACGACTGCGCCGATTCCCAGCATGACCTTGGCCATAATCAATTGCACCTTCGATAGCTCAGCGGCTACGCTGGTGCTGACCAATGGCACGGCAACACATTACGTCTTCCGCGATTTGTCGGGGGCGTTTGCTGCTCCGCTGGCGTACTGGTACGTCTACACAGCAACACCCACCGCGGCTACGTTGTTCCTGGCGATTTCTCTGACCGCCGGCACCAACGTAACACTCACCGGCTCGGGCAACATCACCGCCACTAGCAACGGCACGTTGTTCCTTCTCGGCCCCGGCTCGCTCACCTAACCGAAAGGGGCGATCCGATGGCAAACGTAGCAACCAGAGTGCCGGCCTCTCCGCCGATTCACAGCAACACGCTGGCGGTGTTCGCCTGTACCTTCGACAGCTCGCTACAAACGCTCACGATCACCAACGGTACGGATTACACATTCCGAGACGTGTCCGGCGTGCTGGTCGCGCCGCTCGCCTACTTTTGGAGTTATACCGCCACGCCCACGGTCAACACAGCATTTCATTGCCTGGTTGTCTCTGCGGCGTCCGTGATTATTCGCACCCTGGCAGCTACCACGCTCCACGCCGACAGCAATGGAACGCTGTTCCTGTTCGGGCCTGGATCACGGAAGCTTGTCTAGTAGATGACAAGGGCCGGCGCGGAGATCCCGCGCCGGCTAGTCAACCCCACGACGGGGAGTAACATGAATCAGACCATTCAAGTCTCTGATGCGCCGCGGCAGGTGGCGGGGCGCAATCTCGGCAGCGTTATCCGTGACAGCTTCTTTCAGTACGCCGTCAACATCACCTTCGGCGCCGGCGGCGTGGACAATCAGACGCCGGTGATCCCGATTCAGAGCGATGCGCACTTCCTGTGCGTCCAGACCATGATGAGCAACAGCTCCACGATCGGCCTGGCGGCGGCCGGTGCGGTTGGCTTCCCCTACGTGGACATTCTCCACGGCGGCGCGATCGTCCAGCTCACGGATGGCGGATCCCAGCGGTTGCTTTCGCTCATCCCGATCCCGGCCAACTGCCTTTTCGGCTCCGCGAAGAATCCCTACATCTGGCCGTTTACGCACCTGTTCAGGGCCAACACCTTTATCGGCGTGAGCGCCACCGGATCCGTGGCCGGCGCGGTCAACATCGGCATGAACGGCGCCAACCTCCGCCTGGTCTTCGCCGGCTTCAAGGTGGCAATCGGCAGCTTCCCCGAGCTGGGCTTGTAACGTGGCGGATCGTCTGCGTCCGCAGAACGCTGGGCTTTCCCGGCTCGGCGGCGGCCTGGAGGCCGTGCGCTCTGTCGTCATGGGTGCGCTGGGCTCATCCCAACCCGGCGCACTCGGGCCGCAGACGGGAACCTATGTACGCCTGCCAGGGTCTAACTTCCCCCCGGCCGGCGCTCTGCCGGTTGACGAAATGGGCGATGCGGTCATTGTCGCCGGTGCCACCGCGTTGCTAATCACCTACACTGTGCCCACCAACCTGATTCTGAGGATTGAAGGAATTGGCTTCGGCGCGGACGATGAAACCGCCCTGGCGTTCCTGTCGTGGTCTATGCAGCTCAACGGCGACACCGTGCCGGGCTACGTCAACAAGCCTTCGGCGGTGGGCTCGATCCGCAACCTGACGCCGATCTTTCAGATCGCCGGTACGTCTTCCATCGTGACGATCACGGCGACCATTTCCCTTCTGGCGGTGCTCCCGTACCGCTATATCTGCCGGATTCGCGGCTGGTGCTACAGCGAAAAGGAGGCCGGCTAATGCCCCAGCCACCTATCACGCCGGTCCAGGCCCGCGAGCTGGTGCGCTCGGTGCCCTTCTGTGCGCAACAGACCTTTGCCAGCCGGGTGCTGCAACCGCTGGGCGACCCCGCCGATAACGTCGGCGTCCAATGGGATCTGGCCGCCGGCATCACGGACGTGAATCAGCTCTTGACCGGCGCCTACCCGGATGCTTCGGTAAGTGGGATTCAGCACGCCACCGGACCATTTCTTGACGCTGCCGCTTTCATCGTGACCGCCACGAATCCCGCCGATCCCCCGAGCGCGGTGATCGCGGTGGAATACGCGATTGATCGGGGATGCGCTTACCGGATGCTCACCCCGGGGACGGCGGTGCCCTATCAGACGTTCGTGAACATCTCGGGCCTGCGGGTGACGGCCCGGTTTGTGCGCGTTACGCTGGTCAATGCCGTGGCTACCGCCGGCCATACCATCACGGTAGATTTCGGCGTCTACATTCGCAGCACATAGGGGGGGGGGATGGCATTCACTGGCGCTATTCCAATCAACCAGCTCAACAGCCTACCGTTGTTCTCGATCAGCCAATTGGCGTTCGGCGGTACGGTGAGCGTCCTGGGTGGGGCGATCAATCGCTACTTTGCTCCCGTTGACACCGGAATCAACGGTGCCGTCGGTAACATGAGCACCGCCGACCCTGATCCGTCAACCGCGGGGGCAATCAGGGCATACAGCACTTTCAGCAACCTGCTTGACGTGCGCGGGTGTACGCGGTTCACGGTCCTGATTGCCGTCAAAATGCCGGCCGCCGATGAGGATGTGGTCTACGACATGGATCTAAGGATCCAGTCTCCAGTGGCGGCCGACATTCCTTCAGTCGTCCCCCGAAGCGGAAATTATGGAGCCGGCGCCTGGCCGAAGGTGGCGTCTTTTGCTTTTCCGGTGACGGTGGCCGGCGGTGCGGCGGGTTACAAGAGTTCCGGTCAGGGGTGGCAGGTGGGGGGGCCGCTGTCGGCAACCCTGCAAACCGGCAGCCTGGGATACATCTATCTGTGGCTCAATCTCAGCAACGCCGGTAGCCATAAGGATGCGGTGATGTTCGTTTCAATGTACGCAACCAGCTAACATGAGCCCCACCACAATACTTCCACAGCATCAGTACAATGCGCTGCCGTACACGAGCACCCAGGCATATGCCGCAAACGGCGGACAGGTACAGGTGCGCCCTGGAAGCATAACCCGCTACTTTACACCAGCAGAAACGGGGATTGATGGGGTTGCGGGGAACGCCAGCGATCCAATAGATCCGGCGCACCCTTTCGCGGCGATTGGGAAAGCGTTGGACTGCCAGGGGTGCAATCGGTTCACCTTCGGCCTTTCGGTGAAGATGCAAGAGGCGGCAAACGACACCCCCTTTCCGGCGGTGATTGAAGTCTATTCAACGGCGTGGATTGGCGCCGAGCCAGGGATCAGTGTCGAGCCCAAATTCGGGGCAATGACTAACCGCTGGGCGCTCTGTGGAAGAATCACCGTCAACAACGCCTACATTGTCTTTCCGGGTCCAGGAATCAATCCGCCGGCAACGCTGCCAACCGTCTACAAGTCGGGGTCATGTAGCTGGGACGTTGGCAATACTACCGTGGGCGGAAATGTTCAACGGGGCATGACGGGGCCGATAACCATGCGGATCAGGTGTTCGGGTGGGGTGGGTGGAGTGCCTACCTGGGTAGAGGCGCGGATCTATGGGTCGCTGTGGGCATCGTCGTAGGGGGATCACATGGCTGCGCCTGACCGCTTCGGACAGTGGAAGGAAATGGGCCGCCAAGAGCCCACGTTTCCGCTCACTCGCGTCCTGGACGTGGACACGTCGGGCAAGAACGATTTGGGCATTGACTTGCCTTTCCTGCCGCGGGCTATCCATGTGGGCACTACTCCGGGCAACGTCAAGATGATTGCCGGAGGAGTGACGATCATCACCTATCTAGAAATCGGTTGGCACCCGATTTCCCCCACGCAAATCATTACGACCGGGACCAACGCGGTCGGCATTACGGCCTGGGACTAAAATGCTCACTGGCATCGGCGCCCCGACTGCCTGGCCTTTCCTGAACCCTAGCCCACCGTCTGGCGTAGTACATTACGCTTTGGGTACGGTGACGGGCAGCCCCGCGCTAACCCTGACCATTGGCGGGGTTACTGTGCTCGTCGGTGAATTGTTGTGTGTCGGCATGGGATACACCACGGCGGTCGGCGTCATTCCAGTGGTAGATATCAACGGAGTCGCGTTAGCATTGAACGCGATACGGACCTCGGCTGGGTCAGTTTTACGGGGCATCATCTACAGCGTGGTAGCCCCCGCCTCAATTGTCGGAGGAACGATCACCGCAACCTGGCCGGCCCCGCCTGTCTACATCGCCGCTATGGTAGCGTCTAAGTTTACGGGGATCAATGGCATCGCAGAAGAAAACACCTCAAGAACATTTGCAAGCACCACAGCCCCATTTGCAGGGCCAACCCTTGACTATGGTTCTCCGCGGGTGTCTTACGGATTAGTGGTTACGAGCGGCTTCCCGGGTGATGCGTTGGGAGTGTGGCAACCCACTTTCGGACTCTCAGAAATGCACGCCGGGCAACGGGCCACCATCAATCTTGTAGACGTGAAAGAGGGCTGGAATATCCAGGGCGGAGCGCCATCGGGCGCCCTAGCATCCATCGTCGGGCAAACCGCACGCCGAAGCAATGCGCTCATTGTTTACTATGACTGATGGGGGAGGGTCCAAATGCTCCGCAAGCTAATCATGGCGTTTGCGCGAAAGACCGCCGCCGCGGTGTCCGGCGCCGGCGCTGCCGCCCTGACTGGCGCCGCCAGCGTATCACCCAATCCGCCCCGGGTGACACTTTCAACCGGCAGCTTGGGAGAGCTGGATCCACAGCCGCCCCCCGTTACGCTTACGCTGGTGGAGCGCCGTCGCATCCACGTCAATCCGTTGAACGAGTACGGCGGAAAAGTGCCCTGTGGACCGTTTGAGTGGAGCTTGTCCAACAAGCTGCTGGCCAAGCTGGACATTGCTGAGGATACCCGGAGCGTATGGATCTATCCGGTTGCCCTGGGCCAATGTGCCGTGACCGTGACCGGGGCCAAGCGGGAAAGCACCTTAGACGTGGCAATCGTGGACGCCATCCCAGCGACCCTAAACTTGGTGGCCGATGAGCCCGAAGTCTTCCGCTCCCTGAAGGACTTGACAGGGGCGGTGGGGCCGTGATGTAATTCCTTCCGTTACCGTTCGCAGGAGGGAATGACGTGGGACGTGCCGGGCTGCAAAAGGTGATTCAGCTCAAGAATGGAGCGGTGATCCTGACCTTTGGACACGGCCAGGGTGAGAAGTCGCTGCGCACCGTCACGGCCGGCGGGGAGCTGTCGCTGCCCCAGGTGGCCCGGCTGGTGGGGACCAACATCGTGCGGGCCTGGCGGGCGGTCCAGGGCGGGAAGCTCCGGGCGGTAAGGCGGGACGGAAAGTATCGGGTGACGGTGAAAGAGGCGGGGCGGTGGGGGCGGACTCTCAAGGCGGGGACTTAGACCGTGGCGACCGAAGACCCTGATATCCTCAAACACTTAGGCGAAGCCTCCGAGCTGGCCGGGACAGCTACGGTCAACATCATCGGCGGGACCGGCGAGGCTAGGCTGTGTGAGCTGGGGATCCTCCACGCCCTGATTGCCCTATGCCTGCTCGCCCGCCAGGGGCAGGAACGGGCCGGGGCGGCCGGCCGGCGCCCTGGCATTGTGGGAGAAGATCCTTGCAACCGGGGGCCAAGTGCCTGAATTCTCTGGAGTCCGCGTCACCATGCTGGACGGCGGGTGCCAAAATTATCTGCCAGGTCCGTCTTTTCCGGGCGTCACCCGCTTCAACGCCTACATTGAAGGGTTTTGGCTGGCTGTCCATGCGGTGAGCCCTGCCGGTGGCGGCTACCTGGTTGGGCGGTTCTCGGCGTTCGCAATCCGGGGCTATGAGCTGATCCCGTAGAAATCCAGCCGCCGGCTTCGCTCGGGCGGCTTGAGGCGGTCTGTGGCGACAGGGTAAGGGGGTGTACCGGGTGCTTCCACCGGGAACCCCGCCGCCTTTGCTTGGCGCGTGACTCAGGGGCGGGTGCGAACGGTCCCGCTTCGGGCTCTGGTGAGCCCCACGCGCCGCTTATTCACGCCGGCAGCCCCGTAGGAGTGGACGGGGAGCCCGGCACGGATGCCGGCCTGCCGGCGTTGTTGGGGGGGTATCATGTGGACTTGGATCATGCCCGCGGTGCAAACGCTGGTTCCCGTCGCCGCGCTCGCCGTGGCCGGCTGGATTGCCAAGCACATCAAGAAGCCGTCCGATAAGGACCGGGCTGATTTGCTCAGCATCATCGCCAACGCCGCCGCCGCCTATGTCCTGAGCCTCAATCCCACCGCCGCCTGGGCCGATCTGGTGCGCGATGCGATCCAGCGGATTTCCGCATCGGCCGGCCTGCCCACCAAGAACATTCAAGCGATCGAGCAGGAAGCGGTGGCGGCGCTGCTCCGGTTAGGGAAGGTGCCCGTTGGCGGCAAGTGAACGCGCATCCCTGGTAATCGCCGGTGCCGTGGTGGGCGTCCTGGGCGTGCTCCTGACCCTGTTTGCCCTGGTCGGACAGCTCGACAGCCGCTATCCAACCCGGCGGGAGTACGAGGCCACGCTGGCCAGCATCAATAGCCAGCTCACGGAGATCAAGGTTGATTTGCGGGCGCACATGAACGACAAGCCGAGGCCGTAGCGTGCCGAAGCATCTAAGCCGCAACACCTACCTATCCGATGCTGAGCTGGCGGCGTTCATGGCCGCGGTACGCGAGCGCCGGCACGTCCACCAGCCCCGGGATCATGCCCTGTTCGCCCTGCTCGCCAACACCGGGATCCGGCCGAGCGAAGCCCTGGCCCTGACCCGGGCCGACTGTCACCTGAGCGGCAAACAACCGTGGATCAAGGTTTCAAGGTTGAAGAAGAAACGCGCCGCTCCTGTGGTGGATGAGCTGCAAATCAGCCCACAGCTTGCCGAAATCGTGAACGGGCACCTTTCGGGCGTGGCCGCGGGCGATGAGGTTAGGCTGTTCGGCATCAGCCGCCGACAGCTGGAAAGGTTGTTCCACGCCTATGCGCATCTCGGCTTGATCCGCCGCTACCACTGGCTCTACTCTCTCAGACACACGGCGGCCACCAGGATCTATCGAGCAACACGAGACATTTCAATCGTGCAGGCAATCCTTGGCCACGAGACTCCCGACATGAGCTGTTTGTACGCTCACGTTGCAAAGGACTTGCTTGCAGAAGCGGCCAACGCCCTTCCCGTAATCATCTGAGGAGCCCATGCCCGAATCTTTACCCCCACAGATCCAGCTCGCCGGCGGCAACGCGGCCGGCATCCAATTCCAGGTGATCGCCTACGCGGATCCGGTACACTTCCCGGCCGGCCTGGATGTGACCCTGACCGCCCCCGGTGGGATTGCCCCGGTGGGGATGCTCACCGTGGCCCGTGGCTGCCTGATCTGCGTCCTGCCCCCGGACGTGAGCCGGCAGATTCTTGCCCAGGTTGCCATGCAACAAAAAGCCGCCGGCCCCGGCCAGGTTGCCGCGCCCGGGCTGAAGCTGGTCTAGCATGAAGTACGACGCCGAGGTTGCGGCCGCAATCGCCCGCTGGGGGGCTGGGGTGACGATTGACCCGGCCCTGGTCCACGCGATCATTCAAAAGGAAAGCTCGCACGGCGCCCAGCTTGTGACCGACGAGAGCCGGGGCCGCAAGAGCTATGGCCCGATGATGGTGCTCGACAGCACGGCGGTCGGTTTGGGGGCAAGCAATCCGGCGGCGCTCAGGGAGCCGGCGATCGGGATTGACTACGGGGTGAAGTACCTGGCCGGCCTGCTCAAGCGGTTCCCGGAGGACACCGCCCGGGCGATCTCGGCCTACAATACCGGCCCCGGAAACGCGGTGCGCAATTCCGCCGGCCGCTTCCCGAATCAGAGCTACGTGGATGCGGTCACAACCTGGTGGAAGACCTACAAGTATGCCGTCGTGGGCGGCGGTTCGGTCCTGAGCCTGATCTCGCTTGTGCTGTTCCTGTGGTCCCTGGTGCGGCGCCGTCGCCGCTAGAGGTAGCCAATGAAGACCCCGCCGAAGGAAAACCCCGCGCCGGTTGAAGACCCCGACGACGACGACGACCTTGACGACGACGACGAATTCGATGAGTACGAGGACGACGACGACCCCGAGGACGACGACGAGGTTTGCCCGACTTGCTCCGGCACAGGCGAGGATCCGGTGGGGATGCCCGGCGAGCCCTGCCCGGACTGCGATGAGGACGACGACGAAGAAGAAGGCGAGGCGGGGTAATGGGCTACGCCGAGAAGAACAACCTGACCCGGCTGCTCCGGGTGCGGCTGGATGGCTTGCGCGTGGCGGTAGACGTGCAACACCTGTATAAGACCAGCAACCCGCTCGATCGGGGTGCGGTCTTTGAGCTGCCCGGTGGATTCCACCTGGCCGAAGCCCAAGCGGTCACGGTCTACGCGCAAGCCCTGTGCGCCTGGCTCCAGGCCCGCGGGGCGGCGGTGCTCACCAATCAGCCGGCCGCTCAAGTCCTGGTGGGCAGCTACTACCGCCGACAGAAGGCGGCCGAGAAGTGGGGAGCCGACGCCTACCTGGCCTGCCACATTGACGCCGGCAAAGGCTCTTATGCCCTGCTTGAGTACGTGGTTGGATCGGCCGGCATGGTGCTGGGCAGTCGCATCGGCGCCCGGCTGTGCGAGGATTTTCCAGAGATCCTGAGCCATAAGACCGTTTCGCTGAGCCCGCCAGCCCGGGGCTACGCCTGCATTTCGGGCTTTCCCACCGATCGGGCGGCGGTGCTGGTTGAGCCCTTCTTTGGCGACAATCCCCGCCAGCAAGGGCTACTCAGTACGCCGAACCTGATAGCCGTAGGGGAATCCATTGGCGAGGGCGTGGCCCGCTGGTGGGAGTCGGTGAAAGCGTCCAGGCTGATCTAGCGGCCGGTCCTGGCATGACTCATCCAGGCGCAAGCGCCAATCCGGGAGCGGCCCCCGGGCGGCGGCCGGCCTTTCTGCAATCCACGCAATGGCGAATTGACTTGACGGGGCGGTGTGGCGGGTGTAAGGTTATGTAATGCGATACGGCACGCTAGATGCAATTCCTTCGTGTGGACCCCGCCGCGAAAGGAAAAACGCCATGAAGCTCCTCAACTGTTTCGCCCCCGTTAGCAGCGTCCAGCGTGCCAAAGAGCTGTTCCACCGCACCTGGAAGATCACCACGCGCAGCATCCTGCGCAACGGTCCGCGCTCGGTGAGCTGGATCGTCTGCGCCGACCTGGACGGCACCGGCGAGCTGCCGCGCAACATCGTGGCGGCCGGCGTCTGCGATACCGAGGCCCAGGCCCGCGAGGCCATGCGCCAGCGGTTTGAGCTGTGGACCCTGACCGGGCCGACCGCCATGCGCGTGCTCGGCCGTTCGGGCTGGTGACGTGGGCACGATCTCGGTAGGTGATCTCGTCCGCATCCGGCGCGGCCATGTGGGCGCCGGATTCAGGTTCACGGTTTCAGAGATCGAGCAATCCGAGCGTGGCCCGATCGTCTACGGTACAACCGCGTCCGGGTCGCTCTACGGGCCGGTCTTCTTGAATGAGCTGGAGCCGGTGACATGAGGCACCCCTTCTTCGACATCAACCGCATCACCTTCAACGGCAAGCTCCGCACGCTGGGCTTCCGCCAGGTGACGGGCTCGATCTGGCGGTTGCCGGTGCCGTGCTCGGGGCACAAGGTTGACGAGCGCGACGGCGGCGCCACGCTGCGCGAGCGGTTGGCGTGGATGATCGCGCAGAATGATGCGGCGATCGCCGCGTACCTAGCCGAAAGGGACCAATGACCGCCTTACGCAAGCCCGTCAAGCGGACCACGGCCGGCGATCGCCTTACCTTCGTGGTTACGCTCATTCCCGGGCCGCCGGCGTTGATCGAAGTGCGCGAGCACCGGCGCCGCCAGGGCTACGTGATCTCTGTTGCCCACCTTCACACCATGCTTGCGCTGCGCGAGGCCAGCATACCCATGCGCAAGCGCGGACGCGGGGGGCGGGTGTGAGGCCACGAATCAGCAACGGTGTGCGCCGTGGGCTGGCGCTCCTGGCGGTGCTCGGCCAGGGTGCGCTACACGATTCCGCGGGGTGGAAGTCGCTGCGCGTGATCGAGCGGCGTGAGTTCCGCCGCGCCCTGGCCTGGGTGGGGTGGCACCGGACGCACAACCGCAAGGGCTCGGTGCTGGAGCTGGAGCCGTGGCCGCCGAAGGGCCGGCGCCGACGTGAACGGCTGGAGCAATTGAGTCTGCCGCTGGACGTGACAGCCGGCGCAGAGCTGACCAAGGGGGACGCATGAAAGCCTCAAGGCCGTGCCCGATCTGCCGCCTGGCGCTCCCCGGCCAGCGGTGTGGCTGGTGCGGTGGGAGCGGTGTGGTTGAAATCGAATTCGCTACCGTGTGGGACGGCATCAAGTGGCACCTGTGCCGGCGCCTGCCGGTGCTCAAGCTCGTGCTGGGGACGGTGCGCATTATGCCGAATGACGCGCCGGCTACTTCACCGGAAGGGACATGATCGCCGCTCTCAGCATCGGCAAGGGGCATCCGATCTGGTTCTGTGTTCTCGTTACCGGATTAGCGTTTGCCGTGGGAGAGCGCGGCGCCCTGCTGCGCTGGGGGCTTCAGTACGCAGACCGGGCCGGTAGGGCTGGCCTGGAAGGGACGTACCACGTTGCGGGATGCTTCGCGTTCTGCCGCGAGCATCGTCCGTCACAGACTCAGGAGAAAGGGACGTAATGGTTATCATTGTGCTGGTGATGGCCGTCTTGCTGGGCGTGGTGATCGGCTTCGGGTTGGGAAACGCTTACGGCAACGGGAGTGAAATCTACTACGGGCCGCTGCCGCCGTGGACCGGGCCGGAACCGTGCCCGCGGTGCGGGGCTCAGAGCAAGCCGGAAGGGACGTAATGAAATTCCTGATTGAAATTCCACCCCGCGCCTATCCTGCTGTCAGGAAGGCCGCGGCCGAGTCGTTTGGTGCTGAGAACGAAAAGGACTTGACGCCGGCAGACGTGGCCCGGTGGATGTGGCTCAACTTCACCGTTGACGTGCTGGGAGAAGGAGAGCGCCCCGAGCGCGAGCTAATCAAGCGTGGGATTGTCGCCAGGTACCAGCGGCGCAACGATGAGGATTGGCGTTACGTGCGGGGCGTGACCTACGCCAATGAGTCTCCGACTGAAACGAAAGGGACGTGATGGGCGCGGCACCCCCGTTCCCGGAAAATCGTTACCGGGTAATCTACGCCGATCCGCCGTGGAATTTCGTTGGTAAGCTCAACGCCAGGACTTCCGGCAAGGAGCTGGCCGATCACTACGCGACAATGGGCGATTGGGAGCTGATGGCCCTGCCGGTTGCGAGCCTGGCAGAGCGCAATTGTTTGCTGTTTCTGTGGACGGTTCATTCAAAGCTGCCGGTCGCGCTGGATCTGGTACGGGCGTGGGGATTCCGGTATAGCACCGTGGCCTTTGAGTGGTTCAAGCGAACGAGCACCGGAAGGCCCGTTTGTTTCATGGGAAGATGGGTTTGTGGCGGGGCGATTGAGCTGTGCCTGTTGGGCCGGCGTGGCAGCGTTCCGAGAATCAGCAAGCGGGTCCGGCGCCTGGTGGATGCCCCGCGGCGCGAACACTCGCGCAAGCCGGATGAAGTGCGCCGGCGGATTGTCGAGCTGGTGGGGGACGTGCCGAGGATCGAGCTGTTTGCCCGGGAGCAATCGGACGGCTGGGACGCCTGGGGAAATGAAGTGCCGCCGAGCAAGCCGGAAGGGACGTAATGAAATTCCTGATTGAAATTCCACCCCGCGCCTATCCTGCTGTCAGGAAGGCCGCGGCCGAGTCGTTTGGTGCTGAGAACGAAAAGGACTTGACGCCGGCAGACG
>Ga0315288_10007400_pt1 | contig 13907 bp, 11 predicted proteins | sample YL17G11_20_MG_FD_203454 | JGI IMG/M metagenome (GOLD analysis project Ga0315288, IMG submission 203454) | Sediment microbial communities from Yellowstone Lake, YNP, Wyoming, USA - YL17G11_20 | ecosystem: Environmental > Aquatic > Freshwater > Lake > Sediment | place: USA: Wyoming | collected...
ACCGCCGGGGAATCGAACCCAAAACCTACTGATTAAGCGTCTAATTCACGACTTATCAAGACGTTACCTTCATTTTCTGTTCGTTACTCCTAACCTAGGCGGTGTCTGTTCTGAGGTTTGTGGCCTTTCTGATGTTCTTGGAGTCCGCTCCAGCACACGGCTCTCAGCGAGTCTCATCTGCTCGAATTCGTCCGGCCCCGAGATGGGATGTTTGGGGAGCCAGTTTTCCTTTCTGGGTTCAGAAGGCACATCCAGCATCGCTCACTTCGCTAGCTCCGCCGCGAGTATCCAATACGGATCGATCTTGGGGTGTTCCAAAACTGTCTTACCGCCTTTGTGCAGCAGCGTCAGACCCTCCTTCTTTGGCACGACCTCGCCGCAGATCGCACTCAAGATGCCTCTTGCCCTCAAGGCACCTTGGAGCGCATCGGCTTCCCGGCCATCAACCATGGTGATGAGGGTACCCTCGCTGATGGAGCAGAAGGGATCGAACTCGAAAAGCTCGGCGGTCTTTCTCACAACGGGTTGAATCGGGATCCTATCTTGTTCGACCCTCAGTCCGTAGTCGCCCGCTTTGGCCATCTCATAGAGGCCGCCCCAAATGCCGCACTCGGTCGCGTCGTGCATTACGTGGACTCCGTCGAATGTTCTCGCTATCGCGCATTCATCGAGAACGCTCATCTGGTCGAAGATGCCGGCGGCTTCCCTCTGAAACGCTTCTCCTCCGGCCTCCATGAACTTCTCGGGGAAAAGCACGGCAAGCAGCCCCGTGGTCTCTATCGCCGGCCCCTTTGTTATCACTATTCTATCTCCGATCTTCATCTTGTGAGGACCTCTCAGCTGCTTTTCGTCGCCGATGGCTATCGATGTTGCGCCGCCCACCATCGGGTAATTGCATCCGGTGTATCGAGCGGTGTGGCCAGTCAAGACGCTTATATCATACTTAAGCGCCTCTTCATGCACTGCGTTCCAGAGTTCTTCGATCTGGTCTTCGGTTATTTCGGGCGGTAGATTGAGGTCGATCGCCAGGTACTTCGGCGTCAGCCCTGACACGGCTACGTCGCAGAATATGATATGGAAGGCGAACCAGGCAGCCCTTGAAAAACCGAAGGAGGGAATGATGAAAAAAGGATCGGATGACATCGCGATCACTTTTCCGTCCATTCTGAACGCGCCGAAATCGACCCCATGCCGTGGGCCGATGATAATGTTCTTGTCGCGGGCTCCCAAGCGGGGATAAATGACGCGATCGAAGAATTCCGGATGGATCTTGCCGAGCTCGGGTAGTTTCTTGACGTCCATGATTCCTCCCTCCGCAGGTCCTAGCCTGATCAGGTTCTACGGGTCCCCGGATTTTCTCCAGGTTCTCAGCCCTCGGCTTCATTGGCCGAACCGAAAGGCTCCCCGGGTTAATTCGGGACATCGGACAGCAGGATATGCTAGACTGGGTCCTTCGTCAAGGGAATGGCATACATGGTCAAGCATGCCGCAGAATATGTGACCCTTGCCACTGTGTCCGGCAAGACGGCGCAGTGGCTTTCATGCGTTCGCGGCGCCGTCGCGCCTCGGCCACATCTCAGAATTTTTCCTGCCCGGTGCGGCCTCATCGTAGTCGATATGCTCAACTACTTCGTGAGCCCGGGAGGGCGAGCCTTTCTTCCTGCCGCAGCGGTGGCCGCGAGGCGAATCGCGACGCTCGTTGAGGCGTGGCGTTCCTTCGGAGGGCGCATCGTCTTCACGCGCCATTGTCACACGGGTGCGGATGATCTCGGCATGCTGGGGAAGTTCTTCAACGATTACATTCGATGCGGCGAGCCGGACGCCGAGATCGTTGCCGATCTGACGCCACAAGCGGACGACGTTGTCATACGCAAGGCGACCTATGACGCATTCTTGAACACGGTACTCGAGGAAGAGCTCAGGCGACGGCAGCTCACACAGGTGCTTATAACGGGCGTTATGACGCATCTGTGCTGTGAGACGACGGCTCGCTCGGCTTTTTGCCGTGGCTTCGAGGTCTACGTCGCCGCGGATGCGACCGCATCCAGCGCCGAGCAATTTCACCTCGGAGCGCTGCTCGGTCTTGCCGATGGAGTCGCCGTAGTCATGAGCACGGAGGAGATATTGGGAGAGTGCGACGGGAGCAGGTGATCATCGTCGGGGCCGGACCCGCCGGCACGGCGGCTGCGGTTCAGTGTCACCGCCTCGGCTTCACTCCGCTTCTTCTCGACCGGGCGGGGCTTGCCGGCGGTCTCGTCGAGAACGCGTATTCCATCGAGAACTATCCGGGATTGCCGAGACCCCTCAGCGGTCCGGGATTCGCAGAGAGTCTGCGCGCGCACCTCGAACGGTTCGGTCTGCCGGTCGATAGGGCGGAGGTCGCGAGAATCATGAGGAACGGGGAAAGGTTCTCGGTGAAGCATGACGGTGGCGATCTGCATGCGCGGGCGGTGATTCTGGCGAGCGGCACCGAGCCGGACCGGGCGGATCTTGCAGGGGAAAATGAGCTCGAAGGCGAACAGGTCTTCTATGAAGTCCGGTGCCTGCTTCGCCGTCACCCGAAACCTCGCGATGTTATCGTCGTGGGTGGGGGAGAGGCTGCATGCGATTACGCCCTCACGCTGGCGGCGGCCGGCGCGAGCGTGCATCTCGTCGTCCGCTCCGATAGTTTGAAGGCTCGGGGGAAGCTCGCATGCGCCATGGAGCAGTCGTCCGCCATACGAGTGTCATACGAGACCCGGTGCGAGCGGATCACGGCATCGCCCCTTTTCACGGTCCGTTTGCGGAATTCGGCCACGGGGAGCGTAATGGATCAAAGCCCCGATGCTCTTCTGGTGGCCGTTGGAAGGCGCAGCACCGGGCCGCGGCTTCTCGAGCCGCTCGGTGTTCCCATGGCCGATTGTGTTGCCGGTCTGCTACCGGGCCTCTTCATTGCGGGCGATGCGCGCATTGGATCGCTCGGGCAGATCGGTATGGCCGTCGGCGACGGCATTCGCGCGGCAGCCGCGGCCGTTGCCTTCTTGGAGAATCGATGACGATGCGTATCGTTGATAGCACGGGCAACGATGATCTCTCGCGCGTGTTCGTGGCGGAGCTCGACGACGGTTCGCTCGTGGAATTCGCCGAGTCGGTGCAACCCCCCGTGCCGCGCGAACGCAAGTGGGTTCTTATTGTTTCAACGCTCAGAGGCTGCCCCGTCTCATGTCCCATCTGCGATGCGGGAGGGAACTACCGGGGCGCACTGAGCGCCGAGGAGATCCTCGCGCAAATCGATTTTCTCATTCGCCGGCGCTTCCCCGGGGGCGTCGTTTCCATTCCCAAGCTCAAGATCCAGTTCGCGCGCATGGGCGACCCGGCCTTCAACGAAGCGGTGCTCGAAGTTCTGCGCCGGCTTCCCTTCCTGTACGACGTTCCGGGGCTCATGCCCTGCATATCGACCATCGCGCCAGGCGGGCGGGAGCATTTCTTCCAGGAGCTCATTTCCGTCAAGAACATGCTCTATCCAAATGGGCGATTCCAGATGCAATTCTCCATTCACACCACCTGTGAGACAACGCGGCGCCGGTTGATTCCCGCACGCATCCGGTCGTTTGCCGAGCTCGCGGCCTACGGTTCACGCTTCTTCTCGCAGGGCGATCGGAAGATCGCACTCAACTTTGCGCCGGCTAGAGGCTTGCCGCTCGATCCTGATCGGCTCGCCGACTGGTTCTCTCCCGAAATGTTCGCGGTAAAGTTGACCCCGATCAATCCCACGTGTGCCGCGGCCCGCTCGGGCCTCGTCGGGCTCATAGATCCGGGTGATATGCCCGGCTGCGAGCGGGTGGCCGACCGCTTCCGGATGGCAGGGTTCGAGACGATCCTCAGCATCGGCGAGATGGATGAGAACCGCGTCGGCTCGAACTGCGGGATGCGTGTGAGGGCACTCGATGGCCTCCCGGCTGCTCGAAGGATCCTGCGGAATGGCTTGCAGCGTCCCGGTCTCTTCTAGAGCTTGAAAATTAGAGAGTGCTCACGAAGAGGGTCGCACGCGGGGAGCCGGATCATTCTGCTCCCCACCGCATGTCGCGCCGCGGCACATCCTTTTCGACCTCGCGGATCAGCCTTTCCGTCGGCCGCGCCGGATTCTAGTGTTGTGCACAACCCCCAGGACGATCCCTTCGCTACAGGCAGAGTTATTTTTTGCAATTTTGAATTTGAAATGCATAATTGCAACAGTGGTCTCCGAGAATGAAATCAACCTCATCAAGGAAAATGATGCGGTCGTGTACTCGGCTGTTAACCGGAGGGTTGTAGGTTCGAGTCCTACCTGGGGAGCCAGATTATCAGCAGAGCGCGCCACGAAGAGTTCCGTGTCCAGCTGAGGTCGGTGTTCATCCCGGCCAGTGACGAAGCCGTTCGATAAAGCCAAGAAGATTGCAGGAGGCGCGCTCCAGGTTGCCGGAGGATCTTTCGACCTGGGACACGAGGAAGCGCCGAGAGGCGCCGATCAAATCCGCGGTCCGGTCCAAACGAGCCATATCCGCGGGGCCCGGTGATGCCGTGAGTTTGATCTCCACTGCCCAGCGCTCTCGTCCGTGATCCAACACAAGGTCCAGTTCGAATTGATCGCTGGTCCTGAAGTAGTACGCCTCGAAGGCACACCCCCGAGAAGAGAGCTCGCCGAGCGCCTGTTCGATCACATATCCCTCCCAGCTCGCGCCGACCCAGGGCTGGGCGAGAAGAGTGCGCTCGTCCGAGACATTCAGCAGGGCGTGGAGCAAGCCGCTGTCGCGCCAGTAGACTTTGGGGCTCTTGATCAATCGCTTGCGGAGGTTGGCCTGGAAAGGTCGCAACCTTCGGATCAGAAAAGCGCCGGCCAGGTAATCGACGTAGCTGTTGACCGTCTGGTAGGAAAGCCCCAGGCTTTGACCGACCTGGGAAGCATTCCACATCTGACCGTGAACGGCCGCGAGCATGCGCAGCAGACGGTCCGTCGTTTGGGGTTTGGCGGGCAATCCCCACAGGGGCAGGTCTCGCTGGGCGAGCAATGCCAGATAGTCCAGCTGCCATCGAGGATACCGCTTGGGTTTCAGCACGCCGCCATCGGGGTAGCCTCCGCACAGCCAACGGCGCTCGCGCGAAGACTCCGATTTCAGCTCGGTCCAGAGAAACGGCGTCAGCTCGATGATCGATAGACGCCCCGCCAGCGATTCGGAAACCCGGATCATCAGCGAGGGGGACACTGACCCGAGAAGCAAGAAACGACCCATGCGCTTGCGGTCCCGGTCGATCTCGCCTCGCAGGCGCGCGAACACCTCGGGCCAAGCCTGAGCCTCGTCCAAAATCGCCAGCTTCTTTCCGGCGACCAGGGCTTCCCACTCCAGATCCAGCCGCAGGCGGTCTTCCGTGCGCTCCAAGTCGAAATAGATACCCCGAAGGGACTGTGCCAGCGTCGTCTTGCCGCATTGACGAGGTCCAACCAGAGCCACGGCGGGGTAAGCCTTCAGACGTTCCGTGAGTTGCCGCTGAATCCGTCTCGCTATCATACTTTGCATTATAGAATCATATTTCTATCTTGCAAGCTTTAATTTGAGGGACCAATTGCGATGCCAGGGCCGAAGATCGTTGCTTGGCCCTGTTCGTCGATGCGGGCAAACGCATCATTGCCCTCCGGACCGCCGCTTCAGAACAGAGAGTAGTCATGAAAAGGGTTGCGTCTGGGGAGCCAGTTCTTGCTATATCACTGACCCAGTAGCGCCGCGCAGCTCAATCTCGGGAGCCTGGAAAGTTGCTGCGCCAGGATGATTTCTATAATACAATTGACGATATGCACTCGGCCAGGCTTGGATTTTCAAAAAAATGATCGCTGTCCCTATTATTGATCTATAGCCACCCTTTTTCAACCCAGTATTGATACTCCTCCTGCCAGTCGTTCTTCCTGAGCTTGATTATTCGAGCAAAGTGCTCTTTGTTCTCTTCAATCAGCTTCATCTGTTCCGGATACAACTTCTTCACTCGCATATCTGCAGCCATTCTCTTGCCTAACTGGAAGGCCTCTTCCTTCTTGTCCTGACCAAACGTCCGCATTGCGGAAACGCCTCCTGAGCATTGTCCGCCGCAGATATGCCCATAATAGCCGATATACTCCAGGACCATCTCGGCAAAGCCGCTTCCCGACGTAACTACCCCTGCGACATACTTCCCGAGCAGCCGCTTGCAGTGGATAAAATGCGCCGAGCGGTCGAGAAGCACCTTCATGGAGCCAGTTACGTGGTTTATGTAGTTCGGCGAGGCCAGGATAATGCCGTCGGCATCGAGCATCTTCCGAAGGATCACATTAACGTCATCTTTGAGTGGACACTGCAATATCTTCTTATGGCAGGCCTCGCAACTCTCACAGAGGAACACTTTGCAATCATGCAGGTGCATCTCCTCACAAGATACACCCTCTTCTTTGAGTCCTCGTAAGACTTCTTTGGCCAACAGAAAGGTACTGCTTTTTCCTCGATGCGGACTGGAAGATATCAACAACCCTTTCATTATCGCACTCCTTCTTCGTTGTTGGACACCTTGTCTCTCATTCTTTGATAATCAGTTCTTTCGCTAATTCCACCTTTTTGTCTTTCCCCTCGGCTCGGACGAGGAATTTGATGGTTATGACGCGGTCGTCCTCCAGAATGGAATTGATCTGTGCCAAAGACATATCGGAAGTTGTTTTGTCATTGATCTCGACGATTTCTGTGCCGACAGCAAGCGAAGCCCTATCGGCCGGAGAACCTTCCCAGAAACCCTGGACGACAGTTCTCCCATCTATGTCTTTTTTCAACCCCACTCCACAGGAATAAATATTCGACTGGGGATTGCCTGTACCATTGGGAACAAGAATCAGTTCCTCACCTGGATAATCGATCGTCAATAAATAATGCTCCAGCAATTTCTTCCCGATCAATCCCGAACTGGTAAAATTCTAGGGCAGTTCGGCAAACAGAACCGGTAGATCTTTGATCTCCAGCTCGCCACATTTCAGTTTCTTGATCCGCCAGAGATAATTGTAATCCAGGGATGTTCCAGGCCACTTCGCCAAAAAACCCTTTGATTTTATCAGGCTGCTTTTAGAGTTGGCAGGCACTATCTCCAAAAACGACATCGGCAGAACCAATGCATAGGGCGAACCGGTATCTATTATGCCGTTAATTTCCAACAGACTATCCGTCGTCAGGCTCAGCGTCGGAAACCTCAAGGGAAAGGGGACGTCCACTTTGATTCTAATCTCTTTTTCCTGGATGACAGAGTCGGCATCCCGCCTCAGAATAATATTCCTATTCTCATAGTCAATCGTTGTTCTAAAGAATCTCAAGAAATCAGAACCGATGAATCCGTCGGACATCACGCGGCGATCAAACTGCTGGGGAATATCCATTATGGGTATTTCTAAGTCTTCAACCGCCATTTCCCCCAGCGATATGCGATCCACTCTTGTTAAGAAAGCATTTTCGCCTTGCTTCATGGTCGGCATCGCCGTGCCCTTTTTCAATTTGAGTTCATCCGCCGCTTGTTGATCGATAATAGTGAGAGCTCCCGTATCGAGCATAAAAGAATATTCTTTATTGGAGTCATTTATTCGTACCTTCACGATTATTCTATGGCCTTCCAGCGAAAAGGGAATGACACTTTCATTTGTTGCATATATCGGTCGACCGCTCATGAATTTCTCCATGATCTCGGATTGACCAAAAGCGCGGCCGCAGAGCAAACCGAGCACAATCAAGAAAAGAACCAATGATCTGGACAAGTTGCTCACGGCACTCTCCTTAAGAGCAGAATCGTTGTAATCAACAAAATATCAAGAAGGTCGGGGGCCAGGTTTTTTATTATCACATGTTGCCTTCATGTTCCCGGAGAAGACGTTATCGTGCAAGATGGTGATCTTGAGATGGTCACAGTCTCTTTTGAGTAGCTGGGGTTCCCGGGTAGCCCGGCTGTTGAGCGGAATGGACACTCAGCAGCTGAGCTGATCATGGGTGTGGCTCGCAGGGCGAGCCGCCCAAGAATGGAGAGTGCTCATGAAGAGGGTCGCGTTTGGGGAGCCGGATTTGCATGTGGCGATCTCGATGATCGACGCGGGCGCCTGCTTCCCCTCTCCTGAAAGGTCATCTCTCCGTTAGAATCTAAATCCCAAAGCGAACCGATGAACGCTTCCCAACGCCTCGACGTCCTGCCAGGCGTAATCCAGCTTGAGGTTGCTGATGTTGAAGCCTACGCCGAAACGGAACTCCGTGTACCTGTCGAGGGCGGCGTCGCTCGGATCGATTGGGTCCTCGATGGCGCTCTTGTCCATATCCATGAAGAACCCGCCCCTCAGGAAAAACATCTCGTCGTAAGCCAATTCCGTTCCGAGGTGAATCCTCTCGGCGAGATCGTTCGGGTGACTGTAGTCGATGGCGCCTGTTACGCGAATGCCCTCACTCGAATACACGTCATCCGCGATGCCGACTTGCAGGGATATCGGAAGCGCGTAGTATCCATACTGTTCGGGAACGCCGACTTGCCAGAGGCCGCTGATGTACGTGTTGCTGTACTTGCCCTGGAACCTCATGTCGGGGCCGAAGTTCGTGGCCGACATGCCGAGCCGCAGATGGCGGAAGCCGGTTCTGTAGATCGTGCCGACGTCGAAGGCGACCGTACTGCTGTATATATCCGCGACGTCGGTTCTCACGTATTTGGCCCCGAGGCCGATGGAAAACCGATCGGTAAAATCGCGGGCGTACGTCACGCCGAGGGCGAATTCGTTCCAGTTGAAATCCTTGTCGGTCAATATACCGTCGATATCCTCGGCCGTCGTCATCTTCATGCTGCCCGAAAAGAAGCCGGTGTAACTAACGGCTCCTCGTCCGCCGATCGTCGCCGGCATCGGAAAGGAAAACGCCCCGGCGATGGTTCTCATGTCGACCAGGTACTGCATTTCGGATATGAAGAACTCGTACCCGGTGAGTTTGACGATCGAGACGGGATTCAAGAAAATGCCCGTGATGTCATCCGATACACCCATGTAGGTGTTGCCCATCGCAACCGCTCTCGGGCTCATGCCGAGCTTGAGGAACATTACCCCGACGCTTCCCGCCCGGTCGCTCGTTTGCGCCTGAGCGGACCCGCTCAGAACGACCAGGAGGATCGCTACGCTGATGATCATTCTTCTCATGGTCTTTTTTCCCTCCCTTGCGCCGATAGCGCTACCGCTGCCCCTTGATGACGGCGAATTTTCCGGTCTTCTCGGCTCCATTTTCATCCCTCACTCGATAGACGTATATCCCGGATGAGATCGATTCGTGCGTTCTCGTGGTCATGTCCCAGAACTCGGAACCCGACTGAGAATCGTGGTGAATGATGTCCACGAGGTTTCCGAGCAGATTATAGATGTAGATCGTGCACTTGTCCGGCAGATGGTGAAATCCAAGGAGCGTTTCATACTCCTTGAGCTCCGCTTTGTTCGAGCCGACGTAGGGATTGGGCGCGACCGTGATCTTATCGAGCGCGCTCTCCGTTTTTGTGTTCCCGATTACGCTCGTGATCGTATTGTAGTTTGCGCGAAGGATGCCGTCCTCGTCGGTCGTATACAGACGGCTCGACAGCGCCCAGGGGTTGCTGCCGATCTCCGCCGTCGCGTTGTAGGCCTGCACCCAAACATATGTATAGAAGCCGGGTATCAATTTCACGGTTGTTTCCGTCACGGCGTTTCCGAAAGCGTCGTATCTGGTCCACGGTCCCAGTTTGCTGATGGTGCTCGTGTAGACGACGAAGCTGTCCGCCGCGACGCCGCCGGGAATATCGTCGTACGGCGCCCAGTGCACGGTGATTTCATCGGCGCTGACGTCGGCCGCCAGATCGGGATTCAAATCGGGTGCCTGCGGCGGGATATCCTCGGGCGGTATTTCCATCCCACCGTTGAAAAAGTCCTGAGCATTCTGGACGTGCTCGATCAGCGTGCCAAGACCGAAGGTCGCGTGTGAATCTTCGTCGTATCCTTCTCCGATGACGTACGCCATCCAGAAGTGAGCGGTATCGCCCGCCAATGCTTGATAGGGTCCGACGCCGTTCAGGATCCTGTAATCGAAATCATCGGCGGGAGGGAAGGGATTCTCCCAGATTCCCGCGAGGCGATCGTACGTGTTCTGGACCGACGAGATGTCGTTGTTCCAATCCCAGTAATTCTTTGATACCCATTTTTGCTCGTTGTCGGGTGCCGCCGTTACCGGACCGCCTTTGGGCGGAGCCGCCAGGAGGACCTGTCCGATCACGTTGGGAGAGAGCCAGAGGCTGTCGGCGGTCGTCGCCTTCTCCGGCTGTCCCGGCAGCGGATCGTAGTTCCAATCTCTCATGTAACAGAACTTGTACGTCTCGTCCCACCCGGCATAGTCGTCAAAGTAGACATCGGGGAGATTCACGTCGCCGACGTCGCAGTCGCTCATCCATCCGAAGTAGAAGTCGTTGATCCGTTTGGTGAACGCGATCGTGACGTGAACGAAAACATAGTCGTCGAACCCCGGCACTCCCCACTGGTGCCATTCGTATTTCACGTCCATTCCCACATCGCCGTCCACGGTGTCACCCTCGGCGACGAGGTACGGTTTGGCCGCGCTGTTGACATGCACCGTCAAGCGGCGATACGGATAGGGCAGGCCGAAGTCGGCTTCCGTTTGAACGATCGCCTGTTCGTCGCGTGTGTCGTACTGTGCCGGATCGCCGTCGCTCCCGTCAGAGCCGAGATAGCGCCAGGCGTTGCTTCTCCCCTGCACGTACCCGCCTCCCCACATGCCCGCCTGCCAGAGGTTCGACTGGTCGCCTCCCCCCGGATAAAAGGCCGACAGGTCCCAATAGCCGATGTATCCTTTGTTCGAAATCGACGGGAACCAGAGCGCGCCGATGTGGAGGTCGTTGAAGAACGAGTCGTTGACTGCCGCGGCGCTCCCGAGGCTGCCCCGCCGATCCCCGAACGACAAGAGCCTGTCCTTTTTCAGCGGATTGATTTTCGCTTCGGGAATTCCCCAATACACCGCGAGGAGACAGGCTGCAACGAAAAGACATGTTATTCGTTTCATGGCCGAAGCCTCCCTTGCTTCAGAACGTGATCTTCACTCCGCCCAGTATGTTACGCGGCGGTCCATACACGGTATAGTCCCCGAACGGTCCGAGGTAATCTCCGGGATGCGCAACCAGCCAGTTTCTCAAATCCTGATCAGTATCGTCCCAGGCTATGAGATTGCGTTGATCGAAAAGGTTCATGACGCGCATGAAAACGTCCGTGTCGATCCCGAAGATCTCGAAGTTCTTGTGTATTTCCACGTCCATGTTGCTTATCGACGGGAAGCGGGCGTTGTTGCGGGCCGGCTTCTTGGACAGGCTCTTTGGATCGGTATAGGGGGCGCCTGTCGCGTAGTTGAGCGACAGATCGATGCTCCAGTTGTTCTCGATGCCGTATCCACCGGTGAGCAGGAACGTGTGTCTCCGGTCCCAGTCGAGGTAGAACTGCTGCGTCGGAGTCACTTCGTTGTCGAACCTCCTCAAGTTGCCCTCGTTGACGTTCGAGCTGAAACCCTTCACGACCATGAACGTATACGCCCCGTGGTAGCGCCAATTGTTGAACTGACGTCTCTTCAGGTTGATTTCGAAGCCGCGCGCGTTCGCGAAGCCCATATTCATGTACGTTACGTAATTCTCCCTGCCCTGCGGGTTCGATTCCGACGTCGGCCCCTTCGTCACCGTTTCCGTCATGTCCGTTATGTCCTTGTAGAAGAACGTCAGGTCGACGGCGGTGTTGGTGCTCAGCAGGTGATTGAAGCCGATTTCGTACGCGACGGTTTTTTCGGCCTCGAGGTCGGCGTTTCCAACGACGTTCCAGCGACCTCTCGCCTGAAATCTCTCGTTCGAGAAGAGGTAGTTGAACGAAGGCATCTGGAAGAAGTGGCCGTACTGCATGTGCATATAGCTGTTTTCCGAAATCGGGTAGGAAATGCCGAGGCGCGGGCTCAGCTTCCATTTCACGCTCGCGTCGACGAGGCCGCCTCCGAGATAGTTGCCCTCTCCGTCGTAGCGCTCGAGCTCGATCGGCGCCTCGTCCTTGTTGGCGCCGTGCCAGAGCGAATCGGGAGCGTTACGATCGTACGGATTGTTGAAGTCCTTGGGGACCGTGTGATTCGGATCGAAAAAGTCGAGCCGCAGGCCCATGTTCATGATGAGACCTTCGAACTCGAGCTTGTCCTGCGCGTACAGGGCTCCCGCGCGCGGCTGCACGTCGAAGCTGTAGATGTAGTAGTTCTGCGTTGAGGCGAAGACGTCGGTGTTTTTAATGTTATAGAGATTCAGGTCGACTCCGGCCTTCGCCTCGTTCTTGCCCTGCTGACGCGTGTAATTGCCGCGGAAAGCATAGATCCGCTTCTTCTGGTTGTCGTAGTAGGGATTGTCTCCGCTGATGACAAAATTGTCCACGTTTCGCCTGATATCAAGGTTCCAGTTGTACAGGTCCTGGTTGACCTGGTAGGTGAGGTCGGGGTTCCACTTTCTCCCCGGCTGGGCGATTTCCGTCGTGCCGTTCAATACGCTGAATGTTCCCCTGACGAAAGAATTCTCGGTGAACATGTGGCTCAGGGACAGGGCGTAGCGGTTGTCTTTGTTATCCGTCACGCGCCACGTTCCCGGAACGAGAAGCCGTTCGTACAGGCGATTGAGGCTGATGTCGTAGCTCGAGACATGTCTGTCATTATCGACGTTAGCGACGAATTTGAGCTTCGTGCTGCCGTGGCGAAACGCCAGGATTCCATCGAACAAACGCTGCTTTCCGGGCCGGTCCAGGCGTTCGACGCGAGGCTCCCAGTCGTCCCATTGTGTTGCTTCGCCGGCGACGGCGAACCTCAGATCCATTTGTTTCCTGGTGAGTATCGGGCCCGAGAGACTCAATCGCTGTCTGAGCTCTCCAGTATCCAACGGGTCGCCCGTATCGCTTTTCCTCCAGAACATTTGGACCGGCAGATACATCCTGTGTTCGATGGATCCGTGGAGTTTCTCCGTGCCCTCGCTCGTAATGATATTTACGATTCCCGAGCTGGCGTTCCCGTACTCCGCATTGAATCCTCCCGTGTACACGATCATTTCGTTCACCGATTGGTTCGACACGGTCATCATGGCGTTGTTGCCTATTGGGTCCTGAACGGGGGAATCGTCGATGTAGTAGCCCACTTCCGTGGCGCGGCCCCCTCGAATGTGCGTTCCGCCGGCGTCGACGGATCCGCCGGAAACGTAGTTGATGATGTTTACCGGGTTATCGATGGGAAGGGCCAGGACTTCCTGCGGCAGGAATATCTTTCTCGTTGAAGTGACGTCTGTCTGCACGAGGGGGCGCTCCGCCTCGACAACGATTGGTTTCAACTCCTCCACGATGGTCGACTCAAGGGTGAACTCGATCGTTCGGGTAAGATCCGGCTCTACGATCACCCCGGTGACCAGCACGGGTTTGTAACCCATGTATGACGCAAGCACGTCGTACGTTCCCGGAGCGATGTTCAGAATCATGAATGTGCCGTCTGCGAGCGACATGGCCCCTCGAGACGTTCCGCTAAGGACGACGTTTGCATACATGAGGGGCTGCCCCGTCGCCTTGTCGATAACCTTGCCGGTGATCTTCCCTACGTCTCCCGCGAAGCAGAGGGCGGGGACTATGACGCAGAGAAGAAAGACTGTCGCGGCTTTCGCCGTATGTCTTCGCATTGCCTACCTCCTCTTTCGAAGAAAGTGCCGACGATATAGCGCTTTGCTTGATTAGATGAATTAGAGACGGGTTGTTTCTCGCTCATAGGTCATCGGTCCTGCGTCTCTTCAATACCGAAAGGTCCCTGACCCGCCTGAGCAATGTGATGTGAAGCTCGCAAAGGATGTTT
>Ga0315288_10007404_pt1 | contig 13903 bp, 13 predicted proteins | sample YL17G11_20_MG_FD_203454 | JGI IMG/M metagenome (GOLD analysis project Ga0315288, IMG submission 203454) | Sediment microbial communities from Yellowstone Lake, YNP, Wyoming, USA - YL17G11_20 | ecosystem: Environmental > Aquatic > Freshwater > Lake > Sediment | place: USA: Wyoming | collected...
TTATGTTTAGCCGCTGATTTTTTGGATGAAGAAACCGCTTCCAAAATCGTTAAAACCTGGTTAGCCACGCCTTTTTCCGGAGAAAATAAATTTCGGCGCCGGCTTCAAAAAATCAGTGATTTAGAAGAATCATTTTAAAATAATGGAGGCGCTTCACGAAGAAAAAATAAAATTTTTAGAAAACACCGCTAACACCTTGCGGCAAGACGTGATTGAAATGATTGTTTCAGCCGGCTCTGGCCATCCGGCTGGCGCTTTGGGTATGGCTGATATTTTCAGCGCTTTTTATTTTCATATTTTAAATCATAATCCGCAAAATCCCGATTGGCCAGATAGAGACCGTTTGATTTTATCAAATGGCCATATTTGTCCGGTTCAATACGCGGCCTTAGCCAGAGCCGGATATTTTCCGATTGAAGAATTAAAAACTTTAAGAAAATTAGGCAGCCGTTTACAGGGTCATCCATATCGGAAAATTCTAGCTGGGATTGAAACTTCTTCTGGCCCTTTGGGCGAGGGATTATCACAGGCAATTGGCATGGCTTTGGCAGCGCGTTTAGATAAACAGAAACATCGTATCTATTGTCTGATGTCTGACGGTGAACAGGATTGCGGCAATGTTTGGGAAGCAGTAATGTTGGCGGCTAAATATCATTTAAGCAATCTAACAGCAGTCATTGACCGCAATAACATTCAGAGCGACGGTTTTACGGAAGAAATAATGCCGCTTGAATCATTGCGGGATAAATATGAATCTTTTAATTGGTATGTGCTTGAAGTTGACGGCGGTAACATTGAAGAATTTATTGACGCGATTAGCGAAGCCAAAGCGATTTATGAAAAACCAACAGTAATTATCGCTCATACGATTGCGGGCAAAGGAGTTGATTTTATGGAACAGAATTATCTTTGGCATGCTTTGTCGCCGAATAAAGAACAAGCGAAAAAAGCGCTGGAAGAATTAAGAACTTTAAAAGGAAAAATAGAAAGCGAATAAACCCCGTTAGAAGTCTTTTGCATAAAAATTTTTAGAGAAAAATTTTTATGCGATGCTATCAACGAATGGAAATAAAAATTATCTATTCTAAAATTTAATGTATAATATAGAAACAGCAGACTTCTAACGGAGTAAAAAATCAAAGGTCGCCGGTTTTCAATAAATTAATTTATATGAGCGGAGGAATTCATAAAATTAGCGTTATTTTCGGAGTGATTTACGGCTTGGTGGCTGCCGGCTTTTACGTTACGCCGCTAATGTTTTTCTTGCTGGGGCTGGCTTCTATTTCAACCGCCGCCTCAATGCAGCAGATTTTGATAAAAAATTTCGGCTGGCTGTTTTTTGTTCTGGGTCTACTCTTGGCGCTGACTACGATTATGATTTATTTGTGGAGAAAAAATGTCGTGAAACTGACGCTTTCGGAAGTCAGGCCTTACCGCGCTTTTATCGGAGGAATTAGCATCGCGCTGGTTATCACCTACGCCATTTTAGCGACAATGGCGATATTCACCTTGGGGATATAGGAATAATGTTTAATGCTGAGGCAAAATTAAAAATTGATTTGTTTGACGAGGATAAAATTGAACGTTTGGCGACAAGAGACGGCTTTGGCAAGGGCTTGGTTTTGGCCGGCGAAGAAAATCCTAACGTAGTGGTTTTATCAGCTGATGTTTCTATCTCAACTCGTTGTCATTTATTTGCCGAAAAATTTCCTGAAAGATTTTTTCAGGTAGGAATCAGCGAGCAGAATTTAGCTGGCGTGGCAGCTGGACTGGCGATGGCTGGAAAAATTCCTTTTATTGCGGCTTACGCGGTTTTTTCTCCGGGAAGATGTTGGGAGCAAATCAGAACTATGATTGCTTATAATGATGCGAATGTGAAAATAGTCGGCCATCACGCGGGATTGTTAACTGGCTATGACGGCGCCACTCATCAGGCATTGGAAGATATTGCTTTGATGCGGGTTTTACCGAATATGAAAGTTATTGCGCCTTGCGACGCGATTGAAACCGAAAAAGCCACTCGGCTAGTCGCTAAAATTTCCGGTCCGGTTTATTTAAGATTAGATAGAGAAAAAACTCCGATTTTTACAACTCAAGACACGCCTTTTATTCCCGCTAAAGCGGAAATTTTTTGGGAAAGCAAAAGGCCGCAGGTCTTAATTATTGGCTGCGGTCCGGTTTTATACAACGCGCTTTTAGCAGCTGATGAATTGGAAAAAGAAAAAATCGGCACAATTGTTTTAAATAATCACACCATCAAGCCGCTTGATGAAAATAAAATTATTGAATTAGCCAAAAAATGCGGCGCGGTTGTCTCAGTTGAAGAACACAATGTTTTCGGGGGACTGGGCGGCGCGGTTAGCGAACTTTTAGCAAAACATCATCCATTGCCGATGGAATTTGTTGGCACTCAAGATGTTTTTGGCGAAAGCGGCGAACCATTCGCCCTGTTCGAAAAATATGGTTTAGGAGTGAAGGATATCAAAGAAGCGGTTAAAAAAGTAATTAAAAGGAAAAATAAGTTTTGATAAAAATAATTTATACAAAATAAAAAAAGGGCTAATCAATTGCTGACTAGCCCCTCAAATTATTGGCTTCTCTACTCTCACTTTCCAAGAGAGAGATTGACTTCTCCTTTCCCAATTTCGAGGGGGAGACCGGAAGCCGCCGTTGTCATCTCGGAGATGAAAGTCCCCTTAACTTTCGCAGCCCCGCCAAACAATATGGAAGAGACGGGAGAGTCATCCTCGGTTATTACAAAAAGGTCACCGCCGTAGCTTAGACAAGTTCCGTCTTGCCTGTTCAATACAATAGAGAACTGGCAGAAGTCCAAACTCAATGCGGTGATGTTGGCCTTGAATAACCCGACCAGTTTCTGATACCGGTCATAGGCCGATCCCGTGATGGTAATTCTGGGATGGATACCAAGTGGGGGGAGAGCGATGGTTATTTTCTCCACGTGAAGAAAAAATTTCTCCTCCACTCTTCCTTCCCAACCATCCTTTGCAAGGTAGTTACCTTTCATTGCAACGACCACCTCGCTTCCAACTCTGATTTGCCCGACGACGGGCGGGAGAGTAGATGTTCCTGGAAATGCTACTTGTCCGCTAGCGACACCGGCGAACGACCAAAAAAGCACAAAGAACAACCCTGCCAAATAAAACCTTTTCATGATACACCTCCTGTTTGCTTGGATTTGTCTGGATTTTAGCCACGGACCTAGTTTTCAAGGGTCCGCTCCGATTGTAACATATTTCAGTAGTATCTGTCAAATTCTTTTACGTTTATTCAAGAAGAAGTAGATTACCGAAATTAAAACTAATAACCCCGCAGCGCCAAAACCTAAAATCGGATAAATTGTGTTTTTATTATTCTTGCAAGAAAAATTACAGTTAGTACTCGTTTGTCCGCACGATGATTTATCGCCGGTGCATTTGCAATAATATGCCCACTGACTACATTCGCTCCCATCAGGGAAAATGCAAACAGAATAATCTCCTTGAGGACTTTTTCTGTCTTCGGCTTTGTAACCTAATCCCTGACAATAACCTGCCGATGGATTTGGTATGGCGCTAACAGAAGAAACAGAAGATAAAAATAATATTGTAATAACAGAGCAGATAATAATAAAAAGGGTTGTGTTTCTCATATTTTATTTTATTAAGTCATCAACGCTTATTTCAATAGCTTTCGCAATTTTCTCGAGAGTATCAAGCGTTGGATTCTGGTTTTTACCAGCTTCAATTTTGATAATTGTGGGCGTGGAAGGAATCGAACCCTCGACCCCGTTCTTATCAGGAACGTGCTCTACCACTGAGCCACACGCCCAAAATCTATTTCATAATTCCCAACTGCTTTAGCCCTTCTAAGTTAAATTTAGCAATTCCATTGGGATTTATAGAGCTTTGATTTAACGCCCGGCCTGTGTTTGTTGCCAGAAAATCTATAGAATAAACAATAAATCCGACAACCATTAGCGACAATAAAATACTTGTGGCGATAAATATTATTTCTTGTTTGTTTCTTAATTTCATAATAATTAAAGCGAAAAAATCTGTCCTTTGATTAGCATGTTAAAATCGCCATCTTGGCTGGTTAGGTCAAGTGTATTTAGTTTAATAAAATACCGGCCATTTTCAAGTGATTTCAAAAAGTTTATAAAATTATCAAAACTACCTTGAGCGGTTGACGTGAAATCGGTTTGCCGCAAGCCATCGCCACTTTGAGAAATTTGTTGACCAAGCGTAGTGTTTAGATTAAGTTTGTTTTGTCCGGCGATGATACCGATATCTCTCGAGAAACCGAGTAATTGATCCTGGCTGGGTAAAATATTTTCCAATTCAGTTAAGTAGGGTTGGGCTTGTTCTGCCCCTTGTTTTAAACTCGCTAATGACTGGGCTAATTGCTGGCGATTAAATAAATCTCCTTTTAATTTTTCAATTTGAGCGGTTTGACTGGTAATATTCAAGCCAATAAAAAACAAAACCAAGGATAAAATCAAACAAATAGCCAAAGGAATGCCGATTGTTATAAACAGGCGTTTTTTAAAATTTGTAATCATTTATACTATAATTATAGAATGAACATGCCAGAAATCAAATCAATCTCTTTTATGGAACCGGGGTATCCTGCTTTATTAAGAGAAATTCCGAATCCACCCGAAAGGATATTTATTTTGGGAGAATTACCCGGCGAGCCGCCGTTGGACGGGCCCAAAATTGCCATTGTCGGCACGCGGAAACTCACAAGTCAAGGTAAATTACTTGCTAAAGAGATAGCCAGAAAATTAGCCGAAAAAGGGTTTATAATTGTAAGCGGCATGGCTATGGGCATTGACACGGCGGCGCACGAGGGAGCTTTAGAGGCTAAAGCTAAAACCATCGCCGTTTTGGCCAACGGCCTTGGTAAAATTTACCCGGCCCTAAATCAAAATCTAGGAGAAAAAGTTTTGGAATTTGGCGGGGCTATAGTTTCAGAATACGGTTCAGAAGTTCCATATTTTAAAGGTCAATTTTTAAAACGAAACAGAATTATTAGCGGTTTGTGCCAGGCAGTAATAGTTATTGAGGCTCCCCAAAAGTCCGGGTCGCTGGCTACCGCTCGTCTGGCCGCGGAACAAGGCAGGGAAGTTTTTGTTTTCCCCGGAGCGGTAAATAATCCGAATTATTACGGCTCGCATAAATTAATTCGGGATGGAGCACGGCTGGTTTCGTCACTGGAGGATATTTTGGAAGATTTAAGCGCGGAAATTCCCAATTTTCAATTACCAATTTCCAATGAAATTCCAAATCCTGAATTCCAAAACGACGCGGAAAAAATAGTTTTTGAAAAAATTCAACAAGCGGGCCAGGCGTTAAACATTGACAAAATTATTGAACTGACTAAACTTGAACCGCAAATGGTCAATCAATCTCTGGCTATTTTGATAATTCAAGGAATAATAAAAGAGACGGAGAAAGGATACGTAATATAAAAATATGAAACTTTTAATCGTTGAGTCTCCGGCCAAGACAAAAACAATTTCAAAATATTTGCCCGAAGGATATGTCGTTAGGGCGAGTATTGGTCACATTCGCGATTTACCCAAAAGCAATGAAAAAGCGATTGATATCAAAGCTGGTTTTGTGCCGCACTACGAAATTATTAAAGGCAAAGAAAAAATAATTTCTGAAATAAAAAATGATTCAAAAAAAGCCGAGAAAATAATTCTCGCCACTGACCCTGATCGTGAAGGCGAGGCAATCGCATATCATTTAATTGAGGTACTTGGTTTAAATGATGGGCGGGTTCCGAAAGTTGAACGTATCACTTTTAATGAAATAACAAAATCAGCCGTTGGTGAAGCGCTTAAGCATCCTCGCAGTATTGATATGGATTTAGTAAGAGCGCAGGAGGCGCGTCGGGTTTTAGACAGACTTGTAGGCTATGACTTATCCGGTTTAATTTGGAAAAAAGTGCGCTACGGATTATCCGCGGGGCGTGTCCAATCGCCAGCTTTGAGAATTATAATGGAGCGTGAACGGGAAATTCGCGCGTTTATTCCGGAAAATTTTTGGTTGATTACCGGAGAGTTTAAGACCAAAAGCGGCGGGAAAATAATTTTTATATGCGATGAACAGCCAAAAAATGAATCTGAAACAAATCGGATTATTGATATCAGCCGTAAAAACGATTGGCGAATAATTGACATTAATTCTATCGAAACGAAACGTTCTCCGCGACCGCCACTAATCACGGCTACTCTTCAGCAAGCGGCCAGTTCGCGGTTTGGTTATTCGCCGTCTCGGACAATGATGATTGCCCAAAAATTATACGAACAAGGACTTATTACGTATATAAGAACAGACAGCGTGAATTTAAGTAAAGAAGTTTTGCCGCAAATTTATGAAACAATAGAAAAAGAATTCGGCAAAGAATATGTGATGCCAAGGACATACGCCACAAAAGATAAAAACGCGCAGGAGGCTCACGAAGCGATTAGGCCGGCTAATATAAGAAAAAAATCCATTGAAGCCATTGGAGAGCAAAAAAATCTTTATAAATTAATTTGGGAAAGAACAGTTGCGTCTCAAATGGCAGACGCTAAAATTTTACGAACAAAAATAACCGCTAATATAGAGAATAAAAAAGATGAGAGCAAAATTCCTAATTTTTCCGCAAGCGGCAGCATAACAATTTTCCCCGGCTGGCTTAGCCTGGATATTATTAGTCGAGGCGAAGACGTTGAATTGCCGCCAGTTTCAAAAGGAGAAAGCATAAAACTTTTAGACATTTCAAGCGAAGGCAAACAAACAGAACCGCCTGGCCGCTACACCGAAGCTGGGCTGATTAAAGAGTTGGAAAAACGCGGAATTGGCAGGCCAAGCACTTACGCCACAATTATTAAAACAATTCAGGATAGAGGATATGCGTTGAAAGAAGGAAAAATTTTAAAGCCAACAGACACCGGCGAAGTGGTCAGCGATTTTCTTGAAAAAAATTTCATAAAATATATCAGCGATTCTTTTACGGCGGAAATGGAAAATGAATTAGATGAAATTGCGACCGGCAAAAGAAAGTATGAGAAAATGCTTAGCGATTTTTACAAGCCGTTTTCAAAAGATGTTAAAGAAAAAGAAAAAACAGCCGGCAAAATTACCGACCTTGGCGAAGCGGATAAGAAAATTAAGTGTCCGGTTTGCGGGGGAAGTATGGTTATTAAGCTTTCGCGAACTGGAAAATTTTTAAGCTGCAAAAATTTTCCAAAATGTTCCGGAGCGAGAAAAATTGATGGTTCAATTGTGGAAGGACCAAAGGAGACAGGAGAAATTTGTCCCCAGTGCGGAGGAAAATTAGTTGAACGCGAAGGGAGATTTGGTAAATTTGTGGCCTGTTTAAAATACCCGAAATGCCGCTACATTAAAAAAAGCGCTGAGGAAGAAGCCAAGAAGAAAACGGGAATCCAATGCCCTAAATGTAAAGAAGGTGAAATCATTGGGCGTCGTGGCAGATTCGGTGAGTTTTATTCTTGCTCCAATTACCCGAAGTGCGATTTTATTATGAAATCACGTCCAACAGGAAAAATTTGCGAACTTTGCGGTTCGCTTATGATGCAAGGGACTAAGACGATTTCGGAAAGATGTAGTGATAAAAGATGTTCTATGTATAATCCTCATAAATTAGGTAAACCACAAAAATAGTCCCGCAGTCCCGCACCGAGCTTTGCTCTGGTGCGGGGGAAGGCACAAAAACAATTCCCCGAAAGATGCTCAAATAAATCTTGTATTAATTATAAAGCGAGATAACCTCCTAAATATGATTTCGCTTTGCGGAAAAATCATAAAAAAATAGGTCATCATTGCTGATGACCAGTATATTCCGCCTAAAAGTAAGCGAAATTACTTAATTTAATTCGTTAAGCAACCTTTTTACTTCTTCACATACCTCTTCTGGCGAGTTGCATTCCTTTGCTTCTATTACCTGTGCCGCTATGAGCCACACCGTTGATCCTTCTGCCCATACCCTAAACCCATTTTTCGTTTTTTCGATAATAATTTTTGGTATCACTTATCCCACCTCCCTTGTCATATCGGTTCAGTATTGGTTTATTGAGATGAGCCATTTTGCCGCCCACAAAACCTCTTTTTCGAAGCAGCGGCGTCCCCCTTTGTGAATTTTGGGCCCCAGGGCTTTTTCTATGGCGGAAATATTTCCGTCATGTTGCTTAAGAAGTTTCTCCGCCATACTTTCCGCTGTCAGAGCTAGGCTTTGTACTTCGATCCTATCTACCTGTTTCATCTCTTCCTCCTTTCTATGCTTTCTATAAATTTGAAATAGTCCTAAACATAGCATAAACTAAAAGCACTATGAATGTCAAGGATTTGTTAGCTGAAATTCAAAAAACAAGAGAAATAAGAGAAGAGGATATTAAGTTGATTGAGCGGGCTTTTGACTTTAGCCAAAAAGCCCATCAAGCCGAAAAAAGAAAATCCGGCGAGCCGTATTTTAACCATTGCTTTGAAACCGCTCTTAAAATAGCGCAGTGGCGTTTGGATATTGCCACTATTGTCGCGGCCTTGCTTCACGATGTAGTTGAAGCAGGAGTTGAACTTGAAAAAATCAAAAAAGAATTCGGCGAGGAAATCGCTTTTTTGGTTGAAGGCGTGACAAAACTCGGCAATTTAAAGTATCGCGTACCCGAAGAGCAGCACGCGGAAAATTTAAGAAAAATGCTTTTAGCCATCAGCCGCGATATCAGAGTGATTATACTTAAATTAGCTGACCGTTTGCATAATATGAAAACATTAAGATTTTTGCCAATCCAGAAACAGAAAAGAATCGCTTTAGAGACATCGGAGATTTACGCGCCTTTGGCATATCGACTGGGAATGCAGAGTTTAGCCGGCGAACTTGAGGATTTAGCTTTCCCTTATATCTACCCCCAAGAATATCAATGGTTGCTTAAAAATATAAAGGAACATTATGAAGAACGGGAAAATTATTTAGAGAAAGTTAAAATGATTCTTGGAAAAGCATTGGAAGAAAACAATATTGAGCCGGTAAAAATCGATTTTCGGGCAAAACATTACAGCTCTCTTTATAAAAAACTTCTGCGTTACGATATGAATTTAGAGCAGGTTTATGATTTGGTGGCTTTAAGAATTATTGTTAAAAATGTCGAAGAATGCTACGCAGTTTTGGGGCTAATTCATCAAATGTGGCCTCCGCTGCCAGGACGCATCAAAGACTATATCGCTTTGTCTAAACCCAATGGTTATCGGAGTTTGCATACAACGGTTTTTTGTTTGGATAATAGGCCGACAGAATTTCAGATTAGAACCTTAGAAATGCATGAAGCGGCTGAAAATGGCATTGCGGCGAGTTGGGCTTATGAGCAAAAAAAAGACAGCAAAAATTATTTGAAACAAAAACCGATTTTTGCCGATAAAAAAGAATTAATTTGGGTAGAACAGTTGAAAAATTGGCAGAAAGATTTTTCCGAGCCGCAAGAATTTCTTGAGTCGTTAAAAATTGATTTTTTTAAAGACCGAATTTTTGCCATTACGCCAAAAGGAGAAGTAATTGATTTACCGCTTGGCGCAACGCCGGTTGATTTCGCGTACGCCATTCACAGCGCTATAGGCGATGAGTGTGTTGGCGCTAAAGTGAACAACAAAATTGTACCTTTAGATCACCAGTTGCAATCCGGAGATTTAGTGGAAATTTTGACCCAGAAAAGCAAAAAGCCGTCGGAGTCGTGGCTCAGATTCATTAAAACCAATCAAGCGCGTAAAAAAATTAAATCTGGTCTTGCCGAGTCGAGCAGTTTAATTAAACGTAAAAAGCATCAGACGGAATTTAAAATCACGATTGTTGACCGCATCGGAATTTTAAAAGACATTTCCGCGGTTATTTCCCGCTCCCGCGTCAATATCGTTAAAGTTAATGTTCCGGAAACGGGCAATTTTCCGAATTTAAGAATTTATTGCGATTTGGACAGCAAAGAAAAAATTGAAAGATTAATTTTGAAATTAAAAAAAGTAAAAGGAGTAAAAGAAATAAGCTATAAAGTGGTTTAAGATATAAGATATAAGATTTAAGATTTAGGATTAAGTTTCTCGATTATGGATTGAATTTCTTCAGGTGAATAAAAAGTGATAATGATTTTACCGCCGTCGCCGGATTTTTCTATTTTTACCGGCGCGCTTAAAAGTTCGATTAATTTTTCCTGAAGCATATTTATTTCCGGGTCAACCGCGACTTGTTGCTTGTCGCTTGTCTCTTGTTTCTCTTTTTTCCCTACTCGTTGGCGCAATTGTCTGACGCTCAAATTATTATTTAGCAATTCATTAAAAAGATTTTTTTGCTGAACAGGCTCTTCAATTATCAAAAGCAGTCGCGCTTGGCTTTCGTTAATTTGATTTTTTGTCACCGCGTCCTGAATTTCAGTGGGCAGATTTAATAATCTTAAAGTGTTGGCGACGGTTTCCCTGCTTTTCCCTAAACGTTGGGCGATTTCTCTTTGCGTGATGCCGAATTGCTCTTGAAGTTTGGCGTAAGCTCTGGCTGTTTCAATGGGATTAAGGTCGGTTCTTTGAAGATTTTCAATGACCGCTAATTCAAGTTGTTCTGATTTCTGGGAAATTTTTCTAATAATTGCCGGCACTCTTTCCCAGCCAAGCATTTTGGCAGCCATTAGCCGTCTTTCTCCCGCGATAAGTTCGTATTCAACGCTGGTGCCGGTTTCTGTTTCCTTTTCAATTTTGGAAACCACGAGCGGCTGAAGAATGCCGAATTCTTGGATTGAGGCGGCTAATTCTTTTAAGGCGTTTTCGTCAAAATTGCGGCGCGGCTGGTAAGGATTGGGCTTGATTTTGTCTACTTCAATGTGGAAGATGGCGTCTTGAATTTTTTTCTGAAAATCCTGAAAATCTTTCCCGCCAGCAGGCCTGCGAGCGTCAAAATTCTGGCTCGCTCCTGACGAAAATTTGCCACCCTGTTCGCTTCGCTCGGGGTCGCCCGGCAAATTTTCTACTCGCTCGCGAATTTTAGGACGCTCTCCGGCAATGCTGTCTACAGAAAGATTTTCAGGTTTAGAAAAATTATCCTGCGGTTCGTTTGTGATTATTTTTGAAGTCGCCAAATCTTCCGTCTGCGGAGGTTGCGGGTTGTTATTTTTTTTCGGAATTAAAGAAGATAAACCTTTTCCTAATGGCATAAATTTAGAAATTAGATATTAGAAATTTCTCGTGCTATTATTTCCCTGGCCAATTTTTCGTACGCTTTGGCGCCTGATGAATTCGGGTCGTACAAAATTATCGGCTTACCAAAACTCGGCGCTTCGGCCAATGCTACAGAGCGGGGGATTTCTGTTTCGTAAACATAATATGGGAAATGAGTTCGCACTTCTTTGGCCACTTCGCGGGAAAGTTTTTCTCTTTTATCATACATTGTTAGAAGACCCCCCGCAATGTTTATTTGACGGCCTAAATTATTATTTATTAAATCAATTATTTCCAAAAGCTGGCTTAGTCCTTCTAAAGAATAATATTCGCATTGAATTGGAATTAAAACTTCGTCAGCCGCCACTAAGCCGTTAATGGTGAGTAAATTTAAACTCGGCGGCAAATCAATGAAAATATAATCATATTCGTGCCGCAAGCGGTTGACGAATTTTCTTAAGAAAAATTCCCGTTCGTCCAAACCCACTAATTCTATCAAAGCGCCGGCTAAATCTTGATTAGCGGGAATTAAATGGTAATTGTAAAGCAGAGTATTTTTAATGACATTGGCGGTTTCCGCGTAGCCGAAAATGGCGTGATAAATATGGTCAGTAATTTTTTTCGGCTCCAAACCCAAGCCGGAGGTGGCATTGGCCTGCGGGTCAAAATCAATCAGGAGAATTCTTTTACCCAGAGCCGCCATATATGCCGGAAGATTAATCGCGGTGGTGGTTTTTCCGACTCCGCCCTTGGCGTTGCAAATTGTGATAACTTTAGCCATTCCATAATTTTATAAATTTTTGACTTAAAAAGCAAAAATTTATCTAAAATTATGAGCACCCCGCCAACGGGCGGGGTAATAAAATCCTTTACTATATTAGATTTTCGTGATATTATCAACCGATAATTGCCAGGGTGGTGAAACCTGGAAAACACGATGGACTCAAAATCCATTGCTCGAAAGGGCTTGCGGGTTCAAATCCCGCCCCTGGCACCAGTATTAAACTTTCAGATTTTTCCCCGACCAATTCGGCGGCGCGTTGCGCCGCCTCATACGGCAAAATGGGGTTTCCGCGCGCTTCGCGCGCGGCCAAGCGCAGGTTCGAGCCAAAGATTTCTTTGGCAGCAACCTTTTTCTCCAAAAGGTTGCTATCCCTTGCGATTTTGACGAGGTTTGTAGCGACTTTTATCCATTCTTTCATCGGTTCGAGCCAATCATTCTGCTTTTGTTCAATCCGCGCCATTTTCTCGTCCAGCGACTTCTTTTCTAAAAGGAGTTTTATTTTTTGTTCGCGGTAAATTTCTCTTTCAATATCCTGCTCTAAATAGCCATCTAAAAGTCGCTGGAGCTTTTCATTTATGGCGCGGATTTGATTTTGAGATTCAAGAACAAAAGCAGAAATGGATTGGGCGGATTGCTCTTTGTTCGCTTCCGCCATTTCTAAAAGTTTTTCCGCCCAATCCGTACGCAAAGAAAATTTTTGAAGCAGAGAGGAAATTTGTTTGTCTAATTCCTCTTGGCGAATACAGGGTTCGGGACATTTGATTGATTTGTTTTTCTTGGTGCAGTGGTAATAAATATAATCGTGGACATTTCCATTTTTCTGTTTCTTAACCCTGTATTCGCCAGTTATGGACATACCGCAAGTGCCGCACTTCATTAGTCCGCAGTATGGTTGCGGCTCATATTTAACTTTGTGGTGTGGCCTTCCTCTCTGCTTCAAAACTTCTTGGACTTTATCAAAAATTTTCTTTGCGATGATTGGCTCGTGCTTGCCTTCGTGTAATTCTTTGGAGTAGCGAAATAGTCCAGTGTAAAACGGATTGGAAAGAATAAAAGTCGCCCTCGTCTTGTGGATTCTCTTTCCGCCGCGGGATAAAATCCCGCGTTGCGCCAAAAAGTCCGAGACATCTTCCAGCCGAGCGTTGCCGGTGGCGTAAAACTCAAACATCGCCTTGATAACTTTCGCTTTTTTGCGGTCAACAATAATACTTTTATTTCTTACATCATTTATGTATCCAATAGGCGCAACGCTCGGATATTCGCCTCGTCTCACTTTTTGGCGCAAACCCCGCTTGGTGTTTTCGGAAAGAGAATCCACATAGTATTTGCTTTGTCCAAAAGCGATATTCAACATAAATTTTCCTTGCGGCGTTGGCTCAAACCAAAACTGCGGAAATTTTAACGCCGCAATACGCCCGCAATCAACCAAGTAAATTATCTGTCCGCCGTCCACAGAATTGCGCGCCAATCTGTCGGGGTGCCAAGCCAAAATTCCGTCCGCCTCGCCATGTTCAATACGCTTTATCATTTCGCCGAATATCGGACGGCCCGGAATTTTGGCTGATTGTTTTTCAATAAATGTTTCAACCACATTAAGATTATTTTGTTTTGCAAAGGCGCGCAATTCTGTGATCTGGGCTTCAATAGATAAAATTTGTTTGTCCTCAACATCAGTGGACTTGCGGGCGTATAGAAAAAATTTATTGTTGTTCATGAAAGTGTTTTGTTAATTTGTAATTGGGCAAAGCAAATACTTAAAATCGCAAGGGATTTCGAACCTGCGCTTGGCCGCGCGCGAAGCGCGCGGAAACCCCATTTTGCCGTATGAGGCGGCGCAACGCGCCGCCGAATTGGTCGGGGAAAAATCTGAAAGTTTAATACTGGTGCATTTATTTGACCAAATCCGAACCTATTTTGA
>Ga0315288_10007409_pt1 | contig 13897 bp, 21 predicted proteins | sample YL17G11_20_MG_FD_203454 | JGI IMG/M metagenome (GOLD analysis project Ga0315288, IMG submission 203454) | Sediment microbial communities from Yellowstone Lake, YNP, Wyoming, USA - YL17G11_20 | ecosystem: Environmental > Aquatic > Freshwater > Lake > Sediment | place: USA: Wyoming | collected...
GTAGCGATGAATACGTTAATTTACACGCTGAGTTCGTTTCAGTCACATCAAGTAGTGACCGAGTAGCACATCAACTTACTCAAGCTAAAACCCACACTAGTAAGTATGGAACTAGAGCAGCTATTTTGAAAAAATTTAGTCATAAATTATTGATGATTGGTGTTCAAATGGATAATAAAGTTTTAGACTTTGATACAACAATTGAGATATTAAAGAAAGACTATGAGTTTGCGCAGAAATCTAAAGAAGCAACACAAAGTGCGAAAGATGCTATGTTGTTTGGTAAGGAGTGGGAATTAGAGTACGCACTAGAAACGGTAACTAATACAATCGCAGAAGATATTGCTAGAACAGCTGGTAATTTGAGTGATATTGACTCATTAACCGCAAACTACTCTATGGATAGTGATGACTTATACTTAAACTTAGAAAATCTAGGTAATAGTATTGAAGCTGGAAAGGATATCATCCCAAGTGCTAAGTCTTATAGTGGTGAGGGTGTTATCCTTACACAAGAAGACAGAAACAATTCTGGTGGATTCACACAATTATTTGATTAATTAATCAAAATATTTGGTAGATTAAAAAAATAGTATTATCTTTGAATAAATCAATTAAATTATAAACTTAAATTACATTAAAATGGGTAAAATTTTTAAAACACAAAAGTTAACAACTGGATTCGAGGCAATCATCTTAGTTGTAATTGTAGGGGTAATAATGGGTGGTGTATATATGTTCTCCCCAGGCCTACGAACAGAAGCATCAAAAGCGTTGGGTGGTATGGAACTCGATGGTGACGTACTAGACAATGTACACAAAACACCGATGTTACCATTACCATCTGAGACACCATCATCAACGGCGGCTAAACAACCACTAGTTAGAATAGCTGGTTACGCTTGGAACGGACAGACACCTATTATTGTTGCTAATGGTGGTCCAAGAACAACAGAAGGTTCCTTAATGGAACAAAATGGTGTTAACTTGGAAATCGTTAGACAAGACTGGTTATCTGAGTTACGTAATATGCAAATGAAATTTATTGAGGAATTCGATGCTGGACAAAAATTTCCATCATCTGATAAATCAGCATTTGCTATTATAATCATGGGTGACGGTGCACCATTCTACATCAGCACAATGCAATCTGCATTAGATGAAAAATTTGGTGAGGATAAATACCACGTTGAAATTATTGGAGCCATCGGAATGTCATATGGTGAGGATAAATTAATCGGGCCTGCGGAATGGAAAAGTAATCCTAAATCTATGGAAGGTGCATTAATCTCCACGGTATTGGGTGATGGTGACTGGGTAACTGCCTTAAACTATGCGTTTGCTAATGGTTTAAAGGTTAATCCAGACGTAACAACTTATGACCCTAAAGCGGTAAATTTCTTCCCATCAGCTGACGATGATTACATTAATTCAGCAAAAGAATTAATTGCATCTCAAAAGACTGGATTTTCAGTTGATTTAAAAGAAGTAATCGACGGTAAATTAACTGGTAAGACAATTAAGAAAAAAATTGATGGTTGTGCCACTTGGACACCTGGTGATAAAATGGTATTTGATGCATTAACTGGTTTCACCGATGTGGCTTCAACTAAGGAGTTTAATAACCAAATGGCAACAACGATTATCGCTGTTAAAGAATGGTCTGAGAAAAACCCTAAATTAGTAAGTAGTATTTTAAAATCGGCATTAACGGCATCTAATCAAATTAAACAATACGACCAATGGGCTGTTAGAGGTTCCGAGGCCATAGCTAAAACCTATAAAATGGAAAATGCTAAGTATTGGTATGATATGTTTAAAGGCCAACAAGGTACTAAAGGTGGTATTACATATAATATGGGTGGTACTAGAGTACTTAATTATGCCGACGCTATGCAATACTACGGTATGACCGACGGTGTTAATAGATACAAGTCAGTTTATACACAAGTATCTAATTACTTAGTTGGACTTAACCCATTTGGATTTAATGAATCGGTTAAGGGTGTTATACCTTACGAAAAAGCAGTCAATCTATTTTATTTAAAGAATATTAATGATATAGATGCTGGTGAGGTAACAAAAGCTGACTATACTGCAACTAAGACAAAGGTTATGGCGAGTGGTGAGTGGCACATAAAGTTTGCTAGTGGTAGTTCAACAATTAGTGGACAATCATCTAATAAAGATTTAGAGTCAATCTACAACTTACTTATTCAAGCTGAAGACACTAAATTGAGTATTATTGGACACACCGATAACTCTGGTGATAGCGATAGAAACTTAACACTATCTAAAGGTAGAGCTGAAGCGGTTGTAACTTACTTGACTAATCGAGGAATTCCTTATAACAGAATTCAATTGGTTGACGGTAAAGGTGATAAAGCACCAATTGCTTCAAACTCAACTGATAAGGGTAAGGCCGATAACAGACGAGTAGAAATAACATTATTACAATAATAAAAATAGGGAGTATAAAAGCTCCCTCTTTTTCTAACAACATAAACACAATATATGAGAAATTTTTTACTAGTAATCCTATTAATGACTACATCTTTAATTTACTCACAAGAGGTAAAAAAAGAGGTTGATTTAACTTACTACTTATCTGGTGGTATATCGATGACCAATAATTCAACTAGTACGTTCAGCAAAACTAGCTTTCCATCATTAGAGTTTGGAGTTATGGTTGAAAACGTAACATTCGGTTTAGTTTGTGGATTAAATACCTTAAATGGTGGTGGTTCCTGGGGTGAAATTAAAACATCTGTTTATTTTCCAGTAAAAGCGGTTGATGGTTATTTCTTATTTGGATATGGGACATCTTTAGATGGATTCGGAACATTTATTGAATACGGTGGTGGTTTTGTCTACACAATTAAAAAACTTGGGATTGGTGTTCAAATGTCCAATTGGATGAATTTATGGTACCTAACACCTAATGCAACTATTAACTTTTAAATATATAAAAATGAAAATATTAAAACCATTCGAAAATTCAACAAAAAATACTAAAAACCTAATATTACTTGGTTGGTTAATTTCCATATTTACCTTTTGGGGGTTAATGAGTTTAGGGGATAGTCACATGTTCCCTTCGCCATCACAAGTATTAACTGGGTTTATTGGTTTATATAATGAGGGTTTGGTTACACATATTTTTAGTTCATTAGCCTTATGTGGTAAAGCTGTTTTAATTGCTATAACATTTTCTTTATTATTTACATACCTATCACCAATACCACTAATAAAACCAATAGCTACGTTTATTAGTAAATTAAGATTTCTACCCTTAACTGGTATTACATTCTACTTAACAATTTTAATTGATAGTGCCAGGACGATGCAAGTTTGGGTCTTAGTTACCTTTATGAGTACTTACTTAATCACATCTTTACTGGCGATGTTGAAGGATATACCCACCGAAGAATTTGACCACGCCAGGGCTCTTGGTTGTAGTAGATGGGAAATATTATGGGAGGTTGGTGTTAAAGGTCGATTAGATTATGTATTAGAAACGATTAGACAGAATATTGCCATAGTTTGGTTAATGTTGGTGACAGTAGAATCTATAATGGTTGCCGCTGGTGGTTTAGGGTTTTTAATTAAGAACTCGGATAAATTTATGAATCACGGCAGAATCATCGCATTACAATTAGTTATTTTATTAGTTGGTCTAGGATTAGATTACGGAATTAATAAATTAAGGAAATTACTATTTAGATATTCAAAATTTTAAGTTATGATAGAAACGTATATACCAGTAAATGATATTAAAAAAATAATATTTACACCAAAAGAAGTTATTCAATATACTTTTAGACCAGAAGTTAAGACAAGAAGACTTATAAAAAAATGGTTTAAACCAAATTATTATATTGATGAAATTAAGCACGCGGAGTATTTCTTACCATACCGCTATGATTATTATCATGGTCAGCATTTTAATAATACTTTAAATATAAGTGATTTTGAGGCATTAAGAAAAGATGAAAATTTAGATAATGAATATAAATTAGATGGTGATGAATTATATCTTTTACCATTTATAAAAGTTATATTAAAAGACAAGGGTGAAATTTATCGTTTTTTCTATAATGATGAGGCAGCCAAAGCTTTTATTGATAATTTATTAGAAAAAGCTGATAATAAATTCGAGGTAATATAATGAAAAATAATACATATTTTATATTTGATAAAAATGGTAATAAAGGCATTGGTACCACTTTAGGTATCAAAAACTCACCAACGAAATATGAAGGTAGTACCATTCTTAAAGTTCTAAAAACACAATGTTACGGCAAAGCAATGAAAGAATACTATGAATTTTTAACCATTAAAAAATAAGAACATGAATTACGAATTAAAAGACACTATACTTTATTTAGATAACGTTGTATTAGGTTACGACGGAGTTCCAGTATTAAAAGACATTAACATTATTGAAAAAGATGTTTTTAGAGAAGGTAAGACCACTGGACAAATAATTGCGATAATTGGTCGTTCTGGTAGAGGTAAATCAACCTTATTCAAAGCGTTGACTGGTTTGGTAAAACCAATTAGTGGTAAAATTTTAATCACCGAATTAGATAGTGAAGATGGTACGGATGCCAAAGAAGTTAGCGAGGGTGATATTGGATTTGTTGACCAAAAATATACATTATTTAGACATAAAACAATTGTTCAGATTTTTAATTTTGCATTAAGAAAAAGTAAAAAAACCAAACAAGAAAAAGAAGCTTTAATTAATAAGTATTTGGTTGAGTGGGGGTTATTGGAACATAAAGATAAATATCCAAGCGAGCTAAGCGGGGGTCAACGTCAGAGAGTAAGTATTTTAGAACAATTATTGTGTTCTAAACATTATATGGTATTTGACGAACCATGCGCGTCTCTAGATGTACACGCAATTGAAACATTTAAAAATAATATCAATTTAATTTCAAAAGAGAATGAATTAAATACTATCATATTCTCAACACACGACATTAATTTAGCTATTGAATTATCTGATTCGGTATATATTCTTGGACATCCAAGCCCAGATTCAACATATTCAACAGTAATTAAACATTACGATTTAAAAGAAATGGGATTGGCTTGGAAAAAATTTGGGGTGGAACACCTTAATTTAGTTAACGAAATTAAAAACGTTATGTTTAATTCATAATATCACGTTTAACATGTCTATTAATATAACTACATAATGGTTGGAAGTTAGAGTAATGATTTAATCTAATAATTTCTTCTTCTGTTTTAGCACTAGCCATAGGTATGATATGGTCTAAATCCCAAGATTTATCTGGTTCGATAATTCCATCAATTGGATTTCCATGGTTATCCCAAGTCATCCATAATTCGAATTTATCCTCTATATATTTTCTAAACTCATCAAATGTACAACCAAGTAATTCCCATGATTTAGAGTTCTTTTTATTACCCTTAGTTTTCATAGCGCGTCTTATAGTATTTCTTATTGCGTCTTTAAATTTATATAATGGGTCTTCTCGTCTTTTTCTTTGTCTATTAGATTCACGCTCCCGAATCATTTCTTTATTTTCCAGTCTAAACTTCGCCCTAGTTTCTTTTATTTTTTCTTTATTTAACTCCCTATATTCTTTAACTTTTTCTTTTGTCCTAGCGTGATATTCCTTACTCTGTGCTTTTATTTTTTCTATATTAGCGGCCCTATAAATTTTTTTTAACTCCTTCGCCCTTTCCTTAGTTCTCTCACGGTTATCTAAATACCATTGCCTTTTATATTCTTTTATTTCTTCAGGTGTTCTCATTTTATAATATAAAATTACTATCGATTATTTTATTATTTAACAAATCTTGATATATCAACCATTCAATATACTTTGACCTATTTGGATAAGTATCTATAATACTTTTAAATAATTTAGGATTTATTCTAATGGAAAGTTTAATCTTTAATTCTTCTGGTTTTAGTTTTTCTCTACTCATATTAATAAATATCATCAAGTAGGACAAAAGTCGCACATATTAAAATGTTTTTAAAAAAATCTTGGTTATATGAATTATTTTTTATATTTTTGTATTAAATAGGTTTAGAAAATCATAAATTATTTAGTTATGAAAAATAGTAAATATGTTGAGAATTGGTTTTGTAAACTACTACCAACGGGTACATATATGTTAACGTTTGATGTCACGGATAGAGGTATGGATTATCATATGTACTGTGAAACTATGTTTCTTTTTAATGATGATGATAATGAGGGGGTTCAAGAAATACCTAAATTTTTACCAGAAAATTCTGATTGTATGTATTTAAGTAGTTCTCATGTGGAGAAAGACCAAATAACTTTTTTCTTTACTCCATTTTATCTGGATTGGATTAAAAATGGTGAATCAAAAATAATAATTAGTAAATCATAATTATGGAATTTATAATTAATATATCGGGACAAGATTATAAGGCTAAGCTTTATTTAGGTGGAACTCGCAGTGATATTGTTGCCATTAATTTTTATCGTAGAGATAAGTTTTTATGGTTTAATTCTTGGACTAGTTTATCAGACGTAAGTGGTGTTTACTCAGTTATAGGTGCTGATAAAACAGCTAGTTGGGATGAAAGTATGTTTTTAAAGTGGGCCACTGGTAAACTAAATGATGTACTAGAGTGTAGATTTGACGGAATTAATAATTTTAAAAACCTTTCAGAAAAAAATGAAAAGAGACAAAGACAATAAAGAGTTCAACGAAGCCGTTGATTTAATTTCTAATACCAACCAATCAATATTCTTAACGGGTAAGGCTGGTGCTGGTAAAACAACATTCCTTAAATATATTAATGATAATATTGATAAAAACTCCATAACGTTAGCACCAACTGGTGTTGCGGCAATTAATGCTGGAGGTGTAACAATTAACTCATTCTTCCAACTACCATTTGGTCCATTTACACCAAACGACCCAAGACTGGAACCAGAAAACTTATTTGAAACATTCAAATATAGTAAAAGTAAAAGAGCTATAATAAGAGACCTAGAGCTACTTATTATTGACGAGGTATCGATGGTTAGATGTGACACAATTGATGTAATAGATAAGCTCTTAAGGAACATCAGACGAAAACAAAATGATGCCTTTGGTGGTGTTCAAGTATTACTTATTGGTGACCCATATCAATTATCACCAATAGCCAATGAAAATGAGTGGGCCGTACTATCAAAATACTACGATACTCCATTTTTCTTCGGCTCTAAAATTTTTAAATCGGACCCTTTACATTACGTTGAACTTAAAAAAATATATAGACAAACGGACCAAAACTTCATTGACCTATTAAACAGGGTTAGAGATGGAGCTCCATCGGATGCCGATATTAAATTATTGAATGCTAAGAATAACCCAAAATTCTTAGATGACAACTACATTACTTTAGCAACACATAATAATATTGTTGATGAGATAAATGCTGTTAAATTAGCTGAACTAACTGGTGCAACGCATGAATATTCTGCGGTAATAACTGGTAAGTTTCCAGATAATGTTAAGCCAACGGATGCCAAATTAAAACTTAAAGAAGGTGCCAGGGTAATGTTCATTAAAAATGATAGTGTTGGTGATAGTTATTACAACGGTAAATTAGGTACCATAAAAAAACTAGCTAAGAATAAAATCACCGTTGGATTCGATAATGGTGGTGAAGTATCCCTTAAACAAGAGGTGTGGGAAAATTTATCCTACACTCATGATGGTGATACTATTGAATCGGTTGTTATGGGTAAATTTAAACAATATCCGATACGACTGGCTTGGGCCATCACTGTACATAAAAGCCAGGGCTTAACATTTGATAAGGTTGTATTAGATTTAAGTAAGGCGTTTACTCCTGGACAAGTATATGTTGCTTTGAGTAGATGTACCACTTTAGAGGGTATGGTTTTAAAAAGTGAGGTCAATCCATTATCTATTACATCAGAACCTAAGGTATTAGAATTCACCAAGAAATATGGAGAATTAATCAAATAACTATTGATTTTCCTGGGCTTATCACTTATATTAAAGTATGAGTGTAATAACATTAGTCTATAACAAATAGAAAAATATATCTTTTTATTGAATTATTTACATTTAATTACTCTTTTTAATAATTACTAGATATTTATATATGTATGACGAACGATAAACAAAATAAAGATAGAGTTATCTTAGTTAGGGTAACCGAAACTATCGCAGATGAATTTATTACTCATTGTGAAAAAAATGGTTATGCTATGTCTAAAAGACTTAGATTAATTATTGAAAAAGATATTAAAGGTAAAATAATTATTAATGATTAAAACAAGTAAACATAATATATCTAAAATAAGTAATAATGGAAAGCTGGCTTCCCTTAATACCCTTATTAATGATTATAAATTATGTTTATCCCATTATATTGAGTTAATTCTTAATGAATCATTACCACTTAAAACAAATCTATCTAGTAAATTATTACCCATATACAACCTTGAACATAGTAAGTATCGTAGAATTATTTATAAACAAGCTTCGGAAATAATTAGAAGTAATTATAAAAAATCAAATGGTAAAAGATATAATAACTATAAAAAGATTTATAGTTATATGAAAAATAATCACCCAGATTCTTTATTTGTAACTAAAAAATATGCTGAATTAAAGCTAAAAGATTTAATTAAATCAAAATACTTCATTAAACCAAAGATAAATAATATAACAATTAATTTAACAAATGAGTTTTTTAATATAGAACTTGGTAAATATTTTGATTGTTTTATTAATATTAAGTTACCTTATTTTAATGAAAAAGGTACACGTGCCTTACAAACAAATATTCCAGTTAAATACCATAAACATTCAAATAAATTAATGAATAATGGGTATAATCTTAAAAATACAATACAAATAAAATCATTTAATGGTAAAATATTTATTAACCTTATTTGGTTTAAAGAGGATTCTATTAAAAAAATAAATGGTGATAGTTTAGGTATTGATTTGGGTTATAAAAAATTAATTACGACATCAAATGGTGATATCATCGGAGATGATATGTTTTATTTGTATGATAAAATATCTAAGAAACAACAAGGTAGTAAAAACTTTAAAGATTTATTAATTCATAGAGATAATTTAATTAATTATTATGTTAATAAATTAGATTTAGATAAGATAAAATTATTAATCATAGAAGATTTAAAATATGTAAAACATAAAACGAGTAAAAGAAATAAGAAAAAATATATTCATAATAAAGTTATGAATAAAATACAACGATGGTCTTATGTTAAGACTATTGATAAATTAGATAAAATATGTGTGGAGAAAGGTATAGTGTTGGTGAAGGTTTCACCAGCATATACAAGTCAGATGTGTTCATCTTGTGGTAATATAAGTAACAAATCTAGGAATGGAGAGGATTACTTATGTGTATCTTGTGGGTATGAAAATGATGCTGACGTAAACGCCAGCATTAATATCCGTAACAGAGGGATTTACAGTTTCTCTGACGAAAAAAGTGTATTTCTATAGATTTCTATGGGAGTTGCAACTATTAGGTACAGGGCTATTAATTATAAAGGTAAGCGGGAATTTTTATATGATGAAAAGGGTACCTATATTAGACAGAACGGTAAATTTGTTAAGGTTGATAAAATAGTAGTAAAAGACCCAGAAGAAGAACTATTAAAAAAAGAATTTTCTGAATATATAAAAGGTAAACCATATCTTAAGAATAGGGTTAAATATATTAAAAACGTTAAGAAGAAATTATATTATGCAAAGGTTTGGTGGCTAACGGAACAAAATGATTTAAGTGTATTGGTAAATCACACCAAACGTGGGTTTAAGAAATATCATTTGGACCACATATTTCCGATAAGTTTAGCTTTTGAAAGAAACATTCCACCAGAAATAGTTTCAAATATTAAAAATCTTAGGTTTATTCATCATAAAAAAAACATGAAAAAAAGTAATTTAATAACGGAGGAAGCGGAGAATATTATAAAAGAATTGATACTCAATAGTTAAATTGTGATATTTATACAGTACTAAGTATTGTATAATGAAATTCAATTTTAAGAGATATGAGGGGGTTATATTCCATAAGGACCCAGACATCAATAAGAAGATTAAAGCTCTTCTTTTATGGTACGACTACGAGGTAATAACCAAAGATTTAAGTTATAGGGATAGGGTTACATTATTGGATAAATGGATTAAAAATTTTATCGATATTGAGTTATATGAGGCGATAGATGTATTCAAAACTAGACGAGATAAATTAAGCTCACTTGTTGGCGAAATAAGAAGAAGCAAAAGACCTTTATTATTAGTAATTAAATTGTATTTTAGATACTACAGAATTAAAATAAATAAAATAATACAAAAATAACTTGTTACTTACATGATTATAATGTATTTTTGTTAAACATAAAACTATAACTATGGATGATAATTTACCAGACGGCTTTGATAGTCTAGACAATTTACCAGATAAATTTAAAGATTTATTTAAAAAATTATTTAAGGGTGTACCTCCTGAAAATGGTGATAATTTCATACGTAATAATGTACATTCATCTTTAGGGGAACCCTCATCTACCAGAATTTATTATGAGGACGGTATGAAGATAGTTGAAAAAACCTGGCATACCGAACAAGGTAAAATAGTTAGTGTTGATGCATCACCAGATACAAACAACGAAGCGCCAAAAACAAACAGACGTAGTAGAATCGATTATTCCAATATAGAAGATATTGATTGGGAACCATTTGAACCAAAAAAAGTTTCTTTAGAAGAACAATTAGAGAAGGCCATTAATCGAGAAGATTATGAAAAAGCGGCCGAATTAAGAGACAAAATTAATGCCTCCAAAGAAGATATTTCCAGATTTATTAACTCCGATTCTTCGGATGATATCTGGAAAATATGATTGAAATTCAAGCACCAAATAAAGTAGTTAAAATCGAGGGTAATATAAGTATTTTCCTCGCTGGAAGTATTGAATTAGGAAATGCGGTTGAATGGCAGCAAGCCCTTATTAGTGAGTTTAAAGATAGTAATATTACCTTTTTAAACCCAAGAAGCAATGATTGGGACTCTACATGGGAGCAATCCATAAATAATAAACAATTTTCGGAACAAGTTAACTGGGAGTTGGATTCATTGGAATCTGCGGACCACATTGTTTTATATTTAGACCCGAATACCAAATCACCAATTTCCTTATTAGAATTAGGTTTACATGCTACTGGTGGTAAACTAATAGTTTGTTGTCCAGATGGTTTCTGGAGAAAAGCTAATGTTGATATCGTATGTCAAAGAAATAATATTCTTACGCTTGATTCTTTAGATGATTTAATTAAACATATTCAAAAATTATGATGACATTATTAGAATTTTATAACGCTATTATTAACGTAACAAGAGAAACTGGTCAAGGTGTACCACTATTTATTGCGCAACGAGCAAACCTTGTTGATGAACTGGATGAGATGGTGAACAACGGATTCTTAAAGAAGATTAATACGAATGGTCATGAACACAATATGTTCACCTTCTATTGTTTACCAGGAATATACTGCGCGGAAGAGAGTGAGGTAAACGGTTACCCCAACGTACTTTATTTTGTTAGAAAATACTTAAATAAATTAGATGAGAATGATTTTCCATTTACACATATTGAAGGTGGTTACAATCGATGGTTTTCAGAAATCAAAGATAAATACGATAAGTGGTTAATAGATAATAAAGTTGGTTTAGATGCGTTAAGTAATTTAGAAAATGTAACCGAGTTACCAAATAAAAACAAATGATATGCACACATTATTAACGGTACATTGGGATAAGGAATTCGATGATTTGGAACATCAGATTGGATTCGATATGGAAGCTAGTAAATTTATTGAAGCTGGTGAAATGGAAGAAGATAAAGAATATTACGGTATAAATTTTTTTCCACTTGATTCTTGTACTGAATATCTTAAAGAATGTTCAGGTATTGATTGTTTCATCGAATACCCAGATTTAGTTAAGAAAGAAATAACTAGACAAACTACATTTCCAAAGGCAACAACTAAGACTGAATTATTTAATACTTTAAATTGGAAATACCCACAATATGGTCAGTTCATAATTGTCCTGGATTATAACCCATGGAAAGATGAGTGGGCTGGTGATTATGATGAATCTATTGATGTTATAGGTGTGCTAGGTGTGGATTGTGAAATAAAACCGATTAATAGAGACTTTGCGGCTGAGAAAAAAAGATTTGAAGACAAAGCTGAACTACAAAAGGTTTGTAAACATGAATTAGGTACTTATACCGAATGTACTGATTATCATCGAAGAGATTTTGGTACATTTTGTAAGGAATGTGATAAACTTTTATCTGATAACGGTTAAACGCTAATATATGACAACGAAAGAAATTCTGAGCATCACCGATGGTGCCAAGAAATACCACGCAATGTATGATAAAGGTGATAATATAAAAAACAACCCAAATATAAAAGAGGTTATTAAAGAGTTGAATAAATACTTAAAAGAAGTCCTAGCTGATAATAATCAGAATCGTGGTGACCTAAGAACAATTGGTATCATATGTAAACCAGCTAAAGATAAAGGATTAAACCAAGAACTATGGCAAGAATTAAACAATAGACTAAATCAAACTAAAAAAATAATTTAATAAATAGATATGTATAAATTCGCACACTTATTTGAAGATACAAGAGGACAGTTCTATATCCTAAGTAATAAAACAAAAAAACCAAACCCAGATAAAGCAAAATTCTTTCCATTTGGTAGTCAAAACTTAAAATACTTAGGGGCTGAAAACATGGAAGATGTTGTATATGAATATAAAGACGATATGATAGAATGGGCAAGAGAACACTATAGTAAAAATAAACCCATGTTTTATCATATACCATCAAAAGAAGATATAGCATATTCTAACATGATTGTTGCTTTACAGAAAAAAGGTTTCCCTATCGATGTTAAAATCGATATACCAAAATAAATACTACTAATATGACTGAAACAGAAAGAATATACAATACTAATAAACGAGCCGAACTAAAACATTTAATCGGTAACGGTAGTGAAATTAACGAAGCCTTATTGATGGCGTTTAAAGAATTAAATATATTCACCGAAGCGTTGGTGAAATATGATATTAATGATTTGTACTTATCGGATAGAGGTAATGATTTTCGTACAAGTTTGGCATTAGCAAAGAAAATTGATAACACAAGTGTGTCAGAAATTATTTCATACGAAAACATTCTTTTTTTGATAGATGAGTTATATCCAAAATCAAAAGAAGAAATAGAAGAAGAAGAACGTATCCACCGAGAAACAGAGGTCAAAGAATATTATGTGTTTACTTACGGTAAACACAAAGGTAAAACAATAACTGAATTAACATCACCACCAGACGTAAGTTACTGCAAATGGTTACTGGAAACAAAGTATAAAAATAAAATAAAATCAAAAAATAAAAGCACGGAACGTAAAGCACTTGAATGGTGGGTTAAACAAACTTCTGAACATAAACCAGAGGAAACTAAATGTGCTGACTTTAAAATATTGACATCAGGAATGTTTGAAGGTCGAGAAATAAGGTCACTAACAAAACCACACGAACTTTTCCATCTAGAATTCCTAATAAGTGACGCTAACCCTTTTAGGGCCAACTATAGTCACGAAAAATTGGTTTACATAACTATGCACTTACACTTAGAATCTAAAAAGATAAAAGAATATAGTCAGAATGATAAACATATTATTAGTAAAGTAGCGAAAATAATCACCGATTTTAGGCTTAAAGACTCTGATATAATTAATATTAGTTGTTTCTCACCCGTATATAAAAAGTATGGTTATACATATCACACA
>Ga0315288_10007412_pt1 | contig 13892 bp, 10 predicted proteins | sample YL17G11_20_MG_FD_203454 | JGI IMG/M metagenome (GOLD analysis project Ga0315288, IMG submission 203454) | Sediment microbial communities from Yellowstone Lake, YNP, Wyoming, USA - YL17G11_20 | ecosystem: Environmental > Aquatic > Freshwater > Lake > Sediment | place: USA: Wyoming | collected...
GGGGGGGGGGGGGGGGGGTGGGGGGGGTGGGGGGGGGGGGGGGGGGGGGGGGGGTGGGGGGGGGGGGGGGGGTGTGTTTGTTTTTTTTTTTTTTTGGGTTTATTTTTTTGGGGGGGGGGGGGGGGGGGGTCGGAATTCATGGAAAAGCGGACGGGACGCCCCTTTTCTTATGGCCGGCGATTCGCATAATAATATGGTTTCGGTCCAGGCCATGAGGTGCAGTGCGGCTTGGGCACTTTGACAGTTGAATATTACGCGAGGAAAGATCTGATGGGCCCGACTAATGTCGCTCTGGTCAAGTTGTTTCGCGTGGAACAGGGGCTTGGCGCGGCACAGGGACGACTGGAGAGCGCCTCCAGCAGCGTGCGGATTCTGGAACGTCGTATAGGGGATCTGAGTGAGAACCTGAAGCTGGCGCAGGCGCAGCTTCGGGAGCGGCAGGCGAAAGTGGGCGAGCTTGACCTGGACATCCAGACGCGCGAGGCCAAGATCGAGCGGTTCCGCTCTCAGCAGCAGAACGCCAGCAATCACAAGGAATATCAGGCTTTTCTGACCGAGATCAACACGGAGAAGATCGACAAGGCGAAGGTGGAGGACGAGCTGTTGAGGGTGATGGAGGCGGTGGAGGGGATTCAGCCGCGGATCGCGGATCTGTCGGCGCAGGTTCAGTCGGAGCAGAAGAGGTTGGAGGAGACGCAATCGCAGATGAGCAGCAGACTGGCGGCGCTGCAGTCTGAGGTGGATGGGCAGAAACTGTTGAGAGACGAGGTGGCGAAGGCTGTGCCACCGACGGCGATGAACGCGTTTGAGCGTCTGGCCGAGCGATTCGACGGGGAGGCGATGTCCGCGATCGCCAAGCCGGACCGCCGGCACGAGGAGTACCTGTGCACGGCGTGCAACATGTCGCTGGTGGCGGACGTTTACAACCGGCTGCACTCGCGGGACGATCTGGTGTTCTGCCCGAGTTGCCAGAGATTGCTGTTCATTCCTGATAGTTTGCCGCCGGAGACAGCGATCAACAAGCCGAAGGAGCGGCGTGAGCCGCGTGAGAAGGCCGGCGCGGCGGCGATCGGCCGCCAGACCTCGGCGGCGGACGTGAGGCGATCGATCACGCCGGAGGCTGCCGAGGCGGAGGAGGCGGCGGCTCCGAACGGTCAGGACCAAGCGACGCGGACCACATGAGCCTGGCTGAGGCATGACCGACGAGCTGATCACGATCGAGTTTGACGGCGGCAGTCGCGGGAATCCTGGTCCCGCGGGGATCGGGATGGTGCTCCGCGCGGGTGACTCGACGCCGGTGGTGACGCTGGGACGATTCATCGGGCGGGCGACGAACAACGTGGCGGAGTACCGGGCGCTGATCGCGGGGTTGGAGGAGGCCAGACGGCTGGGCGCGCGGAGAATCGTCATTCGGGGGGACAGCGAGCTGGTGATCAAGCAGATGCGGGGGGAGTACCGGGTGAAGCACCCGGAGCTCCAGGTGCTGCATCGGCAGGCGCAGGATCTGGTCTGTCAGTTCGAGAAGGCGAGCATCGAGCACAGCCGCCGCGAGAAGAACTCGCTGGCCGACAGGCTTGCGAACATGGCGATGGATCGGAAGGCGGAGGTGACCGACGCAGACGAATCACCGGTGGACGCACCGGCGGCCGTGGAGAGCAAGGCGGGGGACCGGCACACGTGTCCGCGTTGCGGGTGCGTGATCGAGGTGAGGCAGGCGTCGCGGCTGTATGCTCATCAGTTGCGGCCGTTCGTGTGTCAGTGCGGGACGAGGATGTACAGCTAGAAGATGCAAGGTTGGTCGGCAGTCATTTCGGCGGGGGTAGGCCCGATCATCGTGATCTCGGCGTGCGGGCTGCTGGGCCTGGCGTTCTACAACCGGCTGGATGCGTTGGTGACGCGGCCGCGGGGCGTTTCATCGGGAGCGGTTGCGCGAGCAGGAGTCGCTGGTTCAGCAGCGTTCAGCGGCGCAGCCGGACCCCATCGCGATCATCAAGAACCAGGAGCTGCTGGGGGTGCTCCAGGTCCAGACGGACCTGGTCACGCGGCGGGCACATATGCTCCGGCGGGCGCTGTTCTGCCTTCTGCTGACGATCGCGTGCCTGTCGCTGTGTTCGCTGGCGGTGGGGCTATCGATCGTATGGCCTGGGTGCGTATACGTGGCGGTACCGCTGTTCGTTGTGGGGTTGCTGCTTCTGGTGGCCGCAGTGCTTTTCGCCATGGTCGAGATGAAGCACGCGCTGCATTCGATCGAGCAGGAGGGGCGTTTCGTGACGAGCCTGATCGAGGATCTGGAAGCAGGGCGGGACGCGGCGGCTGGGGGGCAGAGCGCTGCTCGGCGGCTGGGGCGGCTGGGATGAGGTCGGTGTGACGGAACGGGCGGGAATGCGCGCTACACCGTTGCGGGGCGGGGCGCTAGAGACACCAGTGATGCTCGATTCTGTTGCGTAAAAAGGCTACACTCTCCCGCAACTGCTCGATGCCCTCAACGCCGTCCTCAATGCTGATCCAGCCGTCGAAGCCGACGCCTTTCAGCTCGGAGAAGATGGCGTCGTAGTCGTTGAGGCCTTTCCCGATGACGCCGTGGCGCAGGCGATTGGCGTAGCCGGCGCAGTCCTCTTCGCGCCGCAGGTCTTCGATCGTTCCCTCGGCGAGGTAGCGGTCGCTGGCGTGCATGGTGACGACGCGATGTTTGACGCGGCGCAGGAGCTGGAGGGGATCTTCGCCGGCGAGGATGGCGTTGCTGGGGTCGTAGTTGACGCCGAAGTTCGGCGACTGGATGCGGTCGATCAGCTCGCAGAACACGTCCATGTGCTGGGCGAATTCTGGGGATTTCCAGTAGCTGTCCTTGTAATGGTTTTCGATGACGAGGGTGATGCCCCATGCGGCGGCGTGGGGGATGCAGGCTTCGATGCAGTCGGCGGCGAAGCGTATGCCATCGTCGCGGGAGACTTCGGGGCGCCGCTGTCCGGAGAGGACGCGGCAGAAGTGCGCGCCCAGACCGCCGGCCATATCGATCCAGCCCTTTTCGAGGTCGATCTGCTGCTGGCGGAACGCGGGGTCGGGGTGGGTGAAATCGGGGGAGCAGCAGAGCATGGGGATCGGGAGGCCGGCGTCCTCGGCGATGCGCCGGACATCGGGCCAGTTTTCCGGTTCCTTCAGGTCGAGGAAGCCGCTGTAGAATTCGAGGCCGTCGATGTCGAGCGAGCTGGCCAACTCGACCCACTGCCAGACCGACATTTCGCCGGTGCCACAGAGCTGGTCCATGAACGCCTTCGGGAATGCGGCAAGCTTGGGCATATCACACCTCAGGGCCCTAGCGACGCCGGCGGAGCGCGCCGGGCAGTTCCTCCGCCCGTCCCATCAGGCGATGTCCTTGGGCGGATTCCGGCCGATCACGGGGCGCTGGTGAAAATCCATGACGGTTCCTGAGACCGGGCGGCTGTCGTCGCTGACCCAGTATACCGCGAGTTGGGCCACCTCCTCAGGGCGAATCAGGCGGCCGGAGGGGCAGGGGTCGCGTGGGGGATGGTTGGCCCAGTCGGGGGACAAGCCTTCGGAGATCATCAGCTTGTTCTCGTTGGCCGTGAGCACCCAGCCGAGGTTCACGCAGTTCACGCGGACGTGCTCATCGGCCAGTGCGTCGGCCAGGTTCCGGGTGAGCGTCATGAGGCCGCCTTTGGAGATGGAGTACGCCAGCAGGCTCGGCGAGCCGCAGTAGGCGTTGACCGAGCCGATGTTCAGGACCGCGCCGCGGGACTGCGTAAGATGGGGCAATGCGGCCTGGATGAGGAGCAGGGGCGCCCGGAGGTTGGTGGCGATGATGCGGTCGAACAGCTCGGCCGAAGTGGTCTGAATATTGCTGCGGGAGGTGTCGGCGGCGTTGTTGACGAGGGCATCGAGGCGGCCGAAGGCGGCGATGGCGGATTTCACGATCTTGTCAGGAGTCTGGGGGTCAGCCAGGTTGCCGCAGCACATGGCGGCGGCGCCGCCGAGAGCAGCGACGAGGTTGCGCGCGGCCTGTTCATTGCGCCCGTGGACGATCACTCTGGCGCCCTCGGCGACGCACATCCGGGCGATGGCCTCCCCCACGCCGGTGGTGCTGCCGGTCACTATGACGACCTTGTCCTTCAGCCGCATAAGCGGGTCTTTTACACCCTTGCCCGCCGCTCGGCAATCGCCGCCGCAAAAGCGGATTCAAGGGTCCCGACCCAATCCGTCCTGGGGGCGTCGAACTCATCACACGAATGCGCCATGTCATCTTCACCATCGTCTCGGGCCTGTCGTTGCTGGGGTGTGTTGCGCTGCTGCTCACGGGCGTCTGGAGCTTCTGCCGGGACTTCCGTTGCTTGGTCCACCTGCCGGGGGGGATCGAGCTGTCGGCCAGCGGATGGCAGGGCGAGGCGAGGCTGACGGTCACACGATGGAGGGCCAATACGAAAGACTGGTATAAAGCACGGCGGGCCGAGGGACCCGTGGTCATCAGCGCGGAGACCGCGAGGCTCAACGAGGGCGGCACCGTCAGGTACGCTGCTCGGCTGATCGCGCAGTGCCCCACGAAAAGATGGGGCGGGTTTGAGCTGAACGCCGGGGCCATATCGCCGAGCTTCCTTACGGATTCGACCGGCCCCATGTCCACGCCGCTGGCGCCCTACCGTTCGCTGAGCATGCCATGGTACTACCCGACGCCGATCCTGCTGGTCCTGCCGGGGCTGTGGATGTACCGATGGACTCGCCGGCGGCGACGACGCGCGCGGCCTATGCCTTCACTGCGGCTACGACCTCCGCGCCAGCACGGAGCGATGCCCCGAGTGTGGGCGAGCCATCGGAAACCCGCAAGCCACGTGAGCTGCTCACGGCGCCGACACGGAAGGTGACCGCACCCCCCTGCCGCAATCGGATGCTTCACGGCTTCAGCACGGCCTTGGCGATCTGGCCGGAGTGCATTTCTTCGAACGCCTCCTGCCATTGCTCCAGCGGCCAGACACCACCGAGGACGGGTTTGATGTCGAGCTGGCCAGTCGAGAGGAGACGGAGGACGCGTTCCCAGATGGGCCAATTGTGGCTGAAGCTGCCTTTGAGCGTGACGTTCTTCTGAACGAGGGGGTCCATCGAGCAATCCAGCGGCTGGGGTCCCCAGCCGACCTTGCTGATCCAGCCGTTGGGGCGGACGACCTGGAGGGCGAGCTTGAGGGTGGCGGAGATTCCGGCGGCATCGATCACACCGTCGGCGCCGAGGCCGTCGGCCTGGGCGGCCCATTCGGTTGCACCTCCGCTGATTGTTGTGCAGCCGTAGTGCATGGCGATGGCGAGGCGGTTTTTGTCGCGTTCGAGGCCGACGACGGCAACCTGGGCGCCGTGGAGTCTAGCCATGGCGGCACAGAGGAGGCCGATGGGGCCTGGGCCGTAGACGACGACGCGATCTCCGGGCTTGACGGAGCCGTTATTGACGACGGCGTTATAGGCGACGCAGCACGGCTCGGTCATGGCGGCGATCTCGAAGGGGACGTTGTCGGGGAGGCGATGGAGGCAACGGGCGGGGACGCGGACGAAGCGTGTCATGGCGCCGTCCACGCCATAGCCGAAGCCTTTGCGGGAGGGGTCGAGGTTGTAGAGGCCTGCGCGGGAGAGGGGCGAGTCGGGATTGATGACGGCGGCGGTTTCGGAGACGGCGCGGTCGCCGGTTTTCCAGTTGCTCACTCGCTGCCCGACGGCATGCACGGTGCCGCAGAACTCGTGGCCGAGGACGACGGGGTAGTTGACGGGCCAGGCGTGGGAGCCGGCCCACTGGTGGAGGTCGCTGCCGCAGACGCTGACGGCGGCGACTTCGAGGAGGACGTCGTCGTCGGTGATTTGGGGGCGGGGGATCTGGCGGAGTTCGACGCTGAACTTCTGTTTCGCGTAATTCACGACGGCGGGTTCTGGCATGTGTGTACTCCCGTTGGCGCCGTTGAGCATACCACAACGACTCAGGCGGGAGGACACGGAGCCCCAGGTGGCGGAGGGCAGGGCATCATGCTTGATTTACCCCCCCCCATGGGTAATCTGGGCGACCTAGGCGGGGCCTATATATGCTCCGCGTATGTCTGTGGGCTTTGTCTTGATTGCCGGTTGTTGTGTCCCGCACAGGCCGGAGGAGAAACGCTATGTTTGGTCACATCGTACGCGCGCGGCGGAGTGGTGCTGGGCTGCTGTCGGGCAAAGGGCGGGAGGAAAGGGCACGAGGCAAGAGCGGGGGCAGTAGATCGCGTCTGCAGATGTTGGTGCCCTACTGCGGGGTGGAGTCCCTCGAATGTCGGTTGCTCCTCGCCAGTGGCACGCCGGAGAATCCCGTGTTGCTCGGGGGGTGTGCCACGCCCGACGCAGCGTGGGGTTTAGCCGTGGCTGGGACCACCGCTTATATCGCCGACCACAATGCGGGCCTGCAGATTATCGATATCAGCAATCCGACACAGCCTGTGCTCTTGGGCGGATATGACACGCCAGCCCAGGTACTCGGAGTTGCTGTGTCGGGCACGCGTGCCTATCTGGCGGATTCAGGTCTCGGGCTCAAGATCGTCGATGTTAGCAACCCGAAATCGCCGTCGCTTCTTGGGTCGTACAACACCGGTGGCAGTGCGTACGGCGTGGCTGTAGTGGGAGATCGAGCTTACATCGCATATTCCTCGCGCGGATTGGTGATTGTTGACGTTAGCAACCCAAAGGACCCAAAGCGCTTGGGCGAATGCGCTACGGGCGGGTCTGCCAAGAGCGTGGAGGTCATCGGCACACGGGCCTACGTCGCGGCTCAGAACAACGGGCTGGTGATTATCGACGTGAGCAATCCCGCCTCACCCGTGAAGCTCGGCGGAATTGTCACAAGCAACGATGCCTGGGATGTGGACGTCGTAGGCAATCGAGCATATCTTGCGGACAACATCAACGGACTTGGACTCAGCATCGTTGACATCAGCAACCCAGGGTCCCCGGCGTTGCTGGGCCGGTTCTCCGGTCTGTCCAATGCGCTTGGGGTGCGCGTTGTTGGCGACTATGCGTACGTGGCCGCTCAGGGGCTGCAGGTCATTAACGTGAGCGACCCTGCGTATCCAGCACGAGTCGGGGGATATGACACCGCCGGCTACTCTTACGGCCTGCAAGTCAGGAATGGGCTTGTCTTCCTGGCAGATGGTTCGAGGGGGCTGCAGATCATCGATGTAGGCACCGGATCGGGCGACCTCGATCCCGCCTTCGGCAACCAAGGCATCGTGCTCACCCCAGTGAGCGGCTTCGATCACGGATTCTTCACGGCTGTAGCTCAGCAAGGTTCCAAGATTGTCGCTGGCGGACACGTATCGAACCAGAGCACCGGGGCCGGCCGTCTTGGGTTGGCGCGCTACAACGCCGACGGCTCCTTGGACCAGAGCTTTGGCAACCAGGGAACCGCCCTCTTCTGCTTCAGTGAGGATCGCAACCTGATCCGCAACATTTTTATCCAGGCTGACGGGAGCATCCTTGTCGTCGCCCTGGCCGACTTCCCCAACGCTGCGAATGAGGGGTTTGATACATGCCTGGCCTTGTGCCGCTTCACGGCAGACGGGTCGTTTGATGCCGGCTTTGGGAATGGAGGGTTTGTGCTCCACAACCTCAGCGAGTGGTCGCCCGAACGCGGCGTTCAACAAGGCGACGGCTCAATCATCGTTCCCGTCAGCTCTGGGCAGATCCTCCGATTGCGCCCGGATGGTTCGCAGGATGAGTCATTCAACTGCTTGATCAACGGTTTCCTCCCAGGGGATATGGGAATCGCCGCTGGCCTGGGCGGGTCGATCTACGTTTCGGGAATGATCGACTCTGGGGGCGGGCAGTTGGACTGGGTTCTTGCGCGCATAAGACCCGATGGCCAGCTTTCCGGGGACTGGCCCAATGGCATTGCCCACCTCGGCGCCACTCGGCCGTTCACGTCCGCCGTCAGGGTTCTCCCCGACAGCCGGATTGTAGTGGGAGGGATCGTTCAACCAGAGATGGGCCGCCGCGACTTGGTGCTGACATGCGTTACCCCGAGTGGAGCGGTTAACACGCTCTTCGGCGTCAACGGCGTGGTTAGTGAGACCTTTTCGGAACTTCTCATTGACGATGACTACTACTGCATGGCTGTCCAGCCCGACGGCCGGATCGTGACCGCTGTCGATGCGCAAGTGCGGAGCACCGATAGATGGGAGCCCTTGCTTCTCAGGTACAACAGCGATGGGACGAGAGATCAGTCATTTGGCAGCGGAGGCATCGTTGCGACGACCGAGAGCCAACCGGCGCCGGGAGCCGTACTGATCCAGGAGGATGGGAATATTCTGGTCGCTGGAGGCACGGATCACCAGTGGGCCTTGGCTCGCTACTTGAGCGGTTCCGAACAGCCCGTGGACGATCATGCCGACGCTGGGGATTGGTCCAACGCTTCGGCAGTATCCATCGACGCGACCACGTTTCACGGACGTCGCGAGGGCAACATCGAGGCACCCGGCGATAGTGATCTATTTGTGTTCCACGCATCCCGTGCGGGCGCCGTCATTACCTGCGAGGCATCGATTCCGGGCTCGCGTCTTCGGGTGTACAACAGCGCACATCAAGAGGTGGCGTCCAGTAGTCTATTCGGTTCAACACGCATTTCCCTTGGTACTGCCGAGGAAGCTGGGGAAGACTACTACATCCTCGTAGATAAGACTGACTGGACCACCGGGTCATACACGTTGACCGTGGATGAAATCGGCATCTCGCTTCCGAACGGGGCTTCCATAACGCCGGATGCTTCACGGCAAACGTGGGTGGTCATACATGGGCGGAATGACGACCCGTGGCACCAGTCCTGGATGGCGGGAATCTCAAAGCAGCTTGCCAAGATGTCCGACAGGGCGAAATCGCCAAAGTACACTGTCTTGGTCGTCGATTGGAGCCGCCTGTCGACGCGCCCGGGCTTCCTTGATTTCACTGGTGAGCGTTGGATTTTACCCGTTGCGCAGGCCGTTTCTGCTCGCCTCAAAGGGTGGGGTTACACCGGCACCCGCCTCACCAACTTGAATCTCGTCGGGCACAGTTGGGGGGGCGTTATGACCGCGGAGGTTGCCAAGCGCATGGAAGGGAAAGTCAACAGACTGATCGCACTCGATCCAGCGCGCGACTCCACAGGCATCGCCTCCTTGGCCTCGGCTATCCTCAACCGCTTGTCCGGCTTGCCCTCGCTATCGACAAAGGACCGAAAATCGCTCCAGCAACTCGCCAAGCTCACTGCAAGCTTCACGGATGACACATACAGCACGGAGTCGGTCAATTTTCGGCAGTATGCAATCGCATCGCGCGTGTTCGTGAGCAGCGCGCTCGGCTCTCAAACGACCGCTGTAACAGCGCATGACTCGTTCATCATTGCTGATGCGCCTGAGGTATCGTGGCTCTCATTGGATGGAATCGCGCACAACTCGGCCGTGGGTCTGTTTGCGAACATGTTAAAAGCTCCCCAGTGGAATGCGAGCAGCAATACAGACAAGTTCTTCGGAATCGACACGATGGCTAGCGCAACGAAGAGGACCCTTTGGAAGCGCGATGTGATAACCAAGGGCCTTCTGGGAGCAGGAAACTTCTTTGTGGTATCCAGACTGCTCAAGAGCGGTTTTGAGGGGGTAATCGACACAGAGTGGCGCAAGGGGTCGCCCTTTGCGAAAGCGTTCCGATATGTCCCAGTAAAGCAGAACAAGATGGTCGCGGTGAAGCTCTGACGTCAGGGCAGAGAATGTGTCGGGGTGCAATTCCTTGACGGCGGAGATCGCCCCGGGGCCCGGAAAAGGGGTCGGGCGCAATCCCGTTCGGCCCGGCGGTTGCAGCGTGAGGGAAGGAGACCGAGGCCGGCGCGCAGGGGCGGCGGGAGTGGATTGGAGTTGCTCAGACGTGAGAGATTGAAGTACCCGGGTTATTTCGGCGCAGCATCAGCGGCCACGACTCGAGCGGCTTGATCGGCCCGGCGCGTCACCCCTCGATTTTGTGCAGCTTGGCGATGTGCGCCTCCAGCTCGTCGGCCTCCGCCCAGCCGATGAAGTAGAACCGGATCATCTCCACCGTCCGCAACGTCGGCGTCTGCCCTGTCCATAACGCAATCAGCATGGACACGATGATCGCCAGATACGCTTGAATCTCGATCCCGTTGGCCCGATGGCTCAGCAGGTGCCGGCAGCCCAGAATGTGCTTGAAAAACCGGAAGAACAGCTCCACCGTCCAGCGTTTCCTGTGAATGACCGCGATCACTTCCGCCGGCACGTCCATCAGGTTCGTCGCAATCAGCAGGAACTGGCACTGCTCCGGCCCGGAACGCGGTCAGAACCTTCGATCCAACAGCCGATATTGCACTGCCTCGGCGAGGTGTTGTTCCTGGATTCGCTCGGCGCCTTCGAGGTCAGCGATCGTGCGGGCGACGCGGCGCACCTTGTCGTAGGCGCGGGCGGAGAGACCTAGCTCCTCCATGGCCTGTTTCATGAGCAGGAGACAGCCGTCGCTCAGCTCGCAGTGCTGCTTGAGCTGCTTGCTGTCCATGGCGGCGTTGGTGGTCTGATCGCCGAAGCGGTTGCGTTGGACATCGCGGGCGCGGACAACCTGTTGGCGCATGGCGGCGGAGTCGGTGCCCTGCCGTTTGCTGGTCAGCTCGCGATAGGGGACGGCGGGGACCTCGACGTGGATGTCGATGCGGTCGAGGAGGGGGCCGGAGAGCTTCTGGAGGTACTTGTCGCGTTTGCCGGGCTGGTTGGAGGCGTAGCCGCTGGCGGAGGGGTTCATGGCGGCTACGAGCATGAAGCGAGCGGGGAAGCGGACGGAGCCGTGGACGCGTGAGATGGTGACTTCGCCGCCTTCGAGGGGCTGGCGGAGCATTTCGAGGACGTATCGGGAGAATTCGGGGAGTTCATCGAGGAAGAGGATGCCGTTGTGAGCGAGGGAGACTTCGCCGGGACGGGGGATGGTGCCGCCGCCGATGAGGGCCTGGGCGGTGGCCGAGTGATGCGGGGTGCGGACGGGGCGCTGGTCCATCAGGGCGACGCCATCGGGCAGGAGGCCCATGGCGGAGTAGATGCGGGTGGTTTCGAGGGACTCGGCCCGCGAGAGGGGCGGGAGGATGTTGGGGATTCGCTGGGCGAGCATGGATTTACCGGTTCCGGGTGGGCCGACCATGAGGATGTTGTGTGCGCCGGCGGCGGCGACGGCGATGGCGCGTTTGACGGCCTCCTGGCCGCGGACGTCGGCGAAGTCCCCGGGGGATCGCAGCTTGGAGGCTTCATAGACCTGGCCGTCGAGCTCGTAGGGGTCGAGGGGGAGTTGTTCGTTGAGGAAGGAGACGGCCTGGGCGAGGTTGGCGACGGGATAGACCTGGAGGCCTTCGACGACGGCGGCTTCGCGGGCGTTCTCTTCGGGGAGGATGACGCCGCGGAACTTCTTGTCCTTAGCGAGGAGAGCGAGGGGGAGTGCACCTTTGATCTTGCGGACGCGTCCGTCGAGGGCGAGCTCGCCGGCGATGAGGAAGTCCTTGTGGCGGTCGTTCTGGATGGAGTTGGTGGCGCGGAGGAGGCCAATGGCCATGGGGAGATCGAGGGAGGGGCCTTCTTTTTTGACGTCGGCGGGTGCGAGGTTGATGACGAGCTTATGGACGGGGAAGGGGTAGCCGCAGTTGATGATGGCGCGGCGGACGCGTTCGATGGACTCTTTGACGGCGGCCTGTGCGAGGCCGACGATGAGAGTTTTTTCGAGGCCCTGTTTGCTGACATCGACTTCGACTTCACAAAGGATGGCGTCGATGCCGATGAGGACGAAGCTATGGATTCTGGCAAGCAAGTGGTGAACCCCTGGGTAAAGGAGTTGGGCAGATTGTAGCGTGGAAAGAGAGGGCCACAAAGAGCAGGAACATGGATGCGAGGATAATTGCCGCGAGTCCTGTTGCGTGGCAAGGGGTGAGGTGGTATACTGATGTGTGAAAATGGGGGGCGCCGGGCGGCATGGAAGTCGACGGCGGTCCCTGGTAACGCTGGCAGGGAGGCAGTCCATGATCTTCAGACATGGTGGGAAGGCCTACTGTAGGGCGACAATCAGGGCATATCGAACTCGGGACCTCGACCTGGTGATTGTCTGCTCGCCGCCGAATCGACGCTGGGTGTTTGTGGTGGATGTCAATGGCACACACCTGGCAAGTGCGGCGGAGATCGAGTCGCTGGCGGCGCAGCACCGGATCGAGGAGCTGCGAGAGCCGGCTCGACGGAAAGCGGCGTCGGCGGCGTGAGGGTCGAGTCGGCGACGCGCCAGAGCGAGATGGGGAGGGTTTCTGTGACCTGAGCGCATACTAGCAATGAATTGAGGCTTTTCCGGATTTCGCGTGGGTAGTCATTGAAGAAGAGCGGACCTGCCTATCCTTCCTGGAGTTACAGGGCTTCAGAAAGGAACCGAAGGCATGTCTACCCGTCGGTTGTACCACGCCCGGGGCGTCCGCGGCTACCGCTTGGTCTGCACCCGATTCGAAGAAAGCCGCGTCTGGTTCGGCATCGAGCATGATGCCCGGTCCCTCCGCTGCCTCCACTGCGGTTCGGCCCGCGCCGAGAAGTCCGGCAAGGTCCCTCGCCGGTTCCGGACCCCGCCCAATGCGGGGCGCCAACTTTCACATGCCTGCCTCACTCCTCGTGCGTTTCCGACGACTCACCAGGATTCTCAACCTCTTATGGTCAATAAACTCAGCCGAAGCGCAAGTCTCGTCCCCCATTGCCACTGAATCCAACTGGCAAGTGCCCGTCCGGGTCGATTGACAACCGTCGGAGAGCTTGCCCTCGCAGACGCCGCTGCCGCCGTTCATCCTTCGGATGTGGTCCGGCGGATTACGGGGGAAACAGTGGACAGTCCGCCCTCGGCGCGGCAAAATACCCGAATCCGGGGCTCTTTGGCACATCCCGTGGGGCGATGGCCCCTGGAGAGTCCTGGGCTGCCTCCAGCGTCCGCACTTTATGAGTCGAGTTCTAACGTGCCCGCAAGGCCATTCCTGGCAATTGCCCCCCGGCTACGATGCCGGCGGGGCTGCCAATGCCCCTGCCTGCCCGATGTGCGGCCTGAGCGCTGCCGGCTTTGCCTCGGCCGATTCCTCGGTGCCTACCGTTGCCTGTGGCGACGATGCGGCTCCGCTGGCCCCAAGCCAGACTTCCGCCAGCATGCCGGCCGCTCCACTGCCGCGGCCGACATTCCCGGGGCTGGAGATCATCGAGGAGGTCGCGCCCGGCGTCGGAGGCATGGGTGTCGTCTACAAGGCACGCGAGCTCAGCCTCGACCGCGTCGTCGCCGTGAAAGTCACCAGGGCCCACCTTCGCACCCCCGTGGGCCGCGACTTTTTCGTCAGCGAGGCTCGGGCCGTCGCCAAGCTCGATCACCCCAACATCCTGCGTATCCACCGTTTCAACCCCGAGCATACGCCGCCTTTCTACGTCATGCAGTTCGTCGAGGGCAGATCGCTCGATCAGGCCGCCCGCGGCCGCAGTCCCGCCATCGTGGCCGAACTGCTTGAGAAAACCGCCCGCGCTCTGGCGTATGCCCACTCCAAGGGCATCATCCATCGGGACATCAAACCTTCCAATATCCTTGTCGATTTCGACAACGAACCCCACATCGCCGACTTCGGGCTCGCCGGCCGGCTCGAGGAAATCGCCCAGGGCCCCTCCACCGACTCACCCATGCCCAGCGGCACGCCCGCGTTCATCGCGCCGGAGGTCTATCAGGGTTACGGCGCCAACGCGCCCGCCGTGGACGTCTATGCCCTCGGCGTAACAATGTACGTCCTGCTGACCGGGCGCCAGCCGTTCACGGGCCGAAGCCTAGATCAGATCCGCGAGGCCGTCCTCCACAGCGAGCCTCCGCTGCCCCAG
>Ga0315288_10007413_pt1 | contig 13891 bp, 19 predicted proteins | sample YL17G11_20_MG_FD_203454 | JGI IMG/M metagenome (GOLD analysis project Ga0315288, IMG submission 203454) | Sediment microbial communities from Yellowstone Lake, YNP, Wyoming, USA - YL17G11_20 | ecosystem: Environmental > Aquatic > Freshwater > Lake > Sediment | place: USA: Wyoming | collected...
GTTATTTAGATTATCACTGGACGTACATACCAAAGTGTTTTTGTCAACAGCAAAACAACATAATGTTCCAGTGCACATTATTTTTGTTTCTTTTGGAATGACAAATGGGCTCTCTAAAAGAGAAGTGCATCCATTTAAACACAACGCGCACAACAAGAATAAATGCTTCACATAATCATGTGGTAAAAGTATTAGCTTTTCTTTCTGGCAACTGTTTTTTTAATAGGTTCGACCGAGGGCGGCGTCAGCTTGACCAGCACAGCATCCAATATAAGGCAAATAATTCCGCCCGCAAGCCCCCAGCAAATTAATAAATTGGGGTGCCAGCTTTGCCCCGATAATAAACAAATTAACCAGCCACAATGAAACCCCAAACAGAAGTAACAATCAAATAACTTATAGAAGAAAACTCCAACATCTTTATTAGACATAAGTTGGTTTCGCCATAAAGCCATCAAGCCCCAAGGACCATCGTTTTCTTTTATGAAAAATGCAAGCCCATAAATTGTCAATATATAAATTAATATTTCCATTATGATTTATCCGTTGCTTCTTCGGCATTTTCTTTATCTCGTTGAGCATAGTAATCCCACATAAACTCTTTAGCTTCAAGACAATCTTCCATACCAATCTCTTGATATCGTTTATACTCTTTATCCCAAGCATTACAAAGTCCTGCATAACAAATATTGCATTCCATATTTCCTATACATCTACATTTCACTTCATTATAAACTTTTTTCATGATAATATTATTAACTCGTTTTTGTTTTCCCAGTTTTCTTTTTTTCCATTGATACAATAGCGCGCCGCCAAATCAATCACCTGTTTATCAGTATATAATTGTCTAATTTCAGGACAATCATCATAAGATAAAACCCAATTCTCTCTAATTTCTAATATCTTTGCCAAAAACTCGTGATGGGCAGGCTTCATTTGTTCAGGATATAATGAATCACCCTTAATATAATAGGGCGGATCTAAATATGCAGGACAATTAGTCATCGTTAAAGATTCATATGAGCTAAAATCATCATTAGAAACCTTAGTTCGACTCATTAATAACTCGTGGCAGACACGAATCTTCTTCTTTAACGCAGTAATATTGTATCGACAATCAATATTGTATTGACTTTTCTGCTCTTTACCACCAATAGGTCCGCTGGTTGAGATGCCAGAGAAGGTTGTACGGTTAAAAAAGATTGCTCGATAGGCTCTCTCCACGATATTGTTTGCTGGCGTCTCACGTAATTTATAAAATAGTTCTAGGGTTGGCTTAGCCTCCAACAGATCGAACAGCTCAAACATTTTAAGACTATCTACAGAGGCGACAACTTCCCAAAAACTAGAAATATTAATATCCTTATCATTAGCATAGAGCTGTATGCTGGGATATTTCTTGGCAATCTCTAAAAGAACGGAGCCTCCTCCAACAAAAACATCACAAAATTCGTTTCTACCAGCCATCATCTTGTCAATATGCTCCATTAAAATGGGAAGCATCTTGTTTTTGGAGCCTGGGTAGCGAAACGGTGTTACAGTTGCCATAGTTCGTTTTTATATTTCTCTAAATCTTCGTAATATACAGCGACTTTATTGCCGCGCAAGCTTGCTTTCTTCATTTCTTTGAACAATTTCTTGTCATGTAGCCACTGAACCTTGACAATTGCTCTCACATTACCAACTCTTTTAGGAATGTTAAGGGCAATGAAGGCAACATAGTGGTTGGGATCAGTGGTTTTGAACACTCCAGTGTCGCAATCGTACTTCCCACCATTGCCATATTGGAAAACCCACGACTCTCCGTAGTGATCTGCCGACTCTCTGTCTTGAGATTTGACACCAATATGAACTCCAGAGGTAGAATCTGTTAGATCTGGACTCCAAGACTTATCTTTTTTGGAATAAATTTGATAATCTGGCTTAGAAAGCTCTGGATAAATAGATGAAATCTTTTCATAAGCGCCTTCTTCGCCTATTTTTCCAGTTCTAATGTCTCTCATAATTTTATCTATGTCAAATTGATTGCGACTAGCATACTTATCAGAGCTGGTGTTGACAGAACTTTTAGCAAAAGCCGTACATTTTAATAAATTGTCGAGAGTAATTGTAAATTTTGGATCGATAGTCGTCATATGGCACCTCTGACGACATATAACTCGCCGCTAAGAAGCTAAATTAACCATATTTACGGCACGAATAACATTTAAAAGAGCCGTCTTTTTGATTTGGCTCCTCCGCATATGGATAAATTTCATTGCAACTGACACAAGTTGCTCCGTTAAGATATTTCTTTTTGCTATTCGGCGCACATTTGCCAGACTCTTTGATAATTACTGGATAATCATCGTCAGGTAGCATGCCCTCTGGCAAGTTTAACTCGAAATTAAAGCTAATTGATTCGCTTTCAATCTCAATTTCTTCATCTAATACACGAGTATTTTGGGCTGCCGACACTAGCGCAAGCTCATCATATAATATTGACATCTGATCGGCGGGAGAGTCAACAACTTGGTGCATATTACTTAAGTCAAAAAATATATCAAACATAATAATCCTTATCTTTCAAGGACTATATATCGAAATTAGTAGCTAATAAATTATTTAACTAAATCCAAGAACGCTTCTTCAGAAATTAAAGTCGTTCCCATCTTACGAGCAGCCTGTGCTTTAGAAGAGGTGCTATTAGGATCAGCAATTACTAAATAAGTAAGCCCCTTGCCAACCGATCCTTTGACATCGGCACCCTGATCTGCTGCCATCTTCTCTAACAATGGACGCTTCATTTTCATTGCGCCGGTAAAACATACGGACTTGCCAGTCATCACGCCATGAATCTTGGCTTTGATAGTAATTCCGTTCTCAATAAGCGCAAGAATAATTTTTTGATTATGCTTTAATCCATCTGCAAGAAACTTTGCCTTAGTCGGACCCACGCCAGGAACCTGTTCAAACTGAGCGGCGCCAAGCTGACCAAACTTTTCAAGCGTATCACATCCGGCATTCATAATAGAGCGAATGGTTGAGCCGCCAATAGTTGGAATGCTAAGCGCACCAAGGAAAATGTCAAGAGAAATATTCGTATTAGTCGGATCCCAAAGGATTTCAAAACACTTTTGAGCCGACTTCTCGCCCATACGATCCAAATTAGCAAGGTCATCGACCGTTAAAGTATAAAGATCAGCCACCGTGACAACCTTATTAGACTGTACAAGCTTCTCAACTAACGTATCTCCCCATTCAAGTAGATTAAGTTCCTTGACCCAGTTCTTAATTCGACCAATAATCTGTGCCGAACACAACTGAGTGTTGGTGCACATAAGGTTTTCACCATCAAACTTAACTACAGCACTACATTCGGGACAATGTGTAGGGTGATCAATCACCTTACCAGTCCCCTTAATCAACTCTTCAATGCGAGGAATGACATCATTAGCTCTAACAACTAGAACAGTTGCCCCAATGTCAAGCTTAAGCTCTTCAATATAAGACATATTGTATAGACTGGCTCTAGTAACAGTGGCTCCAACTAGAACAACCGGGTCAACAACTGCCACCGGAGTCAGCCGTCCGCTGTTACCAACCTGCCAAATGATATCTCGGATGATTGATTCGCGAGATTCGTTGTCAAACTTGAATGCCATAGCGCCTAATGGGCGCAGATCCTTGTCACCCAACGACATTTGCCTTGTCATATCATCGATACGAATGACTAAACCATCAATATCATAGTCTAATTTATCGCGTTTGGTGTCTTGATAGTCTCTCCAATGCTTGTTGACCTCATCAATAGTCTTGTAAGTCCAGAAATTAGGGATGCCCAGCTTATTATTCTTCAGCCAAGTGAACTGTTCGACCTCAGTTTTAAAGTCTACATCACCTAAAACCTGATAAAACAGGATGCCAATCTTGTCAACACCAACTCCATCAAGTCTTTTGGAGACACCGGAGGCAGCGTTACGAGGATTAGCCATCTCTGAGAAGTGAAGCTTCCACATAGTCTTTGTCATAATGATCTCTCCACGAAGAGACCCATTGAAATCTAGCCCCAAATCATTGTTAACGCCATGCATTCTGCATACATTAGCTGTAATATCCTCGCCAGTTGTGCCGTCGCCTCTAGTGATCGCCTGGATCAGCTTACCAGACTCATAGATAAGCTCAATTGAAAGACCATCAAGCTTCTCAGTAACGAACCATAACGTCTTGTCGCTCTTATCTTTTGCCCAATCAGACATCTCAATAGGTAGATTAACCTTGTTAAGAGAGCCCATTGGAATATGATGCTTGGCTTTATGCCACACAGAAGGTCCAACTGGAGCGCCAACGGCAGTTAATGCAATGTGATTCGGTACAAGAACACGTAACTCATCACACCAAGCATCAAACACCTTATCTGAAACGGTAGGTTGATTGTTGTAATAGTCAATTCTAGCTTGAGTAATCTTATCTGCAAGCTCTTGAGTTCGATTCTTCGACATTTTCAATCCTCTTTAGGGCTGGTAAGTGCGCTCCAGTTAAAAGGCGAGGGTGGGGCACACGACGCTCACCGTCGCGTTTTAACTTAAGCTCGCTGGGTCGGGCTGTCAAGCTGGCACGGATCTTGCTTTAGGCGGTTTTTTCTTCTTGCAATTCAATAATGGTAGCGTATCTTTCCACTAATCTTCTAATTTCATCTCTAATAATAGTGGCATTGTCCTGATATTCAGGAGGAATTAAAGTTACCATACGATCAAAAATAGGAAAGTACTTTTCTTTAGTTTCTTTAACCTGTTTCTTTTTAAACTCAAGACTAGTTCCAGGTATCATTAAAGATCTAAGGTTATCTAGCCTATCACACGCTTTAATAAGAAGGACTTTCCAATTATGACAATTGTTTAATCTTTCAATATATCCTTCTTTAGGGACCTTACTAAGTAGTTTAATCATTGATACTACATTAGATCCGAAACTATGTTCTAATAATTCAGCAGTTAAGTCTGCACAATCCTCAATAGAATCGTGAAGAAGTCCCGTAATGACCATATCACGGTCTATAATTTTCATTTCATCCATAAGAACAATGGCGACACGCCTAACATGTTCAAAATAACGAGTGGGTTTCCCTTCAACCAACTCTTTTCTTACCTGGGCACGATGCCCGAACTTGGCAAGACAATATGCAAGCTTAACATCTAGCTGATCTGAAGGGCTAAAATAGGGCTGTATTCGGGCTTGAAATGTTTCTTTATTTTCCAACATGTCGTTTCTCCGCCCGCCATATATTAATAATCTGTTCTTTGGTAATATTAAAATGTTTCATAACTGCTTGAAGTAAAACATAATCAGTATGAGACTCATACCGACAAACTACACAGGTAATTGGTTTAGTTTTATCAATGTGACATTCACCATCCAAAAAATCTTGATATGCTGGATCAGCTTCTTCTGGTTCTTCTTGAGTTGCTTGGTCTAAATAGTTGTCAAGTTTGCCACACTCTTTGCTACAGAATGAATTTCCACAATCACAGTAACAAGCATAGTCACTATCATCACGATAACCTGTTTGACATCCGTTGCACTGTAAATAATCGACTCCCATTACCTTATCTCCACCTTTAGCTCTTCTGCAACTCTTTTCGTAATAGCTTTTTGAGTTTTATTAACTTCAGAGTTCTTTAAAGTGCTATCCATAGATCTATATGTTACTCTATAACACTGAGAGGTGCGTCCATTTTTCTGAAATTCATCAATTAAAACTATAGACTCAATTAGGTTATTTCGATCCTCATCCCTAGCGATGGAACAAAGGTCATTATATGAGAATTCTGGGCTGGTAAAAAAGGAAATATCCTTATAACACATCTCATATTTGGAATATGGTTTGAATTGCGTCACTTGTCCAGCCTTGAATTGGCTTAAAAAACGTGGATCAGTGCTCCAAAACAATCTAATATCTGGAATATTGAACATTACCATAGCAAGGCGCTCTATACCTAGACCAAAAGCCCAGGCTTGGTGGTCTGGCAAGCCTAAATCTGCCATAATATCAGGGTGAACGGTGCCTGCGCCTAGCAATTCAAGCTGTTTTTCTTGGTCATCCATCTTGAATTTAGCACTTACTTCCACCGAGTCAACTGTAAATGGGAAGTAAACGTCCTCATAATCGGCGTCTTCCAAGAATTGATGCGATGAATTAGGTCCAAATAGATGCGTAATTAGCCCAGATAGCCTATTTCTTAGGTCTTGCTTCACATCTACGCCATTGGGCACAATACAAAAAGCATCAATTTGATGAAATACAGGATAATGAGTGGCATCAATAGCATCTTTACGGTAGACATCACCACAAGTAATATACTTAAGTTGACTATGACCAGTGGTTGACTTACCCATTGGATAGAGATAGCATGTCATATGAGTACGAAGGCACTCAATATCGGACTTATAGAAGGTGTCTGTTGGTTTTCTAGATGGATGATCTGCGGGAACGCGCAATCTATCGAAGTTATTCTCAATAGAAACGTATGGATTATCAATTTCAATCTTTGTTAGATCGGAAAAATAGTTAAAAACCATTTCTTTAACAATACAAATGGGATGATCTTCATTTCGATAAAGACACCTATCTATTTTATCACTGATGCTGTGAGGTATATTGCTCATTTTCCACACCTCTATAAAAGAATCCATTAATGTAATTTCTGTCTTGAGAAAAAACAGGTATTTCAGTATCTACCACCCACTCAGAACGCTGCGCCATAAAGACCTCTCCAGTCTTAGGGTTCTTTCCCTCTTTTAGAGTCGTCTGTTTGACAATGCACCTACCTCTTTTTTGAGTAGTAGGGCAGTCATTCCAATTTGTACCTTTCTGAAAGCACAGCTCCTGTAGCTCGGCGTTAGCCTTGTTCTCTAACTGCTTGTGAGAGTATAGGGTTCTTGCCAGCATTTGGACAGAGTTGCGTGTTGCATCTTGTTGACGCCATAAGAAATAGTTACAAACATCGCTTTCAGGCATAACGAAGGCTCGACTATCAAAGTAAGCGGGCTTAAGTATGGGGCTCCCACACTCGTTACCATCATAATCTTGTTCGTCATATCCCCAAATACGCCAAGAGTTCATTGTAAAAGCAACGCTTGCCATAGAGGCAGAGATACTGACCATCTTTTGAAGGTTGTTGTCGAACCAAGATTGAGTATCTATCTCCTGATAGTTATTTAACAGGATTGAAATCTCATCAGATTGAACATAGGCTACCTGGGCGCCCTGAATGTTCTTGCAGAGATACTTGGCAGTCTCGTCCATACAGTCTACCAAACCCTTGTCTACGGGGCGTTTACAGCCCTTGGTATAGGTATGAAAGGCTTTTCCATCAATCCTAAGAATAACGGGCATTCTAATTGGTAATGAAATGCGATATGCACTTTCATAAATCTTCATACGGTCGCCTAATGAATCATTTGACATAACTTAATTCTCCCAAAACAACTGACCTGCTAAATAAGAAACATTACTTCCTGCCATATGCGGAATTAGAAAATCTAACATATCTACAACAATAGACCAATCAAAATTATAATCAGATTGACTTCTATCTATTTCATCAATAAATATTGAATAATAAAAGTCATTAGAATTTTTTAATGAAAAAGTTAAATTATCTAACATGCCCTTCTCATTAAAAAAATGAACCAATGTGCATAGATAAATCATTGCATCCCATTCGGCATAGGGACCAATTCCCCAAGCTGGATTAGGAAGGCAATCTGTGGCAATTAATTCACCTTTTTCATTTGCCAATTTATTAGCAATAAGGTAATCTTTAATTGAAAAATTCTTCATTACAAACCTTCTAAATGTTATATTATAATTATGAGAAAAACTACAATAGCTTATATTAAAGCTGCCTTGCGCCGAACTTGGGGAAAATCAAAACAAAGACAAGGCGCATTAAACGCAGCCAAAATCTCTTATGGAATATATAAATGTGCCTTATGTAAAACACATACTAGACGCAAAGATATAAATGTCGATCATATTGTAGCAATTGGTAGATTTACTACTTTTGATCTTTATATTGAAAGGCTATTTTGTGATACATCAGGATTAAGAGTTTTATGCAAAGCATGTCATAAAGTTAAAACTAAATCAGATGTAAAGAAAATGAATAAATAATTACTTTAAGACCTGTAATTTTTTAATCACTTTGGGAGCTTCACTTCTCCGCATTGGATAAAGTCCAATTACGGTCTCGCTTCCAGATGCAATTTCTGTCAAACCAGCATCAACAACAACTATGCTAGTATGTCCTTCTACAAAAGAAGCTTTTACTTTAAGCCATTCCTTATCATCGGCTCGTAAAACTACCTTGCGAAATGAAGTGGATAGCCACTCTTCAAAAATATTAGTAAGAGATAATAGATTTTCATTACTAGTATCCTGCTTCCATTTATAAAGATGTTCCCTAAATAATATCAGCAGCATTTGAGAAGCATGAGCACATTGAGCACAAGCTTTTCCAATAGACATTCCTAATGATTCTCGGACAATCAAATACATTACAATGGGGTCTTCTTGAGCAGACCGTTTATCGACAGCTTCAGGCGAATTATGATCTTCCATGCGGTCATAATAATCATTAAAATAGGCATGTCAACCCACGCCAATATTAAAAATTAACCACCATAATTTGTTTTCCAATAAGGAAAGCCTAGCAGCTTAAACAAATCTAATGGGTCAACTGTAGCATCATATTGAGTTCTAGTAATACTACCATAATTTACAACTGTAGGATTATCAAATTTAAATTTTAAAGTAGGATTATCAACAAAAATTACACTACTTCCATTACCGCCAAATAGAAATAGCCTATCATCTATAATACCTATTTGTGACTGTTCAATTTGTCCTGGAATACTTTTATAAGTATCTATCCATGATGTTATTGGTGCAAATAAATTACAACTTAAAATTCTAGTTAGTGTTCCGGAAGGGAAAGTAGGTCCAATTAAATATCCTTTAGTGGCAATAGTAAAGAATTGGCTGTAACAAGAAGCCATAGGTAATACTCCTACTAAAGACCAAGAAGTAGGATTAGTTAAAGATGATCTATAAATATTACTAGTTGGAGTATCTGCTTTAAATAATCCTCCAAATAAATAATTATATCCGTCTATAATACCAAGTTGAGATCCGTATAATTTAACTGGTAGAGATGCTCCGGTATCTACCCAAGCTAATGGATTAGTAAGTGGCGCTTTAAAAATAACTTCACTGGCATAGTTAATTTCAAATCCGCCATATAGATATAGAAATCCATTTGCTATTCCTAATGAAGAGCTATGAAGATTTCTTGGCAATAAGTGCCCATGGTCAGTCCATAATAATGGATTTGTTAATGGAGCAGAGAATACATTATCTATTGCTACATCTCCAGTATAGCCTCCAAATAAGTATACATAACCATCTACAATAGCTAATTGTGATAAACATACTGATTTTGGTAACGTAGCTCCGGTATCTGTCCAGTCGGCAGGATTATTTAAATCTGCTCTAAATATTTTATTAGTGGTGCCATATCCATCATAGCCGTCAGCATCATAGGCATCACCATCTAAAGACCCGCCAAATAGGTAAGCATATCCATCTATTATTGCTAATTGTGAATTATAAATAGCTTTTGGTAACACTCTGTAAGAAGTAGACCAGCTTAAAGGATTAGGTAAATTGAAATCTACTACAGCATATCCATCCAAAATAGAATAGGCTGAAACATCTAAAAATGGTTCAGGTCCTGATTTTAGACCAGTATAATAATATCCGTCATAATCAGGAGTATTATTAACGACCCAAGTTCTATGTTGTGTAGGGGATGCATTAAAATCTAATCCTACCATTTTGTAGCGTGCCATGCAAATATGCTACAATATTATACTACTTGACCTCAAAACAACACAATACTTCTATTACTTTTTTCTGAAAAGAATGCGCAGAACAAGGTGAATGCCACCCATCTAAAATTAGCTTTCTTTTAGCATCCCAAACTACTGCATGATAGTCTTCAGCACCTTTATACAGCACTTTAACTACCACAAATGCATGGCGCTTTATTTTTTTAATAATAGGGCTATTGGACTTTATAATGTTAATTTTTAATTTTTTGAAACAATTAAGAATATCTTCTAAAGTGGCGCCATAACTCTCGTATTTTTTTCTTTTGGGAAGTATGGTTTTTAAAGCTTTTTCATAAGTAATTCCCGTAAGAGTAGCTATGGCACAAATAGTGCAATCTGTACAATGTCTTGGCAGAACAGAAATTAAGTCTTTCATACAACCTTTTTATCATCATATTGAGTATATTTGCTGGGCTTAGAAACAAGGTAAAGCTCTTTTTTAGCCCTAGTTACCGCCACATACCATAAGTTGTCTTCTTCTCCTCCGGCTCCACTTTTTCGGTAGGTGCCGACGAGAATAAAGACACGATCGCGCTCCAAGCCCTTGGCTTTATGAGTTGTTGAAAGTATAACTTTATTATCATCAGCAACATCATTGAATAACTTTTCTATAGTTTCTTTGAGATCCTTTATCGTCAAAGTTCCTTCGCATAGATTCAATAAACATTCCGCTTTATCCTCACATACTTCAATATTTTTCTTCTCAGATAGAAGTCTTTTAACTTCTTGATCTTTCCAATTATTAACATATTCTATGAATTTATTAATGGTCTTTGCTTTAGACTTCTTAATAAAATAGATTAGGTTGGCGCCAACATCTCGTCCTTGAATATTAGCCGGTACCCCCGCCTTTAACAATGCCATACAGTGTTTAATCAAAGGAGCATTAGTTCTAGATAGAATGAAATCTCCTGGCTTAACTGTCTTGAGTAAAAATGCCACATCTAACTCTATAACTTCTCCATCAGGAGAGTCTTTATGCGCCTCAATGTCAGGAACAATTTCTTGGGCAAGCTTTACTACCTTCTTGGGGCAACGATAAGTGACCGACAGTGGAAGCGTCTTTGCCTTAAGCTTATTTATAAAGTTCGGCATAGCTTCGCTATCCGCCCCTCTAAACTGATAGATACTTTGAGCAGGATCGCCTACGGCAATAATTCGACCATCTGGTTTAACAGCAGACATAACCATTGCCATTTGGGCAGCATTTAAGTCTTGAGCTTCATCTACAAAGACCACATCAAATTTACCAACATTAAGTCGATAAACGAATGGGAACCATATCATATCATCAAAATCAATAACTAATTTTTGAGCTTTAGATTTAGCTAATGTTTTAAGAACATGATCAATAAATACATCTCGTGATAAATCAAAAATTTCAATACCAAACCTATCTATTAAATCATCAACCCCTTTAGGAGTATCAAATAAAAATCCTTTACATAAAGATACGCATTTGCAAATACTTTGATTTAATTCCCATAAATCATAGTCTTCACCAATGATACTGGCAACAATCATTCTAGACTTATCTTGCTCTAATACTACATTACCAAAAGCTTGTTTAATAGCTCTAAACCCTAGAGAATGTAATGTAAGAGTATCAACATAAGATGGGGCGCGTTGTTTAAGTTCATCAGCAATGGACTTGTTAAAAGCCACCATAAGTGTCTTTTTACCCCTTGGAATATACTTAAATCCCTCAACAATAGTAGATGTTTTACCTGATCCTGCCCTAGCAATAACTACAGTATGGTCAGTTGCTTTGGCGATATCTCGGAAGATATCCTTCTGATAATCAGACCATTCTCTTTTGGGATTATGTTTAATAATATGAGAATTATCTGGTTTCTTGGGAGGAAATTTGCTAAACTTTTTTGACATTAGGAAATCTTCTTTCTAGTTCAGCAACTATATCAGCCCCGATTTTTTGATTTTCTTCCTGGCGTTTGACATCATCTTTATCGTATTCATTATGCTTTGAAGTTATATCGGGAACACCAGACTTATCTCTTAATAAAATTGCAGCCTCATAAGCAATTTTTAACCAATGAGTTTGTACATCATCAGGAACACAACATATATTGGAGTAATTTTTTGAGACAGGATAAAAGGGTAGTTTATCGCCCTTCCAAACTTTATCACGATAAGACTTTAAAGTATCTTCTTCCTCTTCAGCCTCTGGTAATCCTAAAAGCCGACGAGCTTCTCTTCCAGAATTTTTAGCTCTATCAATTATTTCTTGGAACTCATTCAATTCTTTTGTAGCAGCTTTAAATTCTAAATGATCAGACGGATTAAGCTCAATTAAACAACCATCCAACCAATCGTATCCATTACCAATAACAAAAAATAAATGTTCTAAAATAGAATTACGATTTGGGAAAAGTTCTGGATAATTTTTTTGACATTTTTTGAAAAGCTTATTAGAGGAAAGAATTCCTTTTCTTTTAAAAGTTTCAATCCAATCAATAGCTCGAATCATTGCCTCATCACGAGTTTTACCAGGAGTTAATCCGATGCCAACTTGGTCTTCAAAACCTGGGGCAGTATACTCTTTACCATCTATTTTATGAGTATATTTAATAAAAACTTTACATTGATGAATTGATCCAAATTCCCACGTCATGGCTGAAAATTTGTTATTAATATGACAAACATATTTCTTGTCGTGAGAATCCACTTTCTCCCAAGTATAATTGCCGACTTTTAATCCCGCCATAATTAACTCCTTGGAAAGAAAGATTTTGCAGATCTATTATATAATTGACTATCCAACTCTACAAGTCTATTAAAATCTTCTACCTTATAAAAGGACTTGTCTATTGTCTTCATTCCATATTTGGCGCCAAATAAAGCTCCAACAATGGCTCCCGTAGTGTCGGTGTCTCCACCAGCTTTGATAGCAGCTAAGACTGCATCATAATAATTATCGAACTTAATGAAGCAATACAGCGCCGCCGGGACAGTCTCTCTTACATTGGCTTTAGTTCCCAATACTCGTAAGGCTTGAGCCGGTGTAATGTGTTCTGAATTGATTAATGAGTCCAAACTGAAAATGGTATTCTTAACCTTACTATCTGGCAGATGTTCATAAATTTTATCTAATAAGTTATCTGTATCGTCATTGACGGCATAGTAAGCTGCAACGGCAATAGCGATTGAGCCTGCCTCTGCATCAGGTGATGCGTGGGTAATACTGCTATCAATCTTGCATATTTGCACCAATGATTTGATATCATTACGGAAGTAAACTCCAAATGGAGCCGCTCTCATTGCGGTTCCATTACCTTCGGAACCAGCAATGCCAGATTCACTCCAATGCTTACCGGACTCCAGATTTTGGATAGCCATTAGGGTTGTTCTGCCATAACCTCTTGCTCTACCAGAGACGATCCAATCTACATAACGAGCCGCCAAATCGTCAGGATTGAATCCACTATTATCAATTAAAGACTCTGCTACCATCAGGCTCATTTGGCTATCATCGGTCCATTGACCGGCTTTTAAGCCATGATATTCGCATGGTAAAAAGGTCTTGCCATCCCAATCGACTAAGAGAGGATCATTTACAAGTTTCTTTTCAAATGGCATTCCGAGAGCGTCGCCAATAGCTCCACCTAATAATACATTACTCATATTTTATCTTTCATTTAAAAAGTTTCTTTTTCTTTTGGATCTTGCATTTAATCAATTCATGAATATCTTTGGCGGGGATATTTAATTCAATATCACATTCGGGACAAACTACTTCATATTTCTCCCAACCAGCGTCATGCCAATCGCCACTCTCTCCGCTATAATTGATATCATCAATTACGACCTCCATCTCTGTCTTGCAGTTATAACATTTTAAAGTATAACTCCAAGTTTTAGCATCAATGTCGTGTTTGAGTATTTTCATTTTTAATAATGCCACTCTATAGTTAATTGATCCTTTTTACTATTAAATCTG
>Ga0315288_10007414_pt1 | contig 13890 bp, 10 predicted proteins | sample YL17G11_20_MG_FD_203454 | JGI IMG/M metagenome (GOLD analysis project Ga0315288, IMG submission 203454) | Sediment microbial communities from Yellowstone Lake, YNP, Wyoming, USA - YL17G11_20 | ecosystem: Environmental > Aquatic > Freshwater > Lake > Sediment | place: USA: Wyoming | collected...
AGAAGTTTAGCCTCCTGCACCCAGGAAGAGCCGTCGTATCTGAAGATATATGCCGAACCTGAGTCGCTTCCTTTATCATCATCATAATTAGCACCGATAACGGCAGTATTACCATCAATTGCAACAGCGTATCCAAAGTAGTCATCATCTGCGCCGTCAGAAGCACGGAACTTTATATGTCTGGATTCGCAGAAGTGAACAGTCGCTGTGTCGGAAAGGACTGTCCCCAAAACGGTTGCGCTTACTGTTTTTGTTTCGGCTACGCAACTCACAATTTTCGCCGTTGTTTGACCATTTACATCTGTAGAACCATCCGGCCCAAGTATGATATTGCCGCTGCCAGTGCAATTTACGTCAATCTCCGAAGGAGGAATACCTTCAATGGGATTACCGTAAAGGTCCAAAACAGTAATTGTAACTTCACTATAGCTTGCGCCATTGGCTGGCACAGGTGACGTTGCCTCAACTGTACTGGTGGCCGGGCCTATCTCTATCTGGCGGACAACCACATCATCTATGTAACAGTAGGCATTCCAATAAGCAGGTATCGGTGAACATGGGGGCTCAGGGCAGTATTCCTCTGCATTACCAGTACCACTCGCCTTAATGAACAAAGTGGTTGTGCTGCCGGTGGCCGAGAAGAATGTAACCACATTAATCCAGGGAACCTCGTACCACCCGCCGCTGCTAATGTCTGAAACACTATTCCAATTAGTAACAACATCGGGGTTTGTCCCGCCATTCGGGTCCGTGCCCACACTAAAGGTAATGTCACAGTTACCCCAGCCCATCGTCTCAAAACGGAACTTGAACCACGCTGAAAAACAGTAGATTTGGCCGGGTTCCAAAGAGTTTATTGTTTGGTAAATACCACTTGGACCGAATTGCTGCCAACCGTATCTGTTCCAATAAACCTCCTGGCTCTTGGTGCCATCGTGGGCATAGTCACCCTCCCAGAAGTACTCATAATAGTAACCCACTCCCCATCCAGTCCAGTATTCAGCAACATTTCCCAGCGGGTCCTGGGAAATAAAATTGCCTTCCATAGAAGGATTGCCCAAATAACCGAAAAAGTAAAGTGCCTCCTTGACGTTGCTGGGTTCGAAGTCCGTTTTCCATGCCCGTGCCTTCAATGTCGTTGACGGTTCAACGCTTACAAGCACGCTGCCGCCGGACTCGACGGTCGGGTCGCTTTCCGTCGGGTCAAGGCCGTTGGTTGTGTAATGGATTGTCGCTCCGTTAGTCGCACAGGTAATCGCAACCTCCTGCTCTGAAGAATAGAAGCCGCCGTCAGGAGTGAAGACAGGGGTTGCGACTACAAGCTGATAATCGGCGGATTTTATATTGCTGGGGTCGAAACCACTTTTCCACGCCTTTGCTTTTAGTGTAAGACTGTGGTCTATCAATATACTCGAACCTGATACGATAGTCGGGTCGCTTCCCGTTGGGTCAAGGCCGTTGGTCGTGTAATGAATTGTCGCTCCTTCAGTTGAACAGGTAATTACTACATTCTGCTCCGAATTGTATGTGCCGCCGTCAGGAGTGAAGACAGGCCGGATGACTCTGGTCAGAGATTCCACGATAAGCTTTAGGTTAGGGACGTTGCTGGTAGCATTCGGGATCGGCGTCCTGCCAGACCAAGCCAACGGGTCGCCGTAGCCGCTGTCCGTATAATAATATATTGTCCGCGTTCCGCCTGGCGTAGAATAGCGGCAGTAGCCATTGGTGGTATAGGAGCTGTTATTAAACGAGATATCCACCATCAGGTTCTGGGTACCGTTGTATTCGAAGGGAGTGGTGAAATTGAACTGAACCCAGCCGGTGGTCGTGATGGTTTTATTCGTCTGGTAGACAGTAGTCCAGTTTGAGGATTCCCAATTTGGCGAGCCTCCATAGACACTCAGGTCGGTGTGTTTCATACGAATCGTGAAATTATACATCGTCTGGCCGGGAAGCACCGTGACATAAAGAGCAAGTGCGGTGATGTCGTAGGGGGCACCGATTTCGCCGGCTAAATAGATAGTCTGCGTCCGGGCATCGTGACAGAAGGTGTTGAGCGGTAATGCCCACGTCGAGGTTCCGGTCCCTATGATGATTTCCTCAGCCCATACCGAGGGCACCGACAGAACGAAACATATAAAAAGAAGGCATAAGGTTAGTTTGGTTCTGAGCGATTTGCTTTTTCCTGTTTTCATAATTTGCCTCCTCTTAAAAAGGCATATTGGTTATATTGTTGGATTATGCAGGCAGTTTTGGCCGCAAAAGGCGTATTTTGACACATTCTCCACATTTTTTCTTCCTCACTAATTGGAAAAACAGAGGTAATATACCATCCCTGGAGGAAAATTGCAAGAGAAATTTTTATTAGTTGGTATTTCCCACCCGCCGTGCCAGCGCACCGCCGCGGCAGGTATTAAACACTTGACTACGCAGCCACACCTTCCAATTTCACAATTATATCAAAATCCTACTCGATTTACCTTTTATTTTTTTTATTTTTTCGATACTTCCTATCTGCCGCCTTAAACAGCGTCTTTTCAAAGCTCTCCGTCCTGCCGTTACTGCTTTTCGCCATTAACCCACTTTATCAGTGCCTATCGGTGTAAATCAGTGTCAAATATTCTTTCCTCTCTGCTTCAAGTTCTTCGCGTCCTTTGTGGGAAATCCGGGATAACAGCAAATAACAGCAAATTACTTGACCCTGTAAAACAAAGAGAGTATAGTTCTTGTTGTTGTTTATGTCAATATTTTCCGAACCGCGGCAAGATTTATGCAATAGTATAGGAGACTGAAATGACTGAACATACGCCATATATTATGGCCTGGATGCCACAGGGATATGAGTGGCTGATTATCCTTGTCATTGCGCTGCTCATATTCGGCAGGCGGCTGCCGGAAATCGCCCGCAGCATCGGCAAAAGTCTGACCGAATTTAAAAAAGGCATTAATGAAGCCAAAGACACGCATGATGAACTGGTGAACGACGTGAAAAAAGTCGGTGACGATGTTGTAAAAGAAACTAAAGATGCTGCCGGGCTAAACGACTCCGACAAAGCCGTCTAATAACCTGATTTTAACTTTTCAAATTCCTATTGATTCAAATGGCTCATAATAAAAGGATATCAGCCCCGTCGAATCCCACTATGAGTCTGGGCGACCACCTTGAAGAATTGCGGTATCGGGTAATTCTTGCGGTGATAGGCCTGGCGGTTGCTCTTGTTGCCTCCCTGTTTTTCGGAAAAACAATAATATCATTTCTCGAAAAGCCTTACTTCATGGCAATGGGAAACCAGGCACGCATGCAGGTACTTGGCCCGGCAGAGGGTTTTATCAGCTATATGAACATATCGCTTGTTACAGGTGTTATTATTGCATCTCCGTGGATTTTTTACCAGTTATGGATGTTTGTCGCAGCAGGACTCTATCCGCATGAAAAACGCCATGTATACCTGGCGGTGCCGTTTTCAGCAGCTTTGTTTATCACCGGGGCTTTATTTTTCATATTTGTAATAGCGCCAATCACTCTTAAAATGCTCGTGCTGTTCAATAAGCAAGTTCTCGATGTCGACTCGAACTTCACATTCCAGAAATATATATCCCTTATAACCGTTATGATGCTCGTATTTGGGCTGACGTTCCAAACACCGATAGCGGTTTTTTTCTTAAATAAAATCGGGCTCCTTTCTCTCGAGGCACTGTATAAATCAAGAAGATTTGTCATTCTCGGTGTAATCGTAGCTGCCGCTGCTGCGACTCCCGGCTCTGATATGTTCTCACTGTTCGCACTGGCAATCCCGATGTATCTGCTGTTCGAGCTTGGCATATTGCTGTGCTATTTTTTCAACCGCAAACAAAACATAATTCAAGCAGACACTAACAACTAATGTTAAAATTAGGACGCCTAATCTTAAATGCCCCTTTTTTCCAGGCCTCGCTAAGCGGATACAGCGATTATGCGATGCGCAGGTTAGCGATTGATTTCGGCGCCCCGCTGACATTTGCAGGCGTAATACTGGCTAAAAGCGCCGCTCATCCCAAGGTAATAAAAAAGCCCGAGTTTCAGCCGCACAAAGACGAACACCCAGTCGGCGCCCAGCTTCTCGGAAATGAACCGGAGATAATGGTTAAAGCCGCACAGGCAGTCACAAACATCGGCTATGACGTACTGGACCTTAATTTCGCCTGCCCTGCCCCGAAGGTTCTGCGGCGATGCCGCGGCGGATATATGATGCAAGAGCCGCAAAAAGTTATGGATATTTACCGAAAGGTACGCCAGGTCGTCAGTTGTCCATTGCTTATGAAATTGCGAATCGGCTTTGACGATACCGCCCAATCGCGAGATAATTTTTGGGAAATTGCATCACAGGCCTGCAGCGAAAACGTCGATGCCCTCGTGGTGCACGGACGAACAACCCTGCAAAAATTCAGGGGACAGGCCGACTGGCAGATACTGGCCGAGCTCAAACGGCAATTCCCGAAAACAACAATAATCGGAAGCGGGGACTTATTCGATGCCGAAACAATAGCCCAGCGACTGAAAACCGCAGGCCTTGACGGCGTGGCCATCGCACGAGGCGCTATCGGTAATCCGTGGATTTTTCGCAACCTGCGGGCTGTACTCCAAGGCAAACCACTGCCGCCGCCGCCAAGTCTTACCGAACAGGGTGAAGTGATATTGAAACACTACGAATTAATCTGCCAGCTATATGCTGCCGCCAAAACAATCAGATATTTTCGCAAATTCCTTGTCAATTACTGCAAACTTCATCCTGAACGCAGAAAAGTACAGAAGGCGCTATTAGCTGTTAGAAAACAGGATGAATTGGTGCCTGCAATAAAACAGTGGTACGGACTTGGTTAAAATTACGAATCGACTTTTATTATGATAACACTGATTAATACAAATACGATGACCCCTCCGATAGCTCCCATCGGCTTGGATTATGTTGCCGGGGCTGCAAAAGCCGCAGGCATCGAAGTCGGGATTGTTGATTTATGCCTGTCCGATGACCCGTCAAAAACTCTCGAAGATTATTTTGACGCCAATAGTCCCGAATTAGTGGGACTTTCCTTTCGCAATATCGACGATTGTTTTTGGCCGAGCGCCCAATCGTTAGTTCCCGGCCTGGCGGACATAATAGACAAAATCAGAAAAATAACTTCCGCTCCAATCATCCTCGGCGGGGTAGGATTCTCAATATGCGCCGAACAAATCATTAAATACACACAAGCTGATTTTGGAATTCGCGGCGACGGCGAACAGGCAATCATTTTACTTTACAATGAATTAAATGGAAAGAAACGATTTGAAAAAGTGGATGGTTTGATTTGGCGGCATAACGGAATTATTCGCAGTAATAAGCCCGCCTGGCCGAAGCATTTGTCCCTGCCTGTCAATCGGGATGCGGTTGACAACATCACTTACTTCAAAAAAGGCGGTCAGTGCGGCCTTGAGACTAAACGCGGCTGCAATCGTCAATGCATATATTGCGCCGACCCCCTGGCCAAAGGCATAAAAAACAGGCTGCGGAATCCATCTGACATCGCAGATGAGGCCGAGAACTTATTGGCCAAAGGAATAGACGTATTGCATTTGTGCGATGCTGAATTCAACATTCCGCGAAATCATGCATATTCAGTCTGCGAAGAACTTAATCGTCGCTCGCTTGGCAAAAATCTGCGATGGTACACATATATGGCAGTAGTGCCGTTTGACGATGAGCTTGCCGGGGCAATGAGCAAGGCCGGCTGTGTCGGAATTAATTTTACAGGAGATTCTGCCAGTCCCTCGATGCTCGAAACTTATCGCCAGCCGCATCTCAAAGATGACCTCGCATCAGCGGTGCGTTTATGCCGAGCCAACAATATGAAGGTAATGATTGACCTTTTGTTAGGCGGGCCGGGCGAAACACCGCAAACCATTGCCGATACGATTAGTTTTATCAAACAAATCAGCCCCGACTGTGCCGGCGCATCGCTTGGGATAAAAATTTATCCTCACACCGAAATGGAACGCATCGCAGCATCCGAAGGCCCAATGGAGACAAATCCAAACATCAGGAGAAAATATACAGGTTCGGTGGATTTGCTGAAACCAACATTTTATATATCTAAAGCTTTGGGGGAAAATCCAGCTAAGCTTGTAAGGGATTTAATCGCAGGCGATAAGCGGTTTTTTGAGCCGATGTCGGAAGCAGCCGAAAATATTCCACCCACCGACCACAATTACAACGATAACACCGACCTTGCAGAGGCAATAAAAAATGGAGCCCGCGGGGCATACTGGGACATTCTGCGAAAACTGCGCGGCTGTTAATCAAGAACGACTTCCTGCTGATATTCCGGCACTGTTACCTGCCAGCCGGTCTTTTCTCTGACAAATTCGCCAAATGACTTTGCACTTTCACTTTCGCCGTGAACCACAAAAACCTCTCTTGGCGGTATTTGGAATCCAAGGAGCCATTTAAGAAGCTCATCCCTGTCAGCATGGGCTGAAAAACCGTGTATCTGCACAATCCTTGCCTTGACCGGATACTGCTGGCCGAGTATTCGCACTTCTTTGGCGCCGTCAACGATTTGCCTGCCGAGTGTGCCTGCCGCCTCGTATCCGACAAACATTATGGTATTTTCGCGTCTTGATATGTTATTGACAAGATGATGTTTAACCCTGCCTGCGTTGCACATCCCTGAGCCGGCTATTACCATAATAGGGCCTTTCATTTTATTGATGGCTTTTGATTCTTCCACGTCGCTTGTCATCTCAAGGCCCGGCATATTGAAAAGCGAGCTGTTCCGTTTGACCGAATCCGTCATTTCCTCATCAAACAGCTCAGGATGGCGATGAAAAACCTCTGTGATTTTAGAGGCCATCGGACTATCCAGAAAAATCCTTAACGGCGGTATCGCTTTGTCAGTCAGCAATTCGTTTATGTAATATAAAACCTCCTGAGACCGCTCCAGTGCAAAACTCGGGACAATAATATTGCCTCCTGCTTTAACCGTTGAATTTATTACCTCTGCGATAATCTTTTTTATATCCTCAGTATCCTGGTGAATCCTGTCTCCGTATGTAGACTCGATAAGAACGTAGTCTGCCCGCTGACCGATGGCCAGGTCCTCTATTATAGGCCTGTTCGGCCTGCCAACATCGCCGGAAAACAGCACTACCCGCTCCTGCCCGTCTAAATGTATCCGCACCCTTATTATCGATGAGCCGAGCACATGGCCGGCATTAAAAAATTCCGCCTCTACCCCATCCTTGATGTTTGTCGATGCCTTATATGCAACAGTGGAAAATTGCGGAAAGCAGGCCTCAACATCTTCAACTGTGTACAGTGGAATTTCTGGGTATTTGGTTTCCCGTCCTTCTTTTTTGTGTCTTTTGCGTTTATGCTCGGCATCTTCTTCCTGTATCTTCGCCGAATCGAGCAATATGATTTTTACAAGGTCGGCGGTGGCATCGGTGCAGTATACCCTGCCTTTGAAGCCGTCTTTTACGAGCTTTGGCAGCAATCCGCAATGGTCCAGATGGGCATGCGTTAAAAGTACCGCATCGATGCGAGACGGGTCCACAGGAAACGGGTCCCAGTTTCTGTTGCTGAATTGCCTTTCCTGATAAAGCCCGCAATCAACGAGAATGGTGGTTCCGTCGACACTAAGAAGGTGACGAGAACCGGTAACGTTTTGAGCGGCACCGAGGAAGCTAAGTTTTATCTGCATAATTTACCCAGCCGTTGACTGTTATTATCCAATGTATAAATTAAAAGATGTATTTTACCGCTTACGGCGAAATTGACAAGTGCTTTTGATAAATTACCTTAACTTAACCGGCTTTGCACCTGCCGTTTGTAGGTGGAACTCCAAGGTCATCCAAGGTCATCCAAGGTCATCCAAGGTCATCCAAAGACATCCAAACGCATTCAGAAGCACTCCAAAGATACTCCAACGTATGTCCAAAGCACTCCAAAGTACGTCCAAATGCATCCAATTTCAGGCATTGATTTTGTTTTAACTTCATTCATATAAAAGACTTAAAAGAAAAATTGAGCCACAGATTTCACAGATTTTTTATTTTTCAAGGCCGAGCGCTCGTTTACCCTACGCTTACGCTTGGGCTCCGTTATGCAAATTTTAAAGAGCGCCCCTCGACACTTCGACAGGCTCAGTGCAGGCAAGCTCACCACAGGCAAGCTCGGGGCAGGCGAGGCGCAGACGAATACCGCATAGACACATTCAATTGTCAAAGAACGGTCCTACAACGAAAGCACTAAATTCTAAGCACTAAATCCTAAATAAATTCGAATTTTTCAAACTTAAATGTCCAAAACAAAACTCCTAAATCCCAAACAATATCAGAAGGCGCAGAAAAACAGCGTCTCTCTATAAAGGGGCGTACCTGCGCGTTTGGCCCAAATTCGTATCTCGTGAAGCGTGAAGAGTATTGCGTTAAAGAAGATAAGTCGTTGTTGAGTAAAGAGTTAAGAAAAGTGAAAATTTTTTTATTTTTTTCGGATTTTGGTTGAGAGTACCTGCGCGTTTGGCCCAAAAAATAGCGTAGAGCATACGGCGTAGAGCGGGTAGCGGAGAGCAAAGAAAAGAGATTTAGACGCAGATTTATTTCGTATCTCGTCGCTGGTCGCTCGTATTTCGTATCTCGTGGCTCGTTTTTGGACAGGATTACAAGATTGACAAGATTTTTTAGACGCGGATTACGCAGCCAAGCCGCAGGCTGAAAGCTCGCTGATTCCTTCGACAAGCTCAGGACTGGTAACGCGGGAGAATTTTTTGACACTGATTTACCTTGATTGGCCGAGTGATATAGAGTAGCTTTATATAAAATTACTTCTGGAGTGTTTTGGAGACTGCAAGAATGAAAAAGCTAAGTCTACTGTTAGCTGGTATTGTATTAACAAGTCTTTCGGTCGCACAGGCCGACCAAACTCTTGTCAATTTAGTAAAAAAAGTAAAGCCCGGCGTTGTTCTTATAGAGACCTTCGACAAGGACAACAAGCCGTTAAGTCAAGGCAGTGGTTTTTTTGTAAATAATAAAGGCCATATCGTTACAAACCACCATGTTATCGAAGGCGCTTATTCAGCCACTATTAAAACCTCGACAGGCAAAGAATATCCGGTGCAGGGCATCGTTGCCAAAGACATCGAAGCCGATATTGTCAAGCTCGTCGTGAATATCGCCGATGCCAATATAACCTTCTTAAAACTCAGCGTGAATGTGCCTTCTGAAGGTGAAGACATTGTTGTTATAGGTAATCCCTTCGGCCTTGAATCAACCATATCAAGCGGCATCGTATCGGCAGTTCGAGATATTCCCGCCTTTGGCAAAATACTTCAGATAACCGCTCCCGTCTCGCCCGGCTCAGACGGCAGCCCTGTTCTTAATAACAAAGGTGAGGTAATAGGCATTGCCACATTGATATTTACCAAAAACCTAAATTTTGTTGTGCCCAGTGATAGAATTCTTGCTTTAGAAGAAACCGACAAATTGACCGTTTTGAAAGATTACGCGACCCAGATTTCTAAGACAGAACCTAACGATGTTGAAAAGTTATATGCAGCTGGTTTTGTCGAAGTGTTCCAAGGAAACTGGGAGGCAGCCATTGTTTATTTTCAAAAAGCACTCACAAAAAAACCTAATTGCTTTCAAGCATATGCTGGTCTTGGTACTACTTACAGTGGCCTCGGCAGTTGGAAGGAAGCAATAGAGGCCTTCAAGCAGGCGATAAAAATCAAGCCGGATTACGCTGCTGGGTATTATGCTCTTTCTATAGCTTTTTGCGAAATCGGTCAATATCAACAGGCGGCAGAAGCTTGTAAGGAAGCTATAAAAATCTATCCAAATTATGCTGATGCACACCTCGAACTCGGATTTGCTTACGGTAATCTAAGGCGCAACGAGGAGGCAATCGAAGCTTTTAATCAAGCAATAAGAATCAAACCAGATTTTGCCAAAGCTTATTTTGATCGTGGTATTGTTTACAGTAAGCTTGGTCGTAGTTCAGATGCACTGAAATCGTTTAAGCAAGCAATTAATATCAAACCAGATTATGCTGAGGCATACTATAATCTTGGGGTTGTTTATGGGTCTCTTGGCAGTTATCAGGAAGTGATCGAGATGTGTAAGCAAGCGATAAAAATCAAACCAGATTACGCTGAAGCTTATTACAATCTTGGTGTCGCATATGGCCTCATCGCAAAATATATTGAGGCAATAGATGCATACAAAAAGGCTATTTCGTTCAAAAGTGATTATGCTGAAGCATACTTAAACCTTGGAGCTGCTTACAGCAACCTTGGTCGCGATACGGAGGCCATAGAACCACTTAATCAAGCCATTAAAATTAAAGAAACCGCAGATGCTTATGCTAATCTGGGTGTCACTTATGCGAATCTCGGTCGCTATTCTGAGGCAATCGATCCATTAAAAAAGGCCATAAAAATTAAACCGGATTTGCCAGTAGCACATTTTGGTTTAGGCGTTACCTATTTAATAACTGGCGACAAAGATTCAGCCCTTGAAGAATATAAAATCTTAAAAACATTAGATGTGGAGAAGGCGGATAAACTCTTTAATCTGATTTACAAATAGAATTCCCGAACATAGCCTACTTAAAAAGTTATCCCTTAAAGCGATTTTCATTATATTCCCGCAAGAAAGGAATATTATAGAAATCTGTCCAAGGCATAATCCAATGACCTGATTCATTCAGAAGATTCAGATACCATTCTGTAGGGAAAAAGCTGTTTTGGCGAATAGTGGAAAGTAAGTATAAAATTCCACCAAGTAAGATACCAATTATCTGTAGGTCTTTTGATACAAAAGCCGTTGTGGCCCACCCTTCTTGCATCCGTTGATTGAATAGGGGAATAATAACACTTACTGGATATTCGGAACTATTTCCAGGATCTCCTTTTATTATCATTTGGCGTATCGTTTCTTCATTATCTCCAGTGCACACATTATCAAACTCTGGCAGCGATGAAACGCTCATTCGCCATAGCAGGGAAAGGAAGAATAACTTAATTTTTTTGTAATCCAAGTTATCAAAAACAGCATATTGATTAGTTTGCCTTATTTCTATGCCATGTCTGCTTAAATGAATAGCCTCCTTGAAGTATTTTTCATAACCCCCAATCTTTTGCTCACAGTTCTGACATAGTAAATATTCCTTTGGACAATCTTGAATTATTTGACTTGATTTATTGTGTAGTTCATAGAATCTGTTACCAAGTTTTTTATCACGTACTAGCTTGATAATAGAACTTGGAATAATATGCGATTCTTGTAAATCAGAAATGGCGTTACACAACCTACATATATTGTTATCTTTCACCTTAAATACTCATTCTGCTAAACAATCTTGCCGTTTTGCAATATTTAATCTGCCAGCAAATCAAGGAAACAACCTCTGGTAATAATTATACAACAGCGACCCCGTGCAACAAGCCAATTTTACCCGTTTTTTTCCCTGCCACATGTTTTCGCTGCTCGGATTCAGTGCGGTGATGTTGAGAAGAAACGCTGTAGGAAAATCAAAAATTAAAAATCAAAATGCAAAATTGCGGAAGTAAGACTGATTTTGATGAACCCCACGGGCAAAAGAAAATAAAAAATCAAACATCAAAAATAAAAATGTTGGGGAAATCTGGTTTTTATAACCCGCCGACATAAAGAGAAAGACTGCTGGACTGGATTCCTGCTTTCGCAGGAATGACAAAAAGCGGAAGTGGCGGGGCAAGCCCCGCCCTACGAACTACAAGCGGCAGGTGAATTTTTACTCGTGCTACGTAGCAATACTTCGCAGAGTAGTAGTTTTAATCCGCCGCAGGCGGATTAATTTTTACACTTCTTTGCTATCAATTTTTGAATCTGACGCGATAAACTAATTTTTTGCAGAAGGCGGTATAATCTGCCTGAATCTGGTCAAAATCAGCGATATACTGCTGAAATAGCTGCGAGCCGACAGCTTTATTCCAAGCGACGGTCAGCGGGATATTTCTGTCAGCGGCGATTTTTTTAGCTGCTTCATCGAGCGGCCAGCTTCCTCGCAGGCCGCCTAAGAGCAACTGATGAAAATTACCGAGTCGTCTGCCGTAATCATCCTCGCGCAAAAACCGCACAAGGGCATAAGACTGGCAGTAAAAGGCGGTAACGGCCTGGTCGCTTACAGCAACAACCTGGCCAGGATTGATAGATACCAACTCCTTAACCGGTATCATCTGGTTTTCTATAAGTGTTTTTTTTAAGCCGCCAAGCCGATACAGGTTCTGTGCCGGCTCAAAATAAAATAAGCCCTGCTCGTATCTGCTTATCTCGAACTGCATTGCGATACCTTCATCGAGCCAACTCGGCAGACGATATTTGAAATACCTGCTGTTGAACTGATGCCAGCCTTCGTGTCCGAGGACGGAGAAAGTTCTTTCCCTGCCGATGTTATATGCGACACAGGCGCCGTTTAGATAATAGGCGCCTGCTTTTATTTTACAGTAGAGGGCAGCCTGCGGGCCGGTAAAGGCCTTTGTGAAATCCTCCCACTGCTGACGAGTGGCGAAAAGGTAAACGGTGAATTTGCTTGTCGTCTCAGCGGGTTTGGGCAACTGGCTCTGATAGCTGCGGTATGATGATTCCACAAAGCCGGGCACCTGCGACAGCATCAGCGGCTCAAGCAGCGTTGTTAAAATTTCATAATGGCTGGTGGTAAGTTTCAATCCCGGGCCGTATTTATTTTCCCATGTCTGGACGGATTCGAGGGCGGGCAGGTTTTGTTTTTTCAGGTAGTCCGTCATGCCGGCACAGGTATCAATTCGCAAAGCACCATTGGACTTAATCTGAGACTGATTTTCAAGGCATCCTGAAAAAAACATAAACACAATGGCCAGGATACAAACAGTTATTCTCTGTGGAATTGTTTTTTTCATGTGATATCCTTAAATGCTGAACCGAATACATCGGCAGTAAAGAGGTATACTTCAGTTTTGGGGTCTTTCCATGCGTCGGGTCTTAGGCCTGCTTTGTGTGAGCAGCAATATGAGAGGAACTCTTCTTTGCTCCAGCCGGTCTCTGTTGCGACCTGCGGGAGAAAGCAGCCGCCGGTACATCCTTTTTTTATGTAGATACCGTCGATACCGAGCCGAAGACTCAATGGATTGTCGGTTCTCTTTAGCGGTGAGAGGACTGAAATCTCGATATCGAGTTCATCCAGTTCGCCGGCGGTAATCGGCTCATCGAAGAAACGCGGGTCGCCTGTGGCTGACGCTTTTGCCATTTCTATTACCATTTCAATCAAAGGCCTGTCGGCAACGAATTGGCCGATGCAGCCGCGAAGGTAAACGCCATTTTTCAATGTTACGAAGCAGCCGCAATGGGCGGTCAGCTCCGGGTCGTTTGATTGCGGCGGCTTTAGCGCCGGCGTGCCTTTGATAACGGCTGTTACTGTATCGCGTGCAGTTTTGAGCAGAATCTTTTTATGGGCATCATTCATAATAGAATTGTATACTATTTGAATTTAATATTTTCATTTTATGTTTGAGGTTTATTTTTTGCTTTTTGCCTCAAAACCTCAATCACCGCCGGCAGGATTGAAATTATGATAATGACAAAAATAACAATTGTAAAATTCTCTTTAATAACCCTGATGTTTCCAAACCAGAAGCCCCCAAAGACAAAAGTTGCGACCCAGAGAATGCCGCCTATGACATTGTAAGAGAAAAAACGCATATAATTCATTCCGCCAACGCCTGCTACAAATGGTGCAAACGTTCGGACTATCGGCACAAATCTTGCCAGTACGATGGTCTTTGGTCCATATTTTTCGTAAAACTTGTGGGTGCGGTCTATGTGCTCTTTCTTTATGAACCAGGCGCCCTGCTTCTTTA
>Ga0315288_10007416_pt1 | contig 13888 bp, 11 predicted proteins | sample YL17G11_20_MG_FD_203454 | JGI IMG/M metagenome (GOLD analysis project Ga0315288, IMG submission 203454) | Sediment microbial communities from Yellowstone Lake, YNP, Wyoming, USA - YL17G11_20 | ecosystem: Environmental > Aquatic > Freshwater > Lake > Sediment | place: USA: Wyoming | collected...
AATGGTTCGGTTTCCGAAAGTGCAACCAAGCACCGACGAATATCTCCTGGTGGTAAGATGCCCAATTCCTGTCGGAGCTTCCCAGAACTGCCCCCATCATCTGCAACGGTAACGAGAGCTGTGGCCTCTACCGGCAGCAACTTCAAACCGCGCAGGAGAGACGAAAGACCCGTTCCACCGCCTAGAGCAACGATTTTTAGCCCGCGGTGCCCCAATCGTTTTTCGTAAACGACATCCGCCAGGTTTTCAGGATTCTCCGGTAGAATCGCCTGTACAAGCGAGGCAATCAGCTTGCGTACACCCCATACGATCAAGCCTAGGGCTGACAGAATGATGACCAAGGCGATAATCTCGCGCCAGGGAGTTTCCAGTAGAGGCATTGGTGACAAAGCGAATGTCTGTCGTAAGTACTGCTTGAGCGAAACCAACCAACTCCATTCGAGAAAGAACAATACCGAACCAAGAACCAGGACGACTATCCCGAGCAGAATCAGAGCCACCCATCGTTTTACATGCATACCAGGGACCAACCACTTCAGGATTCGAACCCTAGGTCCAGTACTACCATTCATAACATTATTTCTTCAAGATCTTGGTAAACAGCGATGAAAAGACGGTGTAGACCAATGCTGCCAGCACCGCGACCCAGAAATTCGCAATATCGATGTGAGGGCGCAATATCAGGACCATCAACCAAAACAACAACCCGTTGATGATGAGGGAAAATAACCCCAGCGTGAGAATGGTTATCGGCAGACTGATTAAATGAAGGAACGGTTTGATGAAGAGGTTGAGAACCGCCAGAATAATGGCGGCCAGCAATGCCCACCAGAACGATTCAATCGAGAAAGACAGTCCAATTTCGCTAAAAAGATATGCGGTAAACAAGAAAATGAGAGCATTTAAAATCAGGCGTATGATCATTGGTTCTCACTCACCCTTGCAGTCATAGTTTTCCTTCCAAATTCAGCCGATACAAAGCAGCTTGAACTCTCTGCTGGTTAAAACACAATTCCCTCGGCAAAGACTAAGCGCCCGAACCGCCAGAGACTTTATTTTCAGCCTTCTCATGCAGATAATTATAAATCTTCTGCGCCAGCTTTTCGCCCACACCGGGCGTTCGTGCAATGCGCAGCAGGCTCGCGCGCTTCAACGCGTTTGATGAGCCGAACTCACGCAAGAGGATCTGCTTTTTGACCTTTCCTAGCCCCGGAATACTATCCAGCTTGGAGCGGCGGGTTTCTTTTCCTCTCAGGCTTCGATGGAAAGAGATCGCGAATCGATGGGCCTCATCGCGTACTCGTTGAAGCAATTGCAGCACAGGGGAATTGCGCGGTAAGCGCAAGGGTTCGGGAAACTGTGGAGAAAATACGAGTTCCTCCCCCTTGGCCAGTGAAAGGGTGTCAATGACTTGATTGATGGAATGAATGACTTCCAAGGCCGCGTGCAAATGACCTATGCCACCATCGATCAAAATTAAATCTGGAAAGGAATCCGCTCCGGATAAACGCCTAGCCAGGATCTCCCCAATCATGGCGTAGTCGTCTGGACCTGGTCTTTGGATTCTGAAGTGACGATAACCATTTTTCCAAGGTGTCCCGTTTCGGAATACCACCTTTGCTCCCACTGCCTGGTGCGGCCCTAAATTGGAGATATCGTAACCCTCAATCGTTACCGGCAACTTGCTCAGACCAAATTCTTGTTGCGTTTTTGCCAGCAGATCCAATTGGGAGTAACTAGCCCGTTTTTCTTTCAATAATGCTTGTAGTTGCTCCCGTGCATTTGCGTCAGCAATCTTCCATTGTTTTCGGCATTCTCCGCGAGCTTTGGCAATTCGAACCTTCCGCCCACGTACTTTTCGCAGCCATTGCTCGAGTGTCTCCTGATCCGAAAGACGGATATCCACCACTATTTCTGGCGGTATATCCGCTGTGCGCTGGTAATATTGCAGCAATCCAACGCGAATCAGTTCTTCCGTCGTCTCTTCTAGCCCTTCCGACAGGAAGAAATGCTCCACACCAATCAACTTGCCCTTCCGCACCTTTGCGATGGCTAAACAACTCTCTCCTAGCTCGCTGGCCAATGCAATGAGGTCGCGGTCGACAGGCGCTTCGGTCAACACGACCTGCTGTTCCAAAATCTTACGCAATGCATAGATCCGATCTCGGACATGCGCGGCGCCTTCATAATTGAGCCGATATGCCTCATCCTTCATTCGGCTGGCAAGATACGCCAGCAGAGCTTCTCCGTTTCCTTCCAGGTAGAGGATCACTTCTTCTACTACCTTCCGATACTCTGCGGAATCCACTCTACCTGTGCATGGAGCAAGGCATCGGTGGATGCGGAATTCCAAACATGGCAACTGGGGTCTGCCCGGGTCGAATGAAGCTTTGCAGGCGGGCAGTCCAAAAACCTCTTTCAGCGTGCGGATGGTTTGCCGTAGGGCACGAGTGTTGGTGAAAGGGCCGAAATGTTTGTCCTGGTTGTCTTGAAAGGTCCTCACCAATTGCAGTCTAGGAAACTCCTCACTCGTGGTGATGCGTAGATAGGGATATTTCTTGTCGTCCTTTAATTTGGAATTCAATGGAGGTTGGAGTTTCTTTACCAGCATTGCCTCGGTGATCAGCGCTTCCACCTCATTGGAAGTCACGATGAATTTCACCTCATAGGTCAGTTCCCCAATCCGCCATTCCTTACGGGTGGGATCTGTTACAGGCCCAAGGTACGAGCGCACGCGGTCACGTAGCGAAGCTGCCTTGCCCACATACAATACTTGCCCGTCCCGGTCGAGAAACTGGTATACACCGGGAGCCTCCGGTAAACGCGAAGCTTGCTCGCGCCAAGGAGTTTCAGGAACCGGCAAATGTTTTCTCCCTGCCGGTCAATAGTGCTCGCAAATAGGCCCCGGTGTAACTGCCAATCGAATGCGAGACTTCCTCCGGTGTACCACAAGCGACCAGTTTTCCGCCTTCGTCACCGCCCTCCGGCCCAAGATCGATGATCCAATCGGCACATTTCACCACGTCCAGGTTGTGCTCAATCACGATCACTGTGTTTTTAGCTTCTACCAGTCGATTCAGTACTTCCAGCAAACGATGTGTATCAGCGAAGTGCAACCCCGTAGTCGGTTCGTCCAGGATGTAAAGAGTGCGACCCGTTTCCCGTTTGGAGAGTTCCGCGGTGAGTTTGATCCGCTGAGCCTCGCCACCAGAAAGCGTGGTAGCCGGTTGACCCAATTTGATGTAGCCAAGCCCGACTTCCGACAACAATTGAAGCTTTCGCCGCACGGTGGGAATGTTCGCGAAAAACTCCAACGCTTCTTCAACTGTCATGTTCAGCACATCAGCAATGCTCTTGTCCTTGTATTTCACTTCGAGCGTTTCGCGGTTGTAACGCTTCCCCTTGCAGACCTCACAGGGGACATAGACATCGGCTAAGAAAACCATCTCAATCTTCAATATGCCGTCACCTTGGCAGGCCTCACAACGTCCGCCCTTCACATTGAAGGAGAATCTGCCTTTTTGGTAACCGCGCAAACGCGCTTCGGGCAGGCGGGAGAAAAAGTCGCGGATATGATCAAACGTCCCAATATATGTGGCTGGATTGGAGCGAGGAGTGCGACCAATGGGTGACTGATCAACGATGACCACCTTATCAAGGTATTGCAGCCCCTCGATGTTCTGATGCGCCCCGGGTTTTTCTCGGGAACGATATAGCTTGCTCGCCAGGGCTCGGTAGAGGATGTCATTTACTAGTGTGCTCTTGCCGCTGCCAGAGACTCCGGTGACTGCAATAAACGTGCCCAACGGAAAACGGACGTCAATCCCCTTTAAGTTGTGCTCGTGCGCACCGTACAAGACAAGTTGTTTCCCATGGCCGGAACGACGGGTTTGGGGTACCGGAATCACCATCTCGCCCTTCATATATTGGCCGGTTAAGGAGCGCGGCTCGGCCAGGATCTGTTCCAAGGTGCCACTGCAAACGATGAAACCGCCGTGTGTGCCAGCCCCAGGGCCGATGTCAATGATGTGGTCCGCCTGACGGATGGTTTCCTCATCGTGCTCCACAACCACCACGGTATTACCCAGATCCCGCAATCGTTTCAGCGTCGTCAGCAGTCGATCGTTGTCACGGGCGTGCAATCCGATGGAAGGTTCGTCGAGGACATAGAGCACTCCGACTAGCCCGGATCCCACCTGGGTAGCTAATCTCAATCGTTGCGCTTCACCGCCGGCGAGGGTTTCTGCCGGTCGGTCCAGACTAAGGTAAGTCAAACCTACATCCAGAAGAAAGCGCAGGCGAGATGCGATCTCCTTCAGGATTTGGTGGGCGATCATCTGCTCTTTTTCCGTTAGTACTAACTCCGAAAAGAATGCATGGGTTGCACCAATGTCCTTGGCTGTAAGTTCAGCGATGTTAATTCCACCCAAGCGGAAGGAGAGGGCTTCCGGCTTCAAGCGGCGCCCATTGCAGGCTGGGCAGGGTACCGCTGTCATGAAGGATTCAATCTCCTCCCGCATATAATCGCTGTCGGTCTGTTTATACCGACGCTCCAGGTTGGGGATCACCCCCTCAAACGGCATCTGGTAGACATGTTCCCGTCCCAGGGTGTCTGTGTAGTGAAAAGGAATCCGACGTCCTTTGGATCCGTAGAGGATCGTTTCAACTACCTCAGTGGTCAACTCGCTCACAGGTAATGTGGGGTCGAAACCCGCATCTTCTGCAATCCCTTTCAGAATTTGGTAGGTTTGGCTGTCCGTGCTTTTCCATGGATCCACAGCACCTTCTGCTAAGGAGAGAGCTTTGTTGGGGATGATTTTCTCCGGATCGATCTCTCGTTTGATGCCCAAACCATCGCAATTCGAACACGCTCCGTAGGGGCTGTTGAAGGAAAAAAGCCGAGGAGAGACGTCGGTGATTGACGTTCCGCAGCTTGGGCAGGCGTACATCTCTGATAACATCATCTCCTGGTCGTTCATGATCGCTAATACGGTCCCATGAGTCAGCTTGAGAGCTGTTTCAATGGAATCGGTCAGCCGGGTGGACATGCCTGCTTTCACGGTCAGCCGGTCGACTAGCACTTCGATCCGGTGCTGACCGTAGCGAGTCAGGTTAATTTCTTCGCTGAGTTCCACCAGTTTCCCATCGATGCGAGCCCGCACGAAACCTTGCCTGCGGATCTCGTCCAGCAAACCTTTGTACTCACCCTTTTTGCCACGAATCACCGGGGCTAGGATCTGGATTTTGGTTCCGGTTGGATAGTCCATTAGCAGATCCACCATCTGTTGCGCAGATTGCTGGCGAATGGGTTGTCCGCACGACGGACAGTAAGGCGTGGCCACGCGGGCATACAACAAGCGGAGGTAGTCGTAGATCTCGGTGATGGTACCAACAGTGGAGCGTGGGTTGTGAGAAGCGCTCCTTTGATCAATGGCAATGGCCGGTGAGAGCCCTTCGATATAATCGACATCTGGCTTTTGCATCAAACCCAAGAACTGCCTGGCGTAGGCCGATAACGACTCCACATACCGACGTTGCCCTTCCGCGTAGAGCGTATCGAAGGCCAGGGAAGATTTTCCCGAACCGGATATTCCGGTGATCACCACCAGTCGATCCCTGGGAATTTCTAAATCGATGTTCTTCAAATTGTGCTCGCGCGCACCCTTGATGAAAATGTTTTGTCTCATTGCTCTAGTTTCTTGCGTAGCATAATAATGCGGTCGCGGATCTCGGCAGCGCGTTCGAATTCCAGTGTAAGAGCAGCGCCATGCATCTCTTCCTCCAGTTGCAGGACCATAAGTTGGAGTTGGTCCCTGGGCAAGGATTCGGCCCGCTTCGCTACTGCTTCCCGACCTTCAGCCTCTGTATCGACCTCCAGTAGATCACGAATCGCCTTGCGGATGGTTTCTGGTTGAATGTTGTGCTCACGGTTGTAGATCACCTGGACATCGCGTCTGCGACGGGTTTCCTCAATCGCTTTGCGCATCGATTCGGTAACTTTGTCGGCGTACATAATCACTTTACCGGATACATTGCGCGCAGTGCGGCCGATAATCTGGATCAAAGCACGCTGCGAGCGAAGGAATCCTTCCCGGTCCGCATCCAAGATCGCTACCAAAGAGACCTCCGGCAGGTCTAGACCTTCCCGTAATAGGTTCACACCGACCAGGCAATCGTATTTTCCCAGTCGCAAATCGCGGAGTAACACCACCCTGTTGATGGTGTCGATTTCTGAATGCAAGTAAGCCACCTTCATCCCTAGTTCGGTCAAGTACTCGCTGAGGTCTTCTGACATCCGCTTGGTTAAGGTAGTGACCAAAACCCGCTCTCCCTGCTCGGTGCGGATTCGGATCTCCTCGATCAGGTCTTCCACTTCCCCCTCCAGCGGTTTGACTTCGATCTCGGGATCTACCAGACCGGTGGGACGAATCAACTGCTCGACCACTTGCGCGGAGCGCTTCAGCTCGAACTCAGCCGGGGTGGCAGAAACAAAAACCACTTGCTTGAACACTTCCAACGCTTCTGACAGCTTGAGTGGACGATTGTCCAAGGCAGAAGGTAACCTGAAACCGAAGTCGATTAAAACCTGCTTGCGAGATCGGTCTCCTTCGTACATCCCTTCCAGTTGCGGCACAGTCATATGTGACTCATCAATGAACGCCAAGTAATCCTTCGGAAAGTAATCGAGCAGGCATGTCGGCCGAACACCAGCGGGACGATTGGCTAAGTGGCGCGAGTAGTTTTCAATCCCGGGACACCCGCCAAATTCCCTTAGCATCTCCAGATCAAACTTCGTGCGTTGCTCCAGACGATAGGCTTCTAAAATCCTACCTTCCGCCTTCAAAGCAGCTACTCTCTCTCTTAGCTCTTGCTCAATCGAGGCAACAGCCAGTTCCAACTTCTCCCGAGCCACCATAAAATGCTTTGCCGGATAAAACAGGAATGACCCCAATAATCGGAGGACCTTTCCCTGCAACGGGTCAAACTCGGTCAATCGTTCCACGGTATCTTCATCGAATTGGATTCGTACGGCGACCTGGTGTGAACCGGCAGGGTACACCTCCACGGACTCACCGCGCACCCGGAAGCGCCCACGAGCGAAGTCAATGTCATTCCGCTCATAATGAAGCTCAATCAGCTTGCGGAGAAACGCATCACGGCCGAAGTCCTGCCCTTGGTGGAGGTTTAACCCCTCTTCCAGGAAACTCTCCGGCGCATCCATGGTATAGATGCAAGAAACCGAAGCCACCACGATCACATCCCGCCGTTCGATCAGAGATTGAGCGGCCAAATAGCGCATGCGGTCCAAATCATCGTTGATGGTCGCTTCCTTCTCGATATAGAGATCGGTTTGAGGGAGATAGGCTTCAGGCTGATAGTAATCGTAGTAGGAAACGAAGTATCCCACCGCGTTATGTGGAAACAGCGCCTTGAACTCGGAGTAGAGCTGAGCAGCAAGGGTTTTGTTGTGAGCCAATACCAGGGTTGGACGCTGCACGCGGGCAATCACGTTGGCCATGGTGTACGTTTTGCCGGAGCCGGTAACTCCCAGCAAGGTCTGGTAGAGATCACCACGCAGCACACCTTCTGCCAGTTTTTCGATCGCCTGGGGTTGGTCACCCCTGGGTTGGTAGTCAGAGATCAGTTCGAATTTCATCGCAACAGAATATTTTAGCAGCGAAAGAGTTTGACTGAAACTCCTTCCAACTCCATCCAGCGGAAGACAATGATGTTTTTCGCAAGGCCTGATATTGAATTTCTGAGCAGGTGGGAGGCTTTGCCTTAATCAAGCTAGACTATATCTCCCAGCGAACTCTGGCTCACATGGCGCAAGATGCCTTGCTTTAGTTACGCAAAGACCTATTTGCCCACATCCAGATCCTCTCTCTTAATTTCTTCGACTGACAGCCGATCGGCGAATTGATGAGCCGGGTGACTAACGATATTGATTGCATCGAGCAGTTCTTCCGCGCTGGGATTATGTAAGCACTGCAATCCGTGCTAACCATCGTCATCATTTTTGCAGCAATGCTTATTGTCAACCCCGAGCTGACATTCGTGGCGATTCTGATCGTTCCCGTCATTCTGTTCCTCTCTTGGAAAATTAGCCGCATTGCTGGCCCGGTATATGAACGGATGCAATCCGAGACAGCAGAGATGAATGGGTTTGCCGAAGAACGTTTGGCGGGTCAGAAAGTCGTGATTGCTTATCGTCAGCAGAATACCACCTCCCGTTTCTTCGCCCAGATCAGCAACCGTCTGAATAAAACCTCTACCCGAGCCCAATTCACCGCCCTTCTTTCCGGCCCAGCTACGGGTCTTCTATCCAAGTTAGAATTCATCGTGATCACCATCGTCGGCGGGGTTTTGGTCATCGCAGGCACCATCCCGATGGGAGACTTGGTTTCCATGCTTTCCTATTCGCAACAATTCACAGCTCCCATCAGCCAGATTTTCCGTATCTACAATCAAATCCTCGGTGCAGCAACCGGGGCTGGCCGAGTCTTTGCGATCCTGGATGAGGGGCCTTCCATGCGCGACAGAAAAAATGCCCCGGCTCTGCCAACCATACGGGGAGGAGTCAACTTCGATCATGTGGACTTCAGCTAGACTACTGGCCGTATCGTACTGCGAGACAACGATTTTGCTGCCCTACCGGGACAATACTTTAGCGTTTGCGGACCCACCAGTGCCGGTAAGTCCACCACCATCAACATCCTCACCCGATACTATGACCTGGAACGCGGCCAGATCCGGGTGGACGATACCGCTATCGATAGCGTGCAGCAGGACAGCTTGCGACGACAAATCGCCCAGGTGCTGCAGGAACCATTCCTGTTTTCCGACACAATCCTAGAGAACCTCCGTTATGCGCGGGAAGGTGCCACTGATGAGGAATGCATGGCTGCGGCTAAGCAAGCCAACGCCGACGAGTTCATCCAGCGTCAGCCAAAGGCCTATCAAACAATGTTGGTGGATGGTGGGGCAAACATCAGTCAGGGTCAGCGCCAGATGCTAACCATTGCCCGGGCTATGGTGGCTAACACCCATCTGCTGATCCTCGACGAAGCAACTTCCAATGTGGACACCCGCACCGAAAAACTGATCCAGGAGGGCCTGCTTCACCTGTCGCAAGGTAAGACAAGCTTCGTCATCGCCCACCCCCTGTCCACCATCCGCGGCACGGATCAGATCCTGGTGGTCAACAAGGGGGAAAACATCGAACGCAACACCCATGCGGACCTGATGGCGCAGAAAGGGTTCTACTACAACCTTTACATGAGCCAGTTTCGCGGCAAGCTGGCTACAGTGACGGGTTTGACAACGGAACCAGGAGACGTTTCATAGGCTGCTGGTGGCTAATCGGGGATTTCTACTGTGATAGAATAGGTCTATCCCTGCAGGCGGGGAAAAATGGAAGGGGGACCATGGAACTATGAGTTCACAAGTAGCGGTGAAACGAAACCTGACATTGCCGATTGGTACGATCCTGCTCGGCCTGCTCTTGTTGGTCGAATCGTTCGGTTGGGTCGGCACGAGCTTGAATTGGATTTTCCCTGCGATCATCCTCGTGGCTGGAGTGATCATGCTGCTGAAAGAGATTTTCGGTAAGGAAAAGAACGTCAAGCGCTACATCGCCCCGGTGGTGATCTTGATCGTCGGTCTGCTATTGCTCTTAGCTACTCTGGGAGTGATGGTTGGCGCGTGGATCCTGCCCCTAATTGTCCTTCTCCTTGGAATAGCCATGTTGCGGGGGATCTAACGCAGATCCAGAAATTAGAAAATCCTGTGGGCCGGCGCAGAAGGCGTTTTGGAGAAATTGCCGCATCTCTTGGCTACATCAGCGAGGATGCTTTGATGCGGGCCGTGCGCCAGCAGGAAGCAATGGGGGAACAGAACCAAAAGTTGATCGGCCAGATCTTACTGGACTCAGGAGATCTGGGCGAGTGGGAACTGCAAAGGATCTTGCACCGGCAGGAATTGGATTGGCAAGAAGAAGACGAATAGGCAACCGAAAGAGGAACCCATGGAGACAAAGGTCCGCAAACCAATCCTCAATTTCATGATTTTTCTTTGCCTAGTTGGCCTAGCCGCAGTTCCCTTGTTGGTTTACGATGCAATCCGGAGTTGGATCCCTCCCCCGGACTGGGTGAACCTGCTAGTGATGGTGATCGCGGCCATCATTCTGGTAGCCTTGGTCGGTCTCTGGCGAATGCAGCGCTGGGTTGTGTGGCTTTATCTTTTGTTGGCAACGTTGGCGGAATATTTAATCATTTTCGACGGATTTTTTTCCTGGTACACGCTGGTCATCCAAGTATTGATGGTGATCGGTTGCTTCGCCTTCTATCGCCAAATGGAGCAGGTTACGTCGTCGAAACCAGACCAGCTGGAGAAATGGCCAGTTTGATCTTTCGGCCTCAACGGATTGTGCCAATGCTCAATCCCTCGGACATCTTCCAGAACGGGCGGTCATGAAGTCAGCCGTAAAAAAGATCGGTGTTCTAACCGGAGGTGGTGATTGTCCGGGGTTAAACGCTGTATTACGCGCCGTTGTGAAAACCGCCATCCTTCAATATGGTTGGCAGGTAATCGGCATTGAAGATGGATTTGATGGATTGATCTTTCCGGATAGAACCCGTCCGCTGGGACTGGAGGATGTGCGCGGAATCCTTCCCCGTGGTGGGACGATCCTTGGCACCACCAACCGGGCCAATCCTTTTGCATACCCGGTGACGATCAATGACGAAACGAAACTGAGTGACCTCTCCGACCAGGTTCTTTCCCGAGTCCGTTCCCTCGGACTGGATGTGCTGGTAGTGATCGGTGGAGACGGGACCCTGCACATCGCCTACGATCTGATGGCGAAAGGCTTACCAGTGCTAGGGATTCCAAAGACCATCGATAACGACTTGATGCACACGGCCGTCAGCTTCGGTTTCGACACGGCTCTAAACACCGCCATGGAAGCCCTGGATCGGCTGCACACGACCGCTGAGAGTCACCATCGCCTGATCGTGCTGGAGCTGATGGGTCGAGAAGCAGGTTGGATCGCTCTGGAGGCCGGTATTTCCGGTGGAGCGGACGTGATCCTCATTCCGGAGATTCCATACGATCTGAACTGGATAGCTTGTAAGTTGCAGGACCGCCAGCAGAGTGGATCGCGCTTCAGCCTGATCGTGATCGCGGAAGGAGCGTTCCCGCAAGGGGGGAAAGTGCAATATTTGCCCGAGCAGGATCTCGGCGGTCCGAGACGTTTGGGCGGAGCTGGCGAGGCCTTGGCCCATGCATTGCAGTCCTGCCTGAAAGCAGAGGTTCGGGTAACGGTGCTTGGCCACTTGCAACGCGGTGGTTCTCCTTCGGCTTTTGATAGGTTGCTGTCCAGCCGTTTCGGTGCCATGGCCGTTCACGCCATCGCTCGCGGGGAGAGCGGTCGCATGGTAGCCCTGCGTGACCAGCAGATCACCACCGTTTCCTTGGCCGAGGCCATCGGAAAACAAAGGCTGGTTCGTTTGGAAAGCGACATCATCACCACTGCGCTAAGTTTGGGGATTTGCCTAGGCCTCGATCCAAAAAAGATCCAGAGCATTTAAAGTTACGAGTTTCGAGTTCTAGACAGTTTCGAGTTTTGAGTTTCGAGTTTTGAGTTTCGAGTTTCGAGTCTCCCCTACCCCACCATTCGCCGTTTGCGGGCCTTGTCCTCCATTAGTAGGTTCATCACGTCATCAACGGTAACGATCCCTTGCAATCGATTCTGATCATCCACCACGGGAATGGCCAATAGGTCATACTTGTCTATCACCTCAGCCACCTTTTCCTGTTTGTCGTCGATCAACACCAGGGCCAGGTCTCGTTTGAAGATTTCCCGTATGGGACGCTCCTTGGGCGAGATGATCAATTGACGCAGGGAAAGCACCCCTTTTAAATGCTCTTCGGAATCGACTACGTAGAGGTAGTAGATCGTCTCCGCTTCAGGCGCTTGCTGGCGCAGCTCTTCAATTGCTTCGTCTGTTGTCAAACTTTCGAGCAGACTGACGTACTCAGTGGTCATCAAACCGCCGGCCGTATCTTGGGGATACTGCATCAATTCTTTGACATCGGCCGCGTCTTCATCTTCCATCCGGTCCAATAAATCCGCGGCCGTTGCCATGGGTAAATCCGCAAGAAGGTCAGCAGCGTCGTCCGGCGGCATCTCTTCCAGGATGTCAGATGCTTTTTCGGGCTCCAAGTTGGCAATGATGGAGGCTTGCAGCTCTTCTTGGTCCATCTCTCCAATTGTTTCAGCGGCTTTTTCGCTATCCAGTGAAGAGAACAGGACGTTACGTTCTTCCCGATCCAGGCCTTCTACAATGTCGGCCAGGTCTGCCGGGTGTAGTTTCTGCAGACGGTCCACTGTCACCTTCAGTTTCATCGGGTCGGTGCGGGAACCAAGAGTGTCCACCATCGCCCACGGAATCTGGCGAGTCCCAATAGGTCTGTTGATCGTTTTTGCAAGCCACTTCAAAGGCCGCTCAAAATACAACCGTCGCAGGAGACCGCTGAGGCCGACATCCACCGCTTTCAGATAGAGCTTGCCCCCCGCCTCTTCCACTTCCAGATCGTTCACTCGGACTACTTTCATCCCCTGCCGATCCACGATCTGCTTGTCCAGTACATCTCGCCCCAGCAGGATGTGTTCCTCCCGTTCAGCGTAGGGACGGAGAACCGTGGAAGAAAGGTGAAACCCCGAGCGATCCATTTTGGCCACGACTTCCCAGGGGATTGAGAAAAGTAGACGGTCTTTACGGGCAATCAGAGCTTGTATTTGGGGTTTGGTGTCGCGGCTGCTGATTAGGAAGTCGATCGCATGTCCGATCATCTCCCCATTCTCGTTGTTGATGCGCTGGTTCAGGTATTCGCTGATATACATTCCAATAGCAAACTAGGTGAAGGATCGTTTGGTGTCAAGCCAGGCGTTTGCGGAAGCGAAGTGCAGCCATCAAGAGAATCAGGATCGTGAATGCGACTCGTTTTGTTGAATCTCTGCTGACTGACTGTTCAGTCATGATCAAATTATAGCATGTAAGATATAATCAAAAAGGTGATGCGCAACTCAGAAATCGCCCAACTGCTTGGAACCATTGCTTCCTTGCTGGAACTGAAGGGGGAAAACCGCTTCAAGCAGATTGCTTATGCCGATGCTGCCCGGCAGATTGAAAATTGGCCGATCCCGGTTGAGGACTTATGGAAGGATGGTAGGCTGCGAAAGATCCCCGGCGTGGGAGAAGGCATCGCCAAAAAAATCGCCGAATATCTGGAAACCGAGCGATGCGGCTTCCTGGAAGAATTGAAGGAGGAAATTCCACTGGAGCTGCTCGAATTGGAGAAAGTGCCTGGTGTTGGCCCAAAGCTGGCGCTGATGCTCTATCAAGAGCTGGGCATTTGCTCCATCTCTGCACTGGAGGAATCTGTCCGGGGCGGGCAATTGCGCTCTCTCCCCCGCTTGGGTCAGAAATCAGAACAGAACATCCTTCGTGGCATCGAAACATTGTATAAACAGTCTGGCCGGATTCCATTGGGTGTCGCCATGCCGGTGGCAGAGGGTATTGTGGCGCAATTGCGGAATACTTGCGCCTTGCAGGAAATTCAAGTTTGTGGCAGCCTGCGGCGTTGGAAGGAAACCATCGGTGATCTGGATCTGCTGGTATCGGCCATGGACGCAGAGCCTGTGATGAAAGCTTTCATTACCATGCCGGAAGTGGCCCAGATCCTGGGGGTGGGTCCTACCAAGTCGACCATCCTTACTTCCAGCAGGTTGCAGATAGACTTGCGCGTGGTCCCGCCAGATTCCTGGGGAGCTGCCTTACAGTACTTCACCGGCTCTCAGGCACACAATGTTCACCTGCGCGAG
>Ga0315288_10007418_pt1 | contig 13884 bp, 12 predicted proteins | sample YL17G11_20_MG_FD_203454 | JGI IMG/M metagenome (GOLD analysis project Ga0315288, IMG submission 203454) | Sediment microbial communities from Yellowstone Lake, YNP, Wyoming, USA - YL17G11_20 | ecosystem: Environmental > Aquatic > Freshwater > Lake > Sediment | place: USA: Wyoming | collected...
ACAGGTTGACACCTGGACCGAGTGGGTCATCCCGCTTCAGGCTTTTGCCGACCAGGGCATAACTCTGACCAACGTCGACAGGATTGCGATCGGCCTTGGAACCAGGGGCAACGCGACGATTGCCGGCGGTTCGGGCAAGATGTTCTTCGACGATATCCGGTTATACAGGCCAAGAGATGCCGCTGAATAGTAAGCACAGATTTTATTAGGACACAAGAATTGGACAATTCCGGGGCCTATATGGATTGATTCGATATAGGCCCCAGTTGTTTTTCTAATGTGCTATAACGCTCGATATTCTGAAGACCGGCAGTAACAACGCTATTGCAATTGTACCAATAATCGTACCCATGATTGTTATCATTACCGGCTCTATCAGTGCCATAACGCTTCTTATAGAACCTTCGAGCTTTTTTTCGTAAAACACTGATATTTTGTCGCAGACCTCACCGAGTTTGCCGCTTTTTTCTCCCGCTCGAAGCATCTGGATAATACCCGGCGCAATTAATTTGCTACCCGGCGAAATCAATATTGATTCCGACAACTGGTAACCATCCCGGATCTTTTCATCTACCCCCACCCAAAGCCGCTGAAAATAGTAATTCTGACATGAGCCCTGCATAACTTCTATCGAGTCGAGCAGGTTTACGCCCGTATTGACCATTGTCGCCATGATGCGCATACTGCGGGTTACTACAGTATCAACGAACATTGTTCCCAACACAGGCGTACGGATTTTGATGAAATCTATTACACGCCGACCATTCAAAGTCCCCGCCCAGTAATACAATCCTATTGCAGCAAAAATCGCCACTGTCAAGACACCGGTCATGATCCTGAAATTACCAAGGATTTTGCTGAAACTAACTAATATTTGTGTGAGTTTTGGCAGTTCCGCTCCCCTTGATTCATAAATCCCCATAAATCTCGGTAACACAAAAAACATCAACGTGCCTGTCGCCGCCACGGCCATTAGCGCCATAATGAAAGGATATGTCAGAGCCCCTTTGATGCGTTTGCGGGTTTCGGATTCGAAACTTAGATAACCGCTGAGTACGTTGAGCATTTCCGCCATTCTGCCGGAAGCTTCCGAGGCCTTGACCATGCTGATAAACATCGTATTAAAAACTTTCGGATACCCTGCCAGCGACTTCGAAAAATTATCGCCACTCTTGACCTTTTCAGCAACATCCATAATTATCATTTTGAATGTCCCATGCTCAGCCTGAGCCGCTATAGCGTCAAGAGCATCGCTTAGCACGACCCCACTATCAAGCATCACCGACAACTGCGTCGCGAACAATATAAGCTCACTCTGCTTGACCTTGGCTCTATATAAACCCGAACCTGCCCGAGTCACAGATTGTTGTAAGGCCCTGTTATGATCCTTTTGCATCTGTGAACCCGAACCACCCACTACCTCATCGAAGGTACCGAAACGGTCAACATTTTTTCCCTGTCTACGGTCTGCAGACGTTGACTTGCGGCCATTCTTTGAAGAATCAGATACTTCTGAAGATTTTGTTGCTGTAAAAGTCATAAATTCTTATCCCGCTTCGCAGAGAACACATTCAGCACTATTACGAGCATTAAAGTTCCGCCTGGGTCGTTCTTATTACTTCCTCGATAGATATAATTCCCGCTCTTACCTTTTCAATTCCATCGGATTGCAAAGAAATCATTCCATTCTGAAGCCCCTTTTCTCTCAACTTTTTCAGGCTCGACCGATCATTAATCATCTCCATAATTTCCTCGTTCGGCACAAACAGCTCTTGAATGGCAATTCGGCCGGCATAACCGGTGTTCCGGCACTTTTTACAACCTACGCCGCGATAGAATTTCTCGATTTTTCCATGATCTTTTTCTACGACTTTCTTTATACTCGTAGGCGGTTCATACTCGGTCTTACAATTCGGACAGATCTTCCGAACAAGCCGCTGGGCCAGAACCGCAATCAACGAAGCGCTCAAAAGATAGGGAGCAACCCCTAAATCCAGCAATCGCGTCACCGCTCCCGGCGCATCGTTCGTATGCAGAGTCGACAGAACCAGGTGGCCTGTCAGTGCCGCCTGCACTGCGATATTGGCTGTTGCTTCATCACGGATCTCGCCGACCATTATGATATCAGGGTCCTGCCTTAACAGACTCCGCAGGGCTGTTGAAAATTGAAAGCCCGCGGCCTGGTTTACCTGAAATTGATTGATGCCTGCCATATTACACTCCACGGGGTCTTCCACAGTGCAGATGTTCACCTCTTCACTGTTTAATTCGGACAATGCAGCGTAAAGTGTGGTATTTTTACCCGAGCCGGTGGGACCGGTTACCAGAACTATACCGTTCGGGGACTGTATTACCTGCCTGAACAACTGGAGATTTTCGTAGACAAAACCGAGTGACTCAAGGTTGAAAAGAACCTTCTGGGGATCGATGATTCTGATAACAACCTTTTCACCAAAGTTGCCCGGCATCACGGACACACGTAAATCGATCGGCCTGCCTTCGACCAAAACATGGATACCACCATCCTGCGGCAGACGCCGCTGAGCAATGTCCAGCTCGGCCATAATCTTGACACGGGAAACAAGCGCAGAATGCATCTGATAAGGCGGACACATCTTCTCATATAATCTGCCATCCACTCTATATCGAACTCTCAGCTTCTTATCATCAGGCTCTATGTGAATATCACTGGCATTTTCCCGCACAGCGTTATAAAGCAGATAATTGACCAGTTTTACAACCGGCGACTGTCCCGCTATTTCCTCGAGATTGCTAATATCCTGAGTGATATTTTCTATCAGTGCAAACTCTTCCAGCCCCTCTTCATCGATAATATCGTCAATGACAAAAACATTGGCGGCCGGCAAATATGTCTGCAATGTAGCCTTGATATCCTTGCCCGTCGAACAAACTATCTGGACCTTACAGCCGCTTATACGCTCTATTTCGTCAATTAAAAATACATTTGTGGGCTCACTGACCGCAATCGTGAGCACATTATTAACCTTAAACAGCGGCAGGACGATGTATTCTTCGAGAAATTCTCTCGGCAATATCTCGATGACTTTCGGATCACATATCTTAGGAGTAACCTGCGCATACGGCACACCGTAGCCTTGAGCCAGTGCCGAGGCTATCTGGTTTTCCGTACAATAGCTCATCTCCACCAGAAGTTCGCCAAGCAGCTTGCGGTGGCCTTTATCCTTCTGCTCAGCGAGAGCCTTTTCAATCTGCTCAGCAGTCACGATACCACGCGCAAGCAATAGCTGCCCAAGCTGCATCTTATTTTCAACTGCTATCTGGCTCATATCTCGTATCTCATATTTTGCAGGAACTATTAGATGATTCGACTTTATTGCCTATGCAAAACTTTTTACCGCCTCAGTAAGTTCCGAATAGTGGTCAAATTCGTTTTCAAGCTGAGTAATTTCCAGAATTCTCATGCAGTTCTCATCAAGGCCCGCTAATCTAAGCTCCCGTTTGTTTTCGTTGCAGTAGTCGCGAGACCACAGCAACTGTTCCAATCCCTGGCTATCGATAAATCCAACATCGCTCATATCAAGGACTATGCATGTCTTATGTTTAGCGATAATATTTGTGATTGTATTTTGAAACAATTCGGCAACATCGCCATCCAGCTCACCCTGCAATTCAACAACCGTAACATCGTTATAATCTTGTATTTTGATTTTCATCTGATTAGTGTCCCCACGGCGGCAGTACCATATTCCTCGGAACTATTGCTGCCGTAAATTTCGCCGAAACCATCCCGTATAATATCCCAGAGCCTGTAGACATCACTTTCAAGAAATATCCTGCCGAGCTTCTCATCAAATTGCGTACCCAACCCTCTTTCTATCTCCGCGAGGGCTTGTTCCACAGTCATAGCATTTCTATAGGTTCGCTTCGACGTCATTGCATCGAAACTATCCGCCAACCCTACAATTTTTCCCGTCAGGGGTATTTTCTCTCCAACTAAACCATTAGGATAACCCCTGCCATCGACTCGCTCGTGGTGGCACAATACACCCGGCACAATATCGCGCATCTGCTGTATTTCACGCAAAATACCTGCCCCGATCGACGGATGTTTTTTGATACGGCTGAATTCCTGCTCTGTCAGCTTGCCATTCTTCCGCAATACAGCTTCCTCAATTCCTATCTTTCCTATATCGTGCAGCAAGCCGGCCAAATAAACTTTGTGTATTTGTTCTTCTTCCTGAGGTTCCTGCTCGGAGAGATGTTCGGCGATCCACCGAGAAATAAATGCAACCCTTTCGGAATGGCCGTGGGTGTACGTATCTTTGGCGTCAATACTGCTTGTCAGGGCCTTAAGAGAACCGATGAATAATTCTTTAAGGTCTTTAAACAGCCTGCCATTCTCGATAAATACGGCACAACCGCCGGCCACCGAATTAAACAGTTTTACATCGGTACTGTCAAAATCCTGTTTGCCGATTCTATTGATGGCGACCATAAATCCCATAATAGAGTTGCAGGTTTTATTTTTCCCCGCAAAATGAGATTCCCCTTTGTCTTTGCCGAATAAAGGTACTGTAATAATATTATTTATTCGGCTCGGCCAATCGTATCTGAAAGACGAATCGACTTCGCTGTCCAGGAGCGCTTCCTTGCCACTGTTTATATCGTCTGTTAGGCGGCTATGCAGAATAGCGGCTCTCTGCTCATCCATGTCAATCAAACCAGAACCCGCAGCTATAACCCAATGCCGTTCGTCATCTATAGACTTTTCCAGCATTATCGCGATACCTTCAACGGAAACAATTTCAGTCAAGCTGTCACAAGCCATCTGCAGGAAGTTGGAGTCTGCTTCAGTAACTTTCATATTTGTGCTGAGCCTGTGAAGCAGCACCAGCTCTTCGTAGGTTTGCGCCAGTTCCGTACCGACCATTTCAATTTGTTCTTCGGCTTTTGTCTCAGCCTGGAATTTCTCCGCCAAAAGCCGGAGCATCTCAACAAAACACTCGCTATCTATTCGAACCGGACCGGTGTCACCTTCATTACATGAAACATTACGCGCAGGAGCTGGCAATGTATCGCCTAAGTCAATAAAAGCTGTTCCAACAGCGCCACAGCTCTTGTTACAGACACGAGCGGATTTCAAAACAACACCTAAGGCAATGTTCTCATCGCCAAATCGCCGGACAGACATATCGGCAGCACCAGTACAGCTTTTCATACCACTTTGGTCCAAAGCCTGCCGGGCCCACTCAGTTAACCGTTCCTTGCTGCTTTTGAATCTTTCGCCCTCACACAGCAAGACAAGCTCACCACTGGCATTAAAAACTGCAAAATTGACGCCGAATTTCTTTATTCTGCCGCCAAATTCTTCCAACTCGCATAGTTGCGAGGTGGCTAAAGTGTTCCTTCCAGTATCCAACATAGCTTCCCGGGAATTACTGTTTTTTCTTGGTCGTTAATTATCCGTCACTAATTCTTTTTGATATAGAATGTCTTCGATGTTCCCTAACAGCTCCTTAGGGCTAAAAGGCTTGCTCAGACATCCCGATATTTGCAAATTTTCCTGCTGCTCTTGTGGAATAGCGAAGCTTCTGGCAGTGAGCATAATCACAGGTATATTTTTCGTTTCCTCATTCTGCCTAAGCTTCTCCACAAGTTCCAGGCCTGTCATAACCGGCATTTGGAAATCCGTAACAATAATATTCGGTTTGTCCCTTAGCGCCAGATCAAAAGCCTCGGCGCCATTATCAGCCGAAATGACCTCATAACCGTTATTACGCAGTTTAATAGCCACTACATGAACGATATGTATCTCGTCATCTACAATTAAAACTCTCTTGTCCGCCATTATCTTGCCTCCACACAAAATTGACTTTCAGCGTACAGCGTTAATTGCACAATTCTCGTGTTTTCCACATTTTCTACACTATTCCGGCTGATTGCCTCCTCGCCAAAGGCACCTCAAAGCCGAAAGTGCTCCCTTCACCGACTTTGCTCGTAACAAACACTCGGCCGCCGTGAACCGTTTCTACCATTTGTTTTACAAGATTCAGACCCAGGCCTGTTCCTTTCGCCTGCTTTTCGTTGGCGCCAACCCTGTAAAATTTGTCAAAGACATGTTCAATTTCATCTTCCGGGATCCCTACACCCGTATCAGTGACAATTACCCGAGCCAAAGATGCAGCCTCGTCAACTTCAGTTGCAATCCTAATCGTCCCTCCTGACCGTGTATATTTGACAGCATTACTCAGCAGGTTAATAATTACCTGAGACATCATGTCTTTGTCTACATATACCTGGTCGAATACGATTAACTTTTGCCCAATGATCTCGATATTCTTTTCTTCGGCGCAGCCTTTTATCATCTGCAACTGCTCTTCTATGAGCATTGTCAGGCTGACCGGCTCCTTGTTCACTTTTATCAAGCCCGATTCAATGCGCGAAGTATTCAGGATATCTTCGATCAGCCGATTTAACCGCTTGGCTTGATTCTGAATCACTGAATAAAATTCTTTCTTTGTCTGCTCGTCATTCGCTTCACCATCAACAAGCATTTCCGAATAGGCTGTGATAGAAGCAAGAGGCGTTTTTAGTTCGTGCGATACATGACTGACAAAATCATTTTTCATCTGCTGAATCTGTTTCTCACGTGTAACATCGTGCAGGACCGCCACAATCCCGCAAACCTGCCGGCTCTGGTCATAAACACACGAAACAATGCAGTCAAAAGTTTTTCTATCTCCCTCTTCTAAAAATTCAATCTCTCGCCTTGTTGCCTGACTTTTACTTTTTCTGCTGTGACTTAAAAAGCCTGCAAATTCACCGTGGTCCGCACCGATAAGTTCGGTGAGAGGCCGATGCTGCGATTTCTTAAAATCAAACTTAAAAAGCCGCCCTGCCGCCTCGTTCGCCATTAAAAGCCTGTCATATTCATCAACAACGATGACAGCATCACGAATACTGTATATAATCGCCTCTGCGTTTTTTTCTCTTTTGTGAGATAATTGAATCTGAACCTGAAAATCCTTGATTTGCTTGTCGTACTCGGCAGTACGAGCGGCACTATCATTGAAATACTCGTTAATAGCTTTGCACAACTCGTCTACTTTTGTCTTTCTGAGGTAAGCGAAGAAGCCTTTGCCCCTGCCGATAGCATTTGCCCTGTCATCCTTAATAAGCATGGCTATGGACGTGACCGCCCCGGCCAGTCTTAGCCAGGACCAGCCGAGCAAAATCACGCCCACAGCCACGAAAACGCTACATACCGGCAAAACATAGCCAGCATGAAGCACACCCTCTGCCGTGCCAGAATTCTGCCCCACGGCAAGAGTCGCTATGAACATACAGCACGCCACCACCAGCGTGACTATCAAATATAAGCTTCTTCCAAGTCTCAAAACAACTACTCCATCCTTCTTTATACTTCAAATCGCATCTTGATTTACAATCAAAGATCATTTCCTTTGCCATTTGCTGGTATTCTCGCGATCAATGTCTTCCAGCATAATCCTTTCGAGTTTTTTTGCCTCTTCAGGACTTGACTCGGAGATGATTCTCTCTTTCAGACGTATAGCCTCAAGGTAGGTCGGACGGAGATTCAGTGCACTATTGAGCTCTTTCATTGCTGATATACTGTCATTTTGGCCATATAGGCTAACGGCTTTTGCGTAGCGATCTTCTGCTAATCTGGCCCTGTCTATCCACTGCAGTCCTTCTTTGGCACCAGAGCGCTTACGGCTGATGTCCGCCATCCTTGCCTCACCCTGAGTTTCACTCGGCTCTGCTATAATATGAGGTGTAAGCAGGACAATCACCTCCTGCCGTTCCGTTCTATCATTTGTTCCTCTGAAAAGACCCCCGACAAGAGGCAAATCTCCGAGGAGAGGTACCTGGGAACGTCCCGTGGTTACAACATCTCTGAACAAACCACCGATCACAATTGTCTCGCCATCTTTTACAAGAACATTGGTTCTAACTTCAGCAGTGGTTTTGTCCGGAACTCTGTCAATGTTGAGCTGCGCCGTGCTATCTTGCGGGTAAATGTCCATCCTGATATACCCATCATTACCGATATAGGGCCTGAAAACGAGCACCGTACCGGTGTCCAGAAACTGCACCTCGCCCTGAGTAGCTACGCCTCCCGTGGAAATGGCCGTACTCCCTCGATAACCCAGCGTCTTGCCGATATGTACGGAACCCTCTTGCTTGTTCACAGCAAGAATCTTCGGATTCGCCATGATAGTAACGTCTGTTATGCTCTCCAACGCAGTGATGAAAACTGCCATATCTCCGCTGGTCGCTCCTACTCTAAGCCCATTCATTCCGGGTGTTGCAAATCCGGCAGTTTCTATCGGTGCGCCGGGAGTTCCACCAGCTATCTGAGAGATAGGCGAAGTTGAGGTAGTGCCTATTGACTCGGTCGTCCCGATCTGACCAAGTGAACTAGTGCCGGTCAAACTAACACCTGCCATGAAGTTCCAGTCTATGCCGAATTTGGTCTCTTCAGTTAAGGTCGCACTCAAGATGGTCGCTTCGATGAGAACCTGCTTTGGCCTGATGTCTATCAACTTTATCACTTCTGCCACTTTTTCGAGATACTCAGGATAGTCGTACACAACGAGCATATCGTTTAGCGCCATCGTATCACCACCACGACTACTGCCTCCTCCGGAACTGGCCGAGGAACCCGCACCTGAGGTGCCCCCGCTGGAGCCACTCGATATGCTTTTCTCTGCCGCTGTGCTCTTTTCGATCTTTGCATTTGGAGAACCACTGAGAACAGGTGAAATAAGCTTTGCAGCTTCTTCGGCCGTGATGTAATATAAAGTAAATACTTTATGTTCCATCCGCGCCGGATCTTCCTTCATCTTTTTGTATTCGTCCTTGGTGTACACCTTGATCAGCTTGCCATCTTCTTCATATTTGAAGTTCTCGCCTAATATGGCATCCATAGCCTCTTCAAAGGTGACATTCTTAAGACTCCTGAACGCCAATACACCGTCGACACTCGGCGATGGCACAATGTTCTTGTCACACTGACTACCAAGCATTTCCAGGGCCTTGCGTACGCCAAACTCCTCCTCGGCCTCGAAATTGTACGTTGCCGGCCCGCCGGTGGACGCATTCGCACCAGCGGCTGTTGTCGCTATCAGCGTTATCAACACAAAGCCCCACACAAACAAGCTTTTCTGTATTTTCGTCTTGTTTTTTGTAACTTTATCACAATACATAATTTGGCTCCTTTTTTTCATCATACAACAATTAATTATCAATCATTGACACTCGTGTAAGTTTCAACGTTACTTCTGCTTCTCTACACTTTATGACCACCATATTTTCTTTTATCTCAATCACTTCACATTCATATATATCAACTCCATCATGGATGAGCACTTTATCGCCCATTGATATCACCTTATTGTTGATAAAAGCCCGGGGATTATTGCTCAACACTATTGCTTCCAGTTTCAGCTTCTCTGCAACTTTTCTTATTACTTCTTCATTACCATTTTTCGAAACGACATTTACTTCTTCAATAACAGCTAAGTTTCGCCCTTTTTCACTATCAAAGTGCCGCCAGCCATTCGATGCAAAAAAGTCTCTGGTGATGACATCATTACGTCCTGCAACCTGCGGCAATTCTATAAACGATACATTTAATTCCCGATCCGACGTGCCTTCGGCGTTCAACTGCTCTGTCATAAACTCCGCTTTAGCCGCCTCCGGCGCTTGTTTAGTGAGCACTCTGACCCACATGATGGCCATCACCGCAATCAAACATGATGCAGCTACGGCCTTTTTCTTTTCAGCCGTCAATTGACCGATAAACCCGTTAGCCCGACTGCCGCGATTTGTTATCTTCTGTCTCATCTGGACTTTTGCTTTCTTCTTATCCTTCTTCTTATCCTTACCCGACTTTTGCCCTGTAATATATGATTGCCTTCGTCTCCATACCTACCTGGCTCTTATAATTGCTGTCATTAGACAGCTTTACCTGCTCTATGCGAATTAACCTGTCTAATGCCTGGAACTGGCGATAGAGCTTGAATATCTGCGCCAATTCACCTTTACAGCGTATGCTAACCGGAATACAATTGAACTGGTCAGCTTTCACTTCCACACCGGGTGTGATCTCTTGTTCTTTCAAATTGTTTTCATTCATCAAATCAGTAACGCTGCCTAAAAATCCGCCAAAGGTATTTTTCTCAGGTATATTTGCCTTATAATTTCCAAGCTTGTTCTGCAGCTTCAGCAATTGCTCCTCGAGCAGAGGCAGTTGCCTGCCATCCGCAGCACCTTTGGCAATTGCAAGTGTCTGTGCAATTTTGGCCTGATTAACAGCCTTCATTCTCTTACATAAAGGCAGATACCCAAACAGCACAAACACGCACGCAATCACTCCAGCTACAAAACATATCGTTAATTGTTGTCTTTCCCGAAAAAACATCTTTGCTTTTCACCTTTTACAGCTCACGATAATTCGCCAAATAGCAATTTATCTCAAACTCATTTACCTGAATCTTGCCTCGGACTCCGGACTCGCTAACACGATCTTTGCTTTTTACAGTCCCTTCCACAACATCTGTCTCAGCGTAAGATGAAGACGCCCCTTCAATCCCGATTTCGGCATCTCCCCGCGAAAAGGCCAGGACAACCTGACAAAAATACGGCGAGTCTTCCAACTTACACATCAAAGTCGCCACATCGCTCGCATCCGCCGCCACACCGGCTATCACTACCTTGAATCGCACATTACCGAGCGGCAGTTCCTTCTTATTGCCCAAGTTGGCCTGGACCGCTCTGACAACCGCAGCCGGAGATGATTTAACATCCTGCTCGTCCATGAACTTCTCTGCGATAAACTCCACTTTTCGAAGGACTACCTTTTCATCAATCAAAAAACTCATTTCTGCCAAAACACCTGCAACATCAATCCTGGAATCGATTTCTTCTATTAATCCGGCTTTTTTTCTTAAAACTCTCATTTCATTTTCAAGCTCGGCCAATTCAGCTGAAACTTTTTCTGCCTGAGCCTGATTTGTGGCCATTTGAGCATACCGGGCTTTGGCTTGCGAAATCGAATGTGTGGCAATAAAACTCCACACTACCATTACCACAAATACACCGCCTATTGCGATGTATTGCGTGCGATAGCTGACCTGACGCCGTCTGCCGCTTTTGTACCATTCTGGAAGAAAATCAATTTCTTTCATAACTCTCTCGTAACTCGTTTCTCGCCTGACGTTTGCCACTTTTGATTTTATCCCATCCCTTAAGACTAAGCCCCACAGCTACCGCCCACTCACAAAACAAACCACGCCCGCTGCTATTAAAATGTACGTTTGTTCTTGCACCAGACAAATCAAAACCTCTCAACGGCTGGGCCACTTCAATCTCAACCGCCAATCGGCGCTTTAATACATTAAGTAAAATATCTTCGTACGCTCCACCCCCGGCAAAAACTGCCCGCTCAACACGCCTGCCCCTGAATGTCACCGTATAATACCTGAGACACAATGACACTTCTTTTGCAAGGTCCTCAGCAACCGCATTTACCGCGTCAACCATCACTTGCCGGGTCGATGGGTCCACATTATGCCGGTTCTCGGCAGGCGTTTGTTCCGCCAGGTCCGACTTGCCTGAGAAAAGGTCCGGATCCGCCCGAAGCGTTTCTCGCAGCGTCTCGGCCTCACCGACGTTAACACCCAGTTTCGCTGCTATTTCCTGCGTAAAATTTTGTCCGCCGATCGATATTTGTTTTACAAAACTAATTTCTCCTCCCCGGCCAAACACAACGGTCGTAAGGCAGCTTCCTACATCCACAAAAACAGATGTCCGCTCTCTATCCTCCTGACGTCTCAGCGACCTCTCAAAGCTCCTGAATAATGCATACGGAATCGTATCTATTGCCACCGGTTTCAGTTCAGTTTCTTCAAGCATTTCAATGTGGCTCTTTATCGTTTCGTAATCTGCGGCGAATAAAATCAATTCGTTCTTAACCTCGTCACCCTGCAGAACGCTGCCGGCAACTACATAGTCCATAGCATCCTTATCGGGATCCAATCCGAACCGTTGGGTAACTTCCCTTCTCAAAGCCTGCTCGATGTCATCTCTTTCCGTCTCCGCCAATCGCAGGCTGGTGATTCTTAATTTGCCGCTCGGCAAACATGAGACGACATTTCTGCCGTTATAGCTGCCATTTGCAAGCATCCGTTTTATTGCCGAAATAACAAAGCTTCTTCTTGCCTGCTCGTCATCGTTCAAGCCGGCATCAATATGAGTTTCATCCGCCGCAATAACAGATATCTGCTCATCATCGATCGACAGTTGAATCATCCTGACAGAGTTATGACCAACGTCCAATCCTATCGGCTGCTGACCTCGAATTTTTAAACCCCAGGATACCATTTACTTATTTCCATCTTCTTTACTGAATTGAGATAAACCCTGTTACAGGCTCTACTGTAATCGTTTTGGTAGTCCCCTCCGCCTGCAGGATAACACTACCTCCGCTATCGGGGCTGCCCAGGCAATCAAACACAATTATCTGATCCGTGTCGAAATCTGCGCTGGTGATATTAACTCTACTTAGCCTGCTCTCATTTTGAAAGTCCACAACATAGGGAAATCCTTTCTTTATAGGATGCTGGATCACGTTACCGAGCGGATCGACAATCTTGTAGCTGTCGGCGTTCTTGTCGAAAACGACTGAGTAGTTTTGCCCCCTGCTGATTGCCATACTTTTGGCGTACTCCAGATCGGCAGCGATCATGTTTGCGGCAGAGCGTATTTGTAAACTTGCCGCCGAGCTCATCATCGGTACCGCCGCCAGCGCCGCTATTGCGATAATCACAACCACTATGATTATCTCTACCATAGTAAAACCACCGCTTATCCCTCGCAAACCGTGCCTGGTGTCCTCCTCGATACGGGGACAATGCAGCCTCGCTGTCTGATATGTTAAACCTGGCATTCCAACTAACCTCCTCATTCTGTGCCGATACATTATCACCCTCCTCCGTTCTCTTTTCGTCCTGTTTAAGATGCATCTTTACCCGACTAAACAACCAACTTCGCAGATCGATACACCTTTAGTGTTATCTGACCTTTTAAAACTTATATAACAGACAAGTTTTCCCCTCACACATTCCGTCTTTCGGACACTAAGAAAACGATATAAATGTCATTTCTCATACTTTCTACAGTCAAGACCAATAGAATTGGTACAATCGTCAAAACAGTACGATGGTAAATATCCCATATTTCGATGTTTTACCGCGTTCCAACATAATGCTGTTATTCTTAACATATTCCGGTTTTTTCTTTTTATTGCACTTAAAGGCCGATAAGAAATTCATCTTACGGACTCGTTAATAGACCGCATGAGCCGGGTTTATTATCTTTCGATACTTCGATAAAACGCACCGGCCGCCGGACTCCATCTGCTTGCCGTATTAACCACCGGCCATATCTCAATCGACGCGATCGCCGGGGCCGCTGTTATATTCACAGAAATTTGATTTGAAGTTATGCCGTTAAGAGCAATAAACAAACCGCCAAACACATCAATGTTTGCACTTGCCGCCCCGGCATCGATTGACACTCCCTGTCCGATTTGTACAAGGCCCCGAATAACTAATGACCCGCCATCTTTCATAATCACTTGCCCGGTTACTAAAAGAGCCGGAAAGTTCTTCTCGGCGGTTATTACATTGTTCAGCCCGTTTATTGTCAGGTTGCCATTGACGACAAGCATGCCGTTAATATTTACATTACCCGGAATGTTAACATCGCTATTACTGTAACGAATTCCTGCAGGATTTATCCCGGTGGGATTGAATGTGCCAACCGGATGATTAACATCAGCGACTTCTGCTGAACAGGATGTCGATCCAATATAAT
>Ga0315288_10007420_pt1 | contig 13884 bp, 10 predicted proteins | sample YL17G11_20_MG_FD_203454 | JGI IMG/M metagenome (GOLD analysis project Ga0315288, IMG submission 203454) | Sediment microbial communities from Yellowstone Lake, YNP, Wyoming, USA - YL17G11_20 | ecosystem: Environmental > Aquatic > Freshwater > Lake > Sediment | place: USA: Wyoming | collected...
TGGCCGGCATCCTTGCCCTGGTCATGAAGGGCAAGAAGAAGGCGGCACCTGTCCCGCCGACCGAGACCGCGGCGCAGTTCCCGCCCCCGCCCCCGCAGACACAGCCATACGATCCGGGCCAGGCGACCTACGGCCAGTACCAGGAGCCCCAGTCCCCGCCGCCGCCCCAGTACGGCGGGTACCAGGGCCCACCGCCCCAGTACTGAACGCAGGAAAGACGAATGTAAGGTGGGCCCTTCGGGGCCCACCATCTAATTATAATTTTTTCAATCCCTGAGAAATAATTTCATAATGTCCACCACGGGCCAGTCCTACTTCCGCCGGCCCTTCCCTTTGCGGGCGGCCGAGGCCCGCGCCGCGGGCGGCTTGGCATGCCCCCCCAGCGCGTCGAGCTCCTTGACGGTCCTCTCGAGATAGATCTTCGCACCCATGGCCTGGAAGATGGCCCTGGCCTTGTCCAGGTACATCCTCGCGCCCTTGGGGTCGCCCTTGTCCTTCAGGGCCAGCCCGAACTCGTAGGCGGCGCAGGCCGTGTCAAAGGGCGTCCCGACCTCCTCGAAGTAGTTCAGGGCCATCATGTAGTAGTCCTCGGATTCCTCCCATTTCTTCTGGAGCCGGCCCATGACGCCCCGGCTCAGGTAGTTGTAGGCCAATCCGTGGTCGTCGCCAAGCTTCTTGAAGACCTCCTCGGACTCGTTGAGGTATTGCTCGGCCTTCTTGAAGTCCCCGGAGCGCGAGTAGAACTCCCCGAGGCTGTGGCACACGGGCCCGAGGCCCTCGGTGTATCCCACATCCCTGGCGATGAGCATGCCCTTGATCATGGACTCCTTGGCCCTTTCCCAGTCGCCCTTCTCGCGGAAGTACTCCCACCCTAGGCAGTTGTAGGCCCTCGAGGTCTCGAACGGGTTCTCGAGCTGCTTCAGGACCGACAATGACTCCTCGAAGCACTTGCGGCCCTCCTCGAGCTTCCCCATGACGCACAGGACGCGCCCGAGCTCGATGTAGGCCGAGGCCATAATGTCCCGGTCGTCGGTCTCCTCGGCGAAGGCCAGGCTCTTCCTCAGGAAGTCCTCGGCGTCCTTCAGGTGGCCCTCCCTCCAGGCCACGCGGCCCATGCCGTGGTAGGCCTCGGCCGTGGACCTCGTGTCCTTGAGCTCCTCGGAGAGCTCGAGGCACTTCCGGAAGTTGTCCATGGCCCCCTCCCAGTCGTTCCTCTTTTGGAGGATCCAGCCGATGTTCCAGAAGGACACGACCTGCCTCGCGGGCTCCTTGATGAGCTCCAGGGCCCGCTTGTAGTTGTCGAGCGCGTTGTCCCACTCGCCTGTGATGTCGCTGATCCTGGCACTGACCAGGTGCAGCTCGCCCCGGGTGCCGTCGTCGAGCTCGAGGAAGTTGATGTCGTTGAGCAGGGTCTGGAACTCCTCCAGGTATCCCTTGCTTATCAGCTCCCAGCCCTTCTCGACGGCAATCTTGGCCGCCTCCTTGACCTTGCGGGCGTTGACCAGGTGGTAGAGCGATTCGAACCAGGCCCTGTGCCCTTCCATGTCCAGGTAGTAGTCCGCGGCCTTGGAGTGCAGGCCCAGCCTCTCCTTGGGCGTGAGCCGGCAGTAGAAGAACTCGCGGATGAAGTCGTGCAGGTCGAAGGACTCGTAGGAGAGCTCCTGTATGAGGCCCCTCTCGACCAGGCCCGTCAGGGTCTCGTAAACGAGGCTGTCGTCTATGAACAGGCCCTTGGGCTGGACCGGATACCTGTAGACCGAGGCGATCTTGAGCATGGCCTTCTCCTGGCCGCTCAACTTCGAGAATATCTCCTCCTCGATGTACTTGTTGATATGCAGGTCCATCTTGCGCTTGACTCCGTCCGCCTCGATGAGCTCCAATGACAGCGGGTGGCCCTCGGTCAGCTCGTAGGCGTCGTGGTAGAGGTCCTTGGCTATGTTCCTGGACTCCAGCAGCTGGTTGCTGCTCCCCTCGTCGAGGCCCTTGAGGTTGAGCTCGGCCACGATCTTCTTTATCATGACCTCGCGCCGGTCGTAGAAAAGCATCGGGTAGCGGGTGGTCAGGATTATCTGGACGCCCTTGATGCGCTCCAGTATCTCGACGAGTACGGAGAACAGCTGGATGATGGGCCTCGAGGCCTTGTGAAAGTCGTCGAAGACCAGCAGGATGTTCGCGTCCTTGAGCTCCTCCTCAAGGATGTAGCCCAGCTCGGTCATGTCTATGTTCAGCTTGGACTGCAGGTAGGTCCTGAGCCGCCGGCGGTTGATCCTCGTGAGGAGCTCCGCCAGCTGCTCCAGCGGGCCCGTGAGCGTGTCCCACTCGTGGAGCTTGTACCACATCAGGTTCCTCTCGCCCTTGTACTGCTCCACGACCTTGGCCACGAGCGCAGTCTTGCCCATTCCCGCGATGCCGTGGATGACGATGACCTTGTGAGTCTTCAGCCAGCCGATGATGTTCTGGCGCTCCTGCTCCCTCCCGAAGAAGTGCCGAAGCTTCGGTGCCTTGTCCGATAGGTCCACGACGCGGTCCGCGGCGCGCTTTTCGCGTATGTCCAGGACCCGGCATTCGCCGGCCTCGGTCGTGAACCGGATGATGTCCAGCTCCGAGAGGTTCTCCTTGGATTGGGCCTTGAGCTCACCCACGGACATCTTGCGGTCCTGGCCGCCCTCGCCCTTGACCGTGATGACCGTCCCGCGCATGCGCTCCTTGATCTTCTGGGCCTCCTGGATGCCGGCCATGGTCAGGAAGTAGACCTTCCTGCGCTCCCGGACGCCCTCGACCCTGGACCTCTTTTCGACGACGAGCTCCTTTTGCTTGAGCCGCTTCAGGGCCCTAGAGACGTAGTCTTGGCCAGCGTCAATGCTCAGGCCTATGCCGTACTGGGTGACCCCTATGGGGGACTCGAAGGAATCCTCGTGCTTGATGAGCGGGAGCAGGTGGACGAGGATCCTTTCCTCTGCGGTGAACACGTAGACCATGGTGCGCCTCCGAAGGGTCGCGCGTTGTGCTGCTACATCCCCCTGGCATTATTTTTGGGTTGTGGTGCGCGATGTTAATCGGGTCGCATGCATGCGCGCCCATGCTTTCCTAGTGCGCGGCGCGACCGGCACCACCGTGAAGTATCCGGCGCTCTCATAATCTCAAATTGGCGGTCAGCAATGATGTCAAGATGGTCTGCCCGATAACATTGTCCTAACACATTTATAGATTCTCCGTCAGGGGAATGCTGGATTTCCAGCGATTATTATTGATATATGTTTCCCTTCGAACGACAAAAGATATATAAAGCCTTACAAACAATATATAATGGCCGATAGCAGAAAAGTTGCTCGGGGAGAGGGGGAATAGTGCAATGGAAGAACTGAACGAGAGGACGTTCATTCTTAGCGCGGACGACCTCACGAAAGCGATACGCAACAGCATAGACCACAGGGGTATGGAGGAGGACGCGGCCCACGAGATGGCCCAACACGTCCTGAACTTCTTCGGCTTCAACGACAGGATAATCGACAATGTCTTGGAGCCCGAGGACAGGGACGCCTTCTACATGCTCGAGGACTCCGGACTTCTGACGACAGAGCGCGAGGAAACGACGCTCTACGACGGCCGCGAGTGGAGGATCCACTACTGGCTGTTCAAGAAGGACCGGATAATCGAGCTCGTCAGGAAGGCCAACGCCAAGGAAAAGAGCCTCATGGACACGGGCTTGTCCGTCTACGCGGAAATCCCGGAAGAGGCTTGGCAAAGAAGCAATGGCCTCACCAACGGCATGTAGGCGACCATCCTAGCCCTTATAACGTCGAGATTGTGGCCTTTTGTCAATCGGGACCATTTTTAATTTTCCACGATTACGAAGGGCCACGGCCATTTCCTCGATGGCCGGTACTTTCACTCTACCCTCCACCACATATTTATAGGCCCGGGCACGCTCCTACCTGCGGTATCCTTCCATGACCGATGAGCAGGATATGTTCCCTTATAGGCCAAGGCCCCACCAAGAGGCGATCCTATCGACCGTCAGGGGGCTCCTCGACGGCGAGGTCGACAAGCAGGGCCCTGGCACCCACCTGGTCATGGAATCACCGACGGGCTCGGGGAAGACCATTTGCACCCTGGTCCCTTGTCTGGAGTCGGCCCTGGCCCGAGGCCAGCGTGTCATCTACACGACGAGGACGAACTCGCAGCAGCTCCAGGTCATGAAGGAGCTGCGACAGGTGGTCAAGGCCTCCAAAAAGAAGGTCCTCGGCATGGGCATCCAGGGCCGCGGGAACATGTGCCCACTGGTAAAGTCCCGGCCCGACTGGGTCGAGGGCAGCCCGGAGGAGCTGTCGGCCCTGTGCGGGGACCTCAAGAAGATGTCCCTCTCGAAGAAGGCCACCGACAAGGGCCTCGGATGCCCGTTCTACATGGCACTGCTGTCGACGGACATGGAACGGACCATGCGGTGGGTCAAAGACGAGCTGCCCACCATCGAAGAGCTCGTCAAACACTGCGAGGAGAAGGGCATCTGCCCCTACGAGCTCGCCAAGAGGCTCATGCCCGGCGCATCCGTCGTCGTAGCTCCCTACATCTTCGTTTTCCACCCGCACATCCGGGGCCGTCTGCTCGAGTGGACAAAGATGGAACCCAAGGAGACGGTCCTCATAGTCGACGAGGCCCACAACCTGCCCGAGTTCCTGCGCGAGCTGCGCTCCATAGAGCTGGGCCAGGTATCCCTTCGCAGGGCCGCGGCCGAGGCCCACGAGAACGGGGACCCGCGCCTCGCGGGCGACATCCGGGCCTCGGAGCTCATGGCAGCCGTCGAGGAGGTCATCCTGAGCATCGAGAAGGACTACATCGTCGACGAGGACGGCCTCGTGCCCGACGAGGAGCTCATGGTCCAGCTGATGTCGAGGCTTAAGATGGCTAGCCCCAGGCTCCAGGGCCTCATCAAGGAGCTCATGGTCCATGGCGAGATCATCAAGGAGACCAAGCGCAAGGCCGCCAGGCTGCCGCGCTCCTATTTGAGCCGGGTCGCAACCTTTCTAGGCGCCTGGTCCGCCCTCGAGGGCGAGGCCTACGTCAAGCTCGTCCGGCGGGACCGGGAACAGGCCATGGTGCAGGCCTACTGCATGGACCCCAGCATGGCCTCCGAGGCCCTGACATCCATGGCGCACACTATCCACATGTCGGGCACGCTTTCGCCGCTCGAGGAGTACCGTGGCTCCGTCGGGCTCCCCTCCACGGCCACGGCCCTGAAGACCTTCCCGAGCCCCTTCGCAAAGGAGAACCTGCTCGTGGCCTACACCGATGTGGTCACCACACAGTACGAGGCCATGCAGGGGGACCCGACCCTCGTGCCACGGATGAAGGACCTGATCGTCGATGTCTGTGGGAGGGTCCCGTGCAACACGGCACTGTTCTTCCCGTCCTTCGAGCTGATGCGCAAGATGGATTCTTTGGGCCTGTCCCGCGAGCTCGAGGCCCTGGGCCGCAAGGTCTTCGTCGAGACCCAGGGAGACCAGGGCCTGCTGATGGAGACCATCGGGGCGTTCAAGGCGGCCACGGCCGTGCCCGAGGCCAAGGGGGCCATCCTGCTCGCGGTCTGCGGCGGGCGCGTGAGCGAAGGGATGGACTTCCCTGAGCGGGAGCTGGACATGGCGCTCATCGTGGGGATACCCTACCCGAAGCCCACGGCCAGGCTCAAGGCCCTGCAGTTCTTCTACGACCGCAGGTTCCAGAAGGGCTGGGAGTACATCGTCAAAGGTCCCACCGAGCGAAAGCTCATGCAGACCCTCGGGCGCCTTGTTCGCAGCGAGACCGACATAGGCGCCGCGGTCATCCTCGATTCGCGGGCGCTCTCCTTCTCGGAAAGGATCCCTGGCCTCAGGTTCGAGAGGGACCCGGTACCGGCCGTGAGGGAGTTCTTCGCCAAGAGGGCCCCGTGGTGGCAAGCCTAGGGCTAGACCATTGTGTTCTTGAGATAAGACCGAGGCCTATCTGACGAGTTCCTTGACCTCGTCCCGCACGGTCCTCATGGCCTCGAGCACCTTGTCGACGCCCTGGGCCGTGCCCATCATCGTGACGAGGATGGCCTTGGGCCCCGAGTCCATGGCGATGAGGGTCCCGTCGGCCACGGCGGCCAGTATGTAGCTCGGCTCGCCCTTGCTGAACTCCGACATGGCGGCCGTGCTGGCGCCTAGCATGGTGGCGACCATGGCCGCGAAGGTCTCCTGCTGGATCTTGTCCTTGAGGTTCGCCGATATCACGAGGCCCGTCTTGCTGATTACCAATGAGCCCCGGACATCCGGGTTCTGGGTGATCTTACCGAGAAGGTCCTTCAGTTGACCGATCTTGCCGCTCATCACCCACACCCCTGCCGACCTAGGCCAGCGGAAAGGTAACTGTGTTCAGGGGTTAAAAATGTTTTTAGGCAAGGATGCCCGTTTGTGGGCATCACGGTCCCACGGACCCCAGGTGCCTGTCGAACCGCTCGAGATAGGGCCCCATCCTTTTCCTCATGCGCGCGAGCCTTCGTCGGACCTTGAGCGCTTTACAGATGCGTTCAAGCCTGTCCATGTCGAGGCATGGGTGCTGACGGAGGTAGATTCCCTCCGCGTCCATGACATCCTGGGCCCGGTCCGAACGGAGGTAATCCGCGATGGCGTCCTCGGGCGATTCCAGCGGGAAGGCCACACCATGGAGCTCCACGACTTTCCGGCCCTCAATGAGCGACCTGTCCCTCTTACAATAGGCCCCGCGTAGCGACAGGGAAAGACCGTTCCCCTCCTGCCTCAGGGGAAATCGGGTCCTCTGGTCCAGGGCCTCCTCGAGCCCTTCCAGGTCCGCCCTGAACCCCTCGATTCCAAGGATGTCCACGAACCTTTCGATGGCCCTGGGACGAAGCCCGACGACGAGCCCCAGGTCGCCTACGGTCCGGAGGACCCCGAACGCCAGGACGGCGGCACCCCCGACCAGAACATTCACGATATCATGAGCCCCAAGGTATTGGCATATCCTCCCGACGGTACCCTCCGTCCCGGCCCCGAGTTTCTTGGCCTTGAGTTCTATCGACCTGTCCATGAGGCCGAACCCGATCTCTAGCGTCCCACGGGCCGTGAGGTGCCTCGCATGCAAGGCGCTGCTGGCGAGCTCGTCCCTTCCATTCTTAAGGGCCATGGACCTCCGACCTCCTTCCAATGGTTTGTCGGAGGTCCTATATTAATGAAAGGGGGGGTCCAGTGGAACTTTCACTATTAATTCATATACGTAATTATTATATCATATAAGCCAATTCGGTTAACCACGGGTTTCTTATGGCCTCAGACAAGAAGGAATCGAAGAAGTCCACAGACCCCTCCAAGAAGAAGGGCGACGTCAAGCAGAAGACGGAGACCAAGGATAAAGGGGACTTTAAGGTCGAGGTCGTAAAAAAGGATTCCCAGAAGAGCCCTAGAAAGCGGCCTTCCGTCGGCGCCTCTACCGACGAGCTCTACGGGTCCAAGCTCCCCAAGGCCAAGACCCCCGATATCGTCCCAGTCAAGAAAAAGGCCCCGTTGCTTTGCCCCGACTGCGGCGCGGAGCTCCAGGATGGCCTGGCCAAGTGCCCCGAATGCGGCCTCGAGCTCGGCTCCGGCGAGGAGATCGTCTGCGCCGTGTGCGGTGGCATCATAGACCCCGTCTCCGAGGTCTGCCCCCTGTGCGGCACAAAGCTGACCATGGCCACTGACGAGGCCAAGGCACACGAGGCCGTCCCGGACGCCAATATACCTATCGAGGACATCTCACATCGTCACGGCATCCGGAAGGACAAGGAGCGGCCCGAGGTCACGGTCGGGGACCAGGGCGAGGTCAAAATGGTCAAGGGGCCCGAGGCCGCCAAGGGCAAGGCCAAGGGGACCAAGGGCAAGAGGCCCAAGGGCACCGCAAAGAGGCCCCCGCCGCGCAGGAAGGGCCTGCTCCAGAGCCCTGCCATCGTTCCCATCGCCATCGTGCTGATACTCATCCTCGCCGTTGTCGTCGTCATGTTCCTGCCCAAGGTCCCGCTGGCCGTGGACGGCCAGTTCAGCGACTGGGACCAGGTCACCATGCAGTCGGACGATGTCTTGGCCTCGGCGCCGGCCGGGACCCAGGTCAAGGACTACGCTGTGCAGCTCCAAGGCAGCGATGTTTACCTCTACATGAGGGCCAACGGGAAGATGTTTTCCGGGACCCAGAACGAACCCGCCTACGCCGTGGTCTTCGTCGACGCGGACCGGAACGACACGACGGGATACAAGGTCGCGAGCATGGGCGCCGAGAAGATGCTCTGCATGAAGGGCTGGGATGGGGTCGTCAAGGAGGCCAAGGCCTACTCGTTCGACCAGTCGGCCTCGCAGCAGGACTGGACCGGGTTCAAGGAGACGGGAGGCCTGAAGGCCAAGGCCTCCGGGTCCGAGCTCGAGCTCGTGTCGGGCCTTAACGCCCTCGGACTGAACAAGGCGTCAAAGCCATCGATACGGTTCATGCTGCGGTCGCCGTCCGGGGCCACCGACATGAGCGACGCGCCCATAGGCCTCCAGCCGGGCGGCATCGCAGTCACGCAGTACCTCAAGGCGCCCAAGACGCCCGTGGCCCCGGGAACCAAGGGCCAGGTGTTCACGACCATCCAGATGGACGCCAAGGGCCGCGACGACAAGCTCGAAACGGTCAAGTTCACGAGGCTCGGGCAGGGGCCCGTGGGCGATGTCTCGCTCGTCACCCTCTGGAGCGGCGACGTCCGGGTGGACTCGGGCAAGCTCTCCGACGTTCCCGGGACGAACCTCGAGGAGATCACCTTCTCGCCCAATCTCCTCGTGACGGCCTCGCAGCCGGTGGTACTCACGCTCAAGATGGACCTTTGGGACAAGGCCTCGGGGAAGGCCCTGGGCGCCATGGTCACATCCACCGCGAACATCACCTTCAAGAACTCGCCCTCGGCCCTCTATACCGTCCAGCAGGAAGAGGCGATGTCCTACATCAACAGGACCCCGCTGGAGCCGACCGTGGACGGGACCTTCGGGGACTGGAGCACGGTCAACTCCGACGAGCATCTCTACGCCGGGGGCGGCCCCAGGCCTGACATAGACCTCAAGGCCGTCAGGTCCGACGTGGTCTCCGCGGGCCATGTGAAGCTAGATATCGAGGTCACTGGCGACCTCCTCGCAGGCTTGGCCGCGCCGGGCCTCTGGACCATGAACGGGACCTGTTCGCAGGGCCCGGGCTGCCCCGGGACCGGCGAGGCCGTGGTGATGGTCTACATCGACGCTGACAACAAGACGACCACGGGCAAGAACCTGGGCCCCATCGGCGCGGACTACGCGATCATCGTGCACGGCAAGTACGGCAGGATCGAACAGGCCAGCATCGGGATCTACGACTACGACTCGGGCAAGGACTCCTGGGAGCTGCACACCGTCCAGGGGGTCACGGCTTTCGGCGACCAGCACCGGATGGAGATCGAGCTCGACCTGACCAAGACCAACATCCAGGCCAGCAAGGACATGAACCTCATGGTGGAGCTCAAGGACGGACTGAACTACTGCACCAGGTCCGGGATGATCGAGGGCTAGGGACCTGCCCTCAATACCTTTTTATCCGTTCGCTTCCCTTGCCCGCAGCGATGCTGGTCCCTGAATCTATGCGGACGGAACGGCTCGTGCTCCGACCTTTGCGCGAGGAGGACCTCGGCGACCTCATGCGCTTCTTCGGTCACAAGGAATGCTGCGCGTTCTTGGCCCCGGGCATCGTGTACCAGGTGCTGGTCCAGGGCCACATGCCCCACATCCTGGCCCAGTGGATAACGAGCTACCATGTCGAGGAGGACGCGAGCTCCATGGTGGGCGTCACAGAGAGGGGCCACGACCCCCTCGCGGGGTTCGTGGGCCTCGAGAAGCGGGCCATCGACGATTCCCCTCGGCTCGTCTACTGCATAATGAGGGAGCAGTGGGGGAAGGGCTACGCCACCGAGGCCGCTGGCAGGATGCTACGGTTCGTGCTGGAGCAGACCGCCTGGGCCAGGGTCGAGGCCCTGGTGGACCCGAGGAACCAGGCCTCCGTACGGGTCGCCGAGAAGCTCGGGATGAGGTACGAGCGCATGGTCCACGACGCGGAGTTCCCCGACGACCAGAGGCTCTACGCCATCGACCGGGAAGGCCGGCCCGGCGCGGATAAGGATTAATAGAACGCTGAACCATCACGGGCCGTGATGGGCGGGGCCAGCCAAGGCCGGCCCCGGGGGATGGTCCTAATGGTGAAACTGATAACCATAAGGTCCAAAGGCAAGGGCGTGACCAAGACCTCCATGGGCAAGTTCGTCGAGAAGAGGCCCGGAAAGGTCAAGATAACCATCTTCGACTACGACGCGACCTCGTTCCAGGAACGCAACGTGGACGGCCCGGAGGAGTGCGTCCCCCCCAAGGAAGGGACCTTCCGCTGGATAAACATCGACGGCATCTACGACAAGGAGCTCGTCGAGAAGGTCTGCGCCAACTTCAAGGTCCACTCGCTCGTAGTCAAAGACATCCTGAACAACGAGACGCGGCCCAAGGCCGACGACTCGTGCGAATACATCTGCATCATCATGAAGATGCTGTATCTCGAGAAGCCCGGGATAATCATCGAGCAGCTGAGCATGATCCTGGGGCCGAACTACATCGTGACCTTCCAAGAGCGCGTCGGGGACGTTTTCGGCCCTATCAGGGACCAGATAAGGACAGGCCGCGGGCGACTGAGGAAGAGCGGCTCCGACTACCTGGCCTATAAGCTCATCGACGCCGTCGTCGACGACTACTTCGTAATCCTGGACAGCATGCGTGAGAAGATCGAGGACATCGAAGAGGAAGTGGTCATGGACCCGGCACCAGAGATGCTGACGGTCATGCACCTACTCAAGAAGGAGCTCATCTACCTGCGGAAGGTGGTGTGGCCCGCTAGGGAGCTCGTCAACGACCTGCAGACCTCGGAGTCGCCCCTCATCAAGGAAACGACGGTGATGTTCCTCAAGGACATCTACTTCCACATCATCCGCGTCGTGGATACCATCGAGATCATCCATGACATAGTCTCGGACACGCTGGACATCTACCTGTCGAGCATCAGCGTCAAGACCAACGCCGTCATGAAGGTCCTGACGGTCATAGCCACCATCTTCATCCCGCTGACCTTCCTGGTGGGCATCTACGGCATGAACTTCAAATACATGCCCGAGCTCACGGAGCCCTGGGGCTATCCGCTCATCCTAGGCATAAGCATCACCGCGGCCGTGACCATGCTGACATACTTCTGGAAGAAGCACTGGCTGTGACGGCGGGCCGACCTCCCCTTCGCGTGGTTCGTCTGTTTCATTTCTAACGACCGTACGCAACAAGGATTATTATTCACGTCCCCCATTCCATCATCCCATGAAGGCCCGGATTTTGGAGCTCCTGTCAGAGCACGGCGTCTTCGCCGAGCCCGAGGTAGTGGACTACCTCGCTGTCAGGGAGAGCCCGCTCGAGTATTGTGAGCGCCTTCTCAGGGCCGAGGAGGAGCCGCCGCTTTTCCTGAACATGGAGGTCCTCAACCATCTCGAGGAGGTCCTGCGTAAAAAGGAGGGAGAGCGCTCGCCTGACGATGAACCCTCGGGGCTGAACGCCAAGGGAGCTCCAGTGGCCATGGTATCCACCGTAGCTGAACCCCCGTCCCTGGGGCCTGGGCCCGAGGCCCCCCAGCCACGGTCCGAGGCCCAGGCGAATGCGCCCCCGGCGGCCGCCCAGTCCGTCGGGACACCGCTCGGGCTCCTGGCCTCGGACTTCCGGCCCAGGGCCATGGGGATCGACGCCGACATAAAGGTCCTCCAGGACATCACGAACAACTCCACCTGTGAGGGGGACCTGAACGACTTCACGTTATTCTTCAAGAGCCGCTTCATGAAGATGCGCAGGTTGCTCCGGCAAAGGTCCGAGTTCAGGTCCGTGGCCTCGATACAGTACATCTTGGACAACAAGCAGAAAGGCGACCTCAAGGTCGTGGGCATGGTGAGCGATGTAAGGACGGCCCCGTGGGGCGGGATCATCATCAAGATCGAGGACGACACGGCCGAGATGGATGCGACTTTGGGCAAGGACGAGTACGTTGTCAAAGACGAGGTCCTAGGCCTTCAGGGCAAGCTCGACGAAAAGCACATGAGCCTTCGCGTGAAGTCCATCGTACGACCGGAGCTCACGACCATGCGGAGCCCCAGGAAGGCCAAGGAACCGGTCAACGCGGTCTTCATCTCGGACATGCACGTCGGCTCCAAGACCTTCCTCAAGAAGGAATGGAGGAGCTTGATTCGGTGGCTGAACGGGCACATCGATGGTACAAGGGAGCTCGTCAATAACATCAAGTACATCGTCATCTCGGGGGACCTTGTCGACGGCATCGGCATCTACCCGGGCCAGGAGGCCGAGCTCGACATCAAGGACATCTATGCGCAGTACGAGGCGGTCGCGCGTCAGCTGTCCGACATCCCGGGCCATATAAACATCATCGCGCTGCCCGGCAACCACGACGCTGTGAGGCCGGCGGAGCCGCAGCCGACCTTCCCCAAGGAGATCACGAAGCTCTTTTCCAAGAATTGCACCTTCGTCGGGAACCCCTGCGCGTTCACCCTCCATGGCGTCGAGGTTCTGGCCTATCACGGCAGGGCCATGGACGACCTCATCCCTGCCATGAAGCTCAAGTACGACGAGCCCGTCGAGGTCATGAAGTGGATGCTAAACATGAGGCATCTGGCCCCCATCTACGGCGACCGGACGCCGCTGGCCCCGGAGAAGGAGGACCTTATGGTGATCGAGCGGGTCCCAGACATATTCGTCACCGGCCACATCCACAAGACGGACGTCAAGATGTACCGGAGCGTCCTGATGATCCAGGCCTCGGCGTGGCAGTCACAGACCACCTTCCAGAAGATGATGAACCTCGTGCCGGACCCGGCCAAGGCCGTGGTGGTGGACCTGCAGACACTGAACACGAAGGTCCTCAATTTCTCGGGATGATGCTAATGAATCGTGGTAAAAGGGACGGAGGACAGGGAACGAAGGCGAAGAGATGTCCTAAGTGCGAAGGCGACATAGACTGGGTCGAGGATCTGGTCTCCGAGATAGAGGGATTGATATTTATAGAAAAAGGATATCGTTGCCAGTCTTGTGGCGAGGAGTTCATCCCCGAGGCGGAAGGCCAGAAGATGATCCAGATAGCCCGCAAGATGAATGTATGGGGCGAACCTCTCAAGCTCCGCGGGAAGATTTCCAAGAGCAACAAAGGGACGGTGATCTGGATTCCAACGGACATCGAACGCGCCCTTGGATTGAAAGGGAACGAGGACATTAAAATATCGAAGATAGGGAAGAAAAAGATACTTATCGAGATAGAATAGGGCCATCCTGAGGTCAATATTCGCCGTAATGCAGGTCCCCGAACCTGACCCCAGTGCCTTTCTCCACCTTTCCGACGACCTTCGCGCCGGGTATGCTCGCCGCCAGCTTCTTCCCGTCCTTGCCGTCGACGACCATCAGGAACCCCATACCCATGTTGAAGGTCTGGTACATCTCCTTGTCGTCAATACCAAAGGATTGCAGGTACTCGAAGATGTAGGGCACCGGCAGCGGGTCCGTTATCTCGAAGCGGACCCCCGTGTTCAGGCGTATGATGTTCCTGAGGCCCCCGCCAGTTATGTGGGCCATGCCCTTGACCTTGAACTTTTTCAGGGCCTTGAGGACCTCCTTGACATAGATGGCCGTCGGTGTCAAAAGCTCCAGCCCGAGCTGCTGCTTCATCTTGCCGTAGACTTTGTGGTAGTCCAGCTCGTTATCCTTGAATATCTTCCTGACAAGGCTGTAGCCGTTGGAGTGGATACCCGTCGAC
>Ga0315288_10007422_pt1 | contig 13882 bp, 12 predicted proteins | sample YL17G11_20_MG_FD_203454 | JGI IMG/M metagenome (GOLD analysis project Ga0315288, IMG submission 203454) | Sediment microbial communities from Yellowstone Lake, YNP, Wyoming, USA - YL17G11_20 | ecosystem: Environmental > Aquatic > Freshwater > Lake > Sediment | place: USA: Wyoming | collected...
TGGGGCAAACGAAGGGGCAGTACAACCATGGTGGGGATCCGCCAGCCACGGCCCAGCAACCCGAGGCCTTACTCTTCCACCCACCGCCGTGTCAGCCTACCATGATCTTCTCTGCGTTCTCCCTGGCCTGCGGCCTAGGGCAGCTTGTCTTCATCTGTTCGGGCACGGCAGGCCGTGCCCCTCCCCCCAGATACCCACACCCCGCCCGACTGAATACCAAACCCGACCGCAGTGCCAGAATCCTAAGACCGTCTCCGCGTTCTCTGTGTTCTCCCTGGCCTGCGGCCTAGGGCAGGCTGTGGTGAAGCACTGGCTCGTTCCGGCACCAACTTCAGCCGCCGATACGATACCATCCACGCCACCGCATCGGAAATGGATTGCACCAGCGGCCGCGACTTGTAGCCCAGCTCGCGGCGCGCCTTGGCGGCCGAGATGAACGAATTCGAGAGCACGGTGTGGATCGAATACGGTGTGAAGCGCGGCGTGCGCCGGGCCGCGCGATACCAGACCGGCGTGAAGTAGGCGATCGTTCGCGCCAACCCCACCGGCACACGCAGCTTGGGCATGAGTCGCCCGGTGAAACCTTCCACCGCCTCGATGATCTGGCGCACCGTGATACGCCCGCCCGAAAGGATGTAGGCCTCGCCGCGGCGGCCCATCTCGGCCGCGAGAATATGCCCGTGGGCCACGTCGCGCACGTCGACGAAATCATACGCGCCATCGATATACATGTGCGGCCGGGGGCTTGCGCAATCCAGGAGGAACTCGCCGAACATCGAACCGCGATAGTCGTGCGGACCGATGACGCCCGTCGGGCACACGATGACCGCGTCCAGCCCCTCCTCCGCTGCGCGTTGCACTTCGAGTGAGGCTTCGGCTTTGGTCTTGTCGTAGCGTCCCCAGGCCCGGTGCGGCGAGAAGGGCAAGCCCTCGTCGATCACCTGGCCCTGCGGTGCCTCGGCGATAGCGTGGATCGAGGAGGTGTAGATCAGGCGCTGCACGCCGGACTCGCGGCAGGCCGCAATCACGTTCTTCGTGCCCTCCACGTTGACTTGGCGCATAGCCTCCTGTTTGCCCGGCATGATCGAGATGATCCCGGCCAGGTGGAAGACGCGCCTCGCGCCGCGCATTGCACGCCGCAGCACGTTTTGATCGAGCACGTCGCCTTCGATGATCTCCACCGCTACCCCCTCGAGCGGGCGCCGGTCTTCACCGGGGAAGAGCAGCACGCGAACGCGCTCGCCGCGCGCGACAAGCTCGCGCACCAGCACGTTGCCGATGTGTCCGGTGGCACCAGTGACGAAATTCATGCGTTACTCCAATCTGCCTGGCCCGCCCATGTGGGCGGATGTGCAGGAACCGTTAATGCATGTGACGGGGCGTCCCCGTGCGCAATGAGCGCGCGTGTCTCGCTTCACGCCGAAGGCTTGGTCGCGTGCCCACGCACGCCGTCGAGCACGATGCCCACGCCCTCGCGCGCCACCTTGCTCCAATCGGCGCCTTGCGGGTCGAGCGCGCCCTGCAAGAGCAGTCCAACCGCCAGCGCCACGATGACTTGCGCCACAACATCCGGGTCGACGGCACGCAAAGAGCCCTCCTGGATGCCGGTCTCGACCAGCTTTTCGAAGAACTGGTGATAGCGGCGATAGGGCGCAGTCGTCGCGCGCCAAACCTCCGGGTCGCGCGAGGCCTGGCGCCAAAACTCAAGGAACAGCGGCACACGTCCGCGCGCATCGGCGAAGATCGAGGGCGCGACCTCGGCCATGCGCAGGAGGCCCTGCGGCACATCCGAGGCGGCGGCCAGCAGGCGCGCCAGCTCGGCGTCCACGCTCGCCAGCCAGGTCTCGATCAGCTCGAGAAACACGGTGTGCTTGCTGGCGAAGTGATGGTAGAAGGCGCCCTTCGACACGCCCGCCGCGGCGCAAATCTCCGACACGCCGGTCGCGTCGTAACCCTCGCGCGAGAAGCACTCGATGGCAGCCGCCAGAATGCGTGCGCGCGTTTCCTGAGCCCTTTTCTGCCGCGGTTCTTTGGTCATAATCATACCGACTGGTCGGTTTTGTCAAATCGTACCGGGTATTGTGCTGGGAGTCAATGAAAGGCCACGCCTGCAATCCGGGGGCAATCATCAGACACTTAGGTTCCAGGTGGGGCGTTGACACGTAGAATTAGGAGAGGAATTGTCCTGGTCAGCATTGCGGATTAGGAGGAAGCGAGATCAGCTAGGCCGCGGCGCACGGCCATTCTCGCCACATGCCGCAGCTTGGCCCGCACCAGGGAGAGGTGGCGCGGCGCCGCACCTCGGCTGTTGGGGTGTGTCGAGCCGCGCCCGAATATCGCGTATTGGCATCCGTGCCGAGTGGGTCCTGTTGCCCCACGCGGTTTCTCACAAGTAGAGGTATCCCATGACCAAGATTCCTTCCTCCGAGATCACGCCGAAAGATGTGTACTTCAATCGCCGCGACTTCATGAAGGCCGCCGGCGTGCTGCTCGCAGGCTCGGCATTGGCCGCCTGCGCGCCGCGCCTCGGCGCCTCGGACGAGAGCGGCGCCACGCTCACGCCCGCACCCTCCAACTTGGGGCTTATGGACGAACTCGGCGACCCGGCGACCCCCTTCGAGAGGATCACTCACTACAACAACTACTACGAGTTCGCATACGACAAAGAGGGTGTCGCGACCCCCGCCCAGAAGCTGGTCACCGAGCCGTGGGCGGTGGAGGTGACCGGCCTGGTGAGGAATCCGAAGGCCTACGCCGTGGATGACCTGATCGCGCGCTTCACGCCCGAGGAACGCATCTACCGGCTGCGCTGCGTCGAGGGCTGGTCGATGGTCATCCCCTGGGAGGGTTTCTCGCTCGCCAAGCTCCTGCGCGAGGCCGAGCCGATGACCTCTGCCAAGTTCGTCAAGTTCACCACCTTGTATGACCCCAAGCAGATGCGCGGCCAGGCCGACCGTTTCTACTCGTGGCCGTATATCGAGGGGCTGCGTCTGGACGAGGCCGAGCACGACCTGGCGATTCTGGCGACTGGTCTGTACGGGCAGGCGCTGCCTAAGCAGGATGGCGCGCCGATCCGCCTGGTGGTGCCGTGGAAGTACGGCTTCAAGAGCATCAAAGCCATCACGCGCATCGAGTTGGTCGCAGAGCAGCCGGTGTCGTTCTGGACAGAGGCAAACCCGCGCGAGTACGGGTTTTATTCGAACGTCAATCCGGAGGTGTCCCACCCGCGCTGGTCGCAGGCCTCCGAGCTGCGCATCGGCGAGTTCGGCCGCCGCCCGACGCTCAAGTTCAACGGCTATGCGGAGCAGGTCGGGCAGTTGTACGCCGGGATGGATTTGGCGGCGAACTACTGATCACAAGATCCCGTTCGGGCACGGCCTGCCGCGCCCGGCCGTTGCGCATTAGAATCCATGACGCGTGACCCAAGGCGTCTGATGGCCTCAGATCGGCTCCTGTTGGGGCTCGCATGGGTCCACACCCCTCAGTGTGGAATGGGACCTTGAACGCGAAACCGGACAACCCCCAGCATAAGCCACGCTGGAACTTCCCCGCCATCCTGCAAGTCGCGGTTCACATTGCCGCGTGCGTGCCCCTGGCTTTGCTGGTGCTGGATTACGCCCTCGACGGGCTGGGGGCCAACCCCATCCAGGCCATCACGTTGCGCACCGGAAAGACGGCCCTCGTGCTGCTCGTTCTCTCGCTGGCAGTCACCCCGCTGGCTACGTTCGGCTGGCGCGGCGTGGTGCGGCTGCGCCGTCCGCTGGGCGTGTACGCCTTTGGATACGTGGCGCTGCATTTCCTCACGTTCATCGGCCTCGATTACGGCTTCAACCTGGCGTTCCTGCGTGACGGGCTGATCGAGAAGCCCTTCGCCCTGGTCGGCCTGGCTGCCGGCACGCTGCTCTTTCCGCTGGCGCTCACCTCCACCCGCGGCTGGATGCGTCGGCTTGGCCGCAACTGGAAGCGCCTGCACTGGTTGGTGTTCATCGCCGCGCCGCTGGCGATCGTGCACTACGTGTTGCAGGTCAAGGCCGACTGGCGCCAGCCGCTGCTGTACGGCCTCGCTGTGGCGATCCTGATCGTGCTGCGGATTCCGGCGGTGCGCCGTGCGGCGGCGCAGGTCAGCGCCAACTTTCGCGTGCGTCGGTCACGAGTTGGCGGCGGATAAAAGAAAGAGCGGCGACAGCCCACCCCCTTCCCTGCCGCTCCACAGGACAGGCTCGCCACGCGAGGGTGAACCCCGGCCGCATGGTGCTCGGGCACGCCAGGGCGTGCCCTTACACATTCCATGCGCGGGAATCGCACATCACACGATTGGCGGATCCCACTGCGTCACACGCGGGCACGGCATGCCGTGCCCAAACGACTCCCTTGCGGCGACTGTGCGACACGCAATGGACCGTCCCCGTGCGCATGCCGGTGTGGTCGTGCGCCCACGCCAGGCAACGCATGTGGCGGGTAACACCCTTGCGCAATGAGGACGCCGAACTCGTTTCTTCTTGATGCGTGCCGATCACTGGGCCTGTGCGGCCTCTGCCAATTCGTCGCAGGTTGGGTATGATGGAGGCTGGACGACGCCCGTGGAGGAGCCTATCCCATGGCCAAGAAGTCAATTGGTTTTGTCGAACTGATATGGACCTGCCCGCGTTGCACGACCAAGAATCCCGGGCCGAACAAGTTCTGTACGGCCTGCGGCGCACCGCAGCCCGAGAACGTAACCTTTGAACAGGCGCCGGATGCGAAGCTGATCACGGATGCAGAAAAGATCGCGCGCGCCAAAGCCGGGCCGGACATTCACTGCCCATACTGCAATGCGCGCAACCCGGCCGGCAGCAAGTTCTGCGGTGCGTGCGGCGGCGATCAATCCGGAGCCAAGGCGCGCGCCAGCGGCGGCGTGGTCGGGGCATTTGGCCAAACCGCGGCATCTGCTGCGCCGGTGGTGTGCCCGTCGTGCGGTACGAGTAACCCGGCCGCCGCTTCCGCCTGTTCGAACTGTGGCACGGTGCTCGCGAGCGCCAAGCCCGCCGCGCGATTGCCGGCCGCCAAGGCCACGCCCGCGGCATCACGTCGGCTTTATGGAATCCTGGCGGTGGTCGGCCTGCTGGTGGTGTGTGTCATTGGCGGAATCATATGGTTGGCTTCGCGCACCAAGGGAGTAACCGCCAGCGTGGTCCGCGTCGAGTGGATGCGCTCGGTGGCGATCGAAGCGATTGCGCCCGTCGAGCGCCAAGGTTGGTGGGATGAGATGCCCTCCGGCGCGCAGCAAGGCAGCTGCGAGCTCAAGTACCGCTATTCGCAGGACCAGCCCGCAGCCAATTCCCGCGAGGTATGCGGCACGCCGTACACGGTGGACACGGGAACGGGCATCGGCGAGGTGGTGCAGGAGTGTGTGTACGAGGTCTCGGAAGATTGGTGCAGCTATACCGTGATGGACTGGAACACGGTGGAAGTCACGTCGATAGGCGCGGCTGACCTGGAACCGGTTTGGCCCTCGCGCGCGCTCGCCTCGGACGAGCGCTACGGCGATCGGCAAGAGTCCTACACGGTGGTCTTCGACGCGGGGACGAAGACCTACACCATCACGCCGGAGAGCGAGGCGGAATTCCGCCGCTACGCGGTGCGGAGCGAGTGGGTGCTCAACGTCAATACGTTTGGCAGCGTGTTGAGTCTCGAGCCGGCGAACTAGAGCGGACCTCGCGCGGGGTGCATCCTGCGCAGGATGAGTTCAAACCAGCGCGGCGGGTAATCCCGCCGCGCTGGTGCGTTTGTGGTTGGCCCAGCCCTATCAAGTTCGCGAAGGTTCGGCCGGGGACAGCTCCGATCTTCCTGGCAATTGGCCCGCTTGCACCCCTCACCCCTGCCCTCCCCCAAAAAGGGGAGAGGGAATTAGCATCAGGCCACGGCCGGTTCGACGGAGGGATTGTATGCCCAGTGGGCCGGAGGAAGTTGGGAGGAGGACAGGACTACAACGCGGGCGCCCAGCCGTCGTGAGAGTGCTCCAGTCGCGGTCACGCGCCCGGAGTGCCGGCGCGAGGCCCAGCTCGCTCTCGAGCGTCAGCGTCAGCCCGTCGAGGGAATCCGGCAGCTGCTGCTGGATGCGGCGCGTGCGCCCTCCCGCGCCGCGGCGGAAAGAGGATGGGGCAGGGCCAGCACTGAAACGATCAGGCCCAATCCGAGCCGTCTGGAGCGTTTCGCCATGTTGCTTGATGGCAGCGCCGGGCGGGCACTTGACATATTCACTCTTAGGGGTATATTTACAGCGGTGGTAAATATGGCACATATAGTAAATATAAAGGGCCCACTCCCGCCCACTGTTGCAAGAATACTGCGCGCAACCCCAGGGTTTGCGGTTGAAGGGGCACCGCAACAACCCCGCCAAGGCGCGGAGAGCACGGCCACCATCCAATTGGGCAGAAAGCGCATACCAATTCAGGTACAGTATAGAGACCGATTGAGTGCAGCAACCGCGTGGCAGGCTGTGCACGATGCGCATGCCCGCCCGAGTGCACGCTTCCTCGTCGTGGCCGGCGACTCTACTTCGGACTCCCGGGAAATACTCCGGCGCCACGGAATCTCGCTCGTCGACGCTCATGGCAATGCACACGTGGAATTGACCGGGCTGCTTGTGCACCTGGAAGGAGCAACGCCGAGGAGGACTGTTCGCAAAGGCACGGGGCCGCGCCTAGCGGGCAAGGCGGGCGTGCTCGCGCAGGCACTGCTGCTTCACCCGGACAGGGCCTGGCAGATCAATGACCTGGCCAGAGAAGGCGCAACCTCAAACGCGTTCGCTCATAGGGTACTGCGAAGGCTAGAAACAGAGAAGATCGTTGCGGGCGAGGGAAGTGGCCCACGAAAGGTGCGCCGACTGATGGATGTTCGTGCGCTTCTCGACCTGTGGGCAGAAGAAGAAAGCAAGAAGGCGACCCGGACGCAGGGATACGTGCTAGCCCAGACTCCAAGGCTATTAGTTGCGGCCGTGGCAAGCAGACTGGACGGGAAGAACATCCGCTACGCCATCACCGGTGCTGCAGCCGCAGACACGATGGCGCCTTTCGCAACGAGCATACCTATTGTGGAGGTGTGGGCCACAGCGAACGCCAGCCCCGCGGAGCTACTGGCAGCTCTCGGCAGTGAGCGAGTGTCCGAGGGGGCCAATGTCATCTTGCTACAGGAGAAGGGGGACGCAGCCTTGTCTTTCGGCGAAGGCAGAGGCCGCTTCTCGGTGGCTAACAAATACCGCGTTTACTTGGACCTGCTGCGAGATCCTCGCCGAGGCCGCGAGCAGGCCGAGCACTTGCGGAAGGAGGTAATAGGACATTGACTGGCAGGGCGCATTTCTCGCAGTACGATCAAGAAACCACAATGCGCTGCGAGCGGGCACCAGTCACATTGCTGGGCGATCTCGGTCCGTGGCGTGAGCGACTCTATCTGGTGGGCGGCCTTGCGCCAAGGTACCTTGTAGGGACATTGCCCGAAGACGTTCAGCGCCACGTTGGCACGACGGACATCGATCTTGTGGTCGGCATGGCGCTCGGCGATGAAACACCCGAAACCTATCGAACGCTGAGAAACAATCTTGAAAAGTCCGGATTCGTTCAGGAGGAGCCAAGCTTCCGCGGGTCTCGATATGTTGACGGTGTGAAAGTGGCTGTCGAATTCCTATGCGAGACTGACCATGTGGCTCCCGGCCACATCTTCAGTCCGAAGGGCGAGACCACTGGGTCAGGCTTCGGTGCGTTCAATGTGCGCGGCGCGGGGCTCGTGCGCGCTGACTTCTTCGAGGTGGATATTGAGGGTGATCGTCTGGACAATGGGGGGAGATCTCGCGTCACTCTTCGTACTGCCAATCTGTTGTCGTATGTCGTTTTGAAGATCTTCGCCTTCCAAGACCGCCACGAGAACAAAGACGCCTACGACATGATGTTCACTCTACTCAACTACCCCGATGGCCCCAGAGCTGCGGGGGCAGTCGCCGCAACAAGCGCAATTGCAGCCCACCCCCAAGTCAAGGCGGCTATCGAGCTCCTCGCGGAGAGGTTCGCTGTTCCCGACAACGACGGGCCAACGGCCTACGCCCGGTTCCTATCTGAGGTAGACGACATGGACGCGCTGGCCCGTCGGCAAAGGGAAGCAGTCGCCACGGTCCAGGAATTCATGAGCGGCTTTGCAGGCTGAGAAGCGCGCGAATAGGAATTCGTCGTCGCAGGCAGCGCAATCAAGATCTCATGCCAAGGGGCATCTCTTTCGGCGGGATACTTGGCGATTGATGTGGGAGATTGCGATTGGAGACCGCCTAGAGTGCGATAAGCCTTATCGAAGCGTTGTTGTCAACGGGAACGCCGCCCGGCGTTCTTGCTGGGGAAATTGGCCACAGGTATTTCCCAGGCAGCGCACCCCTCGGCTTACTTCGGGGCGGATGGTTTGTGCTCGTCCCTCTCCATGGTTACTGCATCCTCATCATCATGATCTTCATCATCTCCATCATCATGAACCATAGGCCCACGAATGGCTATCACGCACTTTCAGGGAAGGTCCCCGTTGTAGTTGCAGCCAGCATGGCGCCCCAAGTTGCGGTCCTCAAGGTCTCCCCTGTCGAGGAAGGTGCTCAACGCTATTCATTCTTTGATCATGCCAGGGGGAGTCAAGATGCACCTGCCGCCATCGGCCGGAATGGCACTAAGCCAGCAAACAAACGCTGGCCACGATTTCCCGCCGCGGCATACGCCTCGGGCAGAAATCGTGGCCGGACAGGGGCTAAGTCAAAGGGCGTTGTGGGGCGCTACTTACCTGCAGCCTCCCTCAATCGTCGTTGCTCGCCCATCGCGGCAGCCGCCGCCAGAATGACCAGCACGACCGCCGCGGCCCAAGCCACCAGCGCGACAAGCTGCGTAGCCGATTGCTTGAGCGCAATGCCGATGTAGGCCCACACAAACACGAGCACGTAGGCTGCGTCACGCCGAGTGAACGCGACCAGGCCAGCCAGCACCACACCCACGGCAAGCATCAACGCCGCCCAGGCGGCGGGTTCAAGACCCCACCCGTTCCAGCCGACGAAGTCCAGGACATCCGTGATATTGGCAATCGTCGCCACGCTTACCCAGCCCAGGTAGATGCTGAACGGCACGCGCACCGCCCAGCGCTCGCCGCTCGCCACGGCGCCGTGCCCAATGCCCAGCGCGAGATAGATGCCGATCAGGCTGGCAAGCAGGGTGAGCATGGCCACCAGGGTCAGAAGGAAAAGGTTGTAGTGCCAGAAGAAGAGCCACGCCACATTGGCCACGCTGGCAACCACGAACAGCGGATCCACGCGCGCAAGGCGCGGGTTGCTGCGCTGGGCCGGCAGCGCTTGAAAGACAACATAGGCGATCAATCCGATGTAGATCAGCCCCCAGATCGAGAAAACGTAGCCGGCCGGGACGAAGAGCACGTTGAACCGGTCCGAAATCTCACCGGTATTCTGCCCGTTGAGCGGCAAGGCGTTGGCCAGGATGTTCATGACGATCGTGCCAACCGCAAGGATGACGTTCAGCCAAATGAGAGCCATGCTTCGTTTCATCAGTTCCTCCTTTGAGAGAGCTGCATGGCGCGAGCAACCGCCCGCGCGATGTGCAGGCTAGGCCGTGCGCCGACCCATCCAGAAGCGCTGCCAGTCGCCGCCGCGCTCATCGCGCTCTGTTCCGCGGAAACCAGGGAATGAAGGCCGAGGTGCTCTCGACATACTCTCGGTAGCCGGGTTTGCTGTCCTTGAGCGTTTGCTCAAGCAGCGTGACGCCCGAAACGCGTAGGAGCAGCGTGGTCATAAGCAGCGGGCTGAAGATCGTCCACCCGCCGCCGGCGGCCAGCGCGAGGAGGTAGTAGCCCCACCACTGGGCCGCGTCGCCGAAGTAATTGGGATGGCGGGTGTAACGCCACACGCCACTGCGCAATACAGTTCCTTTCTTCGTCGGATCCGCACGGAAGCGCGCCAGTTGGAAATCGCCGACTGATTCAAAATAGAATCCAATCAGCCACACGCCGAGAGCTATCCCATCCAGCCAGGTCAGCGACCTCGCGGCGGATCCGAGCTGGACGGCGAGCAGCGGCGCGGAGACGATCCACAAGAGCAGCCCTTGCAGAAGGAAGACCTGGAAGCCACTCTTCCACCACCAGCGGCCGCCGGATTCGGCGCGCCACTTGGCATAACGGAAGTCCTCCGGCTTGCCCCAGTTGCGCCACAGAATGTAGAGCGAGAGACGGAGCCCCCAAAGAGTCACGATGGCAAGCAACAACCACGCGCGGCCTGCTGCCTGGGGAGCACGCGCGTGGTAGGCCCAGGCCGCAACGACAAAGCCCAAGCCCCAGAAGATGTCGACAATACTCGAGTTGCGAAAGGCAAGGCTTGCCAGCCACAAAACGAGCATGTAGACCAGGATGAGTGCCCCGGCAACTAGAAACGGTCCTACGAACGACATGTCGAATCTCCAGTGAACGTCCAGCTATTCAGAACCGCGTCTCCGCACTCGCGCATGGCGCCTCAGGCGGGGATCCTCCAGATTTCGCGTTCTACAGGCATTATCGCGGCAGGCCGGAGTATCGACAAGACTCTGTATGAGGTTTGTATCGGGCACAGTGTGCCGCACCTTGACCGCCAAGGGTGGCTTCCCCCTCGCCTAACCCAGCTCTCCAACACACGCCAGGCCAACCCACTCTCACCCATCCTCGCACAACCCGCGCCAGGCATCCAACTCACGATTCTTGAGCACGATGCTGAACCCCAGGCTGCGCGCCTGCGTACAGGCGCCAGGCCAATCCACACCGCTGTCGGTGTACTCCACCGCCACCACCAGTTTGCCTTGCGTCGCGAACGGAGCCATGGCCTCGCACCAGCCCTGCGCAAAACAGTCCTCGACCAGCGCCCAATCGAAGTCGCCGGCCAGATCCATCACCTGCTCGGGGTCGTTCTTGAGGCCGATGGATAGACCGCGCGCGTGCGCCTCGGCGGCCAACCAGCGGTTGAAGCGCAGCTGGTCCTGGGCGGTGAGGGGAAAGCCCGTGGCCGCCTGATACCCATCCAGGTTGTCGGTCTCCACCCCGTCAAAGCCCTTGGCGCGGCACAGATCGAGACGCGCCTTAAGGATCGGAGCGAGCCCCTCCAACTGGCGGATGTCGAGCCACCACTCGCCGGGCCAGCCTGCATACGCTCTCCCGATCAAGTCACGCGGGAACGACTCCGCATCCGGCCGCCACGCCTCGAAGCTGCCGGCGCTCAGATAACAAATGGCGTGCCGTCCGCGGGCGTGAAGCTCCGCGATGACTTCCACCGGTGTCTCGAACAAATCGACGTCGTAAATGTCGGCCTCGATGCGGAGATCGACCGGCAAGCCCGCCAGCTGCCACTGCCAAATCTGACCCGGGGCCGGGCGCCAGCGTGGCGTGGCGCCGGCCGAGGCCGTTGGCCCTGCCGGGCTTGCCAAAAGTCCATAGGGGGCCGTCCCCGCCGCCGGGGCGGACGAACTACCCAGCGACGAGGCCGCGGGCGCCGCCGACGCACAGGCGGCCAGCGCAGCGGCTGCTACAGCCAACGCCGCGCCGGCGGCGCGGTGTGCCGCTCGGCGATCCCCTAAGGCATATCGCGCCACGCAGGCACGCATACGAGGGCCCTCCGCTCCTCCTCTAGAAAAGGGACGAGGCGACCCGCCGGCCGCCTCGTGCCAACGATATTGGCCAGCCTTAACCTTGGGCTGGGAGCGCCGCCCAATTGGCGCCAAACGTGGTCGCACGCGCCAGGTTGCTTTGCGAGCCGGAGGGGAAGCGCAAGTAGTCCTCGGTGGCAGCTTCCAGGTTGGCGTACTGCCCACGATACTCCGGCGGCAGGATGGCTGCCAGTTGGTACATGATTTCGCTGGTCATCCGTTGTCGCACGTCGCGCGAGACCTTCTCACCGCGCGCGTCGAGGACAAAGGGATGGCCGACGGTGATGGTAAAGTCGGTGCGCTGCAGGCGGCGAATGTTGCGGTGGAAGCGCTCGCTGCCGTAGTAGGCCACCGGCTGCAGCGGCGCGTTGCTTTTCAGCGCGAGCACCACCACGCCCGGCTTCCCGTGCCGCAGCCGCCCGTCGTTGCTGCGCGTGCCTTCGGGTGCAACGCCCAAAATATCGCCGCGCTGGAGGACCTCGAGCGCTTTGCGGAACGCGTGCGTGTCGGCTTCGTCGCGGCGCAAGGGGATGGCCTGGAACACATTGAACAGCCAGCCCATGGCCGGGTTATCCCATGTTTCGCTTTTGGCGAAACCGGTGACGGGCCGCGGTCGCAGGTGGGAATACATCAGCGGGGCATCCAGGAAGTTGACGTGGTTGACGACCAGGATGAGCGGCCCACGCGAGGGGATGCGCGTCATCTCGCGGTCGTCGACCCGGCACAGGATGCGGGTCATGCGCCGCAGGGTCCCGGCCACAACCCATTCGGTCACGCTCATGCGGCAACTCCGGCGGGCGAGGTAATGATATCAATAGGACGCGGCACGATCTCGACCACCAACCGCGTGCCCTCGGTCGAGAGCGTCTCGCCGTCGGCGTGCGCGGGCAACACGCCTTCCAGGGCGGTGATAGTGATGCGCTTTGTGCGCGAGGTGATGATGGCCGGGTGCGTGCCCTGCGTGCCCGCCATGAAGCGCGGGATGAGCGCGAAGATGCCCGCCTTGCTGACCTGCCGCGCAATGCACAGGTCGAACAGACCGTCGTCAATGAGGGCGCTGGGGGCCATCATGAACCCGCCGCCCATGCGCCGCCCGTTCATGATCGAGACCATAAGCGCCGAGAGTTCGAGCGGGCCGCTATCGGTTTCGACGCGCACGCGCGGCGCCCGGAAGTAAAGAAAGATGGTGCGCAGGGCTGCGACGATGTAGGAGGGGAAGCCGGTCAGGCGTTTCAACTTGACCGCCTCGAAGCCAACCACCGCGTCGAAGCCGACGCCCACCCCGTTGCCAAAATAGCGGCCTTGCGGGTACAACCCGCCTGAGACTCGCCCCACGTCCATGGGAACACGGCGGCCGGCAGTCAGGGCGGCCAGGCCGGCCTGTGCACCGCGCGCAATGCCCACCCCGAATGCAAAGTCGTTGCCGCGGCCGACGCTCACCACACCCATTACCGGCCGCAGCCGCGGGTTGGCTTCGCGCGCGAGCATTAGTCCGTTGAGCACCTCGTTCGCCGTGCCGTCGCCGCCAACCGCCACCACGACCTCATAACCTGCCGCGGCAGCTTCCCGGGCCAGTTCGGCCGCATGCCAGGGGCGCCCCGTGCGCACCAAGTCGTAAGAGAGCCCCGCTTGCTTCAGACCTGCTTCCAAAATTGGGATCGATTCGCCGCCGGTGCCGCGGCCAGCGGTCGGGTTGACGATGATCTTGTAACGGGCCATGGTTATCTGCTCCCCTTCTAGGATGTCGGACAGACTGCGCTGTGGTCCACCACTCGAATTGTCCGGCCAAACTCTACACACGTGCCCTGTCTGGGCGCGCCAAGCTTACCTCAGAAGGTCCACTCGTGCCGGCGATGACCACAACATCGGACCCCACCAGCAATACCTTGCAGCCTAGGATTACACCCGAAAGGAGGGTCCCCCCGATCGACCGCTTGGCGCTGCGAACACGGCCGTCGTCCGCCCCGCGGCGGATCTACTCAGTCAGGTCGCGCAGTTCGTCCCGTGCATCCAGCGCCCGGCCCAAGACGTAGCCCACGGCCACCAGGAAGAGCAGCGCAACCAGCGCAACCAGATAGGCGCGCGGGTCCGGCCAAAAGAAGGGCAGGATGATTATCACGAGTACGCCCAACACCGCGCCGACGAGGGCCCACACATACTTGTGCGGGATCTCGCTGAGCATGCGGAGCGAAAAGCGCTTCACCGTGGTG
>Ga0315288_10007425_pt1 | contig 13880 bp, 10 predicted proteins | sample YL17G11_20_MG_FD_203454 | JGI IMG/M metagenome (GOLD analysis project Ga0315288, IMG submission 203454) | Sediment microbial communities from Yellowstone Lake, YNP, Wyoming, USA - YL17G11_20 | ecosystem: Environmental > Aquatic > Freshwater > Lake > Sediment | place: USA: Wyoming | collected...
GTATCAGCGTTTCAATCCACGCCCCCACGCGGGGGGCGACCGTAACATACCTAATCTATTATCATAACAAGAGTTAAATGTCAAGATTTGCGAACCCTTTGTATCCGCCCATTAAAATTCATTCTATGTCCCTTCTTAATTACCCTAATTCACTTGTAAGAGAACACTTATAAATCTTGCGAACCGCCCAAGGAAATTATGTTCACTTGGGATTCGCAGTTCAGTAATCAGACGATAAGCGGGCCTTGCGGGTCATACGAGGGCTTAGCTCCAACGTGGTCGACCCGTCTTTTCCAATTCTTGCCGAGAAAATAAAACCGCAGGCTATCTTCTTTTTCATCTATAACACTACTCAACTGCTGCCTCATCGCTACCCACTGGGCAGGGTCAACAAGACACTCAAAGACAGAATTTTGGACCCGCTGTCCCCTGTTTTCACATATCTTTGCTACATGCCGCAACCTTTTTCTTGCCTGTGCAGTTTCAGTATTTACATCGTAAGCAACCAACACCATCATAATATTATCTCCATAAAAACGGCGGATAGCCATCCAGATCGCCGCGAAGAAACCGTGCCATAAGCATTGCCTGAATATGCGGCAGCAATCCTGCTTGTACCTTTTCGTCCAAGAAAGGATGGGTTATTTCCTCTTGTTTTCTTTTTTGCCATGCAACCAAGACTATCTTCCTCGTGTCATCGTCCATAATTACCGCGCCTGTTTCCGATACCTTGAAACCATCCGGCTTGACCTGTTGACGATTTATCAGCGACAGCGCCAATCTGTCAACTAAGTACGGTCTGAATTCTTCCATAATATCGAGCGCAAGACCCGGCCTTCCCGGCCTGTCAACGTGCAGGAATCCAACGGCCGGATCAAGACCGACCCCTTCCAGAGCAGACTCCACGTCATGCACCAGAATCGTATAAAGAAAAGATAAAAGTGCGTTCATCTTATCGAGCGGGGGTCTCCTGCTTCGCTGCCTGAAGAAAAATTCATTTTTATTTGCGGTTATCAGATGGTCGAACGCCCCGAAATAGACATTTGCCGCATTACCTTCTATCCCTCTTATCATCTCAGTAGAGATGTTCCTATTTTTCAATTCATCTATGAAATTTACTAAACACTGACCGGCTCTTTCTAACTGTTCGTTATTCGGGTCGTCGGGCCTGTCCCTTGTTGCACGCAACAGTGCCACTCTGCAATTTGCCATCTTAGCAATAACAATCGAACGCGATATATCGGCGCATGCCTTTGGGTTATCTGCAATACGATATTGCTCTCTGCGAAGGAGTACATTTCCACATACCGGGCCGTGTACGCGGGCAAGGAATTTTCCGTTTTCAGTTAAGAATGAAAGTGTAACATTCCTTTCTCCACACAGCCCCATCAGAAAAGGACTGCACGATACCTGACCGAAACATACGATACTGCCGAGCGTATGGATCGGGACACGCAATTTCGTTTCGTTCTCTATGCGGACAAGAACTGTGTCCCCTTCCTTTGCAAGATAAGAACCCTGAGTCGTAACAAATAATGTATTAAGTAATTGTTTCATCCTTCGCATTTGACAGATAATGTTCAATGTCCTTTTTTATCCCCGCAACCTTCGGCATACAGGATTCAAGCAACGAACAACTTTTACACTTTTTCCCGTATTTAGCCTTAGGAGTTATTCGGCTGTTGAATAGTTCGTGAAGTTTTTGAGCGGTCTTTTCCGTCAAATTGCGTAAGGCCGGTGTAAATTGAACATCCTTCCTTCTTCGACTTTTGCCGTAATATATTGCCCCATCTTCAATAGAACATTTGAGCATTTCCTCAAGGCAGATTGCCTGTGCGCACAATTGAACTTCAAAGCTTATATCGTGCTTTAATATCCCGCGTTTATATTCGACAGGAAAAACCTTCCAACAACCTTTTATACCTTCCAGAGTAATTCCTGTTTCACTTCGATGAAATTCGGCGACATCAGTCATACCGGTAAGACCGAGCCGGAAAGAATGTATACGCAGGGACCGGACTATCCGCAAATTGGGCCGGGATTCAGTCTCCGTCTCATGTACCTTTTCGTGAATATTTCGCCCTTCAGCCGTAAAAATATTCTCCTGCCAGACTGTTTCAATAAGAACAAGGGCGCACCTTCTTTCGCAAAAGATAAAATGCTGCAAGGCAGAGATCGGGAGTAAGTTTTCTTCGGAATAATTTTCAACCATTAATTTTATCTGTAACTGTTACTCCTTCTGGCAATGCCTTTTTGATTTCTTCGACAGGTGGAATGTCATAATCAGAAAACATAAAAAGTCTTTCTATCCAAAAGAACTGCCGTTATGGTTCAACTTGAGTAAGGGCAGAACCCCAGCCATATAGCCGAGAAAATCGTCATACATAAGATTCCAAAGCCGCAACTCAGGGAATCCGTCGAGAGATTGCATATCATATCTGGCTTCCCTGTCTGCCCATATCTGAACGCTTCCCTTCTGAATCTCATCCGGCGATACTTTAGCATGTTTCTTAAGTCGTTCTTTGAGCGTTTCATCGACGACGGCAGTAATGGTATTTGAGTCGATGACTTTGAACTTCTCGGCAACATCGGGAAACTTCAGGGTTCGTTCACACATGAGTATTTCTTCAGATATCCTGTGCAAACCATTTTGCCTGATTTCCCGTCGCATTGCCTCAGTGGCTGAGTCAGGTCTCACCTGTTTCTCGGAGAACAACTCACTCAGTACCCTTGCCGAAGTATCGAATGCCCGATGAGATACAAGCAGATTGTTGCATCGTAGCTGGAAATCCCAGACTTCAACGTTCTGATACTCGCCTCTGCGATTAACCCGCCCGCCAATTTGAATCAAGCTGTTCATGCTGCATCGTTCTCTCAAGCCCGTTCGGAACGACAAATCAACGCCTGCCTCAACGCATGATGTCGCAACAAGCGTCCAATCTTCATCGGTCGCGTCGGAGAGCCTTTGCTTGACCCTATCCAATGTCTTTTTTCTATCGCTTGGGCATAATGATGTTGATAAGTGTTCAACACAAGTCCTTCCTCGCTTTTCACGCACTTTGTCCGCTATGACAGCCGCGGACTGAACAGTATTGACAATCAGGAGCCGTGGCCCGGAGAGTTCGTCCAGCCAGTCAAGCAGTTTTTCCAGACTCAGTGGTTCTGGGTGAGATAGGTACGCGATTCTATGGTCTTCATACGACAGTGCATTATTCCGAACATCAGCAGCAACAAGCTCTGGAAGCTCAATTGGCGGCTCTTCAAATTCCTCCAACCGCCAAAATCTGTTGAGAGACCCGGACCCAAGAACAAAATGACAACCCCAGTTATCTCTGAGGTCTTTGAGCCATTGCCATGCCTGCGGCCATAGATGAGGCGGCAAAGCGGCATGGGCTTCATCAATGAATATCGCCGAGCCGGGCAATTGATGCAGCTTTCGTAACGATGCTGGATGATTACTTGCAAGTGTTTCAAAGAATTGGACGGCCGTAGTCACAACAATGGGTGCATGCCAGAGGAATGAGTATTGTCTGAGTTCCGGCGACTCAAACTCCGCTCGATGATGGTGCGCAGCCACAACATCGGATTCATTTTCGCCGGCTCCTACAAGTGCCCTTCTATAAACATCAACCGACTGATCGATGATGTTCGTAAAAGGCAGAACGACAAAAATCCTTCTCAATCCTTTATTTTTGGCTGCTTTGAGCAAATGGGCCATAACTGCCGTTGTCTTGCCCGTCCCGACAGGACTGTCGCAGGCATACATGCTTTCCTTAGTATCAGCATTGCGACACGCCTGATAGACGCTATTTCTCAGAGCAGTACGGTTGCCTTGCTGAGTGCGGGAGAGATACTCAATATGCGCGTCGAGTAGTCGAAGTCGTTCTGTGGGGTTTAGCGATATGCCATCAAATGGGATGGCATCATTGTAGTTCCTCGCCGTGTCATAGTGGTCAGCATCGACAAGACAGGAGAGAGCTATCCGGCACAATAGAGCATTCTTGTCCAGCAAGGCGTTCGTTGCGACACCCTTCAAAGAATGTGACAGGACATTCAGCACATCATCGTGAGCCTTTCGATAGAGAGAGAGATGCTCATCGGTGTATGCCTTCAAAGGGTTGCTGCCAAGCATTGACGTTCTGTCTCTCAGAAAGCTGCGAGCATTGACGCACTCATCCGGGATATCCGGCAGGCCAACATGATGGGCATTGACAAGCAGAGCAGACGAAGCGTTCCCACATGCAGGGTCCAGCAGTGCCGCCACTCCAGCGTCAACATGGTTAATCGGAAGCGGGCGTCTGGATGCCCCGTCATGCAGAACCGCCTGATTGGCTGCGTCCAGTTTCCCAAGGTCGTGGAACTCTGCCGCAAGACGAACGACCTCCGCAAGTCGTTCGCCTCCACCCTTCCAGTATCGCCCAGCCCGGCCCGCATGGTCCTTCGCATATCTCAGTACATTCCCGACGTGCTCTGCGTAGCTCTGCTCGGAGATATTCCGGTCAGGCTTTGCACTATGCGCTAGCAGTTCCATCAGCTTCATCCATCAAGTCCCGAATAGACTTAATCCGATTCTTCAATTCGGCAGGAATATCCTCTGCCTTCGGAACCTTGTACTCATCCCACGACTTCGAAGGCTTTTCAGGGTCGAAATCCTTCTTTCTTGAGGGCTTCATCGCATCAATCAATGCAAAGTCCGAACACGAGCCTAAAGGCGACTTGTGTTCCATATACCAAGCATGTCTTATCTCGACAAACGGCCGCACATATGATCGTGTATGAGAATACGCCCATGGGATAAGCCTGAGCATTACATTAATGTCCTCTTTCATGCATCCAGACTTCGTAGCGGCTGTTGGGTTAACAAAGAACGGCATGCAATAGACCGCATGATGCACAACCCGATAAGCCAACGGGGCCATCCCCGCAGCCTTATCCTTCTCAACCGGTGGATTTGTTGTCGTATAGCGACCAATTTCGATTGGGGAGACCGATACGCCCATACCGAATTGTGCTACCCCCGTTCTGACAGGAACCTTTCTACCTTTTTCCAATTCTGTGTTTCCGAAAAGCCGCCCATCCCAGAACTTATTCTTGAAGGTCTCAGCGTCCTCGTTTATCTCGCTCTTTTGTCTTTGCCGTGATTCCAGAATCTCGAACCTTTCCGCCTTTAGATTCAATGTGTCCTTCAGCGATAGCCAGACCGGGCCTTCCTTGTTCTCAACTAGACTGCGAAGTTTGGCTTTGAAAGACACCGGCGAAATCTCGCCTCGCTTATCCGGTCTCTGCCGTGGATCACTCTCGCGGTCCGGGTCCCCGTTAGGATTAGAGTCCCTCACTTCGATGATAAGAAGGCCTGTGCCACGCATGATTTTGTCGTCCGCCATATTCTGTTCCTCGCTTTCTGTGTTGGTTTCGTTATCTTTTTCCGTCTTCTTGTGTTTCACCAATTCGGGACAAATACCCCAGGAGCATCTGTGCCTTGTCAGCATCTGAAATTCGATCAGGGAGATTCATCTTTCCAAGTTCCTCCGATATTCGTCGATACTCCCCCAAGGTCCAACGGGCAAGTCCAACATCGCCACTGGCTGTATTGGCCCACGCCTGATATATTAGAATCCTCTCTGAGAGGCGGGCTAATCCCGCAGTCGGATCGTCCATTGCGACACTCATGGCAGCGTTGCCGATAAGTTGTCGCGGTAACCCACTGGACTTCTCCCCTTGGTTCGCGGAGCCATCATCGTTTCCGCCTTTGTTAGCCCGTACGTGTTTGCAGTATTCCTTATGAAGTGTGTCGGCCAGCGACATCATCTGACCAACAAGGAACGATACTGTATGCATATAGTCTCCTTTCCTATGACCAAGTTTGTCTAATAGCACGCCCAGAATGCACGGCAGCAGGCTGGCGTGCTTAGTATATGGTTTGGCGCTCTTGCCCCATGCAAAAGAGCCATCATTTCTGTGGTCGGCGTGTCCCAGGTCCAGAAGCAGCGTCGAGGTGTTTCTCAGTGCCGCATTCAACAGGCGGCTTGCTGTCCGCTCGATGTACGGAGGCACCTCCAGCAATAGCGAAAGCCCTTCGCCTATTTTTATGCCGGATACCTGTTTGGCTTCTGCGCCATCGCGGTCGCGATACCAGACGACATTCAGGCAACCCACGACTTCCGTTGGGAACGGTGTCGATGGCGGAATCCAAACCGCCTTCTCTTCCCTGCCGATTCCTATGCTCAGGCATATCTTGGGGATGTTCTGGCAGCCCTTCTGCCATTCCTCTGCGGCCGCACAAATACGAATTGCCGCATAGTGCTTACTCAGCAATAGTTTGGTTCTGGCCTTGTCTGCTTTCGTTAATACAAAGACCCGTATTTCAGCATCGGGCTTTTCCCGCGTGATCCCGCTGAGTCCTTCAACCACGCGTTTGGCCATGGCTGCAAATCCGCTCCCATCCGGGTCTGCCCCATCTTCTTCACCGGCAAACATGGCAGGTACAGGCGGCAACGTACCGCCCAGTATGGACGGATAGGCAAACAGCACACCCGGCACAGGAACGCTCTTGCCATCGCGCTTTATATATCCGCAGACCCCTGAGACATCGCGCCAAGTGAGATTTCTCCTTTCCTCCTTTCCAAGCCATTCAAGAGAATCCTTCATATCCTGCCGTATATCTTTGCCGACACAGAAGCTTGCTGCATTCGCGCGGCCATAACGGCTCTGACAGGGTGATTCGCTGTTCATCGCTCTGAGTATGACGCTCCCCAGTCGGGGAAGCGTTGCTGGCGGGAACTTCTCGCCAGTATCCTTCGCTACCCCCCCAAACGCATCAACTCCAGATGAATCGGCAGGACTTGGTGTATCGCTCTGCATCAACTTGCCGTTTACCCACCGTTGCACCTTGTCATGCGTAGGCGGAAATAGATATGCCGAGCGGTCGAATAGATCGCAGACAATGGAAATCTTGCTCGCCTTTTTTGCGTCATCCTTTGTGCATAGCAGAAGCTTATCAAGCCATTCTATCGTGGTCCTATCACCCTGCCCTATTTTTCTGATGGCAGCATCTTTGATTCCCTCAAAGAACCTCTTCGTTCCAGCGAATTTATCATTTGATGATTCTGCTAGTTCCGCCAATCTTGCCAGCCTCTGTGCCAAAACTACTACGGACGACAACTCTTTCGGGATATCGGCAATGATCTCATTAAACTGCTTCGCCAGTTCAAAGCATCTGCCAAGGGTCTTTCTTTCGCTGTCACTCCAGAGAGAATCGCAGGTGTCTATTACCCCCGTCACATCACCTGCGACAGCTTTGCCCTCTTTCATCTTCTTCTTGATGTCTTTGACCTTCTGCTGGAGTCCCTTGCTTCCAGCCCAGAAGAGCGGTTTGATGTTGAATGCCGGGAAGGATTGTCCGTTCGCCGGTTCGTATTTCCTGATTGCTTCCACTTGGGAAGCATCGCTGATAACCTCGAAATCCGTTACATGGCCATTCTCATCGAGCAGGACTCTGACCGTTGTCCCTTTCGGACACGGCTTAAACTTGCCGTACCAGGAATCCCTGTTGGTGATACCGGCTTGCTGCTTGCTTCGAGCGAGTTCAAACAGTTCATTAAGCATATACCATCGCCCCCTTCTCTATGACGGCTGGCTTGTCGGGTCTGTAGAAATCCGGCCTCCACACAGAGTCCCTGCCGTCAGGAAAACATGTTTTCAACATACTAGGGATTTCCAGGTTGATATCCCCGCATACCTGTGTCGCTGGCCGGAACTCTCCGACATAATCCGGCACAAACTCCTTCCAGCCAAGACACGGCATATAATGCATCTGTCCTTTCTTCAGCCGCCTTTCAAATCGTTCCTGATAGGCATGAGCCCCGTTTGTCGTGCCGGTATTCTGCCGCTCCTTCTCGGCAGTTCCCCTGCGGTCATAGGTCGTCGGAACAGACTGCAATCTTGCATACAACCGATAACACACATCAACAAGGACCGTAGCCAAGAACTGATAACTTCCACCATTCTTAAGTAACTTACTCTTTCGAAGCGGTCCTCCGTAGTTTGTGTTATATACGTGGAACTGTATGGGTCTGCATATCTCCACCTTTGTCGGCACTATCTCAGCCCAATCGCTCAAGAGAATACACTCAAATATGCCTTTGACGGCCCCATAAGTCGGTGCGGGATAACTTGCGGGCACGTCCCCTGTGTCGGGCCTTGTCCACATTGCCACTGGCCCAGAGATTTCCAGTTTGACTTCGTAACGATTATTTTCCATAAGACCTCCGATAAAGTAAACGACTTGAGAATTTCCAAAATGCCAGATTTGCGATGTTTTGGAGGTGTTCTTTTAACGGCTGCCAGTCTTTTGGGTCTGAGCTGCCATTAGTATGAGCAAAAAATACTGGCTTATAATCACGCATATCGAGCTTTTCCCCGGTACTTTCCCAAAAGAAAAATTTAATCAACATTTTACACCATAAACCTTTGTAAGGCAAATAGCTTAAACTAAAAACGGTAACGGGTCAGTTACAGGTGGATTAAGGGGGCATCCAAGAATGGCGGTTGCTTAAGCAGCATTTTTCTTCCTCCACTGCTCTCGTGTGATTTTTAATTTGGGGTAATGTTTTCGTTCTCTTGTTACCATGCGTGGCTCATTTCGGCCCAACCTTTCCGGCACAACATGTGATGCTATTTCGCTTAACATGGCTTGATATATTGGCAGCAACTTCCATAATGGTTCAGATGCCAGCCCCGCGCCAGCCTGGATGTGTCGAAGGACGGGCCAGCGTTGTGCCTCTACGATGAGAACGAAAAGCGCCGCGCCAATCTGGATGTGTCGAAGGACGGGTCGATACTGGGCCTGCTCGATGAGAACGGCAAATTGCTGTGGAAGGCACCGCCATAAGGGTCTGTAGTTCGGTTTAGTCGGCATCTCAGCTCGTCAAGGACTTTATTCCGGCTGCCCGCAGCAAGCCTGCAGCCGGCGGAGCTGCTCGATGCGGCTGCCTGCACTAATGAGCCGGCCTGCCAACAGGGGCGCTCGAGCACAAAGAGCCATCCGCCTCTACGTACACTTCGAACTGGTCAAGCCTTTTGCCGTGGCCGTCCTGCAGGAGGATACAGCAGTGCGTGACACTGGCACGAGCCGGTGGCGCTTGCGAAAGTATAACGACCGCTTCAACAGCCGAGTCGGAGTCCGCCAGCAGCCTGATCAGCGACAATTATTCTTACCGTTCAACGACAATTAAAATTACCACCTCTATTTGAGGTTCTGTAGGCTATCTGGATTTTCTGTATGGCAAGGAGATCCAGATGGTTACGGACAATCAGGCAAGAATACTGATGAAGCTGATCAATCAGGAAAGAACCCTCGAAGCGGCAGCCGCCAAGGCCGGAATGAGCGGGAAGACCGCCCGCAAGTACCGCAAAATGGGCAAGCTTCCCAGCCAGTGCAAGGCCATTCATGACTGGCGAACCCGCCCGGACCCATTTGAAGAAGGTGATTGGCGTTGGGTCGAGGAGGTGCTCGAGAACAACGACGGTATTGAAGCCAAGACGCTCTTCGAAGTCCTCCAGCGAGAGTATCCCGGCAAGTACCAGGATGGACAACTGCGCACGTTCCAGCGCCGTGTGAAGCAGTGGCAGGCATTAAAAGGTCCGGGCAACGAAGTCTTCTTTCCCCAGGTCTATAAGCCCGGCCATTGGTGCGAATCCGATTTCACCAGGATGAAGGCTCTGGGCATAACCATCAACGGCTCGCCTTTTGACCACATGCTGTATCATTTCGTACTTTGCTTCTCCAACTGGGAGACGGGCACCGTGTGTTTCTCGGAGAGCTACGAGAGCTTAAGTGCCGGCCTGCAAAATGCCCTGTGGAAGCTGGGCGGGGTTCCCACTTACCATAGAACAGATAATCTGACTTCTGCGGTCAATCCGGTAGGCAATCCGGAGGTTTTTACCGACAGGTACATGGCACTGGCAAACCACTATGGCTTCGAGAGTCGCAGGATACAGCCCGGCTGTCCACATGAAAATGGCGATGTTGAGCAGCGTCATAATCGGCTCAAGACAGCTATAGACCAGGCCCTGATGCTACGAGGCAGCAGGGATTTTGCCGGTCGGGAACAATACGAGAGATTTCTCGAAAAGCTATTTGACCAGCTCAATGCCGGCCGCAGAGAACGGCTGAAGGAGGAATTGAAGGTTCTGCGACGGTTGCCGATCCGGAAATGCATTCTCACTATTTGTTCACAAAACGTTGTTTGGATAGCCTTCTTGGGAGTATCTGGCTTGTTGCCGCGAGGCCCCCGGCCTATTGCCTCAAGGCATTGCAGGAAAGAAGGAAAGAAACTGATGAGCGTGAGCAGGTCTTCCGACGCGAGTCAGCAGCAGAACGAAAACTCATGTCCCGTTTTGCCACACGAATCGAACAAGTGGAGCAATGGAGCTTCATATTCGCCGCATTGCTGGAAACGGCTTATGAGCAGAATGGCTCCACCGGCAGAGCGGACAATGAGCGAGTTTCAGGCATGTCATCCAGCGAGCAGGTGAAAGGAGGTGGTGCCCCATGATTTAGACAACCTCACGTAGGCGTCAATCAACTGTATTAAGACGACAAGAAAAGCCATCGAAAGCTATCAAGGAGAATATAAAATGAAGCGGTCACATAATAATTATGGCCTGTTGGCCATTTTGACTTTGGCCGTCGCACTGCCTTTTGGTATTGCTGAGACGGTCTGTTACGGCGGCCTGGCGCTCCACTATTATTCAACCCCTTATGGTGAGAGGGGTGGTAGCGGTAACGGGTATTACGGCCATTCATCGTGGACAGGGAGTAACTCGCATGCCCGCGGCGACGCTTGGGATGGATCAACCTGGTCGAGTGCCTGTGGGGGGTCCTATAGTGACTGGGCCGCATCAGAAGTATGGACAACAGGTGGAACCGGATCTGAGGTGCTCGGCTGGTCTTATCTGCTGTGGTACCATGCAGAAATTGGAGGTAATGCCCGAAACGACGACCCTAACACCGTCGGCTACGGATGGGCCAGCGCTAGCGCGGATGCTGTGGGTCTGCTCCGTTCGTACGACTCTGACGATGATTGGGACGACTCCATAGGCTGCAGCCTCTATGACGATGCCACCGAACCTGGCTTTGTCGAGGATGAGGATGGAGACGAATCAACCGGATCGGGCTCTTGCCTTGCTGACGCGATCATCCTGGTTTATCACCACTGCACAGCGTATGGGGACATCGAGAACGATGCCTGGTGGATGAGTGGCAGAGCAGACGTTGAAGTACAGTGTTACCTGTCGGAAGAAAAATAACTGCTGGACCGTAGAAACGGTGTCAGAATGGAACGGCTAAAGTGAGATATGAGACTGCACTCTGTTAGAATTTCGGCCATGTTGGTGTTGCCGGTTGCGCTATCTTGCTCTGCGTACGTATATACCTGCTCATTAGCGGAACCGTAATTCCGGACGCTGTTTGCCATCCCGTACAAGGACGATAGCTGATGATGGGATCAGGAGGTTCAACCGTGAATGAAATGCCTCGAACCTGGCTACGTATGTGCGGCTTTAGGACAGCGATTCGAGCCTGCCGGATCTCCATCATCAGCACCGTCCTGGTTTTCGCCGGCTTTCTGTCGGAGGGCATGTCCGCGGCCAGTGCCGCGACTTCAGATATTACAGCATGCGAGTTTGCGGTCACACGTTGTTCGAGCATGTACCCGCCGCGGAGTTTCAAAGGGCTTCTCGTGGCTGACCGGGGTGGCCGAAGCCGTATTACCATTTATTGGCTCCAGCCGCCCCTGATTTGCGAAAAGACGGACGATCTGGCCTATAGTGACATGATCTTTCAGAAGGACGTTGTGTCATGCTGGTTGCACAAAGACATTGATGGAAAGCATTCTTTCAAGTTCGACCTTGCCGAGATAGACGATCGATTTTGCCTGCCCAAGCAGGACGATCTAATGGCGATATTACAGTCTGTCTTTGGCGCCCTGAGAGAAGTAAGACGCGACCGTCTCAGCCCAGATGAACCGTGGGAAATGGCCAGGTTCTTCCAAGGTTGCAGAAATCGCAGCGAGTCTGAACACCGCGTGCTGTCGAAGGAGCATGAACTGCCCGGAAACAAGCAGGACGCAGCTTCGGACGATTCGGCAATTATGAATACACTGCCTTTTGGCAGGATCTACCGAAAGAAGATACTGGCAGACAACAGCTACGTCTGGCAGATAGGAAAAGCCTCAGCGAACACAGACGTTGTGACGGTGACGATAAGACCACTTTCAGATTCGAGACGAAGGGATATGCGGAGCGCCTTTGATCCCGATACACTGGGAAGGTGGTCGGCTGTACCCGAACCTTATCGCAGATATTGGGCGTTTTTGAGCCGCTACACTGAACTTGGAGATCGCCCGGACGGTCCATCTCAAGCCAGGAAGCTCTATTCAGAGATCAATTCATATCTCGGTGGTCATTTGCCTGAGGATACACGGTCGGCACTCAATGAACTTCGCTTCAACATCGCCCTTGTGACGGCCCTGCCAGACACCATTTCGCAGTCAACTCGTGAATATGTCTCGGCTCTTTGCGAACGCGATGAAGCCTCCACAAGCGAGACAATTCTGGAGTTGGGCGGTGTGGCCGCCAAGGTCAGGAAACAATGGTCCGACAAGGATACGCGTGATCTTGTCTATCCTTTGCTGAAGGGACTTATCCGGCCGTCGATCTTTGCCAATCTGAGTTTTCTGGAAGGCATGGTCTCTAAGATTAAGGGGCAAGGATGGTATTGGTATGGCCAGCTCATGATCGACATCCTTCGAGAGCAAAACTGCGTTGATGCGAACATCCTCAACAATTACTTGAAGGACTTAGGAATATGGCGGCTGTCCAAGGATGTAACAGAGGCCGATCCGAACACGCTGACGCCCTCCATGAGAGAGTTTCTAACCCGTCTGGATATCGCGCCACCCGAGGGTCAGCTCACTTTTGAGGACTTGCGGCATGTTCTCGACGAGGGACTTGCAGGTTTTGGTGGACCGCCCAACGACCAAAAAAAAGAACTCATAGAAAAGGTGCTGGCGTCGATACGTATGATTGCAGGAGACGGTCCATTTCACGGAGATAAGGACCGGCTTAGCAAATCGCTCATTGAATTTGAGCGGCTGCAACGCTCCGCGCGGGTTTCTTTGGAGAGTATGCACGCCTTGCTTACAACGTTCATGGCTTTATCCTTTTACGATACGTCCACACAGACAGATCATGAAACATTGATATCACAATTGCATCACGCTTCTGAGACATTGGGCAGGGAGATTAGCCAAATCCTTGAGCGTCACCGGCTCTCGTCGCTCGTTAGCCAACAAGATGTCAGAAAGATTTTTGCCAGGCCTCACGAGGATATTCAGCGATATGTCGATGACCCGCTGTGGCCGATGTTCAAATACCCAATGACCGAAAACGAGCAAACGAGACTCATCAACGAAATAAGGACCCGCTTGAAACATCTTGAGCAGCATGCTGAGAGCGTAGCACAAAAGCTCCCGGACAGCGCGGACTCTCAACTGATTCGTCGGGGTCTTATGAGAGATGTGGCCAATATTGCCGGGCAGATTCCTTACGAAGTAGTTTGTATTCGACGACCACGATATCCGGGCCTGTCCTGTGAACAAAGTAGTACCGTTGAACTTCATGTAGACATGAAGGGCCATTTCTACGACAGTCCTGACAAGGCTCGAGAGGTATTTCAGACGATGAAGTATTTTTATCTCGGGCATAGGATCGAAGGCGATGTTGGAGGGAAGGTTGACAAAAAGAGAAGTCCCCAACCAAAGGAGAATACAAGTTGAATGTCCTAATGTGTGTTGCGAACCGGGATTTGGGGCCGGCCT
>Ga0315288_10007426_pt1 | contig 13880 bp, 10 predicted proteins | sample YL17G11_20_MG_FD_203454 | JGI IMG/M metagenome (GOLD analysis project Ga0315288, IMG submission 203454) | Sediment microbial communities from Yellowstone Lake, YNP, Wyoming, USA - YL17G11_20 | ecosystem: Environmental > Aquatic > Freshwater > Lake > Sediment | place: USA: Wyoming | collected...
CATGGTCCACCACGCCGTCCAGCTCGGCCGCCAACTTCTCCGGGTCTCCCGGAAGAAGCGGGCCGAGGAAGGCGAAGGTCCGGACGCCCGCTTCACGAATCCGTTTGAGAGCGGCGATGCGATCAGCCACGCTCGAAGCCCGCGGCTCGAAAAAACGCGCAACGCGTTCGTTGTCCGTGGTGATCGTGAACCCGGCTTCGATCTCCTTGAATTGACGGAAAAGGTCAAGATCCCTGGCCATGAGAGCGGATTTGGACTGAACCTGGACCGGGAATTGGACGAGCAGCAGTTCCTCCAGGCAGCGCCTGGTCAGCCGGTATTCCGCCTCCATTGGCTGGTAGGCGTCGCAGACCGAGGAAATCCAGACCGTTCCCCTTTTCGCCCTCTTGAGCTGTCGCCTTAGGAGATGGGGCGCGTTGATCTTGATGTCAACGAACGTTCCCCAGGGTTCGCTGTGGCCCGTATACCGCGGAATGAACGTCCGGGCGTAACAATAAAGGCAGCCGACCTCGCATCCGGTATAGGCATTGACGCAGTAGTTGAAGATCTTCGACTTGTTGAGGATGCTCTTGGCCGTGACTTCCCGTGTTTTCACCATGGCATTATCCCGACTCCATATTATCCCAAAGTGGAAGATATGAGAAATCGATCGTGATTTAAAATGGGGACGATTCCCTGCCCGCGTTCGGCCGGCCACTTGCACGAAGGTCATGTTTTCCATATCATAATGATGTAAATTTCAATCAGAGGTTTCCATAATCGAAGAGCAGTCTGATGCGGAACCGAATCGTCGTCTTCTTTTTCTTAGCGGCCGGGTTGCTGCTCCGGCCCCGGACCGGAGCTCCGGCCGCGCAGGGCCAGGACGATCAAGTCGTCAAGGCCGAAGCTCTGCTGGCCAAGAGCGCCGTCCATGCCGGCGATGTGTTCAAGACGGCGCTCCTCCTCAAGATCAACCCGGGCTGGCACATCAACGCCAACGAAGTGACCGACGAATTCCTGTTCGCCAGCGCCTGCACGCTCGAGGAAAACGACCGGTTCACGGTCAAGGAATATGTTTATCCCGAAGCCAGGCGCGGCAAATATGAATACTCCGAGAACGAGCTCTTGGTCTATGAGGGGGAAACCGTGATCGGCGTTCTCATTGAGGCGGCCAAAAGCCTGGCCCCCGGCTCCTATAAGATCAAGGGCACTTTCGATTACCAGGCCTGCGACCAGAGATCCTGCCTGCCGCCCAAGACGATCGACATCGAGATCACCATCTCTGTCGTACCCGACGCCCAGGAGACAAAGGACATCAACCGGGAGATCTTCGAAAAGATCAAGTTCAAGGCAGGATAAGTAATCCTTCGAGGGACCGCATGAATAAAGAAGAACTGCGGAAAATTCCGTCGGTGGATGCGCTCCTCGGAACCGGGGAGCTCGTGAAGCCGGCGGAGATATTCGGCCGGGAAGCCGTGGTCCGCGCCGCCCGGACGGTTTTAGAGGAAGTGCGCGAAGACATCCTGGCCGGCGCCGGTCTTCCCGGGGATAAAGCCGATGTCCTGCGCCTTCTCGCCAACCGGATCGCGGAACGCCTCGAATCCCAGGCGGAACCGTCGCTTCGCTCCTGCATCAACGCCACCGGCATCGTCATCCACACCGGGCTCGGCCGCGCCGTTCTTTCGGGCGAAGCGCTCGAGGCAGTCTCCGACGTCCTCCGCGGCTACTCCACCCTGGCCGTGGACCCGGAAACCGGACGCCGCGGCGACCGAGACAGCCACCTCGCCGGCCTGATCTGCCGGCTGTGCGGAGCCGAGGCGGCGACCGTGGTCAACAACAACGCCGCCGCCACCGTCCTCATCCTCAACACCCTGGCCAGGGGCAAAGAGGTGATTATCTCGCGCGGCCAACTGGTCGAGATCGGCGGCTCTTTCCGCATGCCCGACGTCATGGAAACAAGCGGCGCGATTCTCCGCGAAGTGGGGACGACAAACAAAACCCACCTCAGAGATTATGCCGCAGCGGTGAACGAGCGGACGGGCGCTATCCTGCGCGTTCACCACAGCAATTATCGCATCGTCGGGTTCGCCGAGGAGCCCGGCCTGGAAGAGCTGGTCGAGCTGGGCAACGCCCGCAATATCCCTGTCATCGATGACCTGGGGAGCGGCGCGTTAGTGGATTTGGCCCCATACGGATTGGAGAACGAGCCCCTCGTCCAGAAAAGCATCCAGGCCGGGGCGAGCGTCGTTTGTTTCAGCGGCGATAAGCTCATCGGCGGCCCTCAGTCCGGCATTCTCGTCGGGAAAGCCGATATCATGGCCAAAATCAAAAAGAATCCGCTCAAGCGGGCATTCCGCTGCGGCAAGATGACCATCGCCGCTCTGGAAGCCACGCTCAAGCTCTTCCTCAACCAGGATAAACTGAACGAACGCCATCCCGTCTACCGGATGCTGTCGCTGACGCCCGAAAACCTGATGAAACGGGCCCGGCAGCTTGAGCGCAGGCTTAAGCAGCGGCTGTCGGAAGGAAATTCTGTCAGGGTCCAGGACGGCGGCTCGGAAGTCGGGAGCGGATCTGTGCCCGCCCAGACCCTGCCTACCAAGCTCGTCTCCGTCAAGTCCCGGAGGTTTTCCGCCGACGAACTGGCCAAAAAACTGCGTTTGAACCGGCCGCCTGTTTTCACCCGGATTCTCAAGGACGAAATCGTCTTCGACCTGAGGACCATCCGGCCCGGCGAGGACGCGGCCGTCGAAGAAGCCCTGATACGAATTCTGAATCAACCCTAAACTCCGAAGGATCATCCCCATGATCGACCTTGAAAAACGCAAGCGCATCATGAGCCGTTCTCTCGTGCTCGGCCACTGCATCTGCAACCCCAAGCAGCTTTGCCCCTGCGACCTCTTCAAGACCAAGGGCGTCTGCCTCTGCGCCGGCGAGCGGCTCAAGGACGCGGCCGAGGACGTGGAGCTGACCCGCTACGTCGAGAATGCCGGCTGCGCCTCGAAGATCAGCCAGGCCGACCTCAAGAAGATCCTGAGAGGACTTCCCGAAATCGATGACCCGCGCGTGCTGGTCAGCTCATCGACCTGCGACGACGCGGGCGTTTACAAAATCAGCGCGGATAAAGCCCTGGTTCAATCCGTGGACATCTTCACGCCCGTGGTGGACGACGCCTATAACTTCGGCGAGATCGCCGCGGCCAACTCGGTATCGGACATCTATGCCATGGGCGGAAAACCCCTGACCGCGCTGTCCATCGCCGCCTTCCCCATCGAGACCCTGAGCCCCAAGATCATGAACCGCATGCTTTTCGGCGGTATCGCCAAGATGCAGGAGGCCGGCGTCATCGTCCTGGGCGGCCACAGCATCAAGGACAAGGAGATCAAGTTCGGCTTCGCCGTGACCGGGGTCATCAATCCCCGCAAGATCATAACCAACGCCGGCGCCCGGCCTGGCGACGCGCTGGTCCTGACCAAGCCGCTCGGCGTGGGTGTCATCAGCTTCGCCCGCCAGGTCGGAAAGGCGTCGGCCCAGGCGCTGGCCGCGGCCGGCCGCTCCATGAGCGAGCTCAACAGGACGGCCGCCGAGCTCATGGTCCGGATGGGCGCCCGGGCGGCCACCGACATCACGGGCTTCGGCCTCCTCGGCCACCTGGCCGAGATGGTCGTCCAGAGCGGCGTCACGGCCGAGATCACGGCCTCGAGCGTCCCCATCTTCGATGAGGCCCTGGACTATGTCCGCCAGGGATTGATCTCGGGCTCCGTGGAGCGGAACCGGGAATATGCGTCGCGTTTCGTCCGGCGCCATGCCGAAGTCAGCGAGAACCTGGAGCACATTTTTTACGACCCGCAAACCTCCGGCGGCCTGCTCATCGTCATTCCGGAGAAGAAGGCCGCGGCCCTGGTCAAGAAGCTGCGGGAACGGGGCGTCGGCGCGGCGGCCGTCATCGGCTGTATTAGTGCGAAATCCAAAGGGAGCATTATCCTCAAGGGATGACGGAATAAGATGACCGGTCCGCTGACGGAAAAAGAGCACGTCATCGTCGGCACGGCCGGCCACATCGACCACGGCAAGACATCGCTCGTCAAGGCCATCACCGGCGTCGACGCCGACACGCTGCCGGAAGAGAAAGAGCGCGGCCTGACCATCGAGCTGGGATTCGTTTTCCTCGAGGACCCGGCCTACGACAAGCAGATCGTCTTTATCGACGTCCCCGGCCACGAGAAATTCGTCAAGACCATGGCCGCGGGCGCAAGCAATATCGACATCGCCGTGCTCGTCATCGCCGCCGACGAGAGCATCAACGTCCAGACGCGGGAACACTTCGACATCCTCCGGCTCCTGGAGATACCATTGGGGATCGTTGCCCTGACCAAATCGGACCTGGTGGAGGCGGCCCGGCTGGAGGAGCTCAGGGCTGAGATCCGGGGGTTTGTCGAAGGAACCTTCCTCGAAAACTCCCCCATCATCGCCGTCTCGTCGGTCACCGGAGCGGGAATCCCGGACCTGGTTGCGGCCTTGAAAGAGTTAGGTCTCCGGGTGCGCGGCCGCGAGGATCGCGGCGTCTTCCGCATGCCCATCGACCGGATATTCATCATGCAGGGCTTCGGCACGGTCGCTGCGGGAACCATCCTATCCGGCCAAGTCCGAGCCGGAGACAGGATCGAGATCTATCCGGAGGGCATCTCCGCCAGGGTGCGCGGTATCCAGGTCCATAAGGATGCGCGGACTCAGTCATCGATCGGGCGGCGGACCGCCCTCAACCTCCAGGATGTTAAAAAGGAGGACCTGCGGCGCGGCCAATGCGCTGCCGCGCCCGGCTCGCTCCAGCCCACCTGGCGCCTGGACGCCAGCCTCAACCTTCTGGCGCGCTATGGGAAGGAGATCAAGAACCGGGAACGCGTGCGCGTCCACATCGGCACGGACGAGGTTATCGCCCGCCTGGCCCTGCTCGACCGCGGCGTCCTGGAGCCGGGCGGCACGGCCTACGTCCAGTTCATGCTCGAATCGCCCACGGTCGCCCTGCCCGGCGACAGGTTCGTCATCCGCACATTCTCGCCCTTCATGACCGTCGGCGGCGGGAGGATCCTCGACGCGGTTCCGTCCAAACACAAGCGCTTCGATGAGCAGGCTTTAATCGGGCTGAAGAAGCTGGAGCAGAGCCCGGCCGAGGCCGTGGAGCAGCTCTTCCTCAAAGCCTCTTTCGAACCCCGCTCCCCGGCCGAAATCGCGCGAAGTCTGGGGATCCCGGAGGATGAGGTCAGGCCCGCCGCAACGGAGCTCCATCGAAGCGGGAAAATCATCAAGCTGCCGGCCGACAAAAAAGAGCTCTATATCCATGCTCGAGCCTTCAAGATCCTCGCTGACAAGCTCCTCGGGCTGGTCAGGAATTTCCATGAACAGAACCCCCACCTCGCCCGGATGCCGTACGCCGACCTGCGCTCCCAGTTCCTGAAATTCGCCGGGGCGGAGGTATTCCGGCCGGTTTTAGACGACCTCTGCGGCAACGGGGCGCTGGTTTTGCAGGAAGCCCAGGTCGCGCTGCCCGGGCATAAAGTTAGACTCAACCGCCAGGAGCAGGACGCGGTCGACCGGCTCGCCGAGCTTTTCCGGAGGGCGGGGTTCTCCAGCCCGCTCGAGGAAGACGCCGCCAAACAGCTTCGATTCGATCCTGTCTTGTTCAAAAAAGCCTGGAAAACCCTGAGCGAAAGCGGCGAGCTCATTCGTCTTAACCCAAAAGTGTTTTATCACCGGGAAACCGTAAAAATAGCCCGGGACATCATAACGCAACATATCCAGAGGAAGGGACAGATCACCATCGCCGAATTGCGGGACCAGCTCCGCCTGTCCAGGAAATATGCGCAGGCTATACTGGAATATTTCGATAAAATCGGGTATACAAAAAGGATTGAGGACCATCACGTCCTGAAGTGACTGCGGGAAGGTAGAGGTCCCGGTGGGCCTTCTGGACTTCAAATCCAGCACGGGGCCTTGAAAAAGTCCCGGATGGGTTCAACTCCCATACCTTCCCGCCAGGCCATATTTCTCTTGATTTTCAGCAAGTGGTTTCTGGGGTCCGTTTGCGGCCGAATATTTTTATGGTAGGTAACCTTTTACCGGAAGCCGTCGTATATATATTTAGAGATTCTAAATGTATGGAGGACAACCCTGATGGAAATGCTTTCGAAGCTGGAAGAACTGGTCCTGATTTCCGTCCTGAAACTGAAGGGGGAAGCCTACGGGACATCCATCTACACCCATATCGTCGGCTTGACGGACCGGGAAGTGACCGTCAGCAACGTCTATTTCCCGCTCGAGCGCCTGGTGCGCAAAGGTTTTCTCCTGGCCGTTCAAGGTGATCCCACGCCGAAACGGGGTGGGATGGGCAAACGATACTACAGGATCACGAAAAGCGGCCTCGCCGCCCTTCAGGAAAACAGGGCCGTCAACCTGGCCGCCTGGCGGGGTGTGGCCACGTTGATCAAGCGCACCGAGGTCTGACGTGCGTCCCCCGAAACTTGCCAGATTTCTGCTAAAAGTCCTTGCCTGCCGGAGGGAGAGGGCTTATCTCGGAGATGTGGAAGAGCTCTACCGCCTAAAGATAGAGAATTCGGGTCTCGACTCCGCCGATCGCTGGTACCGGCGCGAGGCCCTCCATTCCCTCCCCAAATTTATTATCGAATCGATTCGCTGGAGGATCATCATGTTTAAGAATTATCTTAAAACGGCCGTCCGGATTTTCTTCCGGGACAAGGGATACTCCTTTCTGAATATGGCCGGGCTGGCCATCGGGCTGGCCTGTTTCGCCCTCCTGATGATGTGGGTGCAGGATGAGTTTGGCTGGGACCGATTTCACGAGAATTCTCGGCTCATTTATAGGCTCGAATCGAATTCGCCCGCTCAGCCGGCCCCTCTCGGTCCGCACCTCAAAGCCAACTATCCGGAGATCGCCGAAGCGGTCCGCTTTTATTTATCCAATCCACTCTTGGTGAAATGCGGGGACAAGGCTTTTGATGAAGGCGGGTTCGTCTTGGCCGATGCCTCGGTGTTCGATGTTTTCACGATCCCCTTCGTCGCCGGGAATCGAACCTCTGCTTTCGCCGATCCGAACGCGGTCGTCCTGACTGAAGCCGCGGTGAAAAAATATTTCGGGAACGAAAATCCCGTCGGCCGTATCCTGACGGTGGAGAATCGATTCCAAGTCCGGGTGACGGGGATTGTCCGGAACCTGCCGCAAAATTCCGACATCCAATTCGACGTCCTTGGCGACTTCAGGATCCTCGGCTATTTCCGGAAAGGATATGAGACCCACTGGGGCAACCATGAATATATCACTTACGTTCGATTGGCCGCGGGCGCGGAGGCCAAGACCGTCATCCCCAAGATCGCCCATATCGTTATGGACCGCAACCCCGAATTGCCGGTGTCCTTGACGATGATGCCGCTCGGCCGGATCCACCTGTACGAGGACGGCGCCATCAAATATGTCGCCATCTTCGCCCTCGTCGCCGTGTTCATCCTGTTGATCGCCGCCTGCAATTTCATCAACCTAACGACGGCCAGGTCCGGCAAGCGGGCTAAGGAGATCGCCCTTCGGAAAGTCGTTGGCGCCGTTCGGCACCAACTCGTCAAGCAGTTTCTGAGCGAATCGGTTCTGCTCTCGCTGAGCGCCTTCCTGATCGCTCTGACCGCCGTGGCGCTGGTTCTCCCGTCCTTCGATGCCCTCGCCGGGAAGGACTTCTCCCCGGGGGATCTCCTCAAGCCCGGGCTTTTTTTATTCCTCCTCGGTACAACCGTTATGTTATAAGTCAAAGCGCTTAACTTGAGGTAAATATGAATTAAGTGGGTAAACATGAACAATAACCTAAAAATACTAATTCTGAGCTTATTCATCGTGTTTCTGCTTGCTGGATGTGCCAAAGAAGAAGCTAGAACAGCTAAAGAGGTTTCTCAACAGAAAGGAACTTCAGGGGTTGTATCCGTAGAGGGTGCTGAACTGCACTATGTTATAGAAGGAAAAGGAACTCCTTGCATTGTTCTCGGTCATTCAGAGAGCGCACGCCGAATATTGTCTCAGGAGTTGAGAAATCATTTCAAGTTTGTTTTTATGGACCAAAGGCATGATGCTCAGTCCAATTCTTCACAAGAGATATCCAAGATAACGCTTGATACATATCTTGATGACATTGACAAAGTTCGCAGAACTTTAAACCTTGATAAAACTGCTGTTTTAGGACACTCAATTCACAGCTATATCGCCCTTGAATATGCCCGGAAGTATCCCAAAAATACGTCTCATGTGGTCATGTCGGGTTTCACGCCATACAGCCCAGCTGGAGTGGCAGATGAATTCTGGGAATCCGATGCTTCAGCTGAAAGGAAGATGATCCTTAAACAGAACATGGAAAAAATAAATGAAGATGAGCTCAGCCGGATGCCGTCTAAAGAAAGGGTTGTTAAAACGTATATGGCCATGGCTCCGAAACTCTTTTATGATCCTACATACGACTTGTCGTGGATTTATGAAGTTGTGGAATCTAACCAGGATATTTCTCGTCATTTATTTCAAGTCATTTTCAAAGATTATGACATCGCAAAAAGGCCTGGTCGGGTTGAGACACCAGTGTTTCTAGCAATTGGGCGCTACGATTATTTATGTCCTTACTTCCTCTGGGATGCTAGAAAAGATGTTTTGCCAAATCTCTCTTACAATCTCTTCGAGAAAAGCGGTCATTTTCCAATGGTTGAGGAACAGGAATTGTTCGATAAGAAGCTGATTGAATGGATTAAGAGTCATTAATCAAAGAATTTTCTAAATAAGTTTTCTGAGCGAACCGGGCCGTCCAGACCTGCTTGCCCGTCATTTCGTACACGTCACGGCGACCGGAACATGCCGCGGATTGGCGACCAGGAGCAGAGGAAAAGGCTCGAATAGTCAACCGAAATAAATCCTTTGACTTTGCGCTCGGCAGGTTTGTAAAATGAGCCTCAGGTCAAATCAATAAGTAGAAAAAAAGGAGAGCACCGTGTGCGATTTCTGCCATAAACACGGTGAGGGGAGGAAGTGGTACCTCGAGGCGAATAATTTCGCCGAGGACCTGCTGAGCGACCTGCGCCGGCGGGATTTCATTAAAAAGTTCTTTCTCCATCCGGAAAAGCACAAAGAAGGCGTTGACTCACTCGACCGGCTGGACCGGGCGCCCGGCTTTGTCCGGCGCGTCCTGACGGCGAGTTACGTCAAGCGCCAGCAGAGAATTCATTATGGCCAGGTTGTCCCGATAGAAGACGTGGAACGGATCTTTGATTTCGTCACATCAATCACGCGCGTGGCCTGCATCTGCCGCCAGGCGACGATCCGCTCCGAACAGCGATACTGTTACGCGCTGAGCCTGGCGCCCAACGGTGGAGAGCGGATGCAGATCATTCGTGAAATCGATGCGGACTACCTCACTGGACCTCATACTAAGGGGCTGGAGAAGCTGAGCAAGGAAGAAACCCTGGCCGCCTTCCGCGATCACGAGCGCGAAGGACTCTGCCATACGGTCTGGACCTTCATCGCCCCGTTTATCGGCGGCGTCTGCAACTGCGACCGCACGGATTGTCTGGCCATGCAGGCGACGGTGACGCATCAGTTCCCGGTCATGTTCCGGGCGGAGTACGTCGGCCAGGTTTCTCCGGACTTATGCAACGGGTGCCGGCAGTGCATGCGGGTTTGCCAGTTCGGGGCCGTCGGCTACAGCGCCGCCAACCGGAAGGTCGAAATTGACGCGCGGCGCTGCTACGGCTGTGGGATCTGCCGCGCCGTCTGCAAGCCGGACGCGATTGCGCTTCTCGACCGCCGGGCCGTTTCGCTGGCCGCGAACTTATGGTAATTCTCTGCAGCCGAAAAAGAATTTCCCCTGGGCCTCTCTCTATCTTCTTCTCTGTAAATGAATTAGAGGAAACGAGGCCTTAATTCTTTTAAGACTTATGTTCCGATTCTGACACCAAAAACTTGGTCCCACATTTATTACACTTAAAGCCGATTCTCTTTTCAAAGTCGCGGAACCGATCGTCTTTACCGGTGGGTCCGACTTCAACGCTCCCACAGCTGGGGCATCTCTTCTCTTTTGTCAAGCTGAATATTTCATATTTAGCTTCCACTGGAATCAATTCAGTCTCTTCACTCCTGAATTTAAATCCCTTCTTAAAGACTCTTGAGCAGACATTGACCACCTCAGGATCGTAAAGAACGCCGCTATTCTTGGATATCTCTTCAAGGGCCTTATTCAGTCCCGGTGCCGGCCTATAAGGGCGGTGGGAGTTCATCGCTTCAACGACATCGGCCACTCCAAGGATCTTTGCTTCAAGGAGAATTTTATCATCAGATAGGCCCAATGGATATCCGGATCCATTGATTCTTTCATGATGTTGAAACACCGTTTCTGCAACCGGCCAGGGAAAATCTATGGTCTTGAGTATTTCATGGGCGATTTTTGGATGGGACTTGATTATTTCAAATTCCTTTTCACTTAATGGGCCTGGTTTGTTGAGTATTTCCGTTGGGATTGATATTTTACCGATGTCATGAATGAGTGCGGCTACGCGGATTCCATCAATTCTTTTTGTCGGAAGCCCCAGTTCTTTGGCCATTGTGCGGGCAAGGTCGGCGGCGCGGCGCTGATGACCGGCTGTAAACGGATCCTTCATCTCGAGCATTTTATCGATGACCTCGATGATTGTACCCGTGGTTTTGCGCAAGACTTCCAGAGTATCAGAAAGCTCTTTCTCCATCTTCTTGCGATCTGTGATATCCCACATATAAGCGCGAGTACCAAAGATTTTATTCCTAATCTTTAATAGAGAAGCCGTCACTTCAAGGTAGATCGTTGAACCGTCCTTTTTGATTCCTCTAAACTCATATCTCGAGGGAACTATTTTGCCTGCGACTCGGCCTTTATGATATTTCATGACCATTTCAAAATCTTCAGGATGAATTATCGACCGGGTGGGCAGTTTCAGCATTTCATTAATGGAGTAGCCAAAAATATCCCCACATTTTTTGTTGATATATTTAAGGTTTCCTTCTTTATCGTCGATCAAGATAGCGATTCCAGCCTGTTTAACTAAATCCCCATAGCATTCTTCGATTCTTTGTAGCCCGCCTTTGGTTTCCTCAAGTTTCATCTCTTCTCCTATCACTCTATTTCCATTCTAAGGCATAACGCTTAACCAGCGGTATGCCCTCCTCGTTTTCCTGGATCAAGACATAAAGTTTGTTTTTCTTGACGATAAAAGCCGTCTCTTCCCGGGGGAGTGAAAACCGGGTGATGCACCGGCCTTCCGGATCGAAGACATCATACCATAGCCCGCCTTTGCCGTCCTGCTCGTAGGTCTGGGCATAGAGACGGCCCTCGGCGTCGCCGATGAAGAAAAGGACCGGCGGATAGGCGTCGGGGAAGACGATCTGGTTCCGGTATGGAGCATCTCCATACTGTTCCTCAAGGATCTTTTTCTTGTCGGCGTCCGTGACCTTCAGGGCTTCGTAGTCCTTGATGATTTTCCGGATGAGCTTTCCCTCAGGGCTCAGGACGAAGAACTCATACTTTGAATTCGTCATCCAGATCAGGCGGTCATCCCCCGTTACATGGCAGAAGTGGAGGATTGTGAAAGCGTTGAAGGCGCCCGGCTTGATCGGTTCCTCGACCTCGGCAAGGGTTGCGACCGGGTTTAAGGCCGGATCGTACTTGATCAGATTCAAGGTCATTTTTTCCCCGTAAATCATTTTATCCGCGTAGATGTTTCCTTTAGAGTCGATCTTGAACCTGAACATATTGGATAAGGCGGTCGAAAGTTCCTTGAGGCAGCGGCCGTCCCGTGAGTAGAATGTAAGCTTGTTCCGGTCCAAGATGACGCCGGTTCCATCGGGGGTCACAATCATCCGACTGGGATTTTCCCATTCGCCCGGCCCCTGGCCCTTTTTCCCGAAGGCGCTGATGAGCTTGCCCGTTTTATCGAAGATCCGAACCTTGATATCCTCCCAATCGAGAGTCCAGATATTCTCCTGATCATCGACTCCGACCGACCTCAGTTCGGCGAACAGATACCCGGACGACACCTGCTCTCTCCCGATGACAAGTTCTTCCGTCAGAACGAACTTCGAAGGACTGTCGGGCTGGGGCACGGGTTTCTTGGGATTTCGGACCACGATGACGCCATTCTCATTTTTAATGTCGATCTTCTGCCCGGCTGCAAAAAGCGACAGAGAAAGAATGCTCAAAAAGATCACGACATAGATATCGAAGCCTCCGAAAATTAAATGTGGGAGTTTTTTTTCTTTCACGAGAGTTACTATTGATTCATTATATCCCATTTCCACCTCCTGGCTCTCATAAAAAACTACCTTTTCAATATATTCCGGTGCCTCTTCGGATTTCGACTTCTCAATAAGTCGATTAAGAATCCAGATCACGCGGCCACGGATGATGGCTCTCATGGCTTTCATCGGTCTGCGCCTTCGATGATCCCAAAGATAGTAAGGTCAAATTTCCAAACCCCTTTTTTAGACACCGATTTTATTTATTTAAGAATAATTTTTCAAGGGCCAAGTTGAAAATGCTTTGTATGGATGCCCCAGACTGCACGGAATCAATGAATGCATCAAGGAGGAAGGCCGGGATGGACGAAGCGACCATGTCGGGACTTCGGGAGCGAGTCCATTCCGGCCTTCCCCTCATATGGAACCCGGTTTATGAATAATGCAGGCTAGATTATTTATAGAAATTGACAATAAATTTTTGCTGTGCTACTAGAAAGAAAGATTGTACATTCATATTTCTCTCTCTCCACCAATGCCATTACACGGGTCCTGGCGACCCGCAAGGAAGGTATGAGATGAAACGAACAACAATGACCGCTCTCCTCGTCTTTTTGGCCTTGGCAATCATCATCGGCGCACAGACAAAGCCGCCGGCGACTTTCGCCGATTACGGCCAATGGGAGACGCTCGCCTCGGCGGGCGGCCGCGGGGGTCTCTCGCCGGACGGCCGCTGGCTTGCCTACGCCATTAACCGCTCCAACCGCAACAACGAGTTGCGCGTTACCAAGCTCGCCGACGGCACGACGAAAGTCGTCGCCTTCGGCGCGCAGCCGGCCTACTCGGACGACTCGAAGTGGATCGCTTACAGCATCGTCCAATCCGAAGCCGAGCAGGAAAAACTGAGAAGCGAGCAAAAGCCGGTGCAGAACAAGCTCGGCCTCTTGAACCTCGCGACGGGCGAGACTTCGACGCTTGACGGCATCGAGTCGTTCACCTTTAGCCCCGACGGCGCCTACCTCGCGATGAGGCGTTACGCGGCGGCGCGTCCATCGGCTTCCTCCCCGGGTCCCGGTCCCGCGGCGGGCGGCGGACGCCCCGGCGCGGCCGACGCATCCGAAGAAACGCCCGGCACGACGCTCATCGTGCGGCAGCTTGCGAGCGGCCGTGACACGACCTTCGGCAACGTGTCCCAGTTCGCCTGGCAGGACACCGAGCGCAGCCGCCTCCTGGCGATGATCATCAACGCTGAAGGCAAGACGGGCAACGGCGTGCAACTCTTCGATCCGGAGACGGCCGTGCTGCGTGTGCTCGATTCGTCGGCCTCGATCTACGCTGGCCTCGCCTGGCGTAAGGATGCGCCGGATCTTGCCGTGCTCCGGGCGAAGACCGACGATCGCAAGGACGGCCCGACGCAGGCCGTGCTGACCTGGACGGGTCTCGGCAAGACCGAACGCCAGCGTATCTACGATCCCACGGCTGATGCTACATTCCCGGCGGGCATGCGGACCGTCTCGTTCCGCCGGCCGTCGTGGTCGGATGACGGCAACGTGCTGTTTCTCGGGATCGCGAAGTGGGATGATAAAATCGCGCCGGCGGAAAAGGG
>Ga0315288_10007427_pt1 | contig 13879 bp, 15 predicted proteins | sample YL17G11_20_MG_FD_203454 | JGI IMG/M metagenome (GOLD analysis project Ga0315288, IMG submission 203454) | Sediment microbial communities from Yellowstone Lake, YNP, Wyoming, USA - YL17G11_20 | ecosystem: Environmental > Aquatic > Freshwater > Lake > Sediment | place: USA: Wyoming | collected...
CTCTGCGCGGCAGTCCTCGCAGAGGAACTCGCCGTCGACGCCGCGGAGGTTTGTGGAGTATGTCTCGCAGCGGTCGCAGTAGCCGACGGTGGATGGGCTATAGGCGATGGAGGCGCCGTTGATCTTCGAGTTCTCCCTCATGATCTCCATTATCGTGGGGATGATCCTGATGATGTCCTTGTGGCTGATTATGCCAACCAGTTGCCCCTTGTATGTGACGCCGAGGCGCCTTATGTTGAGCTTGTCCATCATCCTCATGGCGTCGACGATGGGTGTCTCTGCCTTCACGACCCTGAGTGGGCTCGACATGATCTCCCCCGCCGTTACGCCTTGGGGGGACTTTCCGTCAGCGACGACCCTGAGGACTATATCCCTCTCCGTGACGATGCCCACCGGCTGTGCGTCTGAGTTGTTTACTACGATGGCACCAAGCTTCTGCTCACGCATCAGCTTGGCGACCTCGGTGATGTCGCTGCCCTCTTCGACGGCGAAGACGGGGCTAGACATCGCCTCCCTCACCATCATCTTTGGCTCCATCTCAAGGCTCATAGCCCCAATGCCTCCGAGTTGACAACGGATTCAGGGTATAAAAAGGGTATGAAGGGGTAACACGTAGTAGTCGGTGAAGCCTAGTCTGTGAGGAGGCTTACACCGCCGCAGTGATCGCAGATGACGACGCCGCTCGTTGATGCTCTTTCTGTGGAGACTCCGATCCAGCCACTGCATTGGCTGCACCTGACGAGCACTCCACCGCCCGCGGTGGCTGATGTCTTCATCTCACTAACCTTCTTGATGCCCATGAGTAGTGTGGGGCGTTTGAGGCCAAGCCTCGACGCCATGAGGCGTATGGAGTTGGGGCTCCTGCTGGGGAGCTGGTTGAGGAGGTCGTGGAATGAAGCTGAGCTGGGGTACATGCTTCTCAGTGTGTCGACCTCGTTGTCTGTCCAGCTCCGTTGCCGCGTCAGCATTATCAGTTACCTCTGGGGCGTTGTCGTGGCGCGGGGCGGGGATACCGGCATGGCAGGTAGAGTTTGGCAACAGCTTCCTCGGTTACCCGGAGTCGCTGAGCTCCCCTCAATTCTCCCCGCCCTGAAGTTACCTCAGGCCAACCCGAGGGTCCCGTTCCATCCGTCTCCGCATCCTTTTATTGGTTGGAGTCGGTTGCTCTGGGTCTTGAGTTTCCCGTGCTACGCGCTTAGAACGGCTTGGATCGTATATGATGGTTCTGTTGCAGGGATGGTTCATTGCCGTGGGTGATGACGTGGAAAACTACATCCTGTTTGTCACATCGGAGTAAATATTGTCTCTACCAGGTGAGACCAAAAGCGGTTTACACGCGGCGATGAAAAGACCCTGGCGGCAGATTCACTACTTGACTCCTACGAGGAAAAACCGTCGGCATATAAAGAAACATTCTACAGGGGGATATGATCAGAACTCCCTGAGCGACAACGAAAGGTTTAATGTTAAACCATTGATTGGGTTATGCGACTCCTTTGGAAATCCACTACATCAGCAGACCCGAACTGGACCACCCCGACATGATAGCCGCGTGGCCGGGGATGGGCTACATAGCGAAGATATCCGCCGACTACCTGCGCAGGCGGCTGAACGCCAAGCTGTTCGCCGAGGTGACCTACTATCACAACATGCTGGTCTACAACAACGGGCTGGGCGACCTGTCGCCGATAAGGCACAGGTTCTACGCCTCGACTGGGAAGAACCTCATCATATGCGTTGGTGACGCGCAGCCCTCGATCCCGGAGGAGTCGATCAGGTTGGCGGAGAAAGTTGTTGACCTCGCCGTGGATCTTGGTGTCCGCCGGATGTGGACGATGGCCGCTTATCCGACGGAGTACGTGGAGGAACCGCAGGTTTACGGTGTCTGCACGGACGAGACCATGAAAGGGCAGCTGGAGGCTCTAGGGATTAAGATCGTTCAGGAAGAGGGTGTTGTGAACGGTTTGAACGGTGTTGTTATTGGCATCGCTAAGGCGAGGGGCATACCCGGGGTGTGCCTCATGGGCGATATAAAGTACGCCAACGTCCCCCAACACCTCTCATCCCGCGCCGTCCTCATCAAACTCGCGTCCCTCCTCAACCTCGAACTCGACACGACGCTGCTGGAGAAGAGGGCGAGGCGCCTCGACGCCTCCATCCGGAAAAGGCTGGAGCTGTTCGAGGAGGAGACAGATCTGCTCCCCATCTCCGACAAGAAGCCCGACTACATTAGCTAATGATGCGATACACCCAAATATCCCGACGCTGGATTAGACCGGTGAACGCTGAATGAAGCCCACCGAGAAGCTCTACTGGATCAAGGCCGGGCTTGCCTTCGTCGCCGCATTGCTGTGCATTGGACTGCAGATCTATGCTAACATGGAAGGCACCCTCGTGTTCATGCTTGGGACCCTGCTCTACCTGGCTTCCTCTGATCTGTTATCTGGCTACTTCAAGCTGGATAGGAGTCACGGGTTGAAGGTGGGTGTAGGCGCCTACGTCTTCATCTGGGTGATGACCTGGACCCTGCTCTACACCGTGTTTAAGACGATACCCGTCTAGGGCTACTTCTTCGTGGCGAGCCTGTAGTGGATAAGGTCCGACCAAGCCGAGAAGAACCCCGTGTCGAATGGCTTGGGTCTGCCCTTCTGGAGGATATCCCTGAAGTCTTTGCTGTGCTTCTCGAGTCCCTCCTCGGTTGTGCTGGCCTTGTTGAAGAAGTCTCTCTCGTCCCCGGAGCGCGCCGAGGTGAGGATGCCCTCTAGTGCCTTGATGTATCCTTCTTGGAACTCTGGGTTGGCGTTCTTCCTTGTGCGGACCTCCTCTAGGGACTTATCCGCGTCGCTGAATCGCCTCTCGATGACGGCGTCGAAGAAGACTATGACGGCTTCGCGGGTCTTGCCCGTGGTGGTCATTCCTCGGGGTTTGTCAGATCTCTTCATCGCTCTCTATTCCTTGTTCTGTTATCCTTATGGGGACCTCTCCCTCGGGGAGGCTGGGGCTCACAGTTAGTTTGGCTATGCGTATATTATCTCTGCCCTTCCTGAGGAAGAATCTGGTGTGGCTCATGTGGCCGACTATGTGGCCGCCGACGGGGATGACGCCCTTGGTGAAGAAGGCGTCTGGCTGCGCCATGACCTGATTTGTGATGACGGCGACGGTGTTGAAGGCGCGACTCAGCCTCATCAGCTTGTGCATATGCTTGTTTAGAAGCTGCTGCCTGCTGGCGAGCATCTCGCGTCCGAGGTACTCGCTTCGGAAGTGGCTGGTGAGGCTGTCGACGATTATGAGGCGGATGTTGTTCTCCTTGATGACCTCGTCGGCGTTGTCGAGGAGGACCATCTGGTGGTCCGACGTGTAGGCTTCGGCGAATATTATCTTCTTCAGCGCCTCGTTGGGGTCTAGCCCGAATCTTTTGGCTATCTGCTGTATGCGCTCGGGGCGGAAGGTGTTCTCGGTGTCGACGTATAGGGCTCCGCCGTTTAGTCCGCCCTGTGCCTCGGGGAGCTGGACGGTGACGCAGAGCTGGTGACAGATCTGGCTCTTGCCGGTGCCGAACTCGCCGTAGAACTCTGTGAGGCTCTGGGTCTCCAACCCGCCCTTTAGCAAGGTATCGAGGCTCGGGCAACCCGTCGTGAGTTGTTTTATCTGTTTTCTGATCTCGACGAGTTCGTCTCCTCGAACGAATGTGATGGCGATGCTCTTGCGGGCGGCCTCGATGACCTTGCCCGCGGTCTCCTCGCCTATTCCGGCGGTGATGAGTTCCGCCGTCGTCGCCATGGCTATGGATTCGACGGTCTTGAACCCGATCTCCTTGAGTTTCTGGGCAGTCGCAGGGCCGACCGATGGCAGATCCTCTATCGACTGGTACTTCGCCTTATAATAGTCAGTTTGGTCTGCCATCTGGACCATTCTGCTCTTCGTCTAGTAGATATTTAAAGGGCTTCCCGGCCCTCAACGTTTTCGTCGGGTTGGAGTTCAACAACAAGTGTTCCCTCGTAGCCACAGGCGTTGCACCGCCACTTGACGGGTAATAATCCAAAACTGGGGGTCTGTTTCATGTCGCTGCTCCCACATCTGGGGCAGAAGACGGGCTGTGGTTTCCTGTGCCTTATCTTACCAAGGGTCTCCCTGAGGCCCCCGGTTGGCATGTTAATGGACCTCGATGTTCTCCTCGGGGAAGCCCAGCTCTACAAGCACGTCTTTTACGGTGTCGCGGTGGTCACCCATGAGCATTATCTGCTCGTCCTTAGCCGTGCCCCCGCAGGCGCACTTATTCTTCAACTGGGTGGCTATCTTCTTGAGTTGGTCTCCCTTGGAATCGATCCCATCGATGATGGTCCAGGTCTTGCTCCATTTGCGGTTCTCTAACCGTATCCTTATCCGCTGCTGCTCCCGGCTCATCTCCTCGCAGACACAAAGGTCCTTCGGGAGGCCGCAGACGGGACAAATCTCCGCCATACTCACGCATGAATTGGTAGCCTCCTACTAAAAGCTTTGCTGTTTGGGGGGAGAGCCCCACTTTTATGGACGGTGTGGGCTTCAGACCTATGACTCCGCTCCCCTAGTTTTTTGCGACCGTTTTCTGGCCTATTTCAATCAATGGGTCCTTGAAAGGGGTTATTCTACACATGAGTCGGCTAAATGGGTGAAAACGGTGGTCTATGGGTAATTTAGTTAGGTGTAGTTCTGGAGGAGGCTGAACGCCTTCAGGGCGTCCTTCGTGTCGAGGACTATGATAGTATTTGTGAAGCAGCTGATGAACTCTATGATGTTTATGTCGTGTCCGCCGAGGAGCTGGGTTATGAACGCGACGAAGCCGGGGGTGGTCTCGACGCGGTCCGGGCTGAGGAGGACGAGGGCGATGAGGTTACTCATCACCTGCACCTGCTTGGGCATGTCCTTCCTGAGCCCCGTCTGGTCGACTATGTAGACGTAGCTATCGGTCAGGTAGGCGGTGACGAGGTAGGGTATGTCTAGTTTAATCGGGCTGATGAGCACGGCGATCTTGTCCTGAAGGCGTACCTTGGACTCCTTGAGTATGCTCCGGACCTCCTCCTCCTGGAGCCTACGCTCCTTCGAGAGGCCCTCCGCGATGCGTATCACCGCCGCCTTCACCGCCTCCGTGCTCCCCTCACCTATCTCCTCCTGGAGCATCCGCGCCAACGCGCTGTAGTTCACAATGCCCATCTTAAGGGAGTCAAGCAGGCTCGGCCTCATCTGTATCGCCTCCCTGACGAGCCGCGCCACCGACTTCGTCCCATTACCGGAGTCAATTGCCATAAACGAAACACATTTGCACTATATTATAAACATGTGCCCCGTTTCCAGAAATACGCGCCAATAAAAAATTTTTCCGTTATCACGTGTAGCACCCCACAAGCTCATGAAAAAGGGGGAGGGGGATCCCCCTCAACAGAACGAAAAACAGCCCCGTAACCCAAAAAAAGCCGTAAAAACGCTCCCCCCGTGATCAACACCGCACAAAAAGGTACATAAAACGACGCTAAAATACGCGAAAGGTGCACTCAAAACGATGCATTTCTGACACTTAAACGGGTTAGAACGTGGCCATTCTATGCGAAAAAGTGCATCAATTCGGCTACTCATTGCTCTAGCGTGGTGAGCAACCCATCGTAAAAGGGGGATACGCCAAATATCCACGAAAACGACTCATCTAGCCAAAAGGAGCCATAAAACTGCTTAGTTGGCTCCCCGATCTACGCAAAAGAAGCACCTATTCCCTACAAAGAAGGCACATAAATCCAACAACCGAGCCTCCCCGCCAACCTAAACGACGACCGGATGCAGCACCCCCACACCGATCATCCGCAGCCGTCCGCCACCATCAACAGACCCAGAAAAACACCCCAAACCGGAAAACAAACCCAAAAACCCGGAATCATGACGACGACGAAACACCCCCCTCCCCCCAACACGTGCACGCACACCAACGCGCCTTATATTACACCAAAGACAACTCATCCCTAAACCAGAGGACCCACCATGTCAAAGGAGGAATCACTAATCGAAATACTCAAAGCCGCCCTACCACTACCCCCCAAGGTCATCCTCGGATACAAAAACCTCCAACCCGTCTTCACAAGCGGCGACCTCGCACGCGCCTGCGACATCAGCAGAAGCAGCGCCAAATTCTACGTCAACAAGATGGTCCAACTCCGCCTAGTCGCCAAAGTCCCCCACAAACGCATGTACCAAAAATACCCCAACGCAACCACCTTCAGCGGCTGGCTCCGAGACCTCCAAAAACTCGCCATAGAGCCCCTCGAAAACGGCCAACTACACCTCCCCGAGGAGAAAGAAGACGAGGAGTAACATTGTCCCTCCGAGACATCGCCAACCCCAAGAAGAGACGAGAAAGATTCACACGCACCCTCACCGGCAAACAGGTCCGCGCCATGAAGAAACGCGGATACGACGCCGAACGCGAACTCGTCAAGATGATGCGCGAACAGGGCTTCGACTCCGTCAGAGTCCCCGTCAGCGCCCCCAGCACCGAGCCCCTCCCCGACGTCTTCGCCGTCAAAAACACCACAGTCGTCGCCTTCGAGGTCAAGAGCCAACTCAAATACTCCTACTACAAGGCAGCCCAGGTCGCCAAACTCAACGCCTTCCTCGACATCCACAAGATCTACCCCAGACGCTACGCCGTCCTCGCTGGCAAGTTCAAGTACAAGGGCTGGTGCTTCAGCATAGCCGAGAGACCCGGTGACTACACGCTAAAAACCAGCGAAGGCCTGACCTTCCAAGAACTAATCGCGAAAATCACATAGCCCAGCTTTTCGTTTATATACCCTGCTTCCCGAATCACTAACAATCAGGGGCAACTGAACATGGTTGTAGAACTTAGCCACGACAAGGCTAGAAAGAAGTGCAAGACGAATATGATAGACTGTTCCTCGACAGCGGAGCTTAAGCCGCTCCAGCAGATCATCGGCCAAGACAGAGCCGTGAAGGCCCTACAGTTCGGCTTGAAGATGAAGGACGGCGGCTTCAACATCTACGTCTCGGGCCAGTCCGGGACCGGGAGAAAGACAATGATAGTCAGCTTCCTCCAGGAGAAGGCCAAGGAGATGCCCGTCCCACCCGACTGGTGCTACGTCAACAACTTCAAGGACCCTAACCAGCCGAATGCGTTAAAACTCCCCGCCGGAAAGGGCAAAACCTTCACGGCCGACATGGACAAGTTCGCGGACGATGTGAAGAAGGAGCTCCAGAAGGCCTTCGAGAGCGATGACTATGCCCAGAAACGGGTTAATACCGTCAAGAAGTTCGACGATGAGAAGACAAAGCTCTGGCAGGAGATCAACCAGAAGGCAAACGAAGCCGGCTTCGTGCTCCAGAGGAGCCCAATCGGGATAGCGATCATACCAGTCATCAACGGGCAGCCCATCGCCGACGAGCAGTTCACTACCCTCCCCCCCAAGATTAGGGAACAGATCAAAACCCGCCGTGAGAACCTCCAAGAAGACTTCAGGAGCGCCTTCCGACAGTTCCGCGACCTCGAAAAGAACTCAGAAGAAGCCATCGAAAGGTTCAACAAAGAGGTCGCAACATTCGCGATGGACCACCTGCTTGAAACCCTTCTCGAAAAGTATGGTGACATTGAGGAGGTCAAGGAGTTCCTTGGCAACGTGAAAAACGGCATCCTGGACAACCTCGCGACGATCCTGACGGCGGGGCAACCCCAGCAGCAGCCCTCCCTCCCATTCCTCATGCCCAGCACAGTAGAGGACCCGACTAGCAGCTACAAAGTCAACCTCCTCGTCGACAACTCCGAGTTGAAGGGGGCCCCAGTCATCATGGAGAGAAGCCCCACCCAGCCTCACCTCTTCGGCCTCGTCCAGAAGGAGGCGAGGTTCGGAGCGCTCATCACAGACTACACGATGATCCGCGCGGGTTCCGCCCACAAGGCGAACGGCGGATTTCTAGTCATCCCCGTCGAAGACCTCCTCATGGACGCCATCGCGTGGGACAGCCTGAAGAAGACGATCACGAGCAGGAAACTGACCGTCGAGGACATCGCCCAGCGCCTAGGCTACATAGCCACGAAGACACTGACTCCCGAGCCGATACCCTTCGACACGAAGGTCATCCTCGTAGGCAGCCCAGGCCTCTACTACGCCCTCTACCAGTACGACCGCGACTTCAGGGAGATATTCAAGGTCAAGGCAGACTTCGACACGACGATGGAGAGGAGCGAGGAGAACGTCAAGATGTACGCCTCCTTCATGTGCACCCTCTGCACGAAAGAGAAGATCAAGCACCTAGATTCCACTGGCATCGCCGCAGTCGTCGAGTACAGCTCACGCCTCGCCGAAGACCAGGACAAACTATCGACGTGGTTCTCACAGGTCTCCGACATAATCAAGGAAGCCGCCCAATACGCGGACGAGGACAGCTCAAATTACACTACGGAAAAACACATCGAGAAGGCCCTCGAAGAAAGAGTTTATCGGAGCAACCTCATCGAGCAGAAGATGGAGAAGATGATCGAGGAGGGAACGATCCTCGTCGACACGACTGGGGAGAAGGTGGGGCAGATAAACGGCCTCAGCGTCCTCAGCCTCGGAGACTTCGCCTTCGGCAAACCAAGTAGGATCACAGTCAGCGTCGGCGTCGGGAAGAAGGGGATAATCGACATCGAGCGGGAGGCTCAGATGGGCGGCCCCATACACACGAAGGGTGTACAGATCCTCAGCGGTTTCCTACACGACCGCTACGCCAAGGAGTACCCCCTAAGCGTCACCGCCCGCCTCGTCTTCGAGCAGAGCTACAGCGGCGTCGAAGGCGACTCCGCATCCAGCACTGAACTCTATGGCCTGCTGAGCGCCCTCAGCGGGAAATCCATAAAGCAGCACTTCGCCGTCACAGGCTCCGTAAACCAGAAGGGCGAAGTCCAGGCGATCGGCGGTGTCAACGAGAAACTAGAGGGCTACTTCCAGCTATGCAAGTCAAGGGGACTCGACGGAAAACACGGCGCAGTCATACCTGCAAGCAACGTAAAGCACCTCATGCTGAAGCAGGAGGTTGTCGACGCCATAAAGGCGGGGAAGTTCCACATCTACCCAGTCAACACCATAGACGAAGGGATAGAGGTTCTAACCGACGTCCCTGCCGGAGCCATCGGGAAGAACGGAAAGTACCCCGAAGGCACGATCAACCGCCTAGTCCAGGATCGCCTAGCCGAGATGGCGGTGAAGGTCAAAGGCTACAGCGAGGAGTAGTCGCTAACAAACCCTTTTTCTTCTACCTCATACACCTTCTCTGAGGCACGTCTAGATGGAGAAGGTCTGGGACGTCATCATCATTGGCGCCGGCCCCGCCGGTTTGACGGCTGGGATCTACACGGCGCGACATGGCCACAGCACTCTAATGCTCCACAGCGGCAAGATCGGCGGCCGAGCCCTCGAGGCACACATGATCGAGAACTACCCCGGCTTCCCTAAGGGGCTAACCGGGGCCGAACTCATGAAGCTATTCCACGAACAAGCCACAAAGTTTGGCGCCGAATTGAGACCTGAGACCGTAATAGGCTTCGCGGATGTCGGTGACTACAAGATCGTCTCGACCCGCAGCGGCTACCACCAGGGCAAGACGGTCGTAATCGCCACCGGGATACAGAGGAAACAGTTGAGTGTACCGGGGGAGATGGAGTTCAAGGGAAGGGGCGTCAGTTACTGCGCCGTCTGCGATGGCCCATTCTTCAAAGATAAAGTCGTCGCCGTCATCGGCTCAGGCCACGAAGCCGTCATCGACGCGCTCCACCTCATCGACACCGCCTCAAAAGTCTACGCCATACCCGGCAAGAAGGGATACAGCGAAAACTACCCCGAATTAACAGCGCTCCGCTCAAACCCGAAGGCAGAGTTCCTAGAGGGGCATGACATCACCGAGATCAGCGGCGGCGAATTCGTGACCAACCTCAAACTCACGGACGGAAAAGTCGAGAGGATAGATGTCGACGGTGTATTCATACTCCTCGAGCACGTCTCTACGTCGAACATACTCGTCGAGGCCGGGGTCGACGCCGATGAGGGAGGCTGTGTCATCGTTGACCGGAACCAGCAGACAAATATCCCCGGCGTCTTCGCTGCGGGAGACTGCAGTTGTATGGGTTGGCAGGTGATCACCGCCGCCGGTGACGGCGCAAAAGCTGCGTTAACGGCGATGAAGTATCTGAAACAGAGGCCATGACCATGATAAAACTCGAGTACTTCCACAACCCCGTGTGTCCCTACTGCCCGGCGGCGAAGAATCTGATCACCAATGTCGTTGAGGGCTTGAAAGACATCGATATAATCTATGTCGACACGTTTACGGATGAGGGAATCGTTAGGGGAATGTCCCTCGACATAATGGCTGTACCCGCTATAGCGATCAACGGAGTCGTCAAACTCACCGGCTGGCCCTTCGAGGCCGAGGACCTGCTCACATACATAAACGAAGCCCGCAAATAACCGCCCCTGATCGCTATGTTTTTAGGAACATCCACCTCAGGAGACCTAGTCAGGGGTGGAATCCTTTGCGTTACTCAATCGCTGGTATCAGGGCTAGGGAGATCTTGGACAGTAGAGGGAATCCGACGATAGAAGTGGACGTCATCACCGAGGGCGGCGTCACTGGTTCAGCCGCGGTCCCGAGCGGTGCCTCGACGGGCATCTACGAGGCATTGGAGTTTCGCGATGGAGGGAAGAGGTACGGCGGAAAGGGCGTCACCAAAGCCGTGGAGTCTGTGGTGAAGACCATCCAACCCCAGATCAAGGGGATGGACGTCAGGCGCCAGAAGGAGATCGACGCCGCCATGATCCACCTGGACGGCACCGAGAACAAGTCCAAACTGGGTGGGAACTCGATGCTGGGCGTGAGTCTCGCGTGCGCGCGAGCCGCGGCAGCCTCCGACGGCCTCAGGCTCTACGAATACATCGATAAAGACGCTGCACTGCTCCCCGTCCCATTCTTCAACGTCATCAACGGCGGGAAACACGCTGGGAACCAGCTTGACTTCCAGGAGTTCATGATCGCCCCCACGGGAGCCGCGAGTTTCCGCGAGGCACTGCGGATGGGCGCTGAGGTCTATCAGACCTTGAAGGCGCAGCTTCTCAAGGCGTATGGGAAAAACTCCATCAACGTCGGCGATGAGGGCGGCTTCGCCCCGCCGATCAAGACGCCCGAGGAGGCGCTAGAGGTGCTCTGGAAGGCGATACAGGAGGCGGGTTATATGGGTGAGGTAAAGATCGGCCTCGACGTGGCGTCAAGCACGTTCTACAAGGACGATGTCTACACGGTCTCCGGTGCGAAGTACACGACGGAGGAACTCATCGAGCTATACAGGGAACTCGCCGCGGCTTACCCCATAATCAGCATCGAGGATCCTCTCCAGGAGGAGGACTTCGAGGGCTTCGTCAAGGCGACCAAGCTGCTCCCGACCCAGGTTGTTGGCGACGACCTGTTCGTCACGAACCCGAAGAAGCTTGCGAGGGGGATAGAGATGGGTGCCTGCAACGCGTTGCTCTGGAAGGTGAACCAGATCGGAACCCTGTCTGAGGCGCTTGAGGCGGCAACCATGGCGAAGAAGAACAAGTACGGCGTCATGGCTTCTCACAGGAGTGGGGACACTGAGGACCCGTGGGTCGCTGACCTCTCAGTCGGCATCGGGTGTGGCCAGATAAAGAGTGGCGCCCCGGCTCGTGGTGAGAGGACCGCCAAGTACAACCAGCTTCTCAGGATCGAGGAGTGGCTCGGCCCCAAGGCCAAATATCCCAAGGGTCTCTTCCCCTGATCCCAGTCACTGCTCTGAACAGAGCTACCTCAAGGTCACACACACCTGATAAATCCAAGAGTGAATTAGCTAATCGGTTTCTTTGGGTGGTAGGGCCCGCCGGGTGTTTGGGAAACGCATTGAAACCAGACCGGCTGGCTCAATCCCTGCGGGCTCTACCAAGAATACCGGCGACGGGGCTGATTTAAACATTACATAATAATTGTAGCTTAAACTAGGTGTGTCAGCGCTGGGTATATAATTGCTCAGTGTTCTAGCTGTTGTGGGTTGCCGCGTTTGAGATCCCTCCCGCCGATGATCACCGCCGAGGTCGCGAGAAAGATACTTGGGGGTGAGACGAGGATCTCTCTGGATCTCGGTTTAACGGTCTCCCATGTGTCCCTCGATGGTGGCTCCTATAGCCTTCTCGGTCATGTTGTCTCCCCTGAGGACCTCAGAGAGGTTGCAGGTAGGGAGAACGCCGTCTTCTTCCCCGAGGGTGGCTCTCTCTATCAGGTCGCCGTCGCTGCGGGTAGATACTATAAGCTCATGCCTACATCCGGGGCGCCCACACTGGAGATCGATGGGGTCAGGATGCACAGGACGAAGGAAACAACTCCCGACGTGGATACGGAGGAGAAGCTCGGTGCGCTCGGGTTGAAGGGGGGGAGAGCCTTCGATACCTGTATGGGGCTGGGTTACACGGCGATCGGCGCGCTCGAAAGGGGGGCTGAGGTCGTAGTTTCGGTCGAGCGAGAACCCCCCGCGATCAGGGTAGCAGAGATGAATCCCTGGTCTAGGCGCCTATTCGATGGGGGCGTCTCCCTGCTCCTTGGGGATAGCTTCTTCACCATCGACTCTCTGCCTAGCGAGTACTTCGAATGGGTCATCCACGATCCGCCGCGGCTTACCCACGCAGGTGCGCTCTACAGCGAAGAGTTCTACACGAAGCTCTTCAGGGTTATGGCTGAGGGGGGTCGATTGTTCCATTATACTGGTGAGCCGAGGTCCCGTTACAGGGGTGTGGATCTTCAGAGGGGGGTTCAGAGGCGGCTAAGGGCGGCGGGTTTCCGGGGAACCGAGTACCACCCGGGGGTAATGGGCGTGACCTGCGAGAAGTGACTAGCCCTCTCCCAGTATCCGGAATAGCTCATCCTGCCTTACGGGGTCTATCGTCTTCTGCGAGCCGTCGGAGCGTGTCAACACCCTGCCCTCTGCCCTCTCCTTCACCTCGCCTATGATGGATGCTTGAACGTTGATGCGTTCGAGGGCTTCGAGGACCTTTTTGGCGCTCGCGTCGTCTACTGCGAGGAGCAGGGCGCCGGAGCTGAGGAGTTTGAGGGGGTCGACTCCGAGGGTCTCGGCGATGATGGCTGTTTCGGGTGCGACGGGTATGAGGTTCTCATCGACGCTGAGACCTACGCCTGCGGCTACCCCCATCTCGTAGAGACCGTTGAGTATGCCTCCCTCGGTGGGGGTGTGCATAGAATGGATGCCCCCCACCTCAACTGCCTTCAGTGCCTCCGGGACGACGCTGACGACCTCGATCATCTTCCGCGCCCTCTGGAGGGTCCTCGGGTCTATCTTCCTCCTGAGCTTCTGCTCAAGGTCGGACGCGAGGATGCTCGTTCCCTCGAGGCCAACGGTCTTTGTGAGGATGATCTTGTCACCCGGTTTGGCCCCGCCCGTGGTGACGTACCTGTTCTTCGGCGCTTCCCCCATCATGAAGCCAGCTATTATCGGCTTGTCGAGGCCGGCGACGCACTCCGTGTGGCCGCCGATCAGCTGGACGTTGAGTTCTTTGCATGCGCGGTCTATTTCCTCCATTATGATTTCGAGTCGTGACTCGGTGGCACCTTCGGGGAGGAGGATGGTATTCATGAACCAGAGTGGCTTGGCGCCGCGGGCGGCGACGTCGTTGGCGTTTATGTGGACGACTAGTCTGCCTATGTTTCCGTCGGCACCCGTGATTGGGTTCGCCTTGGCGACTAGGACCTTGCTCCCCATGTCGATTATGGGAGCGTCCTCCCCGACGGCGGCTCCCCTGATGACCCTATCTGAGGGTGCCCCTAGGTGGTTGAGTACGTATCTCTTGAG
>Ga0315288_10007429_pt1 | contig 13878 bp, 8 predicted proteins | sample YL17G11_20_MG_FD_203454 | JGI IMG/M metagenome (GOLD analysis project Ga0315288, IMG submission 203454) | Sediment microbial communities from Yellowstone Lake, YNP, Wyoming, USA - YL17G11_20 | ecosystem: Environmental > Aquatic > Freshwater > Lake > Sediment | place: USA: Wyoming | collected...
AAGAAATCGCGAAGATGCTTGCTCTGGCAAAGAAGCTTCGCACTGCGGTCGTAGAATGGCTGAAAAAGAACCACCCGGAGCTCGTCCAGGAGTGACCTGATTTGTGGCAGGCCTGATTGGTCTGGTGTCTTTGGAATTCTATAAGTCCATTTTGGCGCCGCCTGACCTGGCTTCAAGCTGAGTCTTCAGTGTTTCGAACCCGTACGATGGTATTTGAGATAGGTTGTTGGTCAGGGCGACGTAGTCGATATAGCCTATTTTGAGATACTGCCAGGGTACCCCCGTTAGCCTGCTGGCGTCAGTACACCATTCCATTGCCCGCGAGTCTTTCAGTGGAACATCTGGCAGTTCCCAGCCTTTTGTCTCAACGAGCCACATCCTTGAAGAGCCATCGGGCAGCTTTTGTTCGGCTACGAAGTCAGGATAATAGTAGGAGATGGCACCTTTATGGTTTAAGTACTCAATCTTAAATTTGGTGTATTCTTCGGCTAATTTGGCAAATTTGCCGATGTCTTCTGCTTTGTCCAAGAACCGAGCAAAGTGCTTTTCAAAATCATTGTAGCAGGGAGTTATATTGAACACAGTCTTGTTGGACTCTGTCCAATCTCGCCGCCAATAGAAACCGTCCAATGAAAGCAGCTGTAATGGCTCGGAACTTAGTGTGGATATTATCTTGGTGATTGTCTCTTTGCCTATTGTCTTGGCGAGAGTGGAAATGATTTCCTGAGCGTTGCGTTGATCGGACACGAGCCGGCGGATAGTAGCATGGTCTAGGTCCACTTCCTGGCCGAAGAAGATGCAGAGAACATACTTCTTTACGATGGGATATATGATAGCGAATTGCCCATCAATATGTGCCTCTTTGCAGATGCGATTAGTCAGGTGAGTTAAGATTTCGTTTGCCTCTGGCAAGCCAGTGCTTATGATTACCTGTTTTTGGGCGACAACTTGCTGCGTCACCGATTCGACCAGTTGCACTTTCTTTACAGTTCCTTCAGTGACCAAAATGCTCCTTGGGTTTCGTGGTAAGCTATCAAGTACCTGGTCTCCGAGTCCTTTGAACTCCCGGGTATGAGTGGGTGTCAGGATAGGTATAGCTATATCGTATTTATCTTTTATCTTCATAGGATAAATGTGGACGCCCAACGACGGTGGCGCTTTGGTTGAACCTACGCCAACACCTTCCACTTCCAGGCCTCTAACGAACTCCTCGAATTTCTCCGTTCCGACGATTTCTACGATCTGGATGTAATCGGGTCCAATACCGGTCATTAGACGCAAGCCACGGCCGACTGATTGCTCAGGCAATATGTTGGCTTTAGCAGTGAAAGGGCGCAACCCTAGTATGATAGAAACATTCTTGACGTCCCAGCCTTCGCGTAGCATAAGAACACTTACGATGGCGCGAATCTTGTTGGTAGGCAGGTCAATGGCCCGTGCTACTTTACGAGCATCATCTAGGTCTTTTTTGCTTACTTCACCCTTCTTGTCCGTATGAATAAGCAGCAACCGGCCTTCGCCTTTAAACTCGGCCTTGGTTTTCAAGAAATCGTGGATATCATCGGCGTCTGTGGTGTTCTCTGCCATAATGAAAAGCACCGGTTTCTTCCCGACCTTGCCATAAGCGTTGTAGTGTTCCTGCCAGCGGGAAATAGCAACGTTTATCCAGTCGCCGAAGGCGACGCTGGCGCGGGAATATCTTTCCGGGTCAGCTTTGTCAATCTGGTGAACTATGAGTGGAGCTTTGACGATGCGGTCTTCAATAGCTTGGGCTAAAGGGTAGTCGCAGATAATCCAAGGGAAGAAGGTGCCGTTCTGGTCTTTGGGCGTGGCTGAGAAATCAAGTTGGAGTGATAGTCCAGTGCCATACTTTTCCTTTAGATTCTTGTGCAGGTTTAGAATAACTTTGTACCACTCAAGGCCTGTATCATGCACATGGTGAGCTTCATCATTAATGATGAGCAAGTCCTTGTGTCTCTTAACCCGCTCCAAGACATCTTCTTCCCAGGAACCGGTAGCATCTTTCGGTTTAGGGCCAAGGAGGCGAGTGACCGGATCAACTCCCTTTTCGGTGTCACGATCTTCGTATAACTGCTGGATATTAGTCAGGTAAAGGGTGCCCTCTGTGGTGCTTTTGCGAGATTCTCCGCGCATGATAAAGCTCATCTGCCAGTTGTGCTTCCATTCAGCTGGTATTAAGTCCCAATCTTGGAAGGTTCTGCCATTTTCAAAATCCTCTCTGAGGCGCTCGAAGACAATGACGTTTGGGGCGATAATCAGAAATGACTTGCTTAGAGGTGAATCTGGCTCGAATCTCTTGTGGAAGAATGACCAAGCCACTGCCATAGCCATGACCAACGTTTTGCCGGAACCGGTGGCCATTTTGACGGCGTACCGGTAGTGGTCGGGGGAGGGTAGTACCTGGTGGGCGACCATGCCAGTCTCGGGTACAACACGGGTCAGTATTCTTTCATCTCTGGCTGTTTCTTCAATCTTCTTGCGAGTAGTGAACAAGTCATCAGTATAGGCACGCGGGTCCATGTAGGCAAAGACCAGCTCGGCAGCGTCTCTAAGTCCTTTGACTTCATAGAGATAGATAATGGTTTCCATGGCTTCGCGCTGGGCGAAGTAGTAACGGGGAACCTGGCCATCGTCCGAGAAGTGGCTTTCATCAAACCACCATTCCAGAAGCCGGAGCGAGGTGGGGCTGATGCCAGACGGGGTCTTATAGCCACTATCCCGCCACTTGTCTACGTCGACACGAATCTGATTAACTAGAAGCGTTTTGCTGGGACGACGGTAGTTCTCGACTAGATAGCCGCCCTTGCCGTCTTTGACCAGATGTTGAGTTGGCGGTGAATAAGGGTCACGACCAGCGACCTCAGGAAGTTTTTGTTCCAGTGAGATAATGGGTTGGGCCTTGTCGAGTTTTGCTTTTTTGGCCATCAGCTCTTCACCTCCACCACTCTGGTTGTGTCGTTGCCGAAGATGTCTATTACCTTGACCATAATGAGGTGGTCGCCTTTCATTTCATAGGTGTGGCCATCGGTTCTAAGTTGCAAAGTTCTGTCCTGGCGGGTACGGTAGGACTGCCACATGTTATGAAAGGTATCCTGATTCCAGTCCCAATCAACTGCCCAGTAGTCAATGTAATCTGACCATTTCCTAATCTTGTCCCTGACTTCGGACGGTACTAAGTCTAGATTAGGGATCGCAAAGTCCTTTAGCTCAACAAAGAACTGGTTATTATGCTTATCGTAGGTAGGTTCGACCTCCAGATAAGCCAGTTCGTAGAAGGTAATATCACCTTTCTCCACAGCGCGGGGGTCCATAACATCGCGGGGGATGTTGAACAGGCGAAGATGCACTCCCTCTGTCTTAGCTTCCTTTTCCACAACGTCGTGCAAGCCCATCTCCCATTCCCAGCCAAGGACATCGAGCGAATCCTGACCGGCTTTCTTAACTTCGGCGATGGCTTCTTTGATTTCGGATAGCGTTACTGGGGCGTCGACTGCACCAACATGAACTAGACGGCGCCCCTTCTTGCCGTGGATGTGCATCATGCCTGAGAGTAGCTCGGCGTTGTACAATTTCAGGACAAACTGGATGTATTCGTAAATCGGTATCTGCTCATTGGACCGCTTTTTGAAGGTGATGCCTTGCCAGTACTGGCGCTCATACTTGCCCAGGTTCTGGACGATGAACGGTTTGCACTGGTCAATACCCAACAATCGTTTCCTTGTAATGTGAATGGCATAACGACTTAAGTCTGCCATTATCCAGCGTAGACCTTGTTTTTCTGCCACGGCACCTGTAGTTCCCGAACCACAGAAGAAATCGGCTACGAGGCCGCCAGGTTCTGAGGATGCTGAAATTATTCTTGCAAGCAATTTTTCTGGCTTTTCAGTTGGGAAAGTGGTAACAGTAGATATATGCCTTATGCAATCTGTCCATATATCTTGGATAGGCATCCTGCTTGTCTCATCAGCATATTTCCTTATACGAGGAACACCGGATTTTGTGATTACGATCATCCCTTCGTTCCACAAGCGATCAATATTCTCTTGACTGTAAGCCCAATGCCGTCCTCGTGGCGGTGCGATGATCTGGGCGCCAAATCGTCTAGATGGTCCCACTCCTTTTGCAGCAAGATTATCTACTATATATCGCCTGCCTTTTTCATCAACAAGTGGATATAGCTTTGCTTCGTCTTCGTCACTAATCTCATCTCGTTGTGGATTGAAAGTAAAGGTTTCACTTCTGCTGTAAAAGAAGATCATATCGTGGTTTCGTCCAAACCGGTGAGCGTCAGAATGACCGGCGGATCTCTTCCATATTATTTGATTACGAAAATTGGCTTTTCCAAAGACATCATCTAGCAAAACTTTTACATAATGGCCAAGATGGTCATCAACATGAACATAGACGGAACCGTCACTACTAAGCAAATCCCTCATGAGTGTCAACCTCTCATACATCATCTGTAGATAAGAGTCAGTACCCTTACCCCAAGTATCTCTATAAGCCTTGTCCTCAATTGCAGACGGCTCCTTAATCCATTGTAAGTCACCAACTTCCATACTAATGCTGAAGTCAGCGCCGGTGGCAAAAGGCGGGTCGATATAAATCAGGTCAATTTTACCGGCAAATTCTTCCGACAGAGATGCCATTATGTATTTGTTATCGCCCCAGATGAGACGATTGTACCAAGAGATGGCTGGAACAGTTTTTAGGAAAGTGCCTTTCTCTTTTTCTCGTGTGGCGCGGCTTTCGTTGATTACGTCGATGGTCTGAAAAGGCAACGCAATGCGTGCAACCTCGGTTTTCTTGCCTTTCCAGTAAAGGCCGGTGGGCAATTCAGTGATATTTCCTTCCGCCATTTCTGCCTCCTTCAATCTAGAATACCATTTTGTCGGTAGCTATAGAAGCTGTCCTCAGCAATTATTATATGCTCTTGAAGGGTGATATTCACGGTTTGCAAAGCGTTTTTGATTTGGTGGGTTATGGTGTTGTCATTATCTGAAGGCTGGGGCAGACCGCCTGGATGATTGTGTGTGATGATGACGGTGGTGGCATGATGCTTAAGGGCAGCTTCAACAATCCTTCGAGGAAAAGCGACAGCTTGGGAAACTGTGCCTTCGCTCAGGTTTTCCGCAGCTATGAGGTTGTTCTGGCTGTTGAGATAGAGGACACGCATCACTTCGTTGGAGTTACGACCTATGGTGGCTTTGCAATAATCAACTAACTGAGGTAATTGGGTAAACTGGATATCGTCGATTAGAGCCTTCTGGTCGAAGTAGAAACCGATGAAGGCATCCACTATTTTAAGGAACCGGCTGGCTTCTGGGCCGATACCGCTCACTTGGGTCAATTCCTTCACGTCAGCGGAAAGAATTCCGGGAAGATGTCTAAATCTCTTGATGAGCTCTTTGGCAGTGGACTTAGTGTCTTTGCGCGGGATGACAAAAGTCAGAAGTAGTTCCAGAACTTCGTAGTCATGAAAACCTTGAAATCCTGACTTCTCGAATTTTTGTCTAAGTCTTCGTCTGTGATCTTTGTAAAGTGTCGTCATACCTACTTTCTGGGGCATATCTTTCTCCAGTCGCAACCATCACAAATTTTCTTATTTCTGGGATTTCGCCTGAAGCGGCGGTTGGTAATGCCGGTTATTGAGTCTTTTATTGTTACCATGGCTAAATTCAATTGCTTTGGTGTTGTAAGTATTTCGGCACGCTTTTGTTTTTCGTCATCGAGGAAGTGGACATAGGCTTTTTGGACATTCAGGCTTAGAGCATCGCGGGCGGCTACGGTATAGAGTTGTACCTGTAAGTGGAGCTCCTCGTCCAGCTTGCGCTCGTTCCCGGTCTTAAAGTCTATGATTTCTAAGATATCATCTTTGGGGTAGCGGCGTTTGAGCAGGTCAATGGAGCCGCTGACCAGGGCGCTGTCAACATCCATCTCGAAGCGACGCTCGGTATGTACTGAGAGAGAGAAATCTTCGTGCCACATGCCAGCATAGCGTAGGACGCTACGGAGGGCGCTTCTTTGGAGGGTATCTTGTTGCTCATGGGCAGCGTAGCGGAGGTAAAAGTGGTCGATGACGGCTTGGGCGATTTGCTCGTCAGCGGGGATATATCCGGTTTCCTGGGTTATCTTGTGTAGGAGATTCAGAATGTTGTGGACTTGTTTGCCGTAGCCAAGGGCCTGGACGATGATAGGATTAAAACCGTAGATGTAGCGCATTTTGTAATCGTACTCGCAGCGGATGTAGTCGCTGAGTTCAGAGTAATTCGTAGGGAATCTGTAGTCTTCAATCGAGGGTTGGGGAGGTAGCTTCTTCCGTGGAGTGGGGTCCGGGCTGAGATCGGTGATGCAGAATCTATCATTCAGTTCCTTAAAGAAAAACGACGGTGACTTTTTTCTCTTGTGAGGGCCTGGATCATGCGCGCTGGTGATAGACAGGAACTTCTTGGCTCGCGTCATGCCCACATAAAACAATCGTCTCTCGTCTTCAGTACTGCCGTGGTACCTAGTAAAATCGAATTTGGAAGGGTCGAGAAAGCCTGGTTCGGTTTGGCGTGGATTACGGTCCACACAATACGGCATGAAAACAACGGGGAAGCCCAGACCTTTGGTGGCATGCAGAGTCATTACTTGGACAGCGTTTATGACGCGGGTAGGGTCTTCGCCGGCGCCGGCGTCGTAAGAGCCTTCCGCGTAATGTTTTATGAACCAACAGAAACTTTGGACGTCTCTATACGTGCAATAGGTTCTGGTGCCCTCGTAGTCAGAGATAGCCTGACTCAAGCGGCCAAGGTTGTACATTTGTATTTCGTGGTCGTCTGTATGAAAGTGGGGATTGGTAACGCCCAACAGCACCAGTATGTCAGCGCATAATCCTTGTAGCGAAATCCTGCCTTTCCCTTGATAATCCTGTTTTAGCTGCTCTAATGAGGCGATGAAGGCTTTTTTGGGGGGCAAAGAGAATACCTTTTTCGCGTGGTCATAGATGGAATCTGGCTGCGGTGGGATGCTAATGCCAACGTCGCTGATCCAAATCTTGCCGAAGTCTCCCAGGTAGGAGAGGATATCGAAGACGATATCAACTTCAGGCGCTTCAAAGAGGCCGCCGATACCGGAGACGGCATAACGTATGCCGGCTTTATCTAGGGCATCCAGATAGGGGCGGCCGTCATATCTAACGGAGCGGAAGAAAATAGCAATGTCCGAATAAGCTAGACCCCTAGTACGTCCATCTTTTTCTGTCCATTCTGTTCCGATCAGGCTCTCTATACGATTAACAATGAACTCTATCTCGTCTTTTTGATAGGTAAAATAGTGCTTGTAAATGTCCCCCGGCTCTGCTTTCTTGTCCGATGCCTCGATGTTTTTCGGGAGGCGTTTTGTGTTCTTAACGATCAGTTCTTTGCCGAGCCTAATTATGCCATCGGTTGAGCGGTAGTTCGTTGCTAGGGGATGAGTGAATACGTTCTTATAGCGTTCTTTGAACGTGATGATGTTATCAACGCTGGAACCGCGCCATTGGTAGATTGATTGGTCGTCGTCACCCACAACGCAAAGGTTGCCGTCTTTCCCCACTAGTAGCTCGATGAGCTTTTCTTGTATTGGATTTATGTCTTGATATTCGTCAACGGTGATATGTGTGAACTTTTGCCTTACTTCTTTTAGTGTGGCAGCGTCCGATTGAAGTTCTTGCACGGCATGTGCCATCATGCTGCTGAAATCCAAGAATCTTCTTTCCTGAAGCTTTTGGTCATAGATTCGCATAGCGTTACAAAAAGTTCCGCAAGCTGAAATGTCGTCTGGGCTGCGCATTTCCTCGCGGACAATATCGCTGCCACGGATAAGGGTATTGAGAACCCATGTTTGCTTTGTCATGCCATAAGGCTTCTGTGCACCGGACGACATTACCCAGTCCTCCAAATCGCCGTAGCCCAGTTCATTTCGTATAGAGAGAACGAAGGAATAACGTTTGCCTTCGTCGAGAACATCAAAGCCTCTATATCCTGGCACGTACTCCTTTAGCAACTCGAAGCAGAAACTATGGATGGTGCCCACATATAGGTCGCCGATGTCAGGCTGATGGCCAATAAGCTGGCGAATTCTGCCTCGAATTCGGAATTTGAGTTCTTCTGCGGCTCTTTCAGTGAAAGTAAAGGCAACGATATTCTCCGGTTTCGCCAAACCCTCAGCTACAACGTAAGCAATGCGTGTAGAAACAAACTCTGTCTTCCCCGAGCCAGCGCAAGCGATTATCTGGAGATTACCTCGAGTCAGACGAGGTTCCTCCTTTAGCTTCTGCAAAATCGGATCTTTCATGCCACAGTCGCGCATCATCCTGGATTTATTCTATAACGATATGCAGCCAAATTCAATAGGTGCACGGTATCTGATGCTTGATGCATTCATACATGGGAGCATGCGTCCTTCGCAGATATAGGGTGTGCCATGAGCATTTTGACGAGATGCTTGTTCTAGATTCCGAAACAAATCGCAGGCGCGATGTCCCCGGCTTTCAAGCAGATGGTCACGGGGACAAGCTGCAAACGTGTCTCCTCGCACCAGCCTCGCAAGATTCGTCCCTAGTTCAAGTGGCCTTGACCTGGTATCTGGCTTTGCCTTCTTCGTAGAGATCGCCGCCGATCCCGCAAGATAATACCTGCCCGCTATCGGCAAATCAGCATATTAGGGTACAATTAAAATAGTTGGCGACGTCCGTCTGGAAGGTGAACTGATGGGGTATTATCTATATGACGCCCGGGGCTATGTCGGTGACCTAGCTTCAATTAACGGATTGCAGCAGTTGTCTGAATACGTAGGCAGGGCTTCGCAAGTGCCTCTGGTCAAGAAGTTCTTTAAAGAAGGGCAGGCTCTTGTCACTGAAGACCTTATTGCTGGCTTCAGAAGCCTTCATCCTGAAGACATTGACGTAACAAAGACCATTGATAACCTGCTGCAGCTGCTTGTCAAGTGTGATTCTATTGCCATCATCTCTGATGGAGTGGGGGTTGAATGTCCAGAACTCACGATTCACCGTGGCACTCACGAAATTGGTGGTAGCTGTATCGAATTATGTTCAAGTTCCGGTGACAGTCGCATCATTTTCGATATCGGGCTGCCTTTGGTAAACAAAGATATGTCTCCATTTGACTGGAACATTCATCGGAAATCTACATTGCCCCAATTACTGGAGAAGAAAATCGTGCCATCCATTGATGGACTATATGAAAATGATGAGCCAACAGTTTCAGCAGTAGTATTGTCACACGCGCATCTTGACCACTATGGACTTTTGCGCTTCGTGCATTCTGATATTCCCATCTATATGAGCGTAGGGACAAAGAGCCTGGCTGAGGTATCAAACGTGTTTCTTAATACGGATGTCAAATCTGATAGGATCGAAACCTTCAAGATGTTGCAGGCATTTAAGATAGATGAGTTTACCATTACTCCCTATTTGATGGACCACTCGGCTCCTGATGCAGTTGCCTTCCTCATCGACGTTGATGGACAGCGTATTTTCTATACCGGTGATTTTCGCGGGCATGGTCGTAAGAGCATACTGCTGGACAGAATCACCAAAGACCCACCACAATATGTTAACTATCTTATTATGGAAGGGTCGATGCTGGGCAGATGTGAAGGGCTATTCCCTGACGAGACTTCTGTTGAGCGGGCGTTGTATGACCTTATCGTATCTCAGAAAGGGCTCTGCTACGTATTCACTTCTTCACAAAACTTGGACCGACTTGTGTCTATCTACCTTGCGGCGAGACACAGTGGCAAGGCACTGGTCATTGACCTCTATACTGCATTCGTTCTGGATAAACTTGGCGCTATATCGCCGCGTATTCCTCAATTCGACTGGGAAGGCATAAGAGTGCTGTATTCCTACTATCATGCTCAGAAACTGGCAGACTTCAACAGGGCTCTCCTTTACAAATACAAAAGAGCCAAGATTGAGTTTGAACAAATCCGCGATAATCCTGATGATAAGGTACTTCTCGCCAAAGACAGCCGCTATTTCCGCAATGTAATCACAAAACTAAAGGGTTGTGGCAAAGCAATGGCTGTTTTCTCGATGTGGCATGGCTATCTTGAGAGAAGTAACCTCCAAGAGTTTCTTGAGGCGAATGACATCCCGATCAAAGAGATACACACCAGCGGCCACGCCTATATTCCCGAGCTGCAGACGCTGGCAAATGCGTTGAAACCGCGGTGGATTGTCCCTATTCACACGTTCTATCCCGAGAAATTCAACGACTTGTTCCCAAATGTGATTCAGGTACGGGACGGCCAAGCAATAAGTCTTGGCTAATGAATGGCCAAATCCTGCACCTGTCAAAAAAAGGAGAGGTAAGAGATGGATGACAAATTCTCTAAGCTAGACCCCGAGCATAAGCTGTTCCGCCAGCTATTGCAGAAAAAGCCAATTTGGTGGCAGAACATCGTCAAAAATGTCAAGAATAAGACGCTGTATGTGGAAATCAGAAAGGATAACTACATCGATGTATATTATAACGGTGGAGCGATACTCAATCGTCTATCCTACACAAATGGTTTTAGGGCGCAGATTCACTTTCAATATATTCCTCTAACAAGTAGAGGAAATTATGTGCCTCTCACATTGTCAAACGATAACATTGAAATAGACATGAAGAAGGGTGAGGTGGACTTTGCAAAATTCGATAATTTTTCAGAAGCCGGAATTGAAGCATTCCGAAAGCGCATAGGACAATTCTTCCCACCATCGTCCGAAAAAGGAATACAAGCCGACTTTGTGTTGAAGAATTCTGCCTTTTTGGATACCGAATTTGAATACAAGACTGGTAGGGGTAACATCAGGTTCGACCTCGTCTGGGTAGATGCTGATCTCGCCAAACTCTTCGTGGTTGAGCTTAAAACGATTGGCGACCCAAGGTTGTATTTCAATAATCAAAGCCGAGCCAGCGAGAACTACGACAAGATCGATGCCCAGCTGAATAAATATCGGGAGTTCATAAGGAATCAGAGCCAGAACTTACTTTCCCACTATGAGAGGTTGTTAACAATCAAGAGGAGACTGGGCATCTTACCGAATGGGCTTCAAGGGCTTGGTTCGCTGAGTGGATTTGCGTTCGAAGAAAGGCCAATTCTACTCATCGCAGATTGTAGCAAGGTTTGGATTGAAGACAATCGAGATAGATTGAATGAGTCTATTAAACACATTGCATATGGTTGTTTCTATCAAGGCGAGGAAACTAGGCGATTCCACATACCCAGAAAGAGCACCGGCAACAGATTTGTTTTTGCCGCAAATCGAATCTAGTCAAGAGCTATCGGCAAACTTATCGCAGACCGCAAGGCTCGAGACCTACCATGAAATGAGAATACCCCCCCCCATTTAGTCCCTCTTTACTTCGGAGCCAGCATCTTGAGTCTAGCTGGGAACCAGCGACGCTGCACAATCCCGAGGAAGACCCCATCATGTCCTTCGCCACATATTCGGTGAGAGATCAGTCTATCGAATCTCAAGCTTTGCTCACGAAGCTTTCACCTGGTATCTGGCTTTGCCTTCTTCGTGGAGACAAGTCGGGTTCATTGGGTTCATAGAGTTCGTTGAGTTTATAGAGTTCATAGAGCTCACAGAGACTAGAGACTAGGGAACAAGTTCAAATGACAAAGCTCAAATGCCAAACAAAGCTCAAAATCCAAATGCCTAAATGACAAAACTGCTCGGGAACCGGAGTTTCGGGTCTAGCCATGAGATTGCCACGTCGCCTTCGGCTCCTCGCAATGACAGACAGGCGGGGGCCCTTTCATAACTCCCCTGGCCCCTCTTATCTTAAGAGGGGCATTGTCAGTCCCATACTACATTGACCCTACACTCCTGGGCATTATGATGCCGACACCGACAAGGACGACAGAGGGAGTTGAAGCTATCTGTGCGCTTTTTGCATCAAAGTCTAAGATCGGAACAGCGCCAATGCGACGGCCAGAAGAACCAGAGCAGCTCCGAGGAAACCGAAGCTCACGCGGCGTGTGGTTTTCTTACGCTTGTCGCCGGCAAGAAAGCTTGCGCCGAATAGAATAAGGAACAGGCCAAGCAGAATCGAAGATGCGGCCCAAATTCCGGCATGTGCCCGTATATCCAAAGCACCAGCGAAGAGAAGGACAAAACCCAGCCCGATACTGACCATGCCGTAAGTTTTAGACACAGAGCGGAATTTAGCACCCCGAAAACCGGGCGTCAATCGAAAAAGCCCGGAACCGACTACACAAAGCAGCAAAACGGGTATGGGCGGGTAGTATCCTGGTTGCCTACCGCAATTGTCAAGTTTTGACCCAACGAAGTCTGATTAGCGAGTTGGTTTAAGCACCATTCGCGCTACCAGCACCGGGGGTATCAATGGCATCCGGCTGAAAGCCAATGGATCGTTGTTACGACTTCGGAATCCTTCGGGAAAGACTGGCTCTTCGATATCGTCAACGACGAATCCATAGCTGAAACAGGTATTGAACAACAGACTAATGGGGCGGTGGAAGTAGTACTGCGGCTCAGGTTGCCCCGGTATACCAAAGCCTCTGTAAGAGTAAGGTTCTGCGTAATCCGTGACGGTGATACCTGACTTGACTATGGTCTCGCCATCTTGTTCGTACTGCTCGGCTATATGGCGGGCTGTCCCGGAGTTAAACACAGGATGAGTAACAGAGAAAACGAAGCGCCCCCGGGGCTTGAGCAGCGCGGGCAACGTGGAAATCAGGGGTGTGATTGAGGACATATCCATCAGTGCCATAGTACAGACCGCGGCATCAAATCGTTTTTCCCCCAGTGCCAGGAGTGCCATCCGGTCGGTGGCATCAAGCTTGAGATATTGTATGCGGTCATTGTTCTTTATAGTACGGTCCCGCGCCCGATTGAGGAACCTCTCGGACCGGTCTATTGCGGTCACGACTGCTCCTATACCGGCCATGCGCCGCGCGAAGCGTCCGGCACCACAGGCAACGTCGAGCACCTGCTCTCCAGCTTTCAATCCAAGCATGCGCTGGGAGGCAGGTTCGATAAGATAGTCCTGGAACTCATTGCCGTCGCCAATCTTATCATCCCACCATTCAGCGAGACGGTCCCAGGCTTCGACAGCTTCGTGATTATATTCCGGGAAATCGGGAGAGTGTTGCATAGTCGTCACCGGCACAATTCTAACATCTCTCAGGACCGTCCAAAAGGAGAAGGCTGTGTCCCTTCAATGCCATCGATAATCCATTCACCAGTGATACAATAGTAGTTCCTGGCTCGTATATATGAAAAGGATGGCTTGAGTCAAAGACGGTCACCAGACAGCAATATCGAAGGTGGCTCGACCAGGAGGAAGGAGTGAAATGAAGGAAAACGCGTTTAGGAAGTATCTCAAAGGGCGCAAACTGAGTGCGACAGTAATAGAGTCCTCAGTAGCGGCCGTGAGGGAATTCGAGAAGTATCTGAGGAAGAGGAAGACTACGCTCAAATCGGCCGGCCTGGACGTACTCAGGGACCATATTGCCCTGCTCATAGAAGAAGAGAAGAACTCGAAGGACAGACTGGTCGCCATCGCCCGTTACTGCTATTTGGTGAAGAGAAATGACCTGTACATCTACTTCACCGGGCTCCTCGGCGCTTCAGACGTGTTGCCCGAAATCGGTGAAAGATTGGCGACGATCGCCGGAAAGGCCATCCATCGGAAAGTCTTTGATGATTTAGAGATGCCGCCTCTGGGTTCGCCGCAGGACAGCTACCCAAAGCTGACCAAAATGATTCTGGATAGAATGGAAGCCGAGTTGCCAGCCCGGACGTGCCGGGACATTCTCACCTGGAACTACCACAACATCCCCATTGAGGCG
>Ga0315288_10007431_pt1 | contig 13875 bp, 10 predicted proteins | sample YL17G11_20_MG_FD_203454 | JGI IMG/M metagenome (GOLD analysis project Ga0315288, IMG submission 203454) | Sediment microbial communities from Yellowstone Lake, YNP, Wyoming, USA - YL17G11_20 | ecosystem: Environmental > Aquatic > Freshwater > Lake > Sediment | place: USA: Wyoming | collected...
AGGTAGGCGCGCGTTCCTGTGCTAGCATTCGCGGCCAGTCGGGCCGCGAGGGGCCCGCGCAAAAGGGGGTTGTTCCGCATGGCAAACAAGGATGATCGCCTTCCCGACAACGCGGCGGGGAAGTGGTTCGTGGATTCCAGCTGCATCGACTGCGACGTCTGCCGCACCACGGCTCCCAACAACTTCAAGGCCAACGAGGACGAGGGCTACTCCTTCGTATCGAAGCAGCCCGAAAACCCGGAGGAGACCTCTCAGTGCGAAGAGGCGAAGGCGTCGTGCCCAGTCGAAGCCATCGGCGACGACGGCGCGTAGCTGGGAATCTGCGATGTCGCCGCGGCCGGCCTCGTTCCGGCCGCTTTGTTTTTCGGTCTGAGTCTCGCCCGCACGCGCACTTGACAGGCGCCCGCAACCGCCCTAGAAAGATGGCGGGAGGGTGGCGAGCATGTCCCTAATAATCACGGCCGAGTGCATCAACTGTGACGCGTGCGTTTCGGAGTGCCCGAACAAGGCGATCACTCAGGGCGAGGACATCTACATCATCGACCCCGAGCTCTGCAGCGAGTGCATCCCAGAACACGAGCAGCAGCAGTGCGCGGCCGTGTGCCCGGTGGAGTGCTGCGTGCCGGACCCGAACCACAAGGAGACGCGCGAGCAGCTCGAGGAGAAGTACAAGCGCATCCACGCTGCATAGGAGAAGGTCGTCCTTCTCGTCCCGGCGCTCGCAGCGGCTCACTGTGAGGGTCGGGACCATCGTTGTCTGGGCGCGACACTTACTGCCGCAGGCAAGAGGCAACAGGCAGTAGGCAACCCCCCCACCCACTGGACGGTTGCTCCTCTTTCATGCCTCTTGCCTGGGGGGATGGTCCGGCGGGCTTGCCTCTTGCCTGCCTTCTTGCTTGACACTCCCCCCCGGCGTTTCTAACCTGCAAGCTTCGCGGAGGTGCGACATGGAAATCACACGGATCGGGGTGGTTGGCGCAGGCCAGATGGGGAACGGCATAGCCCATGTGTGCGCGCTGGCCGGTTTCGCGGTGGTGTTCACGGACGTCTCGAAGGAGCTCGTGGACAAGGGCCTGGCGACCCTGGGCCGCAACCTAGACCGCCAAGTGGCCAAGGGGACTGCGACCGCGGCGGCCAAGGACCAGGCGCTGGGGCGCATCACGCCCGCCGTGGGGCTCGGCGCCCTCGCGCAGTGCCAGATCGCCGTGGAGGCGGTGGTTGAGAGCTTCGAGGTGAAGGTGAAGGTCTTCCAGGAGCTGGACCGTCTGCTGGGGCGGGAGGCGATCCTGGCCTCCAACACGTCCTCGATCTCCATCACCAAGCTCGCGGGGGCCACCTCGCGGCCAGAGCGGTTCATCGGCATGCACTTCATGAACCCGGTTCCGGTGATGCAGCTCGTGGAGGTGATCCGCGGTATCGCGACCAGCGACGACACCTTCCGCACGGTGGAGGAGCTGGCAAAGAAGCTGGGCAAGGTCCCGGTCGAGGTCAACGATTCGCCCGGGTTCGTTTCCAACCGGGTGCTGATGCCGATGATCAACGAGGCGATCTACGCGGTCTACGAGGGCGTGGGGACCTCCGAAGCGGTCGACACCGTGATGAAGTTGGGAATGAACCACCCGATGGGGCCGCTTGCGCTTGCGGACTTCATCGGACTCGACACCTGCCTCGCCATCCTCCGGGTGCTGCACGACGGCCTCGGTGACCCCAAGTACCGCCCCTGTCCGCTGTTGGTGAAGATGGTCGACGCGGGATGGCTCGGAAAGAAGTCCGGCCGCGGCTTCTATACGTACGCGTGAGCGAGCTGGGTTTGACTTGCAGGCTGAAGCGGAGGCCGCACGTGGTCGAGCAGGCTCACAGCCGACAGCCGACAGCCGACGGCTACGACTCATTGGGGCCCTGTGCTGATCGCTATGGTCTTGCTGCGAGCTGTGAGCTGTCAGCTGTCAGCTCGTGGGGAAAGCGGGCATGACCGTCCTCTGCCAGTGGTGCGGCGCCCCGAACCCTGACGACCGCGAGGTGTGCCTCAGGTGCAGCTCACGCCTGCTTGTGGTGTCGGGCACCAACGGGGAGTTCTCGGAGGAAACCCTCGAGGAAGAGGAGGCGAGCTTTGAGCGCGAGAAGCTCGCGTTCGACGAGCACCTGCTCGAAAGGCTCTCGGGCGGCGAGGAGGGGCTGAAGCGCCTGCACGGTGCCCTGGTGCGCCTGGAGGAGCGGGTCACGGACCTGGAGCGGGGGCTGGCGCTGCTGGACTCGGGGGTGCAGGCGCTGGTCGATCTCCTCGACCGCCGCAAGGTGATCCGCGAGACCGAGGTGATGGCGGCCTGGGAGCGCGCGGCGTCCTCGGAGATGGCCCGCGAGGAGCTGCTGGAGCGCCTGCGGCAGCGGCGGGAGTCGATCGTCTCGCGCGCCCGTGCGGCCGGGGGCGGTGCGGCTGCAGCCTGCTCGCGCGCCCTGCAGAGCGCTGAGCTGGCGCTGCTGGCGGGCCAGCCGCTGCGCGCCGCGGAGATCCTGGGCGAGACGCTCCGCCGCTTCCCTCGCAACCCCGAGCTGGCCGAGCTGCTCGGCGAGCTTGCGTTCGAGCGAAGCGACCTGGGCGCCGCAGAGAACTACTTCCGCCAGGTGCTGCGCTGGAACGCGGAGAACGTCGAGGCACGGATCTACCTGGGCACGATCCTGGCCGACACCGGGCGGGAACCCGAGGCGCTGGAGCACCTCGAGCGCGCGGTCTCCCTGGCGCCGGAAAATTTCCTGCCGCACTTCTCCCTGGGCGCCCTGCACGCGGCGGCGAGCCGGATCGGGCCGGCCCGGCGGTACCTGCGGGCGGCGATCGAGCGGGAGGAGACCCCCCAGGCCTACTTCCTGCTCGGGATGGTGGAGCTGGACTCGGGCCACGCGGGCGCGGCCGCGGCGGCGCTCGAGCGGGCCGTCGCCCTCGACGCCGAGTTCGAGGACGCCATCTACTACCTCGGGCTCGCCTATCTGGAGAGGCGGTGGAACCGAAAGGCGCTGGAGTGCTTCCGCCGGGTGCAGGAGATGGACCCGCAGCGGCTGCAGTACCAGGAGGCGGTACGGCTCGTGGAGGGCGGCGGCGAGAGCGCGGCCCCGCTGCCACCCGAGGCCGAGGTGCTGCTGCGCGAGGCCTCGCAGGCCTCCGAGGCGGGGGAGATCGAGCGGGCGCTGCACCAACTGCAGCGCGCCTCGCGCCTCGCGGACCACCCCAGTCTGCTCGCCTCCCTGGCGTTGCTGGCGGCCGCCGCGGCGAGGCCGAGGCAGGCTCTCGCCGCCGCGCACCGGCTCCTCCGCCTTGACGTGCATGGCGCCCCGTTCCTGGCGGCGTGGACCGCACTCCTGGAGACGCTGCGTGCGGCCAAACGGTACCGGCTGGTGGACCGGTGGGGCGGGAGGCTGTTCGCCGAGGGCCCCGGCCCCTTGGAGCGCGGCCTCGCGGCGTACGAGCTGGCGCTCAACGAGCTGGAGCGCGACGGCGACGTGGGCCGCGCGCTGGAGTTCGCCCACGCCTCGCTCGAGCTCATACCGCGCGAGCTGCGCCAGTACCCACTGGCGGCGCTGGGCAGGATTCACCTGGCGCGCGAGGAGTACTCGGACGCAGTTGACTACCTCGAGCAGGCAGTGACGGTTTCTTCATCGCCCGCTATCCTGACTCAGCTCGGCCTTGCCCTGCTGGAGATGGGCGAGGGCGAGCGGGCGCGGGAAGTGCTCCAGCGGGCGCGGCAGGGCACGGCCCGCGACCTCAAGACCGACGTTTTGACCCACCTGGCACGGGTGGGCTGGCTGGGCTCGCGCAAGTCGCGAGGCCGGCGGAAGGGCTAGTCATGCGTTGGACCCGATACTTCCTCTTCACCCTGCGGGAGAACCCGTCGGACGCCGACGTGGTCTCGCACCAGCTGCTCGCCCGCGCCGGGATGATCGACAAGCTGGCGGCAGGGATCTACACCTACCTGCCGCTCGGGTGGCGGTCCATGGACAAGCTCGTTCGCATCGTGCGCGAGGAGATGAACGCCGCGGGTTCCGTGGAGCTCGTGATGCCGTGCATCCACCCGGCCGAGCTGTGGCAGGAGTCCGGGCGCTGGCAGGTCTACGGCAAGGAGCTGCTGCGCATCAAGGACCGCCACGACCGCGACTTCTGCTTCGGGCCTACCCACGAGGAAGTGATCACCGACGCGGTCCGCCGCCGCATCACCTCGTACCGGCAACTGCCGGCCAACGTGTACCAGATCCAGACCAAGTTCCGGGACGAGATCCGGCCGCGCTTCGGGCTGATGCGAGGCCGCGAGTTCATGATGAAGGACGCGTACTCGTTCCACTCCTCCGCAGAGAGCCTGGACGAGGCGTATCGGGAGATGGACAAGGCGTACCGCCGGGTCTTCGACCGCTGCAAGCTGTCCTACACGGCGGTGGAGGCCGACACCGGCAACATCGGCGGAAGCGAGTCCCACGAGTTCATGGTGCTGGCCTCGACCGGCGAGGACGCGGTGGTGGCCTGTAGCTGCGGGTACGGCGCCAACATCGGGAAGGCGACCACCGGCGCCCTGCCCGCGCCGCCACCGTGGCCCGGCAAGGCGCCGGCCAAGCCCGAGGCGGTCCACACGCCGGGGACGACCTCGGTCGCTGACGTGGCGGCGTTCCTCAAGCTCGACCCCGCTCACTTCATCAAGACGATGATCGTGGAGACCGACACCGAGTTCGCGGTCGCGCTGGTGCGGGGCGACGACGAGGTCAATGAGGTCAAGCTCAAGAACGCGCTGGATGCAGGCCACCTGCAGCTCGCCTCCGAGGCCAAGGTGGAGGAGGTCACCGGGAGCGCCATGGGCTACTCCGGGCCGGTTGGCCTCGCGGGGGTTCGCATCGTGGCCGACCCCGAGGTGATGCGCATGGGCATTGCGGCCACCGGCGCCAACCGCGCAGATCACCACCTGATCGGCGTGGTACCGGGCCGCGACTTCAAGCCGGACCTGGTGGCCGACATCCGGCTCGCCCGCGACGGTGACCCCTGCCCGCGCTGCGGCGCGCCCCTCGTCCTCAAGCGCGGCATCGAGGTGGGCCACATCTTCAAGCTGGGCACGAAGTACTCCGAGCCGATGGCGTGCAACTACCTGGACGAGAAGGGCGAGACGCACGCCATGATCATGGGCTGCTACGGCCTGGGGATCGGGCGCACCATCGCGGCCGCCGTCGAGCAGAACAACGATGAGCACGGGATCATCTGGCCGCGGCCGCTGGCGCCGTTCGAGGTCGAGCTGATCGCGCTCAACCCGGACGTCCCCGCGGTCAACGAGGCCGCCGAGAAGCTCTACGCCGACCTGCAGGCGGCGGGGGTGGACGTGTTCTACGACGACCGCGACGAGCGCCCGGGCGTCAAGTTCAACGACGCCGACCTGATCGGCTTCCCACTCCGGGTTGTCGTGGGCAAGAAGGGGGTCGAGCAGGGGCAGGCCGAGCTGTCGCTGCGCCGCGACCGCGCCAAGGTTCCGGTGCCGCTGGGGGACGTGGTCGCCAAGGTGAGGGAGTTTCTCGCCGGGCTCTGACGAGGCGCGGGGTTAGGTGTCGGTAGGAGATGTGGGGCCCGCGTCGCGCTCTGTCATCGCGAGGGCGCCGAGCCTGACGAGGCGGACGACGCGATCCCGTGGAATTTGGCCGGTTTGCTTCATTCCTGCGAATTGCGCGGGCGGCTCGCGATGAGCTGCCCGCCTGGCGGTCGCGGCCCTCATCCGAGCAGCTCGTCGTCGAAAGTGTGCGGCTCGCGCGCCGCGCGAGCTTTTATTTGTCCGCTGCACCCCCCACGCCGTTGATGGATCGGTGTAAAGTTGCTTTATGGTCTGTCTCATCGCGCGAAGGCAGGGCTTGAAGTGAACGCCTCCGAGTTCATCGCCAAGTGGCGGCCGGTCGAGCTGCGGGAGCGGCAGGCCTGCCATGAACACTTCCTTGATCTGTGCGAGCTGCTCGGTCACCCCAAGCCCGCGGCGGACGACCCCACCGGTGAGCGTTTCTGTTTCGAGCGGGGTGCCAAGAAACTCGGTGGTGAGGACGGCTGGGCCGACGTCTGGAAGAAGGGCTACTTCGGCTGGGAGTACAAGGGCAAGCACAAGGACCTGAAGGCCGCCTACAAGCAGCTCAACGACTACCGCGAGGCGCTCGAGAATCCGCCCCTGCTCGTCGTCTGCGACATGGAGCGCATCGAGGTCCACACAAACTTCACCAACACCGATTCCCAGGTGCACGACCTGAGCCTCGACGCTCTCAACACGCCGGAGGGGATGCGCATCCTGCGTGCCGTCTTCTTTGACCCGGAGAGTCTTCGCCCAACGCGCCAGCGTGTCGAGATCACGAAGGTGGTCGCCAGGAAGGTTGGCGAGCTGGCACAGGCGCTCCGCTCGCGCGGCGTTGAGCCGCACACTGCCGCACGCTTTCTCGACCGCCTCGTGTTCTGCATGTTCGCCGAAGACGTTGGACTGCTCCGCAAGGGTCTGTTCAGCGAGATTCTCGCCCGCGCTCGCCAGGAGCCGAAGCGCCTGCGCCCAATGCTCGGAGACCTCTTCGGCAAGATGGCCGCGGGCGGATTCTTCGGCGCCGACGAGATCAAGCGGTTCAACGGCAACCTCTTCGACGATGCCAGCGTGCTCGATCTGTTGCCGAACGAGATTGGTTTGCTCGATGCTGCCGCAAAACCGGACTGGAGTGACGTCGAGCCCGCGATCTTCGGCACGTTGTTCGAACGCGGACTCGACCCCGACAGGCGCTCGCAGATCGGCGCCCACTTCACCAGCCGGGAGGACATCGAAACGCTCGTCGAACCGGTGGTGATGCAACCGCTGCGCCGCGAGTGGGACGAGTTCCGCACGATGGTCCTCAATGTCCTTGCCACCGGCAAGAAGCGCCCACCTCAGCCCCCTCGCCCACCGGGAGAGGGCCGGGGTGAGGGCACCGCACGTGCGCCACGCAAGCTGTCCGGCGTGGCTCTGGCCAAGGCCCATGCGGAAGCGGACTCGCTCGTTCGCAACTTCCTCGACCGCCTCGCCAGCGTGAAGGTACTCGACCCCGCCTGTGGGTCGGGCAACTTCCTCTACGTCACTTTGCAGAAGCTCATGGGCCTCGAACGGGAGGTGCTCAACTTCGGCGCGGCGCATGGGGTTCCAAGCTTCATTCCCCGCGTCGACCCGCTCCAGCTCTACGGTATCGAGATCAACGCGTACGCCTTTGAGCTCGCACAGATGACCGTCTGGATCGGGTACCTCCAGGCGCTGAACCGGCAGGGGTTTCACCTACCAGACAACCCCGTTCTCAAGCCAATGGACACGATCCAGTGCCGGGACGCGATCCTCGACCTCTCCGACCCCGAGCACCCCAAGGAACCCGACTGGCCCGCGGTGGATTTCATCGTCAGCAACCCGCCGTTCCTCGGAACGAAGAAACTCCGCTCGGGTCTGGGTGACGAATACGTTGAGAAGCTGTTCGCGCTCTACGCTGATCGCATTCCGAATTTCAGCGACCTTTGCTGCTACTGGTTCGAGAAGGCCCGCAAACAGGTCGCAGAGCGCAAGTGCAAGCGCGCCGGGCTACTCGCCACGCAGGGCATCCGCGGCGGGTTGAACCGGGAGGTCTTGAAGCGAATCAAGGAAACCGGTGACATCTTTTGGGCCGAGAGCGATAGGGAATGGGTCCTGGACGGCGCAAATGTCCACGTCTCAATGGTGGGCCTCGATGACGGGAGCGAGCAGCAGCGAGTTCTCAATGGCGACAGCGTAGCGACTATCTACGCCAACCTCACTGCTAAGACAGACATCGCACAGTCTGAGCGCCTGCCCGAGAACGCCGCTATCGGCTTCATCGCCGACGTGAAGGCGGGTCGGTTCGACCTACCGGAAGCCGAGGCTCTTGTCCTCTTGGGCCAAACCAACCCCAATCGGCAGCCCAGCAGCGGTGTCTTGCTCCCCTGGGTCAATGGCCAGGATATTCTCCAATGGTGGCATGGGTATTGGATCATTGACTTCGGCTCTGACTTGCCGGAGGACCGAGCAGCACTCTACGAGCGACCCTTCGAGTTGGTGAAAGCACGGGTCCTGCCCGAACGTTTGAAAGTAAAGCGGAAGCGCTATCGAGAACTCTGGTGGCTTCATGCCGAGCCGTGCACGGCGATGCGGAGGAAACTGGCCCCGCTACCTCGCTTCATCGTCACCCCCACGGTCGCGAAGCACCGCGTCTTCGCCTGGCTGGAAGCACCAACCCTTCCAGACCACCAGCTGGTGGCGATTGCTCGCGCCGACGACTACTTCTTCGGCGTACTGCACTCCCGCGTCCATGAAGTGTGGGCGAGGGCGCAGGGCACGCAACTGCGCGAGCGCGAGTCCGGCTTCCGCTACACCCCCACCACCTGCTTCGAGACGTTCCCGCTCCCCTGGCCGCCGGGGCAGGAGCCAGGAGTGAAAGAGGCTGTCATCGCGAGCGACCCCGCGCGAGGCGCGGGGGAGCGTGACGATCCCGCCGAAACGACGGGATTGCTTCGGGCCGCCAAACGCGGCCCTCGCAATGACACAGGTGGCGACGAGCGCGTGCAGGCCATCGCCGCGGCCGCGAAGGAACTGGATGAGCTGCGCTCCAACTGGCTCAACCCGCCCGAGTGGGTGCGCGAAGAGGTGCTGGAGTTCCCCGGCTCAACCGATGGCCCGTGGGCGCGCTACGTCCACGACCCCGACGACCGCGGGATCGGGACCGTGCGCTACCCGCGCCTCGTCCCTAAAGACGCCGAGTACGCGCTGAAACTCAAGGCCCGCACGCTCACGAACCTGTACAACGAGCGCCCCACCTGGCTCGCCCTCGCCCATGACAAGCTTGACGCCGCCGTCTTCGCCGCATACGGCTGGGACCCCGCCATGTCCGACGACCAGCTCCTCGAATCCCTCCTCGCCCTCAACCTCGAACGAGGGGGCGCGCGGGGACAGGGCGGATGATCGAGCCTCTTGTGCCGGGGCCCTTTGCGAGGGTGCACAAGCTGATCGGCAAATTGTCAGCCGGTGATCGCGAGGTCGGTGATCTTCAGATGGTCCTCCAGTTCTCAGCGGTAGAGCCGGGGAGGATTCGCGGGCAGGTTCTCGGCGACAACTCAACCTACGATTGCCTTGTGCCGCTGGGAGATATTGCCCTGGGTCCGCTTCGAATTGAGTCAACGGCGGCTGAGGACGGCAACACGATCTCATCGGACAGGGCTCGTTTCGCAGGATTCGATGTGTCGTACCACCCGCAGGACCCAATGTCCAAGTCGGTGCGACCCATCGCCGAGCTGGACTTACAGGACGTCTCACTCGGTCAAGCCGGCCTCGCAGGGACTTCGAGCCGGCGTGCTGTGTTTGCGCTGTGCGGACCCCAGAACGCGTGGCAGATTCACGAGAAGTGGACGACCAGTCCGGCAGGATTGGAGGTCGGCGCTGGCAACGCCGGGCTGCCAATCCCGGTCGAAGGGCTAGAGGTGGAGGTGCTACCCAGCCTGCGCCACGACATCGCTTCCGTACCGGGCGACAACGCGCGGTACACGAAGCTCATTACCCTGGCCATCTCCGAGTCAAAACCTGGCTGGTTTTCGTCGGATGTGGGGTTCGAGCACGCGGCACGCGATCTAGCTGACGACCTCACGCTCCTCATGTCCTTGGCGACCATCCGTGCCACCACATGGTTCAGCTACGACCTGCGGGTGCCTCGTTCCTCGACAACCTACACTCGGGCCCTAGGGCATAGCTTCACTTCAAAAGTGGCTTTACACGAATGTATCGTCGACTGGCACCTAATCCGTGGCTTTGTCGCGCAAAGCCTTCCGAAGCTTCGGGAATTGCGAAGTCAGGAGGTGGACCTTAGGACCCCCATCTCGGTCTTTATCAGGGGCAACGAGCCCGCGCTCGATGGCCAACGCTTCGGCATCACCTGGCTTGCCTTGGAGGAGCTGCAAGAGCTTCACTGCAAGAAGGGCTTGAAGGCATCGCCACCGCCTAGTGGCGAGGAGGAGCGGCAAAAGCTCCATCAGAAGAAGGGCTCGACCGCTTCGCCTGTCCTTGGCGACGCCGAGTTGAGCTCACTTCGGAGTCGGGTGGAACAGTACTGCAACGCCGAGGCGTGGCCGAGGGCGAAGATCAAAGCGGTCCAACAAAAGTTGGGCGAGCTCGGCCGGCCTTCAGTCAGCGCAAAGCTCAATGCCATGCTCCACGATCTGCACGTGGAGGTAGCGGATCTCTATCCTGAGGATTGCAAGCCAACATACGAAAAGACCCGCGGCGCGCTCCTCCACGGCTCCGAGCCACCTGACTCACTCATGGTCTTTTGGGAGTTCCAGCGCCTGCGGGCGGTCGTTGGCCGCGCGCTGCTTCTGGCTCTGGGCTGGCAAGACCTGTCCCATTGCCCTGCCAATGATCTTCGCGTTTTTCTGTCAGTTCAGTCACCATGAGAGCCCGGTGGCCTCGTGACCGGAGGACGAGTGAGAGGAGCTTGGCGTCGACAGGTCGGGGTCACGGCGCTTGAGTTCCTGAGATGCCCGCTTCAGACGAACTGATCGGACGGGACGCCATGCACCGGCTCGCCATCGACCCGAAGCTGCGTCGAACGCTGATATATCTGTTGAATCAGCTCGCAAACCTCAACAGATACGAGGTACCCCGGTCCGAGGCTGAGCTTCCCCTGTTTTCTCGCGAATGGCCTCGAGTGCGCCCAGGGCACCGGGTGATCAGAATGTCCGAGGGACTCAAGCCAGTCTTCCATCAGTGTGTCTCGCGTCTTGCCTCGGCAGCGGCCTGCCGGGACACGGTCTCACCGACCACAATCCAGGCCGAGTTGGGCAACACAATCGAATGGGCACTCGACGCTCAGCTCTCGGGGGGAAAGCGGCCCGGCGGTGAAGAGGCAATTGATCGCCTGCTAGCATCAATCGCGGCCTCGTGCAAGGCACATATGTACTACTTCCCGCTCGGCGTGGGCCGGTGGCCAGAATCATGGGTTCTAGACCTCGGCGACACGCAGATATTCCTCTTCTCCCAAGCTAACCTGGAGGAGCTCACAGGCCCACTCATTTCGTCACAGGACCCTCGGAAGCGCCAGTTCGGAACTCAGCAACAAGGGTTCATCGAGAAGACCTATCTCGGTAGGTGCTGCGCGCGGTGCAAAGCTTTCGGCGATAGTCTGCTGTCGCATCAGGTTGCAGCAAGGGCTGCCGAGGATGCGGTCAATCTCTTGCGGTTTGGCCTCGCCGCTGGTAACCCCGAGACCATTCCCTACGCCTACCCTTCGTTTCACCTCTCCGAAGATCCCCTGGTCGACAGCGAGGCTCTCGTCGAACTCGTTGGCGAGGAGCAAACCCTCACTCACCGCCGCTCGATGCCTGCGACGGAGTTGATTGCGAACGGGTTTGACGAGCAGTCCCTTCGACAGCTTTACGAGCTCTTCTTCTTTGATGAGCTGTGCAGGATCGCACGAAGTCGGTCGCGAAGCGCGATCGAGGAACGAGCCTTGGTCGCCTGCACATGGGTTGGCTCGGCCATGGCGGACCGCAACCTTGATGGTCGCTTTCTGCGTCTGTGGTTTGCCGTTGAGGCCATGGTCGGGAACCTGCAGAGCGGCGACGATGAAAGCGTATCGGACAAGCTGGCGAGCCGTCTTTCGCATCTCGTTTTGGTTGCGGGAAGGTGGCACTTCGCGCCCAAGGAAGCTCCGCTGCGCATGCGCCGCCTGGTGGCGCTCTACGCCCTTCGCAGCAAGATCGTCCATCGAGGCGTTCGGCGAATCACATCCGTTGACGATCTTCGGGACCTGGGAACCCTCGCCACCTCGGGTACATTGGCACTGCTTGATTTGATTCAACGAGGCGTGCGCACCGGATCGGAACTCCTTGCGATCTTGCAGAGCTGTGAGGGTGCCGGAGGCTCACTGAATGTATAGGGCCGACGGGCACCGGGCATCGCGCTCGGACCAACTTGACCGGCTGAAGGCCGCACAGGTAGCCCGGTTGGTTTTTGTCGTTTGTCGCGGAGATGCTGTTCCTTCGCAGAGAGGCGCGGGGAGGCGCTGGGCCGGGCGCGGCCCTCAAGAGGCCGCGCGTGCTCAAGTCCTTGTCGATGCCGGGCCAGTGGATCCCGAAGCCAAACGCGAGCTTCACGAGCTGCCCTCCAACTGGCTTAACTCGCCGGAGTGGGTCAAGGACGAAGTGGTTGTGTGCCCCGACGCGGCCGACAACGCGTGGCCGCGCCACCTCCCTGACCCGATGCGCTTGTTCTTTTGCCAGTCCGTGCGCCCTAAACGACGGTGAGCGTGCTGGGCATGGGAGGCATGGCCGGGATGATCCCCTGGCGCGGAGAAGCGCTATTCTTCTCTGCAAGGTGTAGTGCAGGAAGAACGATGACCGGCCTGGCTATCGCAACCCCTACCAACATCCTTCTGACCGGTGCCGGGTTTACGAAGAACTTCGGTGGGCTGCTAGCCGTAGAGGTCTGGTCGCGAATCTTCAACCACACCAGTGTCCGCGGGGTACCTGGTCTCGCATCGAAGGTTAGTGTCCTGGCTCCAGACTTCGAAGCCGTCTACGATGAGGTGGTTGTTCGCGATCCAACCACGGATGAGGCAAAGGCGGTCCACAAGGCGACCCTGGCCGCCTACGACACCCTTGACCAGAAACTTCAGGACCCCATGGGCCCGCAGTCAAAGTTGGACGTCGCGCGAATTGGGGAGATGGTGAAGTTGTGCGGCCCCACCAAGGACACGAAGGAGGTTGGTTTTCTCTTCACGCTTAATCAGGACCTGCTGCCAGAACGGAAAACTGTCGGCAAATTGCACTTCGGGGATCCTCAGATTCTTGGGTTTGGCGGGTTGCCCGGTCACTATGGCACCTACCTCGAGCAGGGCGATGGGGCACCTCTAACCAAGAAGGACGTTCGGAGGTGCCCTTCTCAGGAGCAAATAGAACATGGGGCGCCGAGTTGGCTACATGGGGGGCAGTTCTACTGGGTCAAACTTCATGGGTCGTCGAATTGGAGGGATGCCGCGGGGAACGACCTAATGGTATTGGGGCACGGCAAGATGGGACAGATTCAGGCCGAACCCTTGCTGAGTTGGTACTGGGGACTTTTCAAGTCCGCCTTGTTAAGTCGTCGCCACCGTCTTTTCGTGATTGGCTACTCTTTCCGAGATGAGCATGTGAATGAGGTGATCGCAGAATCGGTAGCGACAAAAGCCACAGAACTGGTGGTTGTGAACCCAGCTCCCTGGGAACAGTTCAAGAATTCCCTTGTTGGTCTGCCGCGTTGTTGTCGAGGACCCGAGCTTGTGCGTAGCATCGAGGGTGGCGGCGGGTCACGATACTGGTCCGCCACACTCCTTGAAATGTTTCCGTACGAAACCTACGGCTCGGAGACAGTCGAATGGCAAGAACTCAAGCAGCTCCTTCGCTCCCCACTGGCGGATTAGTACCGGGGTCAGGCTTGCATAAATGCATATCGACCGTCGTCGCGCGTCGCCAGCGTAGTCGCTGGGGGCGGACCGGATAGGTACCACGTGAGCGCCAGGAGAAACTTGGTGCCTCGGTACCTGTTATTACCCTCTCACTATTCTGATCCGATCGAGGCCGCGCTGGGGGATTGGTCCGTTCAAGTGGCCCGTCGCGAAGAGGCCGTTTCTACGCCGAGAGGCGGGCAGAGGCGCGAGGCACGGGCGCTCCCCTCAAAAGACCCTCGGTGCTGAGGTCCTCGTCAATGTCGGGTCAGTGGATGCCGAAGCCGCCGCCCGCCGGTTTCCAGTTGGCGCGCTGCCTTTGGGTTGCGTGCAACAACCTCGGGTACCACGCCAGCGGCACCGAGATGGTTCGGCCATCGCGAAGGTCAACAACCA
>Ga0315288_10007432_pt1 | contig 13875 bp, 13 predicted proteins | sample YL17G11_20_MG_FD_203454 | JGI IMG/M metagenome (GOLD analysis project Ga0315288, IMG submission 203454) | Sediment microbial communities from Yellowstone Lake, YNP, Wyoming, USA - YL17G11_20 | ecosystem: Environmental > Aquatic > Freshwater > Lake > Sediment | place: USA: Wyoming | collected...
GGGAAGGGCGGCCTGAGCCAGACGAACATCCAGGACATGAACAACGCGCTGAACATCGTCCGCTACTTCGATGAGCCAGCCTGCGCCGTGATGAAGCACGTCAACCCGAGCGGCGTCGCCGCCGCCAGGAAGGGGGACAGCCTGAAGACGGTCTTCCAGCGCGCCAGAGACAGCGACAGCGTCGCCGCATTCGGGGGCGTCGTCGGCTTCAATTGTAGGGTCGACGCCGAGACGGCGCGGGAGATGCTCGCGGGCTACGTTGAGGCGGTGATAGCGCCTGAATTTGACGCCGGGGCGATGGAGGTCTTCGAGGAGAAGAAGGATCTCCGCGTAATACAGGTCGACAACATCTATGCTCTGAGCCGCTTCGTCGGCGAGGAGCAGTGGCCCCTGGTGATGAGCACCATGACGGATGGCAGCTTCGTGCTCTCCGCGCCGATGTTGACCAAGATCAGGGGTCCGGATAACCTCCGCTGGGTGACGGAGAGGAGGGGCACCGCGAAGGAGACGACGGACCTCGTCTTCGCCTGGTACGTGAACCTGAACGTCAGAAGCAACGGCGTGGTTCTAGCCGACGACAGGCAGACCCTCGGCGTCGGCACGGGGCAGCAGGACAGGGTGATAGCCGTGAAGCAGGCGCTTGAGAAGGCTGCTGACAGGGGTCACAAGGATAGGCTGAAGGACGCGGTGCTCGCTTCCGACGGCTTCTTCCCGTTCCCGGACAGCATAGAGCTCCTAGCCCAGTACGGCGTCAAGGCCTGCTGCCAGCCCGGCGGAAGTATAAAGGACGACGAAGTCATAGCCGCCTGCGACAGCCACGGCATAGCGATGGCTTTCACCGACGAGCGCTGCTTCCGCCACTTCTAGGCGGCGTCCCTCGAGAGTGGGCTCGTGCTGCAGTGGGGGCCCCCTAGGAGGTCGAGGTAGGCGTCGTCCCACTCCTTCACGGTGACGCCGTGGTCCCGCAGCTCCCTCAGGGTCCTCCTGTTCCTCTTGAAGGCGATGACGGTGTTCGGCTTGAGGGTGATTATGTTCCCGGCGCCCCGCGCCTGCTCCATGAGGGCGGCGTAGAGGTGCCCGACGTCGTTCTCCTTCTCGGGCCTGCCTCCGATGTACATCATGCCGTCCGCGTCGAGCTTCCCCTCCCGGACTAGGAAGTCGACGAGGCTTACCTCGGTGCGGAGGGGTTCCGGCTTGCCGCCGCGGTTCACGTAGACGGTCGTGCGCCCCGCGTTCCTGAAGCAGTCAGGGTGGATGAGCTGCGCCATGGGGCGGTAGTCGGCGTCGCTCTGCGCCCGCAGGGCTTCCAGCAGCTTCAGCAGCAGCCTCTTCGGCGGCATGTCCCTCACCAGCTCAGAGTCCCAGACGTATGGCATCACGAGGGCCCGCCCCGTGCCTGGGTAGTTTATGGCGACGTCGAGGTGCATGTAGTCGACGGCCGGGTAGTCGGCGAGGTTGACGGCACAGACGTACCTGAGCTTCCCTTCGTGATCATGTTTGAAGAGCTCCTCGGCGCAGCGCCTGAAGCCGGTCAGGGTGCTCCTCTGGCCGACGCCGACGGCGACGGTCTCCTCGTCCACTACCTGGGTGTCGCCGCCCTCGATACACGGCGGCTCGGTCGAGACCCCCACCGGCTCGTTAGCGTCCCAGATCAACTCCACCTTCTCACGTAGAACCGGGTCCAGCCGATAGGCGAGCTTAACGATCCTCGGCTCGTGGCGTCGGCTGTAGCGACGCATGTTGCAGATGACCGTGCCGACCTGGGTGGTGAAGCTGGCGTCGCGACTGTACGGCCACGAGACGCGGCGGAAGTCGGGGAGGACGACCCTGTCCGGTTCGGCGTCGTAGTATGGCTCTGAGGGGTAGCCGTAGATGAGGTGGTCGACGGTCAGCTCCTCCGGCTTCGGCGCCCCGGGGAAACCTGCCCAGACCTCACCGACGATCTCCCTCCGCTCCTTCACCGTGGCGGTCTCCAGCGCCTTCTCGATTATGCCCGTGACCTCGAAGACCTCTACGCCCTCTTGCTTCAGCATCTTCTGGAGCTGGAGCCACTCCTCGTGGCCGCCGTCCATCTGTGGGTGGACGCACCGTGGTAGGTGCTGCAGGTTTGCCTCGACACCCTCGAAGGGGAGCCTCTTCTCCCAGAAGCTCTCGACGCTGTCCTGTATGAGGACGGCGTGCATCCTGCCGGACTCCGAGTTGACCGTCCACATGGGTTAAACAGTGGGCAGTGGTTGTAAAAGGGTTTTCAGGGGGCGGGGCAGGCTTATATTTACCCACGTCATTGGGTAACGTGGTGGCGCCGTTGACCGTGGCGACCTTCCACAAGAGGAAGCTGTACATCCCCAGGGACATCCAGGAGAGGCTCGGCCTCGTCGACGGCGACAGGCTCGAGATAAGCGTCGTCAATGGGAGGGAGGCCCGTATCAGGGTTGTGAGGGGAGACGACGCGACGAGGAGGCTCCTCGGCCTCCTCGATGATCCGCCCATGAAGGGGAAGGTGCTCGGCAGGCTGAGGCGGCGTGAGATATATGAGGACGTTGCTTGACACCAACATCCTGGTCCACGCCTACAACTCCGAGAGCCCCGTCCATAGAGCCGCGAGGGAGGTGCTCAGGGACGCCCTCACAGGCAACCTCGAGGCCGTCATCACCTCCCAGGTATTGTACGAGTTTTACGTGGTCTCCACCGACCCTCGCAGGGTATCGTCGCCGCTGGAACCTCAAGTCGCCGCGGCCATCTGCCGCGACCTCGCCTTGAGCCCGGAGATGGAGAAGATACACGCGTCCGAGGCCTCAACGGAGGAGGCGTTGAGCCTCGCCGAGGCCCACGGTCTCCGCGGCCCAGACGTATTCGACTGTGTCCTAGCCGCCACGGCGAAGCAGGGCGGGGTAAGGAGGATATACACAGAGAACGTCGCCGACTTCGCCAGGTTCGGCTTCCTCGAGGCCGTGAACCCCCTAGGATGATCGGCTCATAGCCCGCGCCGGGGAATATTTCTTATAGCCATCATTCGCCTATGCTGGGCGAGGCGTCATGGGGGAGAGAAGGAGGCGCCGCGTCGACTTGATGGTTAGGAGGGTTGAGAGGCCCAGCTACACCGTCGACGCAGCGAGGCTGAGGCGCTACGATCAGAGGAAGCTGATCTTCAACAGGGTCTCCATGGACCCTTCCTTCATCGCCTACAACAGGAGCGAGGAGGAGCAGGGGCTCAGGAACATCACTGAACGGAAACCTGGGTACACCAGGGTCGACTACGCACTTTCCGAGGCGGCCTGGACCGCCCACGACGCCTGGACGGACGCCTTCGGCTCGGAGCGCCTCGAGAGGACCTTCGGCCCCAGCCTCATGGGGACCAAGTGGTACGCCGAAAAATACCGCGTAGACGACCCCGCGGAGATGACTTGGCAGGTCAAGAAGGCGGCGCGCCTCTACGGCGCCGACCTCGTCGGCGTCACCGAGTTCAACCCGATGTGGATCCAGGCGAACACTCGGCGAGCCCTTGAGCCCCTGGAGCTCCCGGAGAGGGTGAGGTACGCCGTCGTAATGGCGGTCGCCCTCGACGAGCTCGGCGTCGCCACCTCGCCAGAGATGCCGGCCGGCGCCGCGACCGGGCTCGGCTACTCCAAGATGGCCTTCATCGCAGGCACCCTCGCCGAGTTCGTCAGGAACCTCGGCTACACCGCGGTCTCCTCCGGCAACGACATCGGGCTCAGCGTGCCGCTCGCAGTGGACGCGGGGCTCGGCCAGGTGGGTAGGAGTGGCCTCCTGATCACGCCGGAGTACGGGCCGAGGGTCAAGATATGCAAGGTATTCACCGATCTGCCGCTGATTCCGGATGAGCCGGTTGAGTTCGGCGTCACAGAGTACTGCATGGGCTGCGAGAGGTGCGCCGAGGAGTGCGAGGTCGAAGCCATCCAGAAGGGGCCGCCCTCATGGGAACCCGCCTGCGCCAGCAGCAATCCAGGCACCCTCAAGTGGTACGTCGACGGGGAGAAGTGCTTCGAGTACTGGTGCGACAACGGAGCCGACTGCAGCACATGCGTCAGCGTCTGCCCATACAACCCTGGGAGAAGGAGGAGGGCTACGAACGAGGAGTTCTGGCGGGCGTTTTGACCTCTGCATTTCCTCCTCCTAAACATTAATTTCCCCTCACACTCAATAATCCCCCATGTCTGAGTACGATATTCTCATCAGGAACGCCCTCATCGTCGACGGGACCGGCGCCCAAGGATTCAGGGGCTCCGTCGCCGTGAAGGGCGAGAAGATAGTTACCGTAGGTAAAGTGAAGGGCAGCGCCGAGACCGTCGTCGACGCTAATGGGTTGGTGGTGGCGCCGGGTTTCATCGACGTCCACAACCACGGAGACCTCACCATCATGTACTACCCCCGCGCGGACGGCTTCGTCAGGCAGGGGATCACGGCCTTCGTCGGAGGCCAGTGCGGTAACAGCCCCGGCCCCTTCGGCGACTGGATAGGGCTGCCGTGGGCGCTTAACGATGTCCATGCCGACGTGGCGCCTAGGATGTACGTCGGCGACTGGCTCCAGCCGAGGGAGCTGATCAACAGGAGGCACGGGGAGGTCTACGGCTGGGAGATAGACTGGCACACCCTGGCCGAGTTCTTCGAGAAGCTGGAGAAGAAGGGCTTCAGCCCCAACTACGTCCCCATGGTGGGGCACGGCGAGGTTAGGAGCCTAGTCATGGGCCCCGACTTCCAGCGCCACGCGACTAGGAGGGAGGTCAGGGAGATGACAGCGCAGGTCGACCGGGCGATGAGGGAGGGCTGCAGGGGCCTCACCGTTGGCAGGGACTACGACCCAGGCATCTGGGCGAGCTTCGAAGAGATACTCGCCTGCGCCAAGGCGGCGGCGGAGTACGGGGGCGTCTACCAGTGCCACAGCCTCCGCACGGGCCACAGGAAGCCCCGCCGCCCGGGCGAGCCCGCGCCAGTCATGACGAAGGGCGTCCTCGAGGCCATCGACATCGGTAGGAAGGCGAAGATGCCAGTACAGGTGAGCCACCTCGGCGTCCTCTACAACGTCGTCCCAGGCGACAGGCCCGTGATGGAGGCGGCGCTGGGGGCGACGCTTAAGATCGTGGACGACGCCAGGGCTGAGGGGCTGGACGTCACATTCGACGAGATACCAAACCATGCCACAGGCGGGATAGGCACGAACCCGTGGCTCGCCTCGAGTCTAAACCCGTGGCTCAAGATCGCCGGGAGCCTGGAGCAGTTCGGGAAGGCGCTGAGGATGCCTGACTTCAGGGACGAGATCAAGGCGAGCATCCTCGCGGGAAAGCACTACGGGCTGAACCCTAACATCAACCCGAACTGGGCGGAGCAGCTGACGGTGGCGAAGTGCAGGGATGAGCGCTTCTTGGACAAGACGGTCGCAGAGGCGGCGGAGGAGTTCGGCGTCGACGAGCTCGAGGCCCTGATGCAGGTGCTGATAATCGATCCTGAGGCGAAGGCGATCCGTAAGGGGGGTGACGACTGGTCGAAGCTGGAGTTCTTAAAGCACCCCGAGGCGATGATAGGGATCGACACCTTCGCCGTCGACGAGACCCAAGAGGGGAAGGGACCTGCGCCGAGCCTGCCCAACGAGAACAGTTTCGGCGGCTTCCCGAGGTACCTCAGGAGGGCGGTGAGGGAGACGGGGACGCTGACGCTGGAGGAGGCGGTAAGGAAGGTGACCAGCTCTCCGGCAAGAAAGTTCAGGCTCACGGACAGGGGCGCCCTGAAGACAGGCTACTACGCGGACATCGTCGTCTTCGACCCGAAGACGGTGACCGACAAAGGCGACCAGCTCGAGCCGCGCCGGTACCCCGAGGGGATCGAGCACGTCATCGTCAACGGGGCCTTCGTGGTGAGGGACTCCAAGCACACCGGGGCGCTGCCAGGGAAGGTGCTCCGCAGGGAGTAGCCTTTATACCCTTCCCTCTGCTCTTCTCCCTTGGTCGGTGAGCCGGTGGGCGGCCGCCGGGCCGTGAGGTCTGAGGAAACTCCATCCACCGTGCAGGGCTGCGGCGCCGTGAGGCGCGGCGCGAGAGCGTCGGCTACGGACAGAAACGTTACCTCCCCGCGCAGGCGGTGACTCCCGGTCAGGGTCGAGGACGCGCGGGCGGAGGGTTGAGACGGCCGACCCGCAGGGTGAAAGGGCGAATAGGCGCCGGTCCCTCCTGCAGGGGGCGCGGGTAGCCCGTATAGCCGAATGCCGCCACGAACAGAAGGTGGGTTACGACCGGCACACCGACCGCCTGTTTCTCCGCGTGCACTCTGGAGTGGAGGGGGATGTGGTCGTCGTCGCCGCTTCGCCTCGTGGTGCTTTTCTCAGCTACATGTTTCAGGAAATTCTCCCGGCGTGAAGAATGAATACCGACCAAACGAAATAATTCATGAACGCACACACACACACGCCGCCGAGCATCCGGTGAGATGTCTACACCCGAAGCCGCCCTAGGGAACCGATAAATTGCACAGAAGCCACCTTTAGACTATGTTCAGAAGGCAAGGCGGGGCGAGGGAGCGCATCCAGAGGATCGTTGAGCAGTTCCGGGCTAAGGGAGCTACGAGTCCCGAGAAGGCGATGACAGCGGCTGAGCTCGGCCTACCCCCGAGGTTCGAGGAAGCGATGGACAGGCGCCTTGGGCAGCTCGGCATCTTCGTCAAGGTGGACGGGAGGTACTACCTCTCGGAGGAGAAGCTCAAAGAGGTGAGGGAGCGCCTCGCGTCGAGGAGACCGTGAGACACCAGACGGGACTCCCTCAGAAGACTTTAGCCTACATACCTCTCGCAGAGGTCCATGACGACGACGGGGCCGAGGTCTAGCCTCATCTCGACGCCGGCGGAGGGGTCGACTCCCGTCACCCTGAAGCCGAGCCTCCCCCAGTACTCCCTGAGCCTCCTGCCGGACTCGTCCTCCTCCTCCGTTATCATCTTCACCGAGCGGTACCCCGCCTCGAAGGAGTAGAGGGCCTCGAGGGCGGTGAGCGTCGCGCCTATCCCCCTCCTCTCGATGAGTGTGGCGGCGGTGTCCGAGAAGTACGCCCCCGGCTCGGCGTCGTCGTAGCCGAAGTCGAAGGCCACCGCCTCGCCGTCGAGGCACACCATGAGGCAGGTGAACCCCCCTTTACGCGAGCGGGAGGACAGCTCCTCCCGGGTGTACCGGAGCTCCCGCCTGAACCGCTGGTTCTCGATCTCCTCGATCTCCCTGAAGAGGTCCTCTGAAAGCTCATGGTAGACGACGATGCTGCACGCCCCGTCCAGGGCGCCGCTCAACCTGGCTTCAGCCTTCCTCAGAGCTTCTTCGAACGACGGCGCCTCCACGTCCATCATAGGCACATGATAATGCCTAGGTTTTGTTTAATTTCTTTCGCCTCAGAATGGACTGGAAAACGCCTTACGAGGGGGTTGAAGAGTGAATAGACGCTGCGCGCGCAGATTCTCAGGGTCACGTGGATTAAACCATCATGAAGAACCATTCATCCCTGAACGCTGTTCACGATTCTACACGTCAAGCGGATAGACGGTGCGTGAGATTCATGGGGGTTTAGAGAAAGATCATGGGCCTCTCGTCTTGATCTTCACGGCTACCGGGAAGTGGTCGCTGTACCCTGGCGGGTTCCTCGGCTTCCAGTCGAAGTCTCTGGGCTTGGGATACTTCCTGTCTCTCGGGTCCTCCCACAGCTTCTTCGGACGGATGACCTCATAGGAGCCGTCGTCGACGTAGAGGTAGCCCCCGTCCACCAGGAACCCCCTCGAGGCGAGGAACTGGTCGAAGAAGAGGGGGCCGTCGTACCAGAAGGTGCCGTAGCCGCCGCCCATCGAGGGCCAGCAGAGGTTGAGGAGGCGGGGGGCTTCAGCCTTGAGCACCTGGTCCCTGTTCCTGCTGCTCAGGGCGTAGTCTGTCAGGGAGCGGCTCCCCGGCTCGTCGTTGAAGTCCCCCATGACGAGGACCGGGATGTCGCCTCCCAGGACCTCCTGTATCCGCTGGACGAAGTATGAGAGGGTCTCGGCGGCTAGGATCCTGTATGGCTCGGACTCGTAGACCCCGTCCATCCTCGACGGCCAGTGGTTTCCGAGGACGACGAAGGGCCTGCTTCGGTCGCCCTTCGGCATGAAGTTCACCTGGAAGATGTCCCTGGTCGGCGAACGCTTGACGACCTCGTGGGAGAACCAGTACTTCCCGTCGTCGCTTCTCCTCTTGGCGTTCGGGTCCTTGACGTAGAAGTCGAAGAGGTCATGGTCGTAGACGAAGGCGACATCTATCCCACGCTTGTCACGGCAGTCGTGGTGCACAACGTCGTAGCTCCTCGGCGTCCCGGCGCCGGCCCTGATCCTGGCGACCAGCTTCTTCAGGACATCCCTGTTCTCCACCTCGCAGACGCCGAGGATGTCAGGCCCCCTGCCCCCGTTCATCTCGTTGATGACCCCGGCGAGCTGGCTCAGCTTCAGCCCGAGGGCGGCCTCATCCCAGTCCCTGAGCTTGGTGTCGAGGTCCTTGACGTTCTTCACCTTTCTCGCCCGCTCATCCCACGGAATGGCGTCGTAGAGGTTCTCAAGGTTCCACCAAGCGACGTAGTACTCGCTCAAGAAGACTCACAGGTTTTTGTTAGTTTCATCTGATATAAAGATTTAGCAAGTCGTTCAACCGATGCCACGCTCTTTAGGGCGGAGGACGGAGCATAATCTGCGCGCACACCAACCGTCCGTCATTAACGTTTTATCGTCCACAGACGCTTCCAGATACGATGCAGATGACCGACTGGCAGGAGAAGCTCTTCGTAGAGAGGGCTGACCTCTCGGTCAGGATCATGAACCTCCGCTGGCCCTACACGGAGGGGGCCGTGGACGGCATCGTCAGGATACTCGAAGAGCACGGGATCACCGGCGGCAGCGTCCTCGACCTCTGCTGCGGCAACGGCAGGATAAGCGTCCACCTCGCCAGGAGGGGCTTCAGGGCCACAGGCGTCGACTTCTCCAAGCCCTACCTAGAGGACGCGAGGAGGAACGCAGAGCGGCTCGGCGTCTCGGACGCGACCCGCTTCGTCGAAGGCGACGTCAGGGACCTCACCGGGGTACTCCGTGATCAGGGGGAGCCCTTCGACGCCGTCGTCTCCGCCTGGACCTCCATCGGCTACACCACGGTCGAGGACGACCTCTCCACCTTCAGGCAGGCCAGGCAGCTCTCAAGGGAGGGCTCCCTCCTATTCATCATAGACACCCAGCACGAGGGGCGGGCGGCGCAGCTGGGCTCAGGGAGCTCGGTCCTCGATCTCGACGACGTGGTGATGCTGGAGAAGACCACCTACGACCCGGTGAAGGCGAGGAGGGAGACCGCGTGGGCATTCTACAGGCGCCGGGACCGGGACCTTGAATACATAGATGAGGTATACTACAAGATACACGTCTACAGCCTCCCCGAGCTCTCCGGGCTCCTCGGCGACGCCGGATGGAGGGTGGAAGCCTGCTACGGGAACATCGCCACGAGGCAGGCCTTCGGCCCCTCAACGGGCATGAACATCGTGGCACAAGCGGCTGTGACCGTCTATTCGGACGCAGCCGACACCATACATGTATAGACGGAGACAACACGCCGAGACGATGATGCCCAAAAAAAATACAGGAAAGCACAGAAGAGAATAGCTATGTATGGAGTAACACATCAAAGCCTGAATGAGACACCTAATTCGGACATGAGCCGAATGACGGATCCTTAAAAAATCGCGGTGGAGGCTACATGAAGCGCGAAACGGTTTTAAGGCGTGAGAAAAAGGAGATTTGACGTTGGATAAGGTCGATGTTGTCGTCGTGGGCGCAGGCGTCGTCGGCCTCGCCGTCGCCTCGGAGATCGCTAGCAGAGACAGGGACATCTTCATCCTCGAGAAGGAGCCGGCCATAGGTCAGGGAGCGAGCAGCAGGAACAGCGAGGTCATCCACGCCGGCATCTACTACGCCCCGGGCTCCGTCAAGGCGAAGCTCTGCGTCAAGGCCAACCCCATGACTTACAGGATATGCTCGAAGAACAAGATCCCCCACAAGAGGCTGGGCAAGATCATCGTCGGTAACGGCGAAGATGAGATCAGGCAACTCGAGGGTCTGATTAGGCAGGGAAAGGCTTGCGGCGTCGAGGACCTGGAGCTCATCGACTCTGAAAGGATAAGGCGACTGGAGCCGAGGGTCAGGGGAGACGCCGCGGTTCTCAGCCCGAGCACGGGGATCATAGACGCTCATGGCTTCATGGATCACTTTCTACGTGAGGCGAGGAGGAAGAGCGGCTCGGATCCTCTCGTACTCGGCACCGAAGTCACCGCTATAAGGCAGACGAGCGACTGTTACATAGTTGAGACAATCAGCGGAGGCGAGCCCTTCAGCGTCGAAACCAGGGTCGTGGTGAACTCCGCCGGCCTCTTCTGCGACAGGGTCGCGCAGATGGTCGGCATAGACATTGATGAAGCCAGGTATAGACTCCATTGGTGCAAGGGCGACTATTACAGCCTAGGCGGGAAGCCTTCTGCGACGATGCTCGTCTACCCCCCTCCGCTGAAGGACACGCTGGGGCTCGGCATCCATACGGTCCCCGACCTAGTGGGACGTCTGAAGTTTGGCCCCAACGCCTACTACGTCGACAAAATAGACTACAAGGTCGAGTCGCCTGTTGAGCCCTTCTGGAGCGACATCGTCACTTATCTGCCAGAGACAAGGAAAGAGGACCTCCACCCGGATATGGCAGGAGTACGGGCCAAGCTCCAGGGGCCAGGCGAACCAGCCAGGGACTTTGTCATAAACCACGAGGAGAAGAGGGGTCTCACGGGGTTCATCAACCTCATCGGCATAGAGTCCCCGGGCCTGACCTGCGCTCCGGCGATAGCCGAGATGGTTAAGGGAACGGTAGATGAGTTACTGTAGATAAAAAGAACCTTACCTAAAGTCTCAAGATTTAATATCTACAATATAGAAATTTTTCTAAAAATATTTTACCAGATCAACATGGATCTAAACGAGCCAGAGATGCAATCTTTTTCTACGCGTCGTTTGTTCAGGTAGCAAATCTGTTCGCGCGCGATTCGCGCGCGACGCCCTCATGAATTATACCTATAAATACCACGTGAGATCACGCAGACGCCGTCAAGGCTCATGAGAGCGTCATCGACGGCACCATGAATCGTTTTTTAAACTAAATCTCCCATACCTCTACAGGCATGACGAACGACAAGTACGGGGTCTGCGGCGTCTACTGCGACCAGTGCCCCAACGGGAACGGGAGGGTGAGGTTCACCGCAGGCGAGCTGAAGAGGCTCGTCGACACCGTCCGGTACGACTGGATGGACGAGGTCGTGAAGTCCTTCAGCTTCAGGGAGTTCAGGAGGGGGCTTGAATGGTTCTCACAGGTCCAGTGCCGTGGCTGCCTCGCAGGCGACGGCGCCCCGTGCAGGAACAGGCCATGCGCCCAGGGGAAGGGGCTGAGGAGCTGCCTCCTCTGCGACTCCTACATGACCTGCAAGGACACCGTATACCAACGGGAGTGGTACCCCTTCGTCGCCGAGAACTACGAGAGGGTCAGACAGGTTGGCTTCGAGAGGTACCTCGAGGAGGAGGAGGAGAGGGCGAGGGCGGGCGTAGACCTCATGGGCCACCTCGACAGGAGATGCTGCAAGGTCGTCGAGCTGGACGAGAAGAAAGAGCCCAACCCGAAACCATAAGAACATTTGCAGCCGGCAAACCGATATCCAGCAATCACTTTTCTTTACCTTTCTCAGCCAGGTAATAACCGCAAGTTTCAGACACAGATTACAAAAAGCCAAGACAGTGGAGGTTTGTTTGTGGACAAACCTCATAAAAAGGGAGAGTCTGAAAGACGCGCCAGCGTCGTACCTGTATGCTGGGGCATAAAGGCTCCATAATTCTCAAACTTTTTTTGCCGCAGGATTCCCAGAAGGTACGCACCATCCTACGAGGAGGAAAACCATTCTAATCCATCCGCGGGTTGCCCTTCCTTAGGACACTTGAGGCGACCCTAGTCTCCCCGCCCCTCTTGAACCTGAAGTCACACCTCGCGCTGCCCTCGGCAAGGGTCGTCGTCCTCCTGAGTCCCCAGTCGAACCTCTCGCTGTAGAGGATATCTATGAGACAGAGGTAGGGCGCGAGCTCCGGGGCGCCCTCCGCCTCGAGGAACTTGACGGAGGCGCACTCCGTGTAGTCGACGCCGTAGTCGAACCCCTCGACGAAGCTGTAGACGTAGTCCCCGGGGTAGAGCCGTCTCTGCGACTCCTCGGCGCGCCTCCTCAGATCCCTGATGTGCCTGCCCGAGAAGTTCGAGCCTCCGAGGATCTTCAGGACGAATCCCGGGTAAGACCCCATGACCTCCTCGCATACGCGGTAGATGAGCTCGCCGGCCTCCTCCAGGGAGACGCCGCGCCTCCCGAGGACCCTGTACATCGCCAGGAACTGGGCCGTCGAGATCAGGAACCTGGTGAAGGGCTGCTTCCCCCCGACATAGGGTACCCTGGGGATGAGGGCGTCGTACTCCCGCCTCGTCTCGGCGATCATCTCATCTGTTGGTCCGACGCCGAGCCTGGGCACGAAGACCCTTCTCACCCTGCCCGCCAGATCGTCGAACTCCCTGAGGAGCTGTCCCCTCCGAGAGGAGTAGTAGCTCTCGGTCATCGTCCCCTAACACTAAAACACCCGCCCCATTAAGCTTAGCACCTCATCCCGCCGGGGCTGGAAGACTTCATAGGCGCATAGGCGGAAAGTAGTTTAAGTTGCCCCGAATCAGACCGCCCCCCGCCCTCGTCCTGTTCCTCCTCGCGCCGGCGGTAGGCGAGCTCCTCTCAGGCTCCTCCCCACCCGCGGAGTTCTTCACCCCCTTCGGATTCACCATCATGACCACCCTCTACGGCGGAGGCGCCGTCCTCTGCAGGGAGCTGAAGGTCAGATGGCGGAAGGGGATGGGCAGCCTCCTGCTGCTCGGAGCCGCCTACGGCGTCCTCGAGGAGGGGCTCATGGTCGCCAGCTTCTTCAACCCCGCATGGCCTGACCTTGGCGCCCTCGGCGTCTTCGGCCGCTGGCTAGGCGTCAACTGGGTCTGGGCTGTTGAGCTCACCCTCTACCACGCCATCGTCAGCATAACGGTGCCCGTGATGATCGTCGAGCTCACCTACCCTGACCGTAGGGGCACCCCGTGGCTCGGCGGCGGATGGCTTAGGGCGGTCGCCCTAATCTTCGCAGCGGACGTCGTCGGCGGCCTCATCATCTTCTCCGTTGTCACAGGCTACAAGCCCACCGAAGCACAGATCATCTTCTCAGCCCTCCTCGCCGCCGGCTTCGCGCTGCTCGCACACCGCCTTCCCGCCGACTGGGCGAGGAGAGGCTCAAGGCGGATGAGAAGACCCCTCTTCTACGGTGCAGTGACCGCCCTCGGCGCCGTGGCGAGCGGCGCCGTCTTCTGGGGCCTACCGGGCATACAGAGCCCTCTCCTACACCCGGCAATAGTCGCCACCCTGGGCGCCCTCCTCGACCTCCTGCTCATCCGCCGCCTCGCGGGCTACGACTGGAGGAGGTCGACGGACCTCCACAGGTTCGCCGTCGCCGCAGGCTCCCTCTCCCTCTTCATCGCCTTCGCCTTCCTGCAGGAGCTCGACAGGACGCGGACGGACAACAGGGCCGGCATGAGCCTGGTCGGCCTCTCCTTCCTCGTCGGGCTCGCCCTCCTCGGCTTGAAGGTCAGGGGACGGAGCGAGCGGAGGGGCCCGTGAAAAGGGACCTCAAAAAGGTTCAAAGCCTTCGCCGCACAAGTATCTCGGGATGACAGCACCGGTAAGCGTCCCGCGGAGGCGCGAGGGGCAGCTCGTCCCCAAGCTCGTCGCCATC
>Ga0315288_10007433_pt1 | contig 13873 bp, 7 predicted proteins | sample YL17G11_20_MG_FD_203454 | JGI IMG/M metagenome (GOLD analysis project Ga0315288, IMG submission 203454) | Sediment microbial communities from Yellowstone Lake, YNP, Wyoming, USA - YL17G11_20 | ecosystem: Environmental > Aquatic > Freshwater > Lake > Sediment | place: USA: Wyoming | collected...
GGCTTCTACACTGTTGACTTCAACTACAACCCCGAGCCAAGGATGGGAAACCCGCCGGGGAGTCCGCCAAACCGACCAAACCCAGTGTATGACCAAGTCAACCTTATTCCGCCAATATCCAACGACGTGTTCTTCAGGCTAGGAGTGGGCCACCTGTTTGATAGGGCAACCTTCAGCGCCTTCCTTGGTGCTGCAGGAGTACCCATTTTGAGCCCTGTCCCAAGCTACATGGGTGGTTACATATGGCCTGGCCTACTTGGCTACACGTTCAGCCAAACCGACGCAGAAGCCCAATTTGCCTTGGGCAAGATCAAGCAAGACAAGACTACCGCCACATGGTTTAGATACTGGGACAGAGACAACGACAATGTCGTAGACGCTGGTGAAAAAGAAGCATGTGTGCTCAAGATGACTTGGAGACAGGATGCTTACAGAAAGAAAGCTGGCGTAATGATCTATACTGAATTGCTGGCAATGAACTTCACCTTCAACGGAGTCCTTACTGGAGAAAGAACTGGAGGCAATAACTATCAACAGGTTATGTTGGACAAGAACTACCACATTACTACTTTAGGCTGGATCTTTATCGGTCCAGACCCAGACTTCCTATACGACTTGTACCATTACAGCGCCTATTGGGACGACCCCGACAGCAGCAGCCCCAACACTGCAGCCCTCAACGACCCAATCCTGAACTCTCTATCAGAGCAGGTCAAATTCGCGTTGAACGCAGCTGCCGCCAAGGCAGCCGCGTGGCTGTGGCAGTCAAGGTTTGAGGCCATCTGTGCTCAAGTACCATTGTTCAGCAACAACGCCTTCAAGGCACACAGCAAATGGTACACCGGCGGCAACGATGCAACGATAAAGACTGTCGACGATGGAGAAAACCTCTACAGGCGCAAGGGAGATAACAGCAAACGTGAATGGCTTGACATGGCTAACCAAGCGGGCTTTGGTGACAACAGCTGGTTCAGCCAGATAAACGCTTATCCAAACTGCACAGTGTATGGAGGTACCGGCATGACACTCAGATACGGCTGGAAAGAACAACAATATCCAAAGCACATCAACCCGTTCTACTCAGAATGGTATTGGGACAGCATAGTGTTAGGCGCCATGTACGACAGCATGGGCTATCGAGACCCCTATGACTTGTCAGTATGGAAAGGCGACCTTATCAAGAGCTGGACCGTCGGTGTATGGTACGACGCAGTCGCACATGAGAACAAGTCCAAAGTCAGCATTACCCTAAGACCTGACGCCAAATTCCAAGACGGCACACCAGTGACTATCGCAGACGTGATCTTCAGCTTCGTTGAAGCAGGACCATTGCTGCTTGACAATGGATACCAACCACCATGGTGGTGGCCCACAGGAGAACTAGTGCGCTCATTAACCCAGATTGACGCATACACCGTGGAAATCCTCTACGACGTCCAAAGCTTCTTGGCTGAAGGATGGACGCTGGGAGGCTTCTACATCGTACCAAAGCACATTTGGAAACCAATCATCGAAACAGGCAACCCATCACAATTCGCCCCTGACGTGAACCTGATCGGATCAGGACCATTCCGATACCTAAGTATGACAGCTGGAAGCTCGCTCGTGATGGTCGCAAACAACCCAGGCAGCGTCGTAAAGACTGACCAGACAGGTTCAACACCCGTGACTTCACCAGGATATCACGCCAACTGTCCAGTACACGTGAACGTCCACGCTGACGGTTACAAGGCCAAGATTAACCTTGCAGACCCGAACAAGAAGTGGTCGTATGTTAACTTCACCGTAACCATCAGTAACCTATGGGCAAACGACTGCGTCGGAAGCATTTTGCTCGTAAACAAGTACGTGTACGTTGACGGCGTATTGCAACCAGGGTTCCCGATTGACGTCCCCATCGCAAGGCTAGCTGATGGAACGATAGTTCCTGAAGTGGAACTGTTGCAATTGAACTTGACTGCAGGCAAGCACAATATGACTGTGGCGGTTCACGTTAAGGGACCGGCCATGCTTGACGACATTCATCCGAACCCATGGATAAGCCAGTGGATAAACGCCACAGCTACTGTTTGGGTAACCATAAAGGAAGACATAGCTGGAAAGAACCTGTACGATGACACAGGCTACCCATCATATGCATATAAGAGTTCAGTGCCAACCCCAGATATCAAAGTTGACATTCAAGACCTTGCCAGAGCTTCAGGTGCCTTCGGTTCATACCCAGGCCATCCGAAATGGAACAGCATTGCAGATGTGAGTGGTGACTACAAGGTCGACATTCAAGACCTTGCAAGAGTTTCCTCTAAATTCGGCTGGCACGCGTAGGAAAGAGCAACATAAAGACACAATCTCCCCCTTTTTGTTTTGCAAGCATCAAACAAGCATAGTCCTTCTTGCGCTGTGCACCGTTTGAAACAAGTTTCTGGCAAAACTGGGTTTCTGTTTCTAGCAATGTACGCTATTCGGATAGAAGATAATTCCGTAACGTTTAAATTTGCAGAGCTCTACACATCTAATTGTTCAAAAAAGGAGAAGGGAGAAAAAATTATGAAAAAACTAGCATCTATGACATTATTGGCTATGATAGCACTTTCTACAGTTGCAATCTTTCCAGCGTTTGCTTTACCCGCAGACTCAATGTGGACTACACCTACAGCTATAAACGGCAACACAGTTGGCGGCTATGGACAGAAGTTCAATGTGACTATTTGGTTGAACGTGACAACTATGACCAACAGTTGGCAGTTCTACCTCATCTACAACAGTGCTCAACTAAATGCTGTGCGTACTGATTACACTGGCAGTGGCAAAAGCCTGTGGTCAGCAGCTCTTCCATGCGACACCGTTGCTCCATCATACGGGTCTCACAATGCTACTTTCGACTACGTGGTGTTCGGTGAGGTTTTGAAGGGCAGTGCTGAAAAGACAGGCGACAATAGTCTTGCTTGGGTAGAATTCCAGATAATGCAGGCACCAGGGAAATACGCAACATTGAGCAGCGAAATAAGGCTTGACGTTGTGGGAACTTTTAACAGCTATGCTCAAGACAAGCTCTTCCAGAATATTCCTCTTACCTATGGCAAAAGCGACTATACTTACGCGTGGATACAGCCTGCAGCCCCCAACTTGAGTATTGGTCCAGATCAAACATACGGACCAGCCCCTCCATCAGCAGTCGGACAGACATTCACCGAAACATTGAAGATTGACAGCATTTCAGCCGACTGGGGACTTCACAACGCGACCGTTGACATCACGGGCATTAACACTAGCCTCATCGAGGGAACAAGCTTCACTAAAGGCGCAATATGGAATAACTTCGTGTTCGACAACACCACAACCCCAGGTCAGATACACATTGAAGTGTGGAATCCATCAAGCACACCATCCGGACTTGTCATAATAGGTACTCTTGGCTTCAGAGTCAAGGACCAAGGCCCGTTTGGGAAAATCTACAAGAGCTTCTTCAATCTGGCCAGCATTACGCTCTGGGATACTACTGCTACGATAGGTTACGGTTCTCTAACTAACGCTACCGTGACGGTTAACGGTCTGCAACTTCTGCCAAATGCATACCTTCAAGTGTCCAGCGCAACGTTGGGCCCAGGCCCAGCAATAGGAGAACTATTCACCATCACAGTGAGCTTGAAGGATCTTGACAAAGGATGGTTTGCAATAGGCTTAGACTTTAGACTGAGCTACGATCCATACTACATTACACCAGTTGCAATAGATGAAGGTCCAATGCTACCATACTTCGCTGCGCTCCAACCAGGCTCAATAGGAACATGGTTCATAGGCATCGTCGACAACTATCCGCCATTCGGCCCACACACGTTGGTGGGTGACCTAATCTTGCCCAACGGCACGGGACGATGGAACAGGCCATTCCCGAACAGCACCGCAACCGATCCAATAGTTGCCTACATCACTTTCCGCGTTGAGTATCAATCCTTCGGAGATCCCAACCAGACCAGCCCACTGAACATAATCGACTCACACCTCGTTGGCTTGGTTAATCCGGATGCTGAAGATCAAGACATCGTCTATCTACCTCTGGCTGATCCTCACAACGGAACATACACAATCACAACAGTATGGCCAGGCAGAATGATTGACGTCTACACGCAATATCCAGCGCCGTTCGGCGGACAAGGACTAGGCATGCCAAGCGACATGTTCTGGCCGCAGAAGCAAGTTGACCTTTACGCTAACGTAACCTACAACTACTGGCCAGTGCAACAGAAAGATGTGGCCTTTGAAATACGAGATCCTCACAACACGCTTTGGGCTGTCCTCGTAGCTAGAACAGACACGGATGGTGTCGCACACACCAGCTTCAGAATACCGTGGCCATGTGACCACCCTGAAGAACTGTTCGGCGTATGGACAGTCGTAGCCACAGTGGACGTCTCATGTATAGTGGTTAATGACACGTTGCAGTTCCACTTTGACTATCTCGTGAATATCTTCAAGGTCACGACAGACAAATTCGAATACAACCACTGCGATAAAGTTTATGTGACAATCGACTACGGAACCCACGCACAACAAATATATCCGCTCGTGTTGTACGTGGTTATCAAAGACAACTGCGACGTTCCAATAGGCATCGCCTTAATCAGCACGACAATTGGCGGAACACAATTCTGCACATACAAGAACTACACCGACTTAGTCAGCATACACATCGACAAATTTGCCTTCGCAGGTATAGCCACAATCTTAGTGACAGCCTACAACAAGCTGCCAGCCCAAGGTGGCAACGCCTTGTGTCCGACCTTCGGAGACGGCTGGCCAATCGGTGCAACAATACCCGAAATAGCCATCCAGCCCTACTAAACAACCTAGGAATTCCAACCATCTACCCTTTTTTTGTTTCATATCAAAATTCTCACATTCAAATCTGAAAGAAGCTCTACTTCAGAATCTTTGCTGTTGGCTCTGCTACGAGTGGTAGAGACCACTGGTCAAGCATGGCTAACACGATTTATGGGTGAGTCGAAACATTGCGGTCACACGGACTAAGCTAGAAAGCCTTATCGAAAGACATTGTCGGCGCAGAACGGCTTCGATAGGGCAACTTGGCTGCCGTGAACAGTTTCATTACAGTTGAGGATCCCTGAAGCATGTGGCTGACCACATGATTGTTATGGGGATGTTTTGCCGAAGTTTGCTGAGACTATGGCTACGTCTAGGATGTCTATGCGGTCGTCTTTGCTGACGTCAGCTCGAGGATCCCATCTTGGGTGGCCTGGATATGAGCCGAAGGCGGCGCTTGCCATGGCAAGATCAGTTATGTCCACTTTGCCGTCGCCATTCACATCTCCGACAAAAGTGATGAGAAAAGTCGCTGATGCAGACGGACAAAAAGGAGCCCCATCTGCAGCAAGAAGGGAGACGTTCAAAGTGGCAACTCCAGGAGAAGCCCAGTAAGAAATTTGAAACGCGTAGCTGAGATTCGTGTCTTCCACATCTACAGTTAAGTTTTCGACAACAAGGCCACCAATCAAGGTGCCTGAATAGTCAATCAAAACCATTGGCAATGTAACGCTCTTAGGAGTCATTGCAATATTCCTAAGAGAAAGCTGAGCAGCCAGCCAGCCACCAACTGGAGGATCCGCATTTGCAGCAGCTAAGGAAACAACTTCGACTATCCAGCCGACCCTGAAAACCAATGAATCAGAAGCGTTTTGAATGTAAGCGAAAACCGTCCAATTGCCAAAAGTGACTGTTTCCGGGTCTTTTTCTGGCCATGGTATTGTGAAATTCGTCTGGGCTATGCCTGTAGACCCTGATGACGCGGACATGGCAAAAGTGACATTCTGCTTTGGATTAGGCGGTCCGAACACTTGGAATGAAACCAAAATATTCTGAACCGGATACATGTTGTAAGCGACATTGGCGTCTAGGAGGACGTTCTCTTGATATGCAAACGCATCGCTAGGTTCTCCTAATCCAACTCCACTGTGTGGTGCCTTTTGTGTGTAGACATCAACTTGCCATCCGACTAGCTCGCCCTTAATCAATAGACCCGCACCTACACGATATAGTATGGCAATAATCAGCAAAGCCAGAACCATCGTCAGCCTCGGCCTGTCTTTTCTCAAAGATCTTCTCCCTTCTCTGCCGCAAATAAAACTAATCGAAGTCTCAACTATATCCTTTATGGAAAACACTTCTATCTTAGTTGTATCCTTATTATAGCTGCATTCACATCTGCTTGTTTCTGGATGGCAATGGCAAATTCTTTCGGAGAACCTGTCTAGGAATGAACGCGCGCGCACGGGCTTAACTTATCCCTCAATCCCCTTTTTTCTCATTTTTCGCCAATCGTCGTTGAACGTTGTGCAGGTTCCTATCACAGGAAGTCGACAATTGGATCGGATTCGCGTCATAGAATAAGATTCCAGAAGCCTTATTAAAATAAGAAACCACCTCTCTTATGTGGTCAAAATTGAAGTCTGCAAGATCCATCTTACTATCCATCATCGCAATCTTGTTGATAGCAATCGTTCCGAAAAGCTATTCCCTTGTAACAAATCTCGGAATCGATCCAGGACGTTCCACACCATATTTGGGACAATCCTTCACAGTAAACGTCACAGTAGCAGACGTTACGAGCCTCAACAGTTGGCAAATAGCTCTCTCTTTCGACCCTAGAATCTTAAACTGCACCGGAGCATTCGTTCCCTCAGGCAGCATTTTTGCAGGTTACAGCTACTTCTTCCCAACTCCGACAATCAACAACGCAATCGGGCGAATAGCTGCTTTTTGCAGCCTCGAAGGAAGTGGAACCAATGTTAGTGGATCAGGCAAGCTATTAACCATAAACTTCACGAGTCAAAACCTCGAAGTCTCTGCTCTAACTTTCATGAACATAATGAAAAAACAGATAGACGGAACCTACCTTCTTGACCCGAATGGGAGCATAATACCTTTCACAGCTACGGGCGGCATTGTTGAGGTACTCGCATCAGGCTTTCAACTAAACATTTTCAATGTAACCCAGAACTTGCAGACATTCTCTGTAGGCGTCTGGACAAACTCAACTGTAACTGACTTCTACTTCAATGACAGCTTCAAGGAATTAAGCTTTAACGTAACCGGTCTAGATGGCACCAACGGAATCTGCATCGTAGAGATTCCCGAAAGCTTGCTCAACGGCACGCTTATAACCCTTATAAACAAAGTCGGAATCTCCACATACGCCCGCGCGTTGGGCACGCTACCAGAAAATACCACGTACTGTTTTACAGATTTCAGTTTTTCACATAGCATAAAAAATGTAAAGATTCGGCTTACAGTCGTGGGCGACTTGACTGGAGACCGGAAAGACGACATACAAGACTTGGCAAAAGCCTCAGCGGCTTTTGGTTCTTATCTAGGTTCACTTAATTGGAATCCAGCGGCAGATATGGATCATAACCTAAAAATAGACATAGCAGACGTTGCAATAGTCTCTGCAAACTTTGGACGTTGGCTCAGTCTCTAAAGTGTAGTTGCACTCTGAAGCCGGAGGAGAATCCCAGAATGTTTTTATTCCAATTCTAACACAGTACTTCTATAATCAGGGGGAGAAGCGATGAAAAGCAATCTTCTAGTCTTTTTATTCGTCCTTTCAATTTTACTATTTGCCAACGGCGTGGTCTTCGGAGCCTCGCTGCAATTGACCATACTGCCCCAGAAGCCAATCTACAATCTCGGTGAAACTATTGCCATCGAAGGAAACTTGACCCTCGAAGGGACGAAGGTTTCAGATGGACTTGTTGCAGTTCAAATTAACAATCCGAGAAACGAAACTGCCGCTGTAAGGACTCTTTCGACCGGAGCTGAACCTCCTAAGCCATGGGTCATAGAGATACTTGAATTTATGGCGGTTGATGCCGCAGGCAATCCAAAATCCAGCTTTGCTGTCAATGAAAATATGGGTTTCAAAGCGACAATTCGAAACAACGCCCTGTCAAGCTACCCAGTGTTGGTGCCAATCTACGCACAATATTCAAACGGTGCTCCATTCACCGTTTTCATAATTTACAGTGGTAGCCTCTCTCCCGGGCAATCGAAAGAAGTCTCAACATGGCCCATCTCCATTCCCTATAACGCTCCTCTGGGTGTTGCCTCAGCCTATGCAAGCGCTCTCACCGATTTGCCTAAGGCCAATGGTTACGCCTATTGTCCAGAAAACAAGACAACGTTTGTGATAACATCAACGCTAGGCGCAACGAGCCTAATCAATGAACGTAGCTTCGTCTCCGTCATGAGCAACTCGGACTTCAACATGACTCTTTCAATATCTTCCCGAGGTGGACTGCTGGGAAACTATACAGTCAACGCCACATCAAGATATAGCTTCTGGCTAGTCACAAACTCCACAATGTTCACATCCGTGCTCATAACTGACATCACAGGGCGTTTCAATGTTCCAGATGGGAAAGTAGACATAATTGATCTAGCCCTCACTTCATCATGCTTCGGTTCTTACCCTGGCCATCCAAAATGGGATCCCCGAGCTGACATTAACAAGGACGGAAAAGTCGACATCCAAGATCTTTCCAGAGTTTCAGCCGACTATGGAAAGTATGGGACACTACCATAGCCTTATTCGATCAACTGTCTCTGTCTATATTCTAGAACATTATTCCAGAACTTTTAAATAGTGTGAAGCATTTTTGCCTTCCTAGAAGGTAGAAAGACATGAAAAGAAGCATCGTCTCATTAGCCTTATTTAGTACGCTTATCCTTTCTATGACCGCTTTCTATCAGGTTCGCGCACTTCCTGCTGACTCCATGTGGATTGAGCCATCTACCCTAAGCTTCGCTACGAACACAACCCCTGTAGGCACCAAGTTCAATGTGACTACTTGGTTGAACGTGGCAACTCCAACCAACAATTGGCAGTTCTACCTCATCTACAACAAGGCTCAACTAAATGCTGTGCGTACTGATTACAGTGGCAGTGGCAAAAGCCTGTGGTCAGCAGCTCTTCCATGCGACACCGTTGCTCCATCATACGGGTCTCACGATGGTACTCGCGACTATGTGGTGTTCGGTGAGGTTTTGAAGGGCAGTGCTGAAAAGACAGGCGAAGGTAGTTTGGCATGGGTAGAATTCCAAATAATGCAGGCACCCCTCGAAGGTGAAACGCTGACAAGTGACATAGCGTTGGACGTTGAAGGCGTTTTCACCAGCCAAGCTTTTGATAAAAGCTTCACTCCTATACCCCTCAACTTCGGCAAAGCGACTTACACTTACTCGTCACCGTGGACACCGCCACCTCCAGCTAAAATATCTTTAGACCCCCCGATAACATCAAATCGTACACTTACTGAATGCCACAACTTCACGGTAAATGTAAAGATTTCAGAAGCAACCAATGTATCTTATTTCGATTTCAAACTGACCTTCAACAACTCTGTTATCAAAGCATGGGAAGCCACACTCGGAGGATTCTTCCCGCCCTCATCGACTTCAACCATTGAAGTTAATAACGCCAGCGGATATGTCCGCGTGATTGCCTTGCTAGAACCTTCAGAACCGCCTAGGAGCGGAAGCGGAATACTGTCAACAATAAAATTCCATGTTGAAGGCAATGGATCCACCATGCTCCACTTCATGGACATCCAACTGAAAGACAACAAATCTCACTTGCTTCCACTCGAATCTTTTGATGGCACCTTCAGCAACACAGCATTGACAGGAGACGTAAACAGTGACGGCAAAGTAGACATTCAAGACGTGGCAATCGTAAGCGGAGCTTTTGGCTCCTATCTCTACAGTCCCCTCCATCCACGATGGGACCCTCGTGCCGACATAGCGCCAGTAGGTAAGCCCGACGGCAGAGTTGACGTTCTCGACGTCGCCATAGTTCGGCAAGCGTTCGGTTTGCATGGGTAACCGACTGCCGTTCAGATAGCAGCTTCCCATTTTTCTATATCTGGTGTATGCAGAAGATCTTTCCAGAATCCTTAAATCCTCTGACTTACAGAATCTATTGCGAGAAGGGAGAACATTGTACAGAGGAAAGATTATCTGTCTAGCGTTATTTGGCATGCTGATGACTTCTGCAGTTGCAGTGTTTACAGTTCGTGCGCTTCCTGCTAATTCGATGTGGATTGAACCTCCGACTCTAAGCTTCTCTACAAGTACAACCCCCGTAGGCACCAAATTCAACGTAACCATTTGGCTCAACGTGACAACTCCAACCAACTCTTGGCAGTATTACCTCATCTACAACAAGGTTCACCTAAATGCAACGAGAGGCGACTATACTGGCAGTTTCAGAAGCATGTGGTCAGGAGCTCTCCCAGTCAACACTGTTGCAATACAATTTGCAGACCATAATACTACTCACGGCTATGTGGTTCTCGCTGAAGTTCTGAAGAGCAGTGCTGAAAAAACAGGTGCAGGCAACCTTTCATGGATAGAGTTCGAAATAATGCAAGCCCCCGTAGAAGGTCAAACATTAACAAGCGAACTAAGACTCGACATTCCTGGAGTGTTTGAAAGTTCAGTCATGGATAAAGACTTCGTTCCGATACTCATTGATTATGGCAAGGCAGTTTACACTTGTTCGTCACCGTGGACACCTCCACCCCCAGCCGCGATACGCGTAGACCCGCCAAAAATTGCAGATTCCTTGCTCACTCCATGTCACAACTTCACCATAAATGTAACAATTTCGAACGCAACCAACGTTTACAGCTTCGGCTTCAAGTTAGGCTTTGACAAAAATGTCATAAAGGCTGTAAGTGCTCAGCTTAGTGACTTCTTCCCACCTTCAGTCGTGCCAACTGTAGTAATCGACAACGCCACCGGTTACGTGCTGTTTATTGCTTCCCTCAGCTCTCCACCTGCAATTAGCGGCAATGGGACTTTAGCAGAAATTGTGTTCCACGTTGAAGATTTTGGCCCGTCAACCTTGCATCTGTTTGATGTCCAAGTTAAGGATGAAGTGGCTAGGACACTTCCAATCAGCGTTTCTGACGGTTACTTTAGCAATGTGTTGCTTGCAAAGCTATACGTAGATCCGCCCGAGATAATTGATCCAACACTTATTCCACCCAAAACTTTCGATGTAAACGTTACTGTCGACGACGTTGAAAACCTCTATGGATACGAATTCAACATGTCTTTCAACAAAGATGTGCTCACATGCCTATACGTCATTGTCCACGACGTCTTGGGCGAAACAAACTACATACCGGAACTTCAAGTAAGCAACATGAAAGGTTTCCTTTGGGTCAAAGTTACGTACTATCCCCCAGCAGTTCCTATCACAACATATAGTCCAGTTGCCTTGGCCACAATACGGTTTAGAGTTAAGTCGATGGGCGCAAGTACATTGGATCTTCACGACACCAGTCTCACCAATTCGACAGGGGATCCGATACCTCACGAGGTCTCTGACGGCTTCATCATGACTGTCATCCATGACGTGGCGATAACTGGCGTAACTCCATCGTCACCATGGGCCTATGCTGGCTGGCCAGTAAACGTAACGGTTGTTGCAAAGAACCTTGGAAATGTAAGCGAAACCTTTGACGTAACATCCTATTGCAACGACGCTCTCATAGGCACAACTACAGTTACAGGTCTGTTGCCTAACGCTGAAACTACCCTGAACCTCGTCTGGGACACAACGGGACTGCTCAAAGGAATATACACTATTAGAGCAAATGCGAGCATTGTACCTTACGAACTCAATACGACGAACAACATGTACATTGATGGCCAAGTGACGATACTAACAGAAAAGCACGATGTAGGAGTGACAAACGTTGTGCCTCAAGTGAGTTGGGCCTATCAGGGTTGGATTGTAGACATAGCGGTGACTGTTGAAAACCTTGGAGATCTTAGTGAGTCTTTCAACGTGACAGTTTACTACGATTCCAATGTTATAGCAATGGCGAGTTACAGTCTGCCCGCTTATACTGCTATCAATCAGATTTTCGCTTGGAACACTTCTGGCATTGCACCTTGTCATAATTATTCTGTTCGTGCTGAGGCTTCGCTTGTCCCATACGAATACAACGTAACCAACAACAACTACACAGACGGAAACGTCAAAATCCGCATCATAGGCGACCTAAACGGCGACGGCAAAGTGGACATAACGGATCTTGCCATGGCAAGCGCCGCCTTCGGCTCATATCCAGGCCACCCGAGATGGAACCCAGCCGCAGACATCAACCGCGACAACCGCATAGACATCCAAGACATAGCAAGAGTCTCAGCAAACTTCGGCAAAACATGCCTATAACAACCCTTTTTCTTTTTCGCGCAACATTGAGCATCTTGCGACTCGAAAGATTTTCTGTAGTATAAGACTCAGACATTTCCGTACGTAGAATGGATGGAAAATTTAAATAGTAGTAGGCGGAGAGAATACCAACTAAAAAGGTGAAAGAAATTGAGAATACGTCGCATTGCACTTTTGTCCTTGTTGCTCTTTTCTGTCATTGCCACATTTCCGGTTCATGCACTTCCAGCCAATTCGATGTGGATTGAGCCTTCCACGATAGATCTTACTGGCACGACGCCAATAGGCTATAAATTCAACGTAACTGTTTGGCTCAATGTCACAGATCCTACGAATTCTTGGCAGTTCTACGTTGTCTACAACAAACAATACCTCAATGCTTCACGTCTCGACTATACAGGCAGTGGCAAGAGTATGTGGGCGGGAACTTGGGCAACAGATTCCGTCTTGCCCAGTTTCGACCATCATAACACCACTCACGATTTCGTGTTGCACGGTGAGGTTCTGAAGGCTAGCGCTGAAAATACAGGTTCGGGAAGCCTTTCATGGGTAGAGTTTGAAGTGATCCAAAAGCCTCCTGAAGGTGAAACTGTAACACTCCATCTGGCACTGGACGTTTCGGGTGTCTTCGAAAGCACCGCTATGGACAAGAGCTTCGTCCCTCTGACCCTTAGTTTTGGCGAAGCTCAAGTCATAATTCCTGAATTTCCGCTTGCAGTCTTGCTGATTACATTCTTCGTCGTAGCCTCTACCATTGCTATAGTCTTCAGGAAGAAAATCGTTCGAACGAGTCATCTGTGGAACCATTAGCATCAAGCAACATCGCCTCCTCCTTTTTTTGAAGTAGAGTTCGAATATAGAGTGGTTTGTTTGTGCTTGCACTATGCCATCATGTCAAGCTTATGCAGGCTGAAACTGAGATGTTCTAGAACAAAAGGCTCATGAACGATGTCAACGCTAGTTTTCACAAGTATGTATGATTGCTATGGATTAAGCGACAGAAAAATTCAAATAGTCAACGCAAAATAGTAGTGGAGCCGGTGTAGGAAATTGAAGATTTGTCGGATGAACATATATGCTTTTGTTTCAGTGATGCTGTTTGCTTCGTTGCTCTTCTCCACGGTTGTCGTCTTTCCGGTTCATGCACAACCAACAACACAACCATGGCTTGAGGTTGTTCCAAGTCCAATCACGGAAACGGCTCCTGAGAGTTTCGATGTTGGAGTCTACATTAGAGGCTTAGATGCAGAATGGGAGCTCATTGGCGTCCAGTTTCTGTTGACGTACGACCCAACCTTCATAGAAGCCACTGATGTGACGATAGGCACGTTTATGGGTAACACAAGTTGGGCAATTCACGGCACATATTCGGTTTGGCGCATTGAAGAAGGCCAAGTAGTATATGGTGAGCTTATATTGCCAAATGCAACGAGTGGTGAATGGGATCTTCCAGAGTTCCCAAGCGGCGAAGGATTAATCGCAGCGGTAACCTTCAAACCGATTTCTTACGAGTCAGGTGCTTCCTTTGACATATCTGCAGAGGCTCTTCTCGGGCAATGCTTCCTTGACGCAAACACGGATTACATACCTTTTGCTGATCCTCAGAACACT
>Ga0315288_10007434_pt1 | contig 13873 bp, 9 predicted proteins | sample YL17G11_20_MG_FD_203454 | JGI IMG/M metagenome (GOLD analysis project Ga0315288, IMG submission 203454) | Sediment microbial communities from Yellowstone Lake, YNP, Wyoming, USA - YL17G11_20 | ecosystem: Environmental > Aquatic > Freshwater > Lake > Sediment | place: USA: Wyoming | collected...
CGAGATCCAGAACGCGGGCGGCGTGCGACGCACCGTCGAAGCCGCCACCGCGGCGGTGAGGCAGCTCCTGCCCGGCGCCAACGCGGCCAAGCGAACCGCGCAACCGATCAGCCAGCTCGTCCTGGCCGAGAATTGTGGCGGGTCCGATGCCCACAGCGGCATCACCGCGAATCCGGCGCTGGGTGTCGCGTCGGACGAACTCGTCCGGTTCGGCGGCACCTCGGTGCTGGCCGAAACCCCGGAGATCTACGGCGCCGAGCATCTGCTGGCCCGCCGCGCCGTGAGCCGAGAGGTGGGCGAGCGGCTCCTTGCCCGCATCCGCTGGTGGGAAAATTACGTCGGCCTTTACGGCGCGTCCATCGACAACAACCCGTCGCCCGGCAACAAGGCGGGTGGTCTGACCACCATCTACGAGAAGAGCCTGGGTGCCGTGGCCAAGGGCGGTCAATCCCCGCTGATGGCGGTCTACAATTATGCCGAACCGATCAGGGCCACGGGGCTCTGTTTCATGGACACGCCCGGGTTCGACCCGGTGAGCATGACCGGCCTGGTCGCCGGCGGCTGTAACATCGGCGTGTTCACGACCGGGCGCGGCAGTGTGTATGGCTGCAAACCGGCGCCGTGCCTCAAGGTGGCCACGAACACCCCATTGTTCAACGCGATGAACGAGGACATGGACCTCAACGCCGGCAGCATCCTCGATGGCACCGAAACCGTCGAACAAGTCGGCCGGCGGCTCTTCGAGAAGATCCTCGCGGTCGCCGGCGGCGAGAAGACGAAGAGCGAACTGGCCGGGATCGGCGACGAGGAGTTCGCGCCGTGGATGCTGGGTCCGACGTTCTGATCCTATGTTTGGCACACCCGGCATGCTCGTCGCCTCGGTGATCTGCGGATCGATCGGCCTGGGCGTGTTCCTCTACGGGTGCCGGCAGAGGTCGCCGGCGCCGCTGCTCGGCGGTGCGCTCATGATGGCCGCCGGTTACTTCCTGGAGACTGCCCTCCAGCTTTATCTCGTCTCGGCCGTGCTGCTGGCGGGCACCTGGTGGCTCGCCCGCCGCGACGATTGAGGTGCGAGAGGGCGACGAAGAGGGGCGACGGAGGCTCTACAAGTCGCTCAACCTGCCGCCGGACGACTCGGTGAAGTAACGGGCCCCGGCGCAGGCGAGCCGGCGCTGGAAGCGGCGGGTCGGTGCACGCTCAGCAGCGTAAGATCGTCCGGCAGCCGGATGCTGTTGCTGTACGCCAGCAATCTCCGTTCGAGCGCCTCCAGGCTGTTCACCTCCGCGCCAAAGCGCGTCTTCTCCAGCAGCGCGCGCAGACCCGCTTCGCCCAATTCCTCGTCCTGGGCGTTGGCGATTTCCACCGCGCCGTCCGTGAAGAAGAGCAAGGTATCGCCCGGGTCGAGCTGTTCATGGGTCTCGGCGTAAGCCGACTCCTCAAACAGGCCGAGCGCCGGACCTTTGGCCCCCCAAGCCTCGGTTCCCCCGCCGGCGCGACACAGGAACGGTGCCGGGTGGCCTGCCCGGACGCAACTCATCCTGCCGGAGGTCGCATCCAAAGTCACCAGAACCGCCGTCGCAAAATAGCCGTCGGGGCCGACGAGGACGCGCAGCCGGCGGTTGAGCTCGCCCATGAACGCCGTCGGCGCGCGGAGCTGCGGGCGGCAATCCTCCCACAACGACCGGAGCTGCATTGTGTAGAGCGCCGAGGCCACGCCATGCCCCATCACGTCCGCCACCATGACCGCGTAGTGGTCCGGATCGAGCGCCTCCACCCGATAGAAATCCCCGCCGACGATCTCCTCTGGACTGTAACGGACCTCGAAGCGAATGCGGTCATCCTTCGGGAGCTCGGATTCCAGGGTGTGATTCTGGATGAGCCGCGCCCGGCGCAGATCCTCCATGACCGTGGTCAAGTCGCGGAACACTTCGATGCCGCCCACAATCTGCCCGCCGCGGTCACGGATCGGGGCGACGGAAACCTCGACCGGGATGCGGTGGCCCTGCTTGTGTTGGGCGAAAACCAGCAGCGGCTCCGGGCTTACCGTCCCGGTGACGATGGAGCGATGGAGAGGACAATGCTCCTCGCCGCACAACCGATGCCCATCCTTGTCGATGTGGACCAGGAGGTTGTCGGAACAGGTGCGACCCACCACCTCGTCGGCCGGCCATCCGGTGAGCCGCGTCGCCGAGCGACTCCAGAACAGGATGTGGCGATCCACGTCCGTGACGTAGGTGCCGTCGGGGAGCGTGTCCAGGATCTCTCGCACGCCGATGCGATCCAGGTTGAGTTCCGGGATGGGTGAGGTCATGAGAAAGACAAGTCGGTTCGCTCAGTCGTTCCGGGCTTCACCAGCGAATGTGGCAGGACCACCGGCCAGGGCAAGCCAAACTTCGCGCGGGATTGCGCGAAGCGCTTCGGCGGAGGCAACCGAACCTTGACGGGAACCGTGCCGTTGGCGGAGAAGAGAAACCACCGATGGACACCGATGGACACGGATTCGGAGCAAAGGGGTGGAGGCGACCGCCTCTCACCAAACGGTGGGCGGAACCCGCGTCTGAGGAACGGCCGCTCCGAGACCGGGAATCTGTGTTCATCTGCTTCCATTTGTGGTTTTCGTGATTCAGGTTCCGGTTTGAGCCAGTGCCGTTCCCGCTCCTGCATCTTGCTTTTGCAGTTGTGACGTGCCCGCCCCGAGTTAGACTTTGCCCGATCCGATGCGCACGCATGCCCAACTGACCGCCCCGATCCTCAGGAGACCACAGCCATGACCCGCGACCAAGCCTGGCAATTGCTGACCGAGTTCGCCCAGTCCGAGTCCCTCCGCAAGCACGCCCTCGCCGTCGAGGCGGCGATGCGGCACTACGCAGCGCGCCTCGGCGAGAACGCCGAGCTCTGGGGCCTCGTGGGCCTGATCCACGACTTCGACTACGAGCGCTGGCCGAATCCCCCGGAGCACACCCGCGAAGGCGCCCACATTCTCCGCGAGCGCGGCGTGGACGAGGAGATCGTTGGCGCCATGCTCTCGCACGCCGAGTGGAACCAGGACGCGTATCCGCTGGACCGGCCGATGCGCAAGGCACTGTTCGCCGTGGATGAGCTGTGCGGGTTGATCACCGCGGTCGCCTATGTGCGGCCGGAGAAGCTCAACGGCATGACGGCCACGAGCGTGCGAAAGAAGATGAAACAGAAATCCTTCGCCGCGGCGGTGAAGCGCGAGGACATCGAGAAGGGCGCCGAGCTGCTGGGCCTGCCGCTCGACGAACACATCGGCCAGGTCATCGCCGGAATGCAGACCGTGGCTGCGCCGCTGGGTTTGGGCTGATCAGTTGAGCGGGCATGCACGGAATCCTCCATCGGCCGGTGCCGAAGCAGAAATGCGTTCCCCCGTCAGCCCGATGGAGAACCGCCTTCACCCTCATTGAGCTGCTGGTCGTCATCGCCATCATCGCGATTCTGGCGGCCCTGCTTTTGCCGACGCTCGGCCGGTCGAAAGAAGGCGCGAAACGCGCGCAGTGCCTGAGTCAGTTGCGTCAGCTCAGTCTCGCCGCGCGAATGTACGTGGACGATCACCAGGGTCTGTTCCCCCCGCGCACCGACAGCGGTCGCTGGCCAACCCAGTTGCGTCCCGGCTATCAGGATTTCCGGATCCTCAAATGCCCCAGCGATCTTCCCAAGCCGGCCACCGGGGTGACGGACACGAACCGTTATCCGGCGGACGCGGCGCCCCGAAGTTACTTCATCAACGGTTGGAACGACTATTTCCAGGCCGCGATGCAGGGCGCCTTTTCGATGGGAGCGCTCGCCGGCAAATCGCTTCCGGAGAGCGCCCTGAAGGAGCCTTCCGACACCGTGGTGTTCGGCGAGAAGAAGGGCGCGCCGGGGCACGGCCATTTCTACATGGATTTCCTCGAGGGCAACGGGAATGACGTCGAGGAGATCGAGCGTGGGCGTCATTCCGCGGGAGCTAAGAACACGAAGACGGGCGGGGCGAACTACGCCATGGCGGACGGGAGCGCGCGGTTCATCAAATATCGCGGCGCGCTCTATCCGCTCAATCTCTGGGCGGTGACCGACGCCTTCCGAACCAACCGGGTCTTCAGCAACTGAGCGAGCGGGGCCGGTTGCGGCGGACCGACCGGGCAGCACCAGAGCCGCAGCCGGTTTTGACCCTGAGACACGGGGGTCCCATTTCCATACACTCGAGGGCGAGGGTTGCGCGTGAAATCGCCGTGGCACTGCCAGTGCTGCCAGGAGGTGGGTCCGGCTCGTCAGGAGCGAGCCTGAGGACCAGAGTCGTAACGCGGCAAGTCGTAACACGTCGTATGAGTTCACTTCCCCTTCACCGAATCGGTCTGACCCTGCTGGGCATCTGGGCCATGACCCTGAACGTATTCACCCAAACCCCCGGCTCCGAAGACCTGCTTACCCCCAGCGATACCACCTACTTCCAGCAGTTCGGCTGGACCGTGGCAGCCGACGGCGAGACGGTTGTGGTGGGAGCGCCGGCGGATTGCCCGGGCGGCCTCTACAGTGCTGGGGCCGCCTACGTCTTCGTTCGGGACGGCGACGCCTGGGTTGAGCAAGCCAAGCTCGTGGCGGCCGATGCCGCCGAGTGCAGCCAGTTCGGCTATGCCGTCGCCATTCACGGGGACACGCTCCTGGTCGGGGCGCACTACGATTCCGCCTACGCCGGGGCCGCTTATGTCTTCACCCGCGAGGGCGACGCCTGGACGCAACAGGCCAAGCTGACTCCGGCGGACGCCGCGGGCGGAAAGGAATTCGGCTGTGCCGTCGCTCTCGATGGCGACCGGCTCGTCGTCGGAGCCATGGCCGATGCACAGCGCGGATACAACGCCGGGGCCGCTTATGTGTTTGAAAAGGCGGGTGCCACTTGGAGCGAGCAGGCCAAACTCATGTCGGGCCTGGCTCAGCCGGGAGATCTGTTCGGGTTCGCCGTCGCCTTGGCTGGAGACACCGCGGTCGTGGGTTCGCCCTTCGACGACGATGCGGGCATGGACGCCGGAGCCGTGTATGTCTTCGCACGCACCGAATCCGGGTGGGGACAACAAGCGGAGCTGTTCGCGAGCGACGCGGCCACGAGCGACGTCTTTGGCTGGTCCGTGGCGATCGCCGGCAACAAGGTATTGGCCGGGGCCCCGCAGAAGTCCGGGACGGCGGAGCTTGCGGGCGCGGCCTACGTGTTCACGCGCGTTGGGTCCACCTGGAGCCCGGAGGCGAAACTGGTCGCCGCGGACGCGCAAGCTAACGGCTACTTTGGCTACGCGCTGGCGCTTCGCCGCTCGACAGCCGCGATCGGCGCGCCCTTGGACAGCTCGAAGGAGACTTTCGCCGGAACGACGTACCTCTTCCGGTGTGCCGGCAACGTTTGGAGCCAGGACTGCGAACTCAGCGCCAAAGACGTCCAGCCGAATGACCAGTTCGGCGTCAGCGTAGCCCTGACTGACTCGCGGCTCGCGGTGGGGGCACCCTTCAACGATCAGGGCGTCGGCTTCGACAACGGCGCCGCTTACGCGTTCGCACTTCCCTCACCCAACGGTCCGCCGGTGGCCGATGCCAGCGCCACCCTCACTGAAGTTGTCTCGGCCAATCGGGTGGATGCCGCGGTGACGCTCGATGGCTCGCGGTCCTCCGATCCGGACAACGATGCGCTCACCTACGTCTGGTCCGCGGGTGGGACCGAGATTGCCACCGGCTCACCGGCCTCGGTGACCCTCCTCGTCGGGACACACGAACTCGCCTTGACCGTGAGCGATGGTTCGCTCACCTCGACCACCGCATTCGTGGTGACGGTGGTTCTTCCCCCCAACCGTCCGCCCGTCGCCGATGCCAGCGCCACAGTCGCCGAAGTGATCTCGGTGAACCGGGTGGATGCCGCGGTGACGCTCGACGGTTCGCGGTCCTCCGATCCGGACAACGACCCGCTCACCTACACCTGGTCCGCAGGTCGTGCGGTGATCGCCTCCGGATCACCCGCTACGGCTACGCTCCCGCTTGGGACGCACGAACTCACTCTGACGGTCAGCGACGGCAGTCTCTCCGCCACTGCGATGGTCACCGTGAGAGTGACACCGGCCAATCGCCCGCCGGTAGCGGACGCGAGCGCCACCGCGACTGAGGTCGTCTCAGCCAATCGGGTGGATGCCGTCGTCACGCTCGACGGCTCGCGATCCTCCGATCCAGACAACGATGCCCTCACCTACGCCTGGTCCGCCGGTCGAGCGGCGATTGCCACCGGCTCACCGGCTTCACTGAGGCTCACCCTCGGGACACACGCACTCGCGTTGAGCGTCAGCGACGGTTCACTCACCTCGAGTGCTGCGTTCGTGGTCACGGTGGTCGCTCCTCCGAACACGCCGCCGGTCGCCGATGCCAGCGCCACGACCCGCGAGGTGATCTCGCCCAACAACCGGAATGCGGAAATCCTCCTGGACGGATCCCGTTCCAGGGATGGCGAGGGGGACGCTTTAACCTACCAATGGACCTGGCGTGGACGGGTTGTCGGCACGACCACGCTCGCGAAGGTTGTGCTCCCCGTGGGCCGGCAGGAGATCATTCTCTTGGCGCATGATGGTCAAGCGAGCGATCAGGACGCCGTCACTGTGCGGGTGATCACGGCGGCCGCTGCCACCCGGGCGCTGATGCGGATGGTGGAGGACGCGGAGGTGCCCGCTTCCCGGGAGAGACTGCTGCTGACGATTCTCCGCGTGGCCGAGCACTCCTTCGAACGCGGCCACATGAACGCGGCGACGCATCAACTGATGGTCTTTCAGAAGGTCGTGCAAGCCCGCGAAGGCCGGAGGATCGATCCTGCCATCGCCGCCCATATCGTGCGGGCGGCCCAGCGGATCATTGATGCCATTCCCCGCCGTTAGCCTGCGGGGCCACGAAGATTGGCGGAGGGTCGCCTGACGCGGCTCTCCCCGCCACCCCGAGGCGCCGGGTCATGGGGATGCGGCGCCTCGGTGCTTTTCAGGCTCCCGGCACGAGCTCATCCGGCCTGCTTCAGGCGCGGCCCTTTCGGGGTGTCTTCGATCAGCCAGCCCTTCGCCTTGAGTTCGTCGCGAATGGCATCTGCCTGTCTGAAGTTCTTGGCTTTGCGGGCATCCATTCTTTGCATCAGGAGTCTCTTGATTTCGGGCGGTGCCTCCCGAGCGATATTCACCAGAGTCCCAATTGGCACGACGCCTTTGACTTCACTCATCCGCAACGGGGATTTCAGGTCGAGATTCAAGCCCAAGACCTCATCCAGTTTATTCCAAGTAGCCAGGGCGCTGGCCGCGCGATCCTGGCACGACTTCCCTGCCGACATCGCGCGATTGAGTTCACGAATCCACTCGAAGATCACTCCCCAGGCTCTTGAAACATTCAAGTCATCGTCCAAAGCACGCTGGAATTGATCGAGTAACGCGGTGTCCCATTGGTCCCGCGCTACAGCGACAGGTCCTTGGGAATCATCCCCAAACTCAAGGAGCTTGCACATGCACTCTTTGATCCGCCCTAGTGCCCTCCGCGCCCCCTGCAGCCCATCCAAAGTGAAGTTGAGCGACTCGCGATAGTGCGCCGAGAGTAGGAGGTAGCGGACTTCACGGCCGGTGAAGCCCTTGGTCAGCAGGTCGCGCAGCGTGTAGAAGTTGCCGAGGGACTTGCTCATCTTTTTCCCTTCGGCGAGCAGGAACGCGCCGTGGAGCCAGTAGCGGACGAACGGTTCACCGGCGGCTTGCGCGCCCGCGCCTTCGCTCTGCGCAATCTCATCCTCGTGATGCGGGAACACGAGATCCTCGCCCCCAAGGTGCAGGTCGAAGCTCGGCCCCAGGAGCTGCATGCTCATGGCGCTGCACTCGATGTGCCAGCCCGGTCGGCCTTCGCCCCACGGGCTCGGCCAGAACACCTCGCCGTCCTCGGGCGCGCGCGCCTTCCACAACGCGAAATCCGCCACCGCCTCCTTGTCATACTCGTCGCTGCTCACGCGTTCGCCGACGCGCATCTGGTCGAAGTCCAGCGCCTTGAGCTGGCCATAGCTGCCCCCGCCCCTGCGGTACTTGTCGATGCTGAAATAAACCGAACCCTCCGGCGCGCGGTAGGCGATGCCGCGGGCCATGAGCTGCTTGATGAGCGCAATGATCTCCCCGACGTACTCCGTGGCGCGCGGGGTGTCGTGCGGGCGAAGGCAACGCAGCGTGTCGAAGTCCTGAAAGAACTCCGCTTCGAGGCGGGCCGTGAAGGCGGCGCGCGGTTCGCCGGTTTCGCGCACGCGGCGGATGATCTTATCCTCCACGTCGGTGATGTTCATGACGTGTCGGACCTCATGGCCCTTAAACTCAAGGTAACGCCGGACCAGGTCGGCGAAGACGAACGTGCGGAAGTTGCCGATGTGGGCCACGTCATAGACCGTCGGACCACAGCAGTACATGCCCACCTTTCGCCCGCCGGGATCGCGCGGGATAAAGTCCTGCACGGTTCGGGTCAGCGAGTTGAAGAAGCGCAGTCCCATGGTCGCAATGTGCGCGGAAGCCTAAAGAGCACGGCCGGAAAGAAAAGGCCAAAAGGGTGCGCCGGTTACCGCAGCAATCGCTCGCGCTCGGCGAGGCTCAGCCGGCGCCACTGGCCTACGGCGAGGTCGCCCAATTCCAAGCCCCCGATCTGCACGCGGACCAACCGCAACGTCGGGTGCCCGATGGCCGCGGTCATCCGGCGCACCTGCCGATTCCTGCCCTCGATCAACTCCAGCGCGATCCAGCAGTCCGGAACGTTCTTGCGGAAGCGGATGGGCGGATCGCGCGGCGGCAAGACGGGTTGCGGGTCCAGCCGCCAGGCGCGGCACGGCAGCGTCCGCCGGCCCTGGACCTCGATGCCGGGTTCGAGTTGCTTCAGCGCCTCCGGCGTCGGGATGCGCTCGACCTGCGCCCAATACACGCGACGGTGCTCGTGCCGCGAATGGAGCAGCCGTTCGTTCAGCGCCGGCTCATCGCTCAGGAGCAGCAACCCTTCGCTGTCGGCGTCGAGCCGGCCGATGGGATAAACACGCGGCGGGAAGCTGAACCCGGCGAGCGTGCGCTGCCCCGCCTCCTCGGCCGTGAACTGCGAGAGGGTGCCGTAGGGTTTGTGAAACGCGATCAGCATCGAGGCAACACGGGCAGGTGTTCTCCAGTTTTTGGGGCAGGCGGGAGGCCGGTCCTACCGTTGTTCTCCGGCCAGCACGTCGGTTTCCCTCAACGCGAGCGGGAAGGGCTCCAGCGGCATCGGTTCGTCGTGACCGAGGAACGTCTCGCAGACACCAAAGAAATCAGCGAGCGTGGCCACGCGGCGGATGCGGTGCAGGAACTCACCCGTCGGCTCGACGCCCAGCCCCAGATAATTCGTGAACTTCTTGAGTCGCTGCACTTGGGACCGCTTGGACAAACCCGCCGGGCACACCGCCTCGTGCAATGCCCGCACATACGCGAGCACGTCGTGGCCGGTCGGTTGGAAGACCGTCTCGCCGCTCTGGTGTTGCCGGATCTGGTGAAACAGCCACGGATTCCGGATCGCCCCGCGGCCGATCATCAGCCCTCGGGCACCGGTCAACCGGAGCACCTCGTCGGCTTTCCTTGCGGAGTAGATGTTCCCGTTGGCCAGCACGGGGCACGGCAGCTCGCGCACCGCCCGGGCGATGAGATCGTAGCGGACCGGGCTCCGGTACCCCTCCTTCACGGTGCGACCGTGCACCGCGACCAGATCGAGCGAGTGCTTCGCCAGGATCGGCAGGAGGGCGTCGAACACCGCGGGCGAATCGAAACCCAGCCGGGTCTTCACCGTGAACGGGATGGCGACGGCGTCGCGCAACGCGCCCAGGATTGCGTCCACGGCCTCCGGCTCGCGCAGCAAACCGCCGCCGGCGCACTGGCGGTAAACCACGGGCGCCGGGCAACCGAGGTTCAGATCGATGCCAGCGACCGGGTGGTGCTGCAGTTCCTGGGCCGTCCGTACCAATGACGGGATGTCGTGGCCGATCAGTTGGGCGATGACGGGCTGGCCGGTGGGGTTGTCGGTGATCGACCGGAGGATCCGACCATCGAGCCGCGAGCCGGGATAGACGCGGAAGTACTCCGTGACGTAGAGGTCCGCCCCGCCGTAGCGCGTGATCAGGCGCCAAAAGGACCCGTCCGTGATGTCCTGCATGGGAGCCAGCGCCAAGATCGGCGTGCTGCCAAACAGCAACTTTCCGAACGCTCCGCGATAATCCTTCACCTGAGTGGAAATGCTACGTGCTGAACTCGGAGCGCTGAGGCTTGGGAATCATCGGTATTCCGGCGGCTCTTCTTTCGCGCTGTAGAAATGCGCCGCGTCGGCGTACGATTGCGCCGTCGAGCCGTTGGAGTAACGCTCGTCAGCCACGCGCACGCAGTCGCCGCTTACGAAGCGCTGCGGGTTCGCCACAAACGCGGGCAAGCCAGGCGGCGTGATCGCCTCGCCTTTCGCTTCCTTGCCCGCAAGTTCGAGATTCAACTTCAGCAGGAAGGCGAGGATGTCTTCATCCGGCTTCATGCCATAGGCGGCGCGGACGGCGGTGTCGAGCGCGGCGTGGGCGTCGCGCAGGCGGCTTTCACCGGGTAATTCGAGCGAGCGGTAAAGTGCGCGCAGAGACCAACCGTTGGCGTCCATGATCTCGCGGCGCAAGGTGCGCAACGCGCGGGCGGCGTCCGCCACGGCGCAGATTCTTTCCCTCGTAGCCGAGGTCACGAGGCTTCGATCGTTTGCCCGCGCAGAAGTTTGCGTCTCCTTGCCTCGGCTGCTACGAGACTCGGGATACTGCGGCCATGGAAACGTGTCGAACACCGTGTCGGAAGTGTAGCGGAAACGGGCGGTGAGCGTCGAACACTTGGCGGTGAACCATGCCCAGTGAATGCCCGATTGCAGAAGGCCGAACGAGTAGTCATCGGCGAAGGCAAAGACCGTGAGTGCAGAGTCTGGCCGAATCCGCGACGCGAGGAATTCGAAAATCGGGCGCTTGGTATGGCGAACGCAGGCAATATAACGGGGCAGAGGTTCAATGGCCGCCAGCATCTGCTCGCGCGGCCGCTTCAAAAGCCACCATGTCCTCAATCGGTTCTGGTGTTCGCCGCTTTCCTTTCCGGTCGTTTGACGTTCCTTCTCGGCGTTGGCCTGCCAGTCGGGCAAAACGTGCCTCTTCAAGTGATCGAAGGCGAGTTTGAAACGTGCCGCCTCGTCCATGGCGCGGTTTCCGAAGTCGATGATGAAGCGCGGCTTGTGCAGGTATTCTCCACCGAGCAATTCGTCGCCGCCCAGGTGCGTGTAGATGACCTCAACTGACATTGGATCTTCTGCAGCGATCCGATCTCGCTCGTCAGCGGACAGACGGAACCCGTCGTGCCCCGGCTGTTGCCCCTCGAAACAAGGCTTCGGCTTCTGGCTCGAACTGAGCGGCATGGCAACGGTCACGTCGGTCCTGCCAGACAGCGAGGAATTGATGACCTCCACATCTTCGCGCTGCCACTTGCTGTCTTTGGCATCGCCCAGTTGAGTGAAGAGCTTCTTGACGCGAGGCAGCCAGAAGTCCTTTGGCACACTGTGCTCCCTGCTGAGTCTCGGCATCTTCACCCAGTTGACAATCGAGACGTGGACGGCGGATTCGCCGGACCAGACTTGCGTGGAGACGGCTTCCGTGATAACGCCGCCTTTTTTCACGACATAATCGAGTCCACCTTCGCGCGAATAGTTTTGGCGGATGGTGTTCGTGCCAACGAGTCCCGCGCGCTGGCCCGGCTTGAGAACTTCATGCGTCTTCCTGAACCAATGCACGCAAAAATCCGCTCGCCCTGGCACATCGGGAAACGCCCTCTTGATTCGCTTGGTGTATTCCGCGCCGTGAATCATCGTCACGCGGCGCGCATCGAGAAACGGCGGATTGCCGATGATGGCGTCGGTTTCGGGCCAGGGCGTGAAGAGCGCGTCGGCGCAGCGGACGTTGGCGTCGAGGTTGTCGAGCGGCAGGTCGCGCTCGAATTCCAGCGAGTGCGTGTCCCCGCCGGGCAGTTCGTCGCGGTGTTCCTCCCAGAATTGCACCGCCTCCCGGTTCGAAAGCCGGCGCGCGAGCATGAGCGTGACCTTGGCGGTCTCCACCGCGTTTTCGTTCACGTCGAGGCCGAAGAAATTCTTCGGCGAGATGCCGGAGGCGAGACCGGTTTTGGCGAACTGGCGCTTGTCCTGCGCAAAGAGGCGGAGCAGCAACCGTTTTTCAAGGTCGCGCAGAGCGCGGTAGGCCACAAACAGGAAGTTTCCGCTGCCGCAGGCTGGATCGAGCACGCGGAAGGAGCGAAGCTCTCTGAGCAGCGCGATGAGTTCGGCGGCATTCTTCGCAGCGGCGACGCGTTCGTCCCACGGGCGGACGATGGTGGGTCGGACAATTTTCTGGATGTCGGCCTCGTAAGTGAAATGCGCGCCCAGGGCGTGGCGTTCCTCCTTGCCGAGGCTGCCCTCGAAGAGCGTGCCGAAGATAACGGGCTGGACGCGCGACCAATCTTCCTTGGCGGCCTCGAGCAGCAGTCCGATTTCGCCGGGCTGGAGTTCGATGGCCTCGGTGTTGGCAAAGAGACCTCCGTCGAAATAGTCCACGCCGGCGCAGCGTCCGCCGCACGCGGCTTGCGGATCGTTCATCTGACGGAACAAGCCGCCGAGCAGATCATAGCTGTTCGCGCCCCGGCGACATTCCTCGAGCAAACCAGTGAACAGGCTTTCAGGCAGCAGGCCGGTGTTCTCGGAAAACATGGCTACGACACATTGGAGGATGTAGCGGCGGGCGCGGGCACGGTCCTCGCCGCGATGGACGAGGGAGTTGAAGGCGTTGGCCACGTCGCGGGCTGCTTCGCGAGTGACCTGCACCCAGTTGTTGCCAAAGACGGGTGCAAACTTGCGCGGGAAAAGGAAGTTCAGCGCTGAGTGGCGTGCGGCGAGTTCGCTGACTTTGACCCGGTCGACCGGTTCGTTGAGTTGGGTGTTGAAATCGTAAATCCAGAATTCATGGAAGTTGCAGAGGACAACGTAGGGTGGGCGGTGGGGGACGAGGTTGAGCCAGTAGTCGAAGGTCCGGCCATACCACTTCGACAGCTTCTCACCACGTGACTTCATCTCGAAAAGTAAGCGTCCCGGCCAAACCCAGTCGGCGTACTTGGTTTTGTCGCCTGGAAAGCGGACGCGATACTCGAAGGTCGAGCCTCCAGGGAGCGTGTTAGGGTTATGGCCAAAGGCTTCGAGGAGATGGAAAAGGAACGTCTGCGCCTCGCTCTTTTCGTCGCCCTTGAGCCTGGCGGCGAACTCGGCGAATTCGTGAAAGGCACGTTCGTGCGATGTCATGCTGGGAATACGCTACCTGAACTGGGTATGCGCCTGCAACTTCTCCCACGTCTCCGGGCGCAGCCGGTCCTGGCGATAGGCCGCGGTGTGCAACGGCTCGGCACTGTTCGAACGGCGCGCCCGCGCCAGCCATTGGTGGTCGAGCGGTTCGTCGATCAGCTCCAACGTGTTCGCCGCGATCGTGGTTTCCTCCTTCTCGCCGGTGGGGTGGCCGGTGCCAACGTAGAAACCCGCCAGCAACAACGTCACCCGCAACAGCGTGCTGCGGGAATAGGTCGGCATCGCGCAGGGCCGGGTCGGGTCGAGGCAGCGATACAGATTGGTGAACAGCGGCAAGGTCCACATCTCCGGGTTTGTGGCCGGCGAGAACGCGTCGAACAGAATGGCGTGCGGCGAAGGAAAAGCACTTCGAGGGACCCTGAACCCCGGCGTGGCGGGGGGGGGGCACAGGGCCCCCGACAGTGGGGGGGGGGGGATGGGGGGGGCGGAGGCGAGCCCC
>Ga0315288_10007435_pt1 | contig 13873 bp, 16 predicted proteins | sample YL17G11_20_MG_FD_203454 | JGI IMG/M metagenome (GOLD analysis project Ga0315288, IMG submission 203454) | Sediment microbial communities from Yellowstone Lake, YNP, Wyoming, USA - YL17G11_20 | ecosystem: Environmental > Aquatic > Freshwater > Lake > Sediment | place: USA: Wyoming | collected...
CCGGACGAAAAAGGCAGATGGCGGCGGCTGTTCTCATGCACGGCAGCAAAACTGGTCCCGATTTATATGTCACGAGAATAGTGGGACACTACACTAGCGCACCCATTCGACCTGGGGCGGGTTGCGCTTGGGCGGGCCCTCGGGGGTCATCTTCGGGTGCCCGACGCAGCAGGCGGCCATGATGTCGTGGCCCTCCGGGATGTGCAGCATCTGGCGCACCTTGGCATCGTCGCGCCCGAAGAACAGAAATCCCATGTAGCACGTGCCCAGCCCCTTCGCACACGCGGCCAGGAAGATGTTCTCCATGGCCAGATTGCAGTCTAGCATGGCGGAAGGGTTGCCCTTGTCCGCAGTGATTACGATGAGCGCAGGCGCGTGGTAGAAGATGCTGAAGTCGGGGGAGTTGAGCGCCGCCTTCAAGCCCTCCATCTTCATCTTCCCGGCGATGTCCTGCTCGTGCAGGATCTCCTTGATGCGCGCGTCCACGTCGGAGAGGGTGTGCCGGTTGGTCACCACGCTGAAGCGCCAGACCTGCTGGTTCATGGCGTTGGGGGCGAGGATCGCGGCCTCCACCAGGTCCTCGAGTTCCTGGTCGGTGACCGGCTGGTCGGAGTACACGCGCACGCTGCGGCGACCCTTGAGCACCTCGAAGAAATCGGGCATGGAAACCTCCTTCCCGGGATGGTCCGAGATTCCTCGGCCCCTAGGCCCTTCGGGAGGCTCTGCCTTCCCGTTGGGAAGGGCAACGCCTTCCCAGAGGGACCGGGGTCCCGGCCCCGACCTTGTCGGGGCCTAGGGACTTCGCCTCGGAATGACAGAGAGGCCGAGGCCATGCCCGGCGGTTCAGCGGCGGGAAGGGGATTCCTGTCGTCTCACTGCGACGCGGCGATGAACACAGCCACGCCGCCCAGGATGTACATCCACTTCTGATGCTCCCGGGCGCGGGCGCCCTGGCGCTCGGCTTCGGCCTTGGCCTTGGCGAGTTCGGCCTCGTGGGCGGCGCGCTCGTCGGCCAACTGCTGGCGCAGGTCGGCGAGTTGCTTGGCCAGGTCCGCCAGGTCGTGCTTGGAGGCCTCGGCCCGGGCGCCGTTCTGCGCCGCCATCTCGGCGAGTTGGAGTTGGGTCTTGGCCAGGTCCTCTTTCATGACCACGTTGGCGTCCTGGAGCGACTTGACGCGCTCCTGGAGCGTCTTCACGTCCGCTGGCTGGTCGGCGGCGAGCGCGGGAAGCGCCGCCGCAGCCAGCATCACCACGAACAGAACCGCAACCATCCGATGCATATTCTCTCCTTTCGTGGAGGCCGACCTCTGCGTCGGCCCGCTCCTGTCATTCCGAGCCGGAGGCGAGAAATCCCGCAACGAGACTCCTCGCTTCGCTCGGAGTGACAAGTGTCCGGGAGCACACAGAGGTGCTCCCCTACTCTTCACCTGCTACCGTCACCGCCCCGTCGAATTGTTTGAACTCGATCTTCGCGCCGTCGGGCCCGAGCACTTCGACCTCCTTGAGCACCAGGGGCGAAGTGCCGGGGGCGACGGCGCGGAACGTCACCGTGATCAGGCTGGCATCGAGCATGGTGAGCGGCGGCGCGTCGCTGCGCAGGCCCTCGACCTGGGCGATCACGCCCGCGGCATTGTCTATCGCGCCCGAGCGCCAGGGCGAGAGCAACTTGCCCTGCTCCACGAACGCCGCGCCGCGCGAGGTGAAGAGCGGCTCGATCACCTTGGGGTCGTAGGTGATGGTGAAGCGCGCGCCGTAGAACTCGCGCGCGGGCGACAGCCGCACCTCGACGGGGATGATCGCCGACCGGCCGTCCACGGTGAGCGGCACGGTCTGCGCCTCCGGGTAGAAGCGCAGTTCGGGCGTGAGCGTGGGCACCGAGATCGCGCCCTCGGCCTTCGCAGGCCTGGTCACCGGCGATTCAGCGGTCACCGCGTAGGTGAGCGAGCCGATGTGCAGGCCCGTGGCATTGACGCGCCAGGTGAACGCGTGCGACTTGCCGGCCTGGATCGCCGCCACGCCGAGCACGGGCTTCTGGCCCTCGGCCAGTTCGAGGCCGGGCGGCAGCGAGATGATGGCGGTCACCGCCTGGGCCGGCAGCGATCCCGTGTCGGTGGCGACGGCCTTGATCTCGAAGGGGTTGGGCGTGTAGCGGTTGTTCGCGACCTCGAGCGCCTGCGGGGCCTCGAGGCGCAGCGCCAGCGCCGGCGGCGTGTGGACCAGGATCTCGCGCTCGACCCGGTTCGCCTCCACGTTCGACGACGTCGCCGTGACCGCGAACTTGAGCGCGCCCGACTGCTGGCCGTTGGGCTTCACCATCCACGCCGCCGAGGTGGTGGCCTTGGGGGCCATGGCGACGATGGCCGGGGCCGGATTCTTGCCGCCGACGAGCGTGAGGCCGGGCGGGAGTTCGATGGTGGCGGCCACGTCGCGGGCCTCGAAGCCGCCGGAGTTCTCGATATAGGCGACCACCGAGAAGGGCTGCACCTCGCCGTAGGAGAGGCTGACTTCCGCCGGCGCCGTCACGCCCACCGAGAGGCCGCCCGGGCTGAGCGTGATGCCGCCCAGGCCGTAGAAGGTGGTGTAGGTGCGCGATTCGCCGGGGCCCAGGGGCTGCGGATCCCACACCAGCAGGGCGGCGCTGTCGAGTTCGGCCTCGCCGGCGCGCGTGAAGTCGCGCGCCTCGGGCACCGCGAACTCCCAGGGATGGTCGGCGGCGGTGCCCCAGTCCACGGCGATCATGCGGTCCGGGGGCCGGACATCCTGCGTGCGGAGCGTGCCCTGGGCGGTGACCGTGGGGCTGGAGAGCGAGTCGAATGCCTGCCAGAAGTCGGGAAGCGCCGCGCCCTGGAGCGAGGTGGCGGTGGTGACCGCCTTGTCGCCGATGCGCAGGGGCGCGCCGTCATTGTCGCCGAGCATGGTGTCGAGGGTGATGCGCAGGCCGACGCTGTGAGGCGCGGGGTCCTTGTTGGTGACGGTGTAGGAGATGCGCGCGGTGTCGAGCATGCGGGTGGTGATGGAGCGCGCGAAGGCGAGTTCCTGCGTCACCTCGACGGGCCCCAGGCGCGAGGCGCAGAGGATCTTGTCGCCCTCGGCCCTGGGAGGCTGCGTCACGGTGCCGTAAGTCCCCGACTTGCCGGCGCGCTTCTGCGTCTTGCCGCCGAAGATCCACGGCGCGCCGTCCACGCAGATGGTGGTGTAACTGGTCCAGGGCTGCTGGGTGCCGTAGATGAGCACCTTGTTGTCATCGGAGGCGCGGGTGGGGTCGCCGCCGGTGGTGCCCACGGCGAAGCGGCCGGCGTTCTCGGGGCCGGAGGTGACGCGGATCTTGATGAACTCGTTGAAGGTGGAGACGATGCCCTCCTCCTGGGCGGCGGATGCGATCGCCGGCCAGACCAGAAGGCAGGAGATGAGTGCGAGGGCCAGACGGGTGCTGCGCATCATGGGCTACAATCGCTCCACAGCGTTGTTGGCGAATCGAATCTTCACGGTGACTTCGCCCGCGGCCGGCTTGCCCTGCTTCATGCCGGGGGTGAAGGTCCAGCGCGCGACGCCGCGCGCCGCCGCGTCATCGAGCAACTTGTGGCCTGAACTGGCGGTGACGCGCACCCCGGCGGCCTTGCCCTCGGGCGAGACGGTGATCGAAAGCGTCACGGTGCCCTCCAGGTTCTGATCGAGCGCGTTCTTGGGGTACACCGGGAGCGGCCCGCCGGGCGCGATACCCGGCCCATAGGAGGGGCCGGCCGGCTCGGCGCCGGCGCCCTTGGTCCCCGTGCCGCCGACCACGCCCTCGGGCACCGTGCCCTTGCCGCCTTTGGAGGTGAGCACCTTCGGAGGCGCCGGGGCCTCCTTGGGCCTGGGCGCGTCGGGGTTGATGCCTCCCAGGGGCGCGCGCGAGGGGCGGCGGCCGGGGCCGGGCGCCGCGCCGGTCTTGAGCGCGGTGATCTTCACGGCGGGCACCTCGGGGGGTAGGTCCTGGAGGCTGACCAGCCGCACCGGGATAATGTCCTCCTGGGCGCGCGGTGCGCCCGGCCGGATGAGAAGCGACATCACCAGCAGCAGCGCGGCGTGTGCAGCCACCGAGATGAGCGCAGCGCGCCTGATGGACACGGCTTACCGCTCCCCTGTGGTGAGCCCAGTCGAACCAGGCTTCTTCACCGCCGCCAGCGCCAGCTCGTGATAGCCGGCGAGGCGGATCTCATCCATCACGGCCACTACCCGCTCATAGGGGACGGCCTTGTCGGGGCGCACGATGATCTGGGTATTGAGGTCGCCGGCGCTGTGGCGGGTCACGGTGGCGGCGACCTGGTCGAGCGTCACGGTTTCGGTATCCACGTAGATCGCACCCTGGTCGGTGATGCCCACGATGACGTGGCCCCGCAGCGTCTGCGCGGTGGAGGCCTGGGGGAGTTTGAGCGAGAGGCCGGACTGCGCGCCGCCCAGGCTCATGGTCACGGCAAAGAAGATGAGCAGGTTGAAGACGCCGTCCACCAGCGCGGTGAGGTCAATGCGCGGCGCGCGCCGGGGGCGGCGGGTGAAGATGATGTTCTCGCCGATCACCGCCCCTCACCCCCGTCGGGCCGGCGGGCCAGGAGTTCGGCCACGCGTTGCTCCATCTCGTTGACCAGGCTGTCCACGCGGCTGGAGAGCGAGTTATAGACCACCAGGAAGGGGATGGCGATGGCCAGGCCGGCGAAGGTGGTGATGAGTGCCTCGGCGATGCCGACCGAGAGGAGTTCGTAGTTGCCGATCTGGCCGCCGGAGATCACCTTGAACACCTTCATCAGCCCCGAGATGGTGCCGAACAGCCCCAGCAGCGGTGAGACGGTGACGACCGTGGAGAGGGTGGGCAGGTAGCGCTCCAGCACCGGCACCTCGGCCAGCGCCACCGCGCGCACCGAGTCGCGGATCTCGCCCTTGGACAACTCGGGGCGGGCCAGCGCCGCGGCCAGCACCTTGGCCACCGGACCGGGCGTGGCCTCGCAGATGCCCTTGGCCTCGGCGGGGAGGCCGCGCGCCAGGCACTCGTTGACGCGGCGCATCAGTTTCTCGCCGTCCACGTGCACGCGCCGCAGGAAGAAGAAGCGTTCGAGGCTGACCGCCACGGCCACGATGGAGCAGAGGAGCAGCGGCCACATCACGTAACCGCCGCTGAGGAAGAACTGAAGTGCCATGAGCGCCCTCCGTTTCTGCGATGCTGTCTGCGTCCAGGTCTGACGCCGCCGGCTCTCCGCGAGTTAGACGCGCGCCGGCACGAAAAGTTGCGCCTCGGGCGACTCTGGAGTGGGAGTTATTCGGGGCCGCCACAGGAATGCCTTCCCGCATTCTTGCCGCGGCAGGTGATTTTGACCCCGCTAGATAAGAAACCCCCCTGAGCAGGCTTGCGCCCGTCGGCTCGCCTCAGAGGCCCTGGAATGGCCGCCCTGCCCAGCCCTGGCACGATCCGCGCCCTGCGCCGCGCGCTCCTGGCCTGGTTCGAGCGCGAGCGGCGCGACCTGTCCTGGCGCCGCACCCAGGACCCCTATCGCATCTGGGTGGCCGAGACCATGCTCCAGCAGACGCAGAGCGCCACGGTGATCCCCTACTACCGGCGGTTCCTGCGCCGTTTCCCCACGCTGCGGGCGCCGGCCCTTCGACGTTGCTCAGGGTAAACCGTGCGCCCGTACCTCTTAGCGTGATACAATGATGGCGTGGCTGAGAACCGACCGCGAGTGCTCATTGTCACCCTGGGCTGCAAAGCCAACCAATACGACTCCGAGGTGATCGCGCGCGCGCTGCGGGAGGCGGGCTACCACCTGGCCCAGCCCGGCGAGCGAGTGGACGCCGCGGTGGTCAACACCTGCACCGTCACCCAGGTCGCCGACGCCAAGGGGCGCAAACTCATCCGCCGCATCATCACCGACAACCCCCGCGCCAAGGTGGTGGTGACCGGCTGCTACGCCCACCTGGCGGGCGACGAGATCGCGCGCATCCCGGGCGTCGCGGCGGTGGTGCCGAATGACGAGAAGCCCTCCATCCCCGACCTCATCCGCAGGCTGGTGCCACCCGCGCGCGCGCCGGGGCGACTCGGTCCCGCACCCCTGCCCGCCGAGCCCAAGGCCCGCGCCCTGCTCAAGATCCAGGATGGCTGCGACCACTACTGCACTTACTGCGCGGTGCCTTTCGCGCGCGGGCCGCTGGCGAGCCTGCGCCCCACCGAGGTGCTCGACGAGATGCACCGCCTCGCCGCCGACGGCGTGGGGGAGATCGTGCTCACCGGCATCCGCCTGGGCGCCTACGGGCGGGACCTCAGCGGCGCCTCGCTGGCCGATCTCCTGCGCGCCACGCGAGAGGTGCCGGTGCCGCGGGTGCGGCTGAGTTCGATCGAGCCGTGGGACATCACCCCTCAGTTGATCGCCGCCGTGGCCGAGACGCCGGCAGTGTGTCCCCACCTGCACCTGCCGCTGCAGTCGGGCGACGACGGCGTGCTGCAGGCGATGGGCCGGCCCTACACCGCCGACGACTTCCGCCGGCTGGCGCGCGACGTGCGGGCGGCGATACCCGAACTGGCGCTCACCACCGATGTGATGGTGGGGTTCCCCGGCGAGAGCGACGAGGCGTTTGAGCGCACCGCCGCGCTGGCGCGCGAGGTCGGGTTCTCGCGCCTGCACGTGTTCAAGTACTCGCCGCGGCCGGGCACCGCGGCCGCCGACATGCGCGGGCAGATCCCCGAGCCGGTGAAGGCGGCGCGCAGCGACCGGCTGCTCGCCGTCGGCGAGGAACTGTTCCGCGGCTTCGCGGGCGAATTCGTGGGCAGCGAGGCGGAGGTGCTGTTCGAGACCTGCGACCCGAAGACCGGCCTGTGCGATGGGCTCACGCCGCACTATCTGCGCGTCGTCGCGCCGGGCGACGGCGTGGCCGGGCAGATTCGCACCGTGCGCGTGGAAGGGGTGGAACGCGACCACGTCAGGGGGCTGCTGCCGCGGGCCGATTGAGAATCGGCCCCTACAGGCGTCGGCCGTGTAGGGGCACCCCGATGCGGGTGCCCATGCGGCAAAGGGCGGCCACCCTTCAGGACCCCGAGGGGGCCCCTCAGGGTCCCGGAGGGGTGCCGGGCCGCCTCCACACTACCAGCCCGCCGGATGGTGCGCAGGTTGCGCGCGTCCATCTTCTCGTCGGGGGTTTCGAGGATGCAGGGGAGGTCGGCCACGCGCGCATCGTTGACCAGTGCGCGGAAGCCCGCCAGGCCGATGGTGCCCTTGCCGATGTGCCAGTGGGCGTCGCGGCGCGAGCCCATCGCATACTTCGCGTCATTGGCGTGGATGAGGAACAGGCGCTCCAGGCCGATGGTGGCGGCGATGGCGTCGAGGGTGAGCCCCACGCCCGCTTCGGTCGAGAGGTCGTGGCCGGCGATGTGGGCGTGGCAGGTGTCGAAGCAGAAGCCGGTCCACTCGGGCTCGCCGATGGCGTCGAGGAGCGCGGCGATGCCGGCCCAGTCCCCGCCGAGTTCGGTGCCCGCGCCGGCGGTGTTCTCCAGCAGGAGCCGCATGCCCCGCGGCGCCTCGCGCAGGATCTGTTTCACCGAGCGCGCCACCCGCTTCGCGCCCGCTTCGGGACCGGCGCCGCCATGGGCGCCGGTGTGCACCACCAGGCGGTCGCTGCCGAGACGCGCGGCGCGCTGCAGGTCGGCGATGGCCCGCCGCACCGAGCGGCGATGGAGTTCGGCATCGCCGGTGGCGAGGTTGATCAGGTAGGCGGCGTGGGCCACGAGGGGATGGAGGCCGCGCGCGCACACGGCCTCGCGGAAGCGCCGCTCCTCATCGGGATGAGGCGCGGCGACGCGCCAGCCGCGCGGGTTGCCGACGTGCACCTGGAAACAGTCGCAGCGGCGCTCGGCCGCCAGGTCCACCGCCCGCAGCAGCCCGCGGGCCACGGCAATCTGCACCCCGAAACGCATCAGGGGAGCCGCCTCTCACGCTGAGTCTTCCGCGTTGTCATTCCGAGCCCCGCAGGGCGAGGAATCTCGGCACAAGGCAGCCCCAGGCAATCTTGCCACGAGATCCCTCGCTGGCGCTCGGGATGACAACGTCCTCGTTATCTCAGGAACGCCGGCGGTGGTCCCTGCGACCGTACGCTTCACTGCTCACTCTTCACCATCGAACAGAAACGCCGACGGACAGATGTCATTGAGCACGCAGGCGGCGCACTCGGGGCGCTGCGCGTGGCAGGTCTCACGGCCGTGGCGGATGAGGTTGATGTGCACCGAGTATCGGTGCCGCGGCGGGATCATCGGCTCCAGCACGACGTGCGCTTTCTCGCGCGAGACGCCGGCCCCGATCCACCCCAGGCGTTTGCTCACCCGGTACACGTGCGTGTCCACCGGGAAGACCTTCCGCCCCATCGCGAAGAGCAGCACCACGCTGGCGGTCTTGATGCCCACGCCGTTGATCGAGGTGAGGTACCGGCGCGCCTCCTGGTCGGACATCTGCGCGAGAAAGCGGTCGAGATCCATGTTGGGCACGGTGTCGCGGATCTCGCGGAGCATGCGCTTGAGGCGCGGCGCCTTCATCTGAGCCAGGCCGCCGCTGCGGATCGAGGCCGCGATGGCGCTCACGGGGGCATCGGCGATGGCGTCGTAGCCGCCGAAGCGCGCCATCAAACTGTCGAAGGCGTGGGCGCTGTTGACGTCGCTGGTGTTCTGCGAGAGCACCCCGTGGACCAGGACCTCGAGGGCCGAACCATGCCGGCGCTGCCGCCCGTTCGGGCGACCCTGAGGGGCCGCCCTCAGGGTGGCCCTGAAGGGCCGCGGCAGGCCGAACACTCTTCCGAGCCGACGCGCGACCTCCAGCACCGTGGTTCGACTGCGCTCACCACCGGGCGCCGGGCGTCTCGCGCGGCCCCGCCTCATGACATGACGATGGTCTGGTCGCGGCGGCGTCCCACCAGCGCCAGGCAGATGGGAGCCCCGATCAACTCGGCCAGGCGATCCAGGTAGCGGCGGGCATTGGCGGGCAAGTCGGCCGGCGACCTGGCATCGCGGATGGGCTGCTTCCAGCCGGGCAGTTCCTCATACACGGGCTCGCACTCGGCCAGCACCTCGAGCGAGTTAGGGAAGATATCCAGGGTTTCGCCGGCATGCCGGTAGTGGGTGCAGACCGGGATGGCGTCGAGTTCGTCGAGCACATCCAGGTGAGTGACGGCGACCGCATCCAGGCCGCTGAGCATGGCCGCCTTGCGGACAATCACGGCGTCGAACCAGCCCAAGCGTCGCGCGCGGCCGGTGGTCGAGCCGAACTCGCCGCCGCGCTCGCGCCAGGTGGCGGCGATCTCCTCGGGAAGTTCGGTGAGAAACGGCCCCTGGCCCACGCGGCTGGTGTAGGCCTTGACCACGCCAATGACGCGGTCAATGCGCCTGGGGCCGATGCCCGTACCCACGCACGCCCCCCCGGCGATGGGGTTGGAACTCGTGCAGAAGGGATAGGTGCCGAAGTCCACGTCCAGCAGCGCGCCCTGGGCGCCCTCGAAGAGCACCTGCTTGCCCTCGTCGAGGGCGCGGTTGAGCAGCAGCGCGGTGTCGGCGATCATGGGGAGCAAGCGCTCCCGGTACTCACGGTACTGGGCGAAGATCTGGTCGAAATCCATGGCCTCCTCGCCGTAGAGGCACTTGAGGAGTTCATTCTTGAACTCGAGGATGGCGGCGAGTTTCTCGGCGAAGGACTTCTCGCGCACGAGATCGCCGACGCGCAAGCCGGTGCGGGCGTACTTGTCGCTGTAAGCGGGCGCGATGCCGCGCAGGGTGGTGCCGATGCGCTTCTCGCCCAGGCGCTTCTCGTGCGCGGCGTCGAGGCGCTTGTGATAGGGCATGACTAGGTGGGCGTTTTCGCTGATGAGGAGACGCCCCTGGACCTGCACTCCCTTACTCTCGAAGACGGCCATCTCCTCCAGCAAGGCCTCGGGGTCCACCACCACCCCGTTGCCGATGACGCAGAGTTTGCCGCGCAGGATGCCGGTCGGCAGCAGATGGAACGTGAACTGCTCATCGCCCACGAACACGGTGTGGCCGGCGTTGGCGCCGCCCTGGTAGCGGGCCACGATGTCGGCCTGCGCGGCGTACCAATCCACGACGCGGCCCTTGCCTTCGTCGCCCCACTGCGCCCCGGTCACGACCATGCTGCCCATCGTCTGCCTCCCTTGCGCCCGGTCGTCCAGACCCAAAAAACGGCCCAGGTGGGGGGAACCCACTTGGGCCGCTCAACGCCTCTTCAGTTCCTCCTCGGAAGGATACTATCCGGGGCGGCGTTTGTCAACCCGGGGCAGCGTTGACCCTGTGGGGCGGATGTGGTACAGTCAACTGGCCGTTGCGGGGTAGTGTAATCGGCAACACATGGGCCTTTGGAGCCCAGTTTCCAGGTTCGAGTCCTGGCCCCGCAGCCACACGCCTTGAGGCACGCGCCCCAGCAAGTCCCCTGGCGCGTTTCGTTGTCGGGCCATGTCAGACGCCGGGATAGCGACGGTGGCGGTCATTCTGGCCGGCGGGAAGGGCACGCGCCTGCAATCGGACGTGCCCAAGGCCCTGCTGCCCCTTTGCGGGCGGCCGCTGGTGTCACATGTGATCGAGGCGGCGCGCGGCGCGGGCGTGGACCGGGTGCTGCTCGTGGTGGGCCACGCCGCCGAGCAGGTGATGCAGGCGGTGGGGCCGGAGTGCACCTGCGCGCTCCAGGAACGGCAGTTGGGCTCGGCCCACGCGCTGATGTCGTGCGCCGACGCCCTGGCGGGTTACCAGGGAACCGTGCTGGTGCTGTACTGCGATGTGCCGCTGCTGGGCACGCACCCGCTGCGCGATCTGATCGCCCGGCACCGCGCGACCGGCGCCGCGGCGACGCTTTTGAGCGTGGTGCTCGACGACCCCGCCGCCTACGGGCGGATCCTGCGCGCCCCGGACGGCCGGGTGCTCGGCATCATCGAGGCGAAGGACGCGACGCCCGAGCAGCGGGCCATCCGCGAGATCAACGTCGGGGTGTACTGTTTCGAGGCGCCCCTTGTGTTCGAAATCCTCAAGGAGGTGCGGCCGGACAACGTGAAAGGGGAGTACTACCTGACCGACGCGATCGGTTTGCTGGCGGCGCGCGGCCACCGGGTGGAGGCGCTCATTACCACCGACACGGAGGCCATCGCCGGGGTGAACACGCTGGAGGAACTGGCGGCCGTCGAGCGCACCCTGCGGCGCCGGAAGGGCGAGGCAGACCCATGCAAGAGATGAAGATCATCACCGGGAACGCCAACCCGGCGCTGGCGCAGGCGATCGCCGATCACCTCGAGATGCCGCTCACCGCGGCCGAGGTGGGCCACTTCGCCGACGGCGAAATCCAGGTCAAGATCAACGAGAGCGTGCGCGGCTGCGACGTCTTCCTGGTCCAGCCCACCTGCCCGCCCAGCAGCGAGAACATCATGGAACTGCTCATCTTGACCGACGCCTTGAAGCGCGCCTCGGCCCGGCGTATCATCGCCGTCATCCCCTATTATGGCTACGCCCGCCAGGAGAAGAAGGCCACCGGCCGCGAGCCCATCACCGCCAAACTCATCGCCGACCTGATCACCGTCGCCGGGGGCAATCGCCTCATCATGGTGGACATGCACGTGCCCTCGATCCAGGGCTTCTTCAACCTGCCGGTGGATCATCTCCCGGCGGGCCCCATCCTCGCCGACTACCTGCTGCGCAGCGGCTTCGAGGACGCGAACACGGTGGTCGTCTCACCCGACGTGGGCGGCGTGGGGACGGCGCGGGCGATGGCCGACCGCCTGCGGTCCTCACTGGCCATCATCGCCAAGCGCCGCCCCGAACCCAACCAGGCCGAGGTGATGGAGGTGATCGGCGACCTGGAGGGGAAACGCGCGGTGTTCGTGGACGACATGATAGACACGGGCGGCTCGCTCGCCGCCGGCGCCCGGGCGGTGCTCGAGCGCGGCGCCGCGTCCATCTGTGCCTGCGCCACGCACCCGGTTTTCTCGGCCGGGGCCGTGGAGCGGCTGGAGGAGTCCTGCCTGTGCGAGGTGGTGGTCACCGACACCATCCCCGTGCCGCCGGAGAAGCGCACCCCGAAGATCCGGGTGCTCTCGGTGGCGCCGCTGCTGGCCGAGGCGATCAAGCGCGTGCACACCGACGCCTCGGTGAGCAGCCTCTTCGATAGGCTCTGGATCGAGGATAAGCGGTGAAAGCGCGAATGTCATTCCGAACGAAGTGAGGAATCTCGGCGACGAAGAACGGTGGCTTTCCACTGAACGAGATTCCTCGCCCGCTGGGCTCGGAATGACAAGCAAAGCTCAGCATGACAACGATGAGGAGAATGCGATGGACCAGATCGAACTCAACGTGACCCGCCGCGAGAGCGACGGCAAGTCGGCGGCCCGCCGGCTGCGGCGCCAGGGGATGGTGCCGGCGATCATCTACGGCAAGGGCTTCGACGCGCAGCCCGTGGCGGTGGAGGCGCGCGAACTGGCGCGGCTCTTCGCCGCCGGGCTCCACGGCACGTCGCTGCTGCGCCTGCACCTGGACGGGAAGGCCTCGCGCAACTCGCCGCTGGTGATGATCAAGGAAGTGCAGCGCAACCCGCTCACCGGGCAACTGCTCAACGTGGACTTCCACAAGATCTCGCTCACCGAGAAGGTCACCGCCCAGGTGCCGATCGTGCTCCAGGGTGAGTCGCCGGCGATGCGCCTGGGCGGGACGCTGGAGCACCTGCTGCGCGAGGTGGAGGTCGAGTGCCTGCCCACCGAGATCCCGGACCACTTCGAGGTGGAGGTCTCGCACCTGGAGATGGGGCACTCGATCCACGTGCGCGACCTCGCGGTGCCGTCGGGGGTCACCGTCGTCACCGGGCCCGACGAGGTGATCGCGGTGATGGCCGCGCCGCGGGTGGTGGAGGCGGCGGCTCCTGCCGAGGCGGCCGTCGAGGGCGAGGAGGAGGTCAAGGAGCCCGAGGTCCTGGCCCAGAAGGGCGCGCGCGAAGAGGAAGCCGAAGAGCCCGAGGAGCGCAAGGGCAAGGGGCGGTAGCGTCTGTGGCACAGCCGCCCTCGGCTGTGTAATTGGACGGGCGAGGGCGCCCGTCCCACAGCAACTCGTTGACACCGGTTTGGGCCGGTGATAGAGTAGTCTTGCCATGCCGATCTACGAGTTCAAGTGCCGCGCCTGCGGCAAGACCTTCGAAGAACTGTGCCGGATGGGGAGCAACGGCTCGGGCGTGCGCTGCCCCGTGTGCAAGGGCAAGCGCCTGCAGCGGGTCATGTCGCGGTTCGCGGCGCGGTCGTCGAGCCGGGGCGGCGAGAGCCGTTCCGTCGGCGGTTCCACCTGCAGCGCCTGCGCCGCGAGTTCGTGCGCGGGCTGCAAGTCCGCCTAGAGCCGAGGCATGTAGGGGCGAACCTTGCGTTCGCCCGCGTTCTGCGAGGCGGCCGGGCGAATACGAGATTCGCCCCTACACTTTCTCTTGGAGATGTCAGATGGCCTCGATCCAAGATTTCCAGCGGCTGGATCTGCGCGTGGGCACCATCGTCGCCGCCGAGAAGGTGGCGGGCACCGACAAACTGATCAAGTTGACGGTGGACATCGGCGACGCGCAGCGCACCATGGTGGCGGGGATCGGGCTGGTCTATCCCGCCGAGGGCCTGGTGGGGAGGCAGGTGGCCTGCGTGGTGAACCTCGACCCCGTGGTGCTGCGCGGCGTCAAGTCCGAGGGGATGATCCTGGCCGCCGGCGACGAGCGCGACCTGGCGCTCATCGTGCCCGACAAGCCGCGCCCCGCCGGCGCGCAGATCCGCTAGCGGCCTCGCAGCAGCCTGTCACCCTGAGCGCAGCGAAGGGTCCCGGGATTCCGGGATTCCTCGGCTTCGCCTCGGAATGACA
>Ga0315288_10007436_pt1 | contig 13872 bp, 16 predicted proteins | sample YL17G11_20_MG_FD_203454 | JGI IMG/M metagenome (GOLD analysis project Ga0315288, IMG submission 203454) | Sediment microbial communities from Yellowstone Lake, YNP, Wyoming, USA - YL17G11_20 | ecosystem: Environmental > Aquatic > Freshwater > Lake > Sediment | place: USA: Wyoming | collected...
TATTCAGCCAGCCTCGCCCTGTCTTCGATGTTGAGACTTTCAATAACAGCCTCAACTATTCTTGCCCTGGCTATGTCCCTCGGAAGCCACCGTCCATATCGAGCAACTTGTAGTGTCTTGAGATTCACCTCGACTTCCCTCTCCAGCCCAGCATAAAGGAGCCTATCCGCTATTTCAGAGCAATTATTGATGGCCTCTTCCATAGTTTTACTAATAACATCGTAGGACTTTTGACCATCAACTTCGCGCTCTATTCCAACCATACCTTTTAGAAAACCGAGTTTCCCTGCCAATGCCGGCAACTCCTCTTGCCTTACCTTTTGCTTGTGATTCGTGATTTCGTCCTTAACTTCTGTTGGCATCTTCCCTCCCCTGCTTACATATCCTGCAAGTTTCTGGATTTGCCCAGTGGCATTTAGCGCAGCGTTCCCTTTCAATATCCTCTTTTGATGGTGAGGTCAGAAAGGCTACTTGACTTGCCTGCCCGCTTAGTTCTAGAATTACTTTATTCAAGTTAATCCTCCCGGGGCCGGGAGTGATGAGGTCACTTCCAGCCCCTCTTGTATTTGATTGCCGCTCGACTCCGCGGCGAGTATTACTTGCATCCTCAAGTTATAATGATGCCTCATGTGTTCTTTTGCGCTCGGGAAAAGGACCAGGTTGCTAATTTCGTTGTTATAGGGATTATGGTCGATATGATGAACTACCTCTTCTGGCAACAAGTATCGACCTAGATGGCGTTCCATCACTATGTGTGACATGGATACTCGGCCATCAACTTGTGCGTGAGGATGAGTTCGGCAACGTATTCGAGGCCGTGTTTCCTTAGTTTTGATAGTGTTTGATTTAGGAAGTCGTGTAAGTCTGCCAAGTTCAGCAAGATGCCCTTGGGTTCCACAGTTCTGGCATAACCTATTAGCTGGGACACCGCACCTGATTTGTACCCATCTACATTTGCCACATTTGGCACAAGGAAACCAAACGTATTTCTTGCCTGTTCCCCTAGTTACTTTCTTACTGAGTTCTTTTGCTGTGCTGATTTCACCTATGGCTGGCATTGCATCCTCCGCTCCCTCTACCCGTAACCATGCATGGTCATATTTTGTTGCTTTCATGTTTCCTACTTTTTAGCTTCACTGCCTATTGTTAATATTCTTCAATTAGTATTAAATAGCTTGTGCGAGTAGTCTATTTCTTATACTCAGTTACCATCTTTGATTATGGGCAACGCTATTTGGTGTTCTGCCCTAAGTATCTGAGTTACTCTACCCCTTGAGATCTTAAATACATGAGCCAAAGCTAAATGAGTCATCCCGGGGTGTTCCCGGTAGTAGCGCCGAAGGTTCTCATCCCTCCCTATTTTTGCCATATAACCAGCACCTACTGGTCGCTTCGTTACCTGTTCGCTCATTGTGGTTATAGAATAACACCCCCTTAAAACCTTGTCAAGTCCCCCCCAAAGCTAAATCAAAAATTGTAAAAAGAAAATTTTAGGATGACGCTTGACAAACCTTCAGGAGGTGATAGACTGAAAGAAATGAAGCATGAAATATCAGGGAAGGCTCTGCTGATTCTCTTTATAATTTGGTTGCTATTTATGTGCCTTCTTGCCTATTACCCTGGGGTACATTGGGATCCACCTTCTCGGTAATACTGAAGTCAATAAACTAAAAAAGTCCCCCCGAACTCATAAACAGTGCCGGGCATTGAAGGCTCTGGAAAAACAGCGCTCGGTTGATAGGCTCGGTCTGAAATGAAAAAGACTCCCCCGGTTTCCCGGGGGTTTAAGGTCACAATATATGGCGGGGTTAGCTTGTTTCGGGTATCTTTCTATGCCAGACAGCTTTAAGGGGCAAGGTTGCCCCTCTCAACGCTATGCTGGCTTAATCAGGCTTCGGTTTGTCGCCGTCCAGTCTATGAAGCAGTCGAGCCTCACCATTCAGGCGTTCTGCCTCTCTAACTAATTCCTGCATCTCGGCCTCTAGTTGCTGCCTCTGGGAGATGTTCTTGTTCATCCTCTCTACGATTTCCTTTTGCCTCTTTTCGAGGTCTGCCTTTGCCTGTACTATGTTCATGTGCCTCCTTGACAAAGCTGATATAATGAAAATATGAAGCGGCTATTTCTAGTTATCTTAATTGTTGTGCTGGCTGTTACTGGTGGGTTTGTGATGAATCACCTAGAGTCAAAACCTATACCTGTTACCTACCCCTCTATAAATCCTGCCGATTATGCACCAGGTGGCCCCTGGGAGAAAGGCGAGCCTTCGCCATCATACCCACCATAAGCCAATTATTTAAGCCCAGCCTGTGACCAATTGGAAATGCCACCAATGAGCATTGATAGCATCATAGTAATTTAGTGCCCCGGTGGCAGAGTTATAAAGGAATCTCCCTGCTGCTCCTGTGGGGGCCGAAGTTCTTCGTGGTAAATCCATATAATCGGAGTTACTCATACTAAGGGCAGGTGCCGTCATAATTATGTTGTAGTCTGTCACTAAGGAAATTCCCCACCCTGCCGTAGGTGCAAGTACCAAATGAGAGGCATTGACATATAGCTTACCTCTCGTTGTGCCAGCCAAATCAAATTTTAGGTATTCCCCAGTGATTGTGATCCCGGTACTATTGAGTTTAACAGCTCCCGCCCCCGCATAAATCGCCCCATCCGTTCCCACATAGCACTGAATTGTGCCTGTCTCAGTTGCCCTCGTAGTCAGGGCATTATTCCGGCCCCAGATGTTGATTCCCGTTCCAGCAGTTAAGGACACGCCCGCAGAGGAATCTCCGTCAAGATACCACTTACCAGAATACTTGCCCTGCCAAAAGTTAGCCGATGTAAGTTTTATCTGCCCTGAGCTAATCTCGGTTGCCTTTACTCTTTGGAAGGTAGTCCCCTCACCAATCTCATCCATCGTATCAGGCTTGGCAGTCCAAGCGCTTTTCTGTGCGCTTGTGGCGGTTTGGTAGCCAGTTGATTGAACTACTGTTGAGAGTAGAATATGCCCTGCTGATATATCGGTGGCTCTGACAAGTCCGTAAGTTCCCACGGTGACCTGGTCAAGCAAGACCAACCCGCCGGCCGTTAGAGCTGTACTCAAAACCCTGTGGTAAACGGCGCCGTCTGGTAAATCATCCAGGTTACTACCTGTCCACTTGGTCGAGGGGTCATAGCCTGCTTTATACCAGACGTTCTCGTCCAGCTTAATCTGTCCAGCGTCAATATGGAGTGATTTTACCCTAGCGTAAACTTCGCCATCTGGGAGATTGTCTAACGTGTCTCCTATCTTATCGAGGTCAATGTTCCCCTCGGGGTCAATCCAGACCATGTCTAAACTATCAGCGTAGATGTGCTCAACATAGAGGTCTCCGACTGAGAGTCGTGAGAAGTAGTTTTCCAGGTCATCGCTGGTGACTCCTAGATTTGCTAACGCCTTCCTGACAGTCTGCCAGTTCCCGAAGGTGAAGGACATCTCCCATTCGTTCTTTGTGACATTGTAATGCCGGGTGAATGTCCCGATATTGCCTATTCGGTAGTCCTCTTCTCTTTCGTCCGTGACCTTCACATAATCGTAAGCCTCAGTCCCTACGTTCAAGGGAACACTGGCTGCCCCACCTTCAGACCACAGTTGAGCCATGGCAATCTTCGCCTGGGCAATCTTCGTGGCCTGAGCATTGCTCTCAAGAAGCATCGGAAAGTAATCTGGCTTTGGGAGTAACGCATAGGATTCGGCATCGGTAGCCGTTCCACTATATTGAGGGTCGTCATCAGGCCTTGAGTGAACCTTGATATAGTTCGGAATTACAAGCCTGTTTCTCAGTGCCTTTGAAAAGAATGGGTGTCCTGATTCTAGACTATACTCGGAGTCGTACGTTGTGCCTGTGGTCGTGGGAACGAAGATATGGATTTTCCCGTCTGTGCCTGCCCTCATTACACACTTCGTATAATCCAGTAGGCGGTTTATGGCAGAAAGCCGATTGTTTCGTTCATAAATTCTGAAGCCATCGGCTGGCTTGTAGGTATCAATCAAGTCATCTTCACTGTCGAAAACGATGTCGTACTTCTGGCAGTGATTGAAACAGGCGATCATAGTAACGCCAGTATCGCCAGCAATTTCACGAATTAGTGTCTTGACTGTCTTGGTATCTGTGTCGGTGGGAACGTAACTCTCGCTGGCCTTGTCATCAGCCATCATATTGCAGATGCCTCCCAGCGAAAGCGTGCATATCAACTTATTGGGGTTTGAATCGAACTGCTGGGGCATTATCCACATAGGGGCAAGACTGGAATACTCCTCACCGGCGACTGTCATTATGCCGTAGGATAGGACACCCTTATATCCTCTGAGGTCGAGATCGGTCAGCGTTTTATCGCTATTGTCCAGTACCACAACTAGCGATTGCAGGTTGCCGTTCCCCTTCTCTGTAACGTCAAGTATTCTAGGTTTCGTGTAGGTGTAGGTCGTGGCTCCATGCGTCAGAACGAGCTTTACCAGAGCCTTGACAAACCCACTTTGCTGTGCTTTTAGTAAAGTGGACGATAATGTTCTCATGCCACTTCAACGCTAAAACTCAGAGGGGTATTTACCGCTGTCGGGCCAGACCCATCAATGATTTCGGCTAAGCCTCGCCAATACCCCTTCGGTGAGCTAATTGTAGTTCTATAGTAGTGCTCATAGATGCCCTGTGATAGCCGACCACTTGAGATAATGTTCTCCTGGTCAACCACTTTCAAATCATTTGGGTCTGTCCAGGTAATGAAGATTGAGGTCGGGTCAACCAGTGCCCTATCATCGTCACGGACAAATACCACAGTCCTTATAGTTGCCCTTGCAATATACCTGGTAATAGTTTCTATGTCCATTTAGCCTCCTTATAGGAAAAACCCACTCATTTCTTCCGGTGGAGTTATCCAATTATTATAGTCAACCAATAGATACAGTCTGGGGCAATATACTGGCGACCAGTCGTGGGTATGAATATCATAATGAGGGCGACCTGATAGTCCTATTTCTAATTTAAGAATATCTACCCATTCCCAAGTATTGATTACAGCAGGGTTCAATGGCCACGTGTCTGTGTAATCAGTCCACACGGCGTTTAAGTACCTAGCACTACCATAATCAGTAAACCAGGGGGCCGACCCGTTGTTACCACATCTTATGACCGCTTTTGCCATTGTTTCGGGATCTGGACTAGCACAGCGAAATTGTACCTGAATAAAGTTGATACTCTTCCCTACACCTGTAAAGCCAGCCATATCTATACCGAACCTAATATCTCTCCACTGTGCTAACTCGTGCGTGGTGTAGATATACTTATCATTGCCGTCGTAGTTTACATGATTATAGTATCCGCCTGAGCCTCCATATTTGCCCCAATCCACTGTATAGATGTCGCTGTTTGGCTCAAAAATAACTTCTGGCATAGTCTCCTATGTAGGCTGAGTAGCTATTGCTACCAAATCCCAATATGAATCTGTAGTATTGTATTGAAGACCTAGGTATAAAATCCTACCCCCATTCCTGCCTGAAAGTGTTGTAGGTAATGCTGCGACTACACCCCGATAATAAGTACCCCATGTAATCGCCATCGCTGTACCGGCATTAGTATTCTTTAACCGTATGGTTAATTTTTCTCCATGAGCGGGACTGTCCGAATGATTGGTAATTGCAAAAGTGCCAGCAGATTGATAGTGATGATAGAAGTCATAAGAGGAGACGGCGGGAGAAAGTGTAGTGGTGCCTGTTGGAACTTCAAATGTTCTTGGCTGTATCCTTTTATTAGTGATGGTTTGAGCGTTGGTTGTTCCAACTACCGCCCCGGTTGCTCCGTGAGCTGCAGTCAGGGGAAGATGAGCCTGAACCTCCTCTACTGTCCCCGCCGATAATACCAAGCCCACCAACCTACCTGCGCTATGAACAGCAGCAGTTGTATTGTCTTGCTCTCTAGTAACTGTCAGAGAGTCTCCACTCCGGGCGGTACAGAGAGCTATCTCCGTCTCACAAGCCACATGGAAGTCGCCAGAGGTCGGAAACTTAGCTCCGTCACCTGTCTTCAGCACCCATGTAGTAACTACGGCATTAACCCCGGACGCTAACTCGGATATTGCAAAATTCTTTGCTTTTAGCATATTACTCTCCTGTTACGACGGCGACATTTCGTTTCTGCGTTGTAACCACATCTCCCTGGCGCTTCTGGGTGGTCAGAATGTCTACCTGGCGGGCTGTGGTAGTGATTACTGTGACCTGCAGCTTCTTGCCTATCCAGGCTTGAAACACTGTAGGGTGGATCACCCCGGCAAGTGCCCTCACAAATGCAGGGCTTATAGTCATCGATGCCAGGATAACGCTAGGATTCTGCCCGCGACTGATGGCTTTTACGGACTCCGGGGCTATGGTAAGCGATGCCTGAATCACCGTCGGCGCAATGACTTTCGCTAACGCTTTGGCATACTGAGGAGTGAGATAGATGCTACCTTGCCTGACAGTTGGCGCTATCACCGACGCCATAGCTGAAAGAGGGCTAGGGATTACAACAATAGCTCCACAGACTACGGTGGGCGCCACGACACCAGCCAGTGAGCTTGCGGGGTCAGGAGTAACATATACTGGAGTTTCAACCCCCACAATCGGCGGGACAACCTGTGCTATGGCTTGAATACCTGTGGGTGTTATTGAGATTGAGCTTAGAACAATTACAGGGTTTACACCCGCAGCTTTGGCACTAGCAGGACTAGGCTTCACCGCCCCAAGAGCTACAGTCGGGTCAAGAGCCTTTGCTATGGCACGAATAAAGGTCGGAGCGTAAGTTATGTTTCCTAGCTTAACTGTAGGTTGAACCACTTGGGCTTTGGCCTGAGCGTATGCCGGGGTGATACTAACCGAGCCCTTTATGACTGTGGGCGCTACAACAGAAGCCTTTGCCTGAATGGGGATAGGAGTGACAGCCAGCCCTTCCTCTCCCACAACTCCATATACTGCGTTCCCGTATGTAGCCACCCCATAAAGCGCTGATGTTGTGATACCCCTTTCAGTAATGGCCGTCGGTGCGACAACTGAAGCTATGGCCTGAGCAGGTGAGGGCGTAATCGTGGCTGAACCCTCTACTAAGGTTACGGGAGCAACCACCGACGCTTTTGCCTGGGCAGTCGAAGGCGTGATGGAGATTGAGCCCTTCACTACGCTAGGAGCAACGACACTGGCTATAGCAGATATAGGCGAAGGGGTAATATAAAGCGCCCCTATCACAACAGTCGGGGCAACCACCTGGCCCAGACACGAAGCAGGGCTAGGGGTAACTGATATTGAGCCTTTTATGACTGCGGGGGCTACTACCGAGGCTATTGCCGAGATAGGAGAGGGCGTAACAAAAACGTCTTCAGATGGAAAGTTAGTTGGCCGTCTTTGCTGTGGTTGCGGAGGCTGTCTCCAAATAGGCATTTACCCTCCCTAGTAAACTTCTTCGAAGGTTAGAGTGCAATTCCAACCTGTTAGAGTGCCAGGGTCAGCTAAGAACCTCACTATAAATGCCACTGCACCCGTAACATACGGGATTTCATCCGGTACTGGAATCCATAACCAGCCGTTAAGTGCGTTAAAGGCAGCCGACGCATAATCAACATAAGTCGGGGTAGCATCTGCCGAGCCTGTAATTCCACACTTGCCTGCGGCTAATGTTCCCGCTATTCCAGCAATAGCAGAGGCAGCCCCCCCATACTTTCTCGGTACTGGGGTGACAGTAGCAACAGTCAGGTTGCCCCCAGTTCTCAGTGATAAGACAGCCCTTACCTGTGCTGATGTGGCATTAGCGTTTTGAGTAATCTCTACCCTTCTAATTGCAAGCACAGAGCCAGCAGCAGGCGGTGTGGCAACTGGGTAAATACCGACCAGGACATTGACTGCTGTTACCAATGTTGCGTTGCTCGACACGATATTATAAATTCTTCCCATAGTTCACCTCCTTAGTGAGCTAAAATATGCGGATAATAATTTCTAAAAGGCTGAAAGGCTGTATATTCAATAACCAGTTTGGGGCATAACGTGGTGTCAGTAGTATAATTATTGGAATGGAAGTAAGGGAAAGACCTCAAACCTGCATCGGTTATATTTTCAAGAGTAAACTTAACAATTAAATTGACACTTCGTGCCACATTGTCTATTGCATCTTTGGCAATAGCGGTTATTGCCCAACTCATCCAAGCCCCAGCATTTGCTGGGAATGTGGTGCTACCACCAACAGGATCCGAGGTTACGTAATCGCCACCAGGGGCAGTCCAGTTGTTGCTCGTCTTATAGATATTCCAAGTAACCTGTGCCTCTACCCAGTCATCTCTTGTTATCTTGTAGCAATCAACCTGTTTCCCAGTGGGGTTAAGGTTATCCTGACCGTAATAATATAGATAAAGGTTAGCCGAAGTTATACTCGCACTTGAAATGTCTGAAGGAATTACGAAGTTTAGAATTCCTCTATTGGGGCTTAGATAATGGTCATGCAAGGCAATGGTGACATTCGTCCCATAATTGGTAGTTGGAAATTGCAAGGTAACAAAAGAATCTTTAGCAGATGGTTGTATTGCCGAAGTAGCCATAAATACTCCTTACAAACAAGGGCAGGTGTTACCCTGCCCCTGCTTAACTATTAGGACTCTGTCAAACGTAGCTCACAGTCCTTAGGCATCACTCAAACGCAGTTCCAAATCTTGAAGAGTTAGAGTTTGCCCCGAAGACACGCTTCGGTCGCTGGTCAAATCCCAGTATGCTAGAACCAGGCGGTTAGCCACTGTGGCGTTGTCATCGGTTAATACCGCATACCTGGCTCCGTTACCTGAAGCTGGGATGGTTCCACCTGATGCTGTCCAGACGACATCTTTAATCTGGATTTTACCCAAATGATTCGTGTCATCCTCATTGATGTAGTCGAAGTCTGTAGCACCTGGCGTCAACTGATACCCACCATCAGTGTAGCCGTTGCCAGCAGCAATCTGTGTCAGGTCGCTCATTAGATTTGTAGTGGGCCCGGGCGCAGTTGCCGATGTCACCAATGCCACATAGAAGTTTGTTACCTCAGTGGTGTTCCTGAAAAGCCAATCCAGTGCCTTCCATTTTCCTCTGTTAGTCCAACCCACTACCCCAAACAAGGGCATTACAAGGGTCATAACCAACAGATGCCAAAGAGTGAGTAATCGCTTGTTCATGGTTTTACCTCCTTTAGTATTTCCAAACCTTTGGTTTGGTTATGTATTCGAGATTCCTTTGATAAATAATGTACTGAGTGTTTATCCAAGTTTGGTACAGCCTGATGGAGCTTGGCACTATTTGCTCGCGCATCTTGTTGAGCCACGCTATAGCAGCCTTAACGACAGTCCCCTCAACTATGACTTTTGCGAGGTCGGGGCTCAGTGTGGAGCTAGCTTCGGTTAATTGGTGAACCTTGTTACAATACAGGTAGATGTTAGCTCCTGAAGTTGGCGTGGTGTCTTCGATACGTAAAGTGTTCCCAAAGATAGTAAAGTTTGGAAAATCTTGAGGGTCGCTGCCTATGGGATATTCCACCTCTACTACCTCGAATAAATCAGTGATAGAGCTAATGTCCACTTCCTTTGTGCCATCGCTCACCTTTGTTTCCCTGGCCTCATAAGGACTCCGTTGTGAGACCTCGATCAGTACCTCCCCTATATGAATATTAAGTTCCTCATCGTCAAACTCAAATGGACTGCCTGATAAATACTCATCTCGGAGTAATTGCCTCACTGTCGCTCTTATTGCGCTTATGTTCTTCATGGCTCACCCCTTCACCGGCTGCAGGCAGTAATCCTTCAGCTCTTCCTCAGTCATTGAGTTTGCCATCTTGATGACGGCCTGTTTGTCCTTCACGCTCTTGATGGCGCTTTCCCCGTGTTTCTTGTAGGCCAGGGCCATACATGCTAAGGTTTTTTGAGATTCACTGGATGCTGGCAACGTTCACCTCCTTACCACGTTATTAAGCCGTGGCCGGCTTTTGTAAGTGCGTGTTTGAGTGTTACAACCTTGTGGCTCGGGTCTATCTTGAACTCTTTGGCATTGGGAGTGCAGAAGACTATGGCTCCGTGTTTCGCAACCCTTCTTGCCTCTCTGACGACCCTTTCAGGGTTATCTACGTGCTCCAGGACATCACAGCACCAGGCAAACCCGAACTCTTTATCGGGGAATTTGAGGTTCTGGGCATCCATCTGAATAACACCATCCCCGCCTTGAATGTCTATGCCGGTATACTCCCCTAGAGGTTCAAGGTATTTTCGCCAGGGACTTTTCGGCCCGCAGCCTATATCAATTACCTTCTTAGGTTCGCATAGAGGCGGAATGAGGAATTGCCTGTAATCCTTGTCCCTTATTGCTTCCCAATTTTGAGGAGTCCATGTTCTCAGGTGGGCATCTGGTTCTGTTGCGACTTTAAGCAGCCTCTCAATTTCGATTAAGGTCGGTTTCCAGTATTTCTCCATGACTATTCGGTAGTCGTATTCGAGAGCCTTTTCGCGGGCTGCTACCTTTCTCTCTTCCAATTTCCCCGACTTCTTTTCCTGGTAGGCTTGTTCAAGGTATTCTAAAATCTCATCTGGATTAGCCGCGCCTTCCCAGGAACTCTGCTCGTCCCATTCCGGGCGCAGGTCCTTCAATATCCAGCCGCCACCGCATAGTTCAGGTTGAGCCGTATTGTTTGAAACGATCACCGGCACACCGCAACTTTGGGCCTCGATGATGGGTATTCCAAACCCTTCTCCCTTGGAAGGATGCAAGTAAACATCGAGACTGTTGTACATATTGTTCATCGTCTCTTCGGTGATCCCCTCTACCTTCATTTCGGTTATTCCGGGGAAGAAGGTAATGTCCTGAATCATCAAACTTTGTCGTAGTGCTTCCAGGTCTCGCCCTCTTGACTCAAAAGCGTCTGTGTGGCAATACATGAGAACGTCATCATGCGATCTGCGAAACTTCTGAAGAGCCAGAAACATGGCCGTCCAGTTCTTTCTCTCCCTGACGTTCGTGCCGACTGAGCCGATAACAAACTTGTCAGTCCAGCCGAGTAGTTTCCGATGCTCTTTTCTGATCTCTTCGTCAGGACGGAAGGCATCGCAATCTATCATGTGGGGAACATAAAAGGAGTCTATCCCTAACCGTTCCATCTCTTTCTTGCCGTATTGGGACATAGCTATCGGCTTGTAAATTCCCTGGTGGTTATGAAGGACCTGGTAAACCCTCGGTGGCATGGGTTCATGGTCAACAGGAGTCCAGGGAAACCACTTCATTGTCGTTGGGAGGTCTTTCAATATCCAGGTGTCCACCAACGTAATCAAGATGTCGGCTTTGAAGTGCTGGTAGATTCTCTCGGCATACTTCACTCCGTAGTCGTCATTATTATTGGGATAGATAGGTATGCCGTTCCACTGAATTAAGTTTCCACCTAACCCGAAGTAGGCAAAGATGGCTGGCTCATGCCCCATCTCTTTAAGACACAAGGCAAGACGAGCCGACTGTATTCCGTAACCTGTCGAGCAAAAAGGACTGTTTCCTGTTATTAGTACGCGCATAACCCCCCTTTATTGAGAGAGGGGAGCATGGGCCCCCCTCTCTTTGATTCACTTAGCTAGGTCAGGTTTATCCGTAGTCGAAGAACCTAGCCCCCAGTTCCTTGTCCAGCGTCTTGACACCGAAGAGCATATCAACCGATATTCGGTTGGTCTTAGCGGATGTGTCGCCATCGAAGGCAACACGACAGGAAATGCCCTTGTATGTTTCAACGCTGGAATTTACACCACCCAGGTAAGGCGCAAGAGGCGCGCTGACCAGGGCAATGGCGTTCTTGTGGAAGGCCAGGTTATTCTTGCTGGTCTTCTGGAAGGTAACAACCGTGGTATCAGCAGCAATAGCTTCCAATCCTGGGGTAAATGTTATGACACACACAGTTGACCCTACCGTCCCACCAGTTACGATGAGGTAGCCCTTGTCCAAACCAGTGACCTTGAAGACGTCACCGGCCGCAATAACCTCAGCGTTGGTCAGGGCAGAGATCGTGGCAGCCGTAGCCCCGGCAGCCGCAGCCCCACTCATGGCACCGGCAGCGTCCAGGACTAAGCTGGTGTACGTCGGTACGTTCTGGTCCATATACCAGTCTGCGCCGAACATTCTGCCGATGGAGTATTCGTTGATGGTGAGTGGTGACCCCCTCTTGTCGGCATGCAGAACGGCATCGAGCGGAGCATATCTGGCATAGGTTATCGGGTTCAAGACAACCCGCCTCTCGCTCGGTGGGACTTTCTGAAGGTCCAACTGAGCTACCAGGTTGACCAGGTCGCCAATAACTGCCGTAGTAGCAGTAGCTCTTGTGTGGCCGGCGAAGGTCTTATAGACAGCCTGGAATATCTGGTAGTCCACATTCTGAGCGTGTGCCCTCATCATCGGGTCGAGCACCTGTGTTCGGAAGTCACTGACGTTCAATGTCAGTTCCTGCGAGGTAATGGCAGCAGAAATATCGTAGAACTTGTCCAGAACTACCTGAACGCTCGATTCCACGACTTCCTGCGCAGCCACAGTCGTTGAGAACGCTGAGGCAGCGAAGGTTGCGGGCTTCCTGATGGTGACAGTCGCCCCTGCCTTGCTCTGAAATTCAGGAGAGAAGTCCCGGTGAACCAGGTTAGCCATCACCAAATTGTTTTCCAGCGCCAGCAATGCTTCTTTAGCAATGATGCTGGGTGTAAGTAATGTCTGAGTCATGTTTTACCTCCGTAGATCAGGAGGTTTGTTTCTTCCGGTGGGCAGCATAATCTTCCATTGACAGTTTATCCAACTGCTCATTGGTTAGCTTCCCACCACCAGATGTCACGCCAGAAGTCGGCACAGTTATAGGAGCGGTTGTCACCTTGGCGCCTTCGCCCCCGGGTGGTCGTTCTCCCGTGGTGCTCATGCGCTTGGCGTATTTTTCCAGCTGTTCCAGCGTGGTCAGGTTAAGGTCCTTCATGTCCTTTCTCAGCTCTTCCGGGTTGAGGTCATACCTCGCTGCGATTTCGTAGACCTTCATTCCCAGTTGAGCCTCTTGCGTGGCCCTGACCCTCGCCTCCTGTTCAGCCTCTCGCCGAGCAAGGTCTTGCTCCCGCTTGGCAAATTCAGCATCCCGCGTCTTTTCAGTCTGCTTCTTTTGCCAGGCAGCGAGCTTGTCAGGGTCTCGCCTCGCTTCTTCTAATTCGGCTTGCTCTCTGCGCCTTTCCCATTCGGCTATCTTGGTTTTCTCAGCCTCAATAGCTCCCCTTTCGGCTGTAAGAGCAGCTTCCTTTTCAGATAGCGATTTGGCATCCCGGCCAGCTTTGACTAGAGCAGCTTGCACTTGCTTTGCCGTTTCCTCTTCTGTGTGAGTCTTGACTTCCACTTTTGGAGTAGTCCCTTCGCTACCCTCAGGAGCCTTTCCTTGTGGGAGGGAATCCTTTGGGGTTTCTTTGGTTTCGTCCATTGTTTCTGTTTGTGTACCTCCTTAAATAAAAATGCCCCAGAATGTAAAGATTTTCTGGAGCTGTGCCACTCTTAAAGGTGGTGGCTCACCAACGACCCTTAGTTCATGGAATTAAACTTTCTAACTTAACTGCCAACTCCTCGGTAGCCTCATTTATTATCTCCCTTGTTACATAGCGGTTATGAGCACAATCATCCAATCTGGCTATCAATAGATGGCAGGCTTCATGTTTGGCACTCCTTCTAGCGTTCTTATGACGACTGAGTTCCCTAGGTAGATTACTATTGAGAGTTACCGAGACCGACATGGTGGGAAGGTCATAAAGAACAGTGGCAAACCTGTTTGCGAGCGGTTTGCTCTCGTAATAAACCCTGTAGCCAGTTAGCCCAAATAGTTTCT